>JADMIO010703168.1_pt1 | contig 67029 bp, 59 predicted proteins | sample 8958161 | NCBI WGS metagenome assembly JADMIO01 (sample SAMN16585339, study PRJNA669376) | soil metagenome | isolation source: Crop rotation soil | place: USA: Cullars Rotation, Alabama | collected 2011 | reverse complement strand
CGACAACTTGTCCACGTGGAATTCTAAGCTTAGGATCCCAATGTGCTGGAAAGACCAATAATTATCAATATCAGTAGGACGATTCGGGCCCAGTTTCGGCCCCGGTAGATTTTTGCGGCAAGGAAGGACAACACCGCCGCCACAAGCAGCAGAATAATCAAGGCAAAGATAAACGTGAGACCCGAAGCTTGATGGACCAGATCAAAAATTGCGCGACCCATACCAATTAGCAACGACAACAAAATCAGTTGGACGGCTCGGGTTACCACCGCAGGTCGAGCGAGGATTGCAGTTGTTTCAATTGGAGGTTCCATCAGTTAGCTCCTCGAGAGGTCGATTGACCGTCGCCTCAGGTTGTTCCGCCGAATCCCTGTCCCATCGTTTTTGCGTGACGAACCAAATTAGACCCGGCAATAGAAAGAAAGAGCCGATGCCCACGGCAACTGCTCGCGGTGAAAAACCAAAACGATCCAGTAACTCGCCCGTCACGTAATTTGAAATTGCCATTGTCAGTGTAAGCAACGCCAGCTCTGCTGCAAACACTCGCCCACGAAAATTATCATCCACGCCGCGTTGTAGCAGCACTGTCGAGAACACCCACAGAATGCTGCCCCCGGTATGCGCCAGCCCGAGAACAATCAAGGCCAGGACGAAACTGGTAGAGATGCCGAACGCGATGTAGAAAACGCCGCCGATCAGAAACGCAATCCCGATCGAAACCTGCATGCGTTGCTTGCCTTCTCCGGAGATTCGCCGGGCGACGATCGGTCCCACTGCGGTCCCGATGCCACGCGCGGCGAACAAGACTCCAATTCCAGTCGCAGCGCTCTTGCCAACCGGAAAAATCTTTTCGCCAAAGACCGCGAGCAGGGTCAGTATTCCGCCACCAAATCCCCAGGCGGGCTTCACCAGTAAAAGCGCCAGCACGCGCGAGCGTTTTTTAACATAACGGATGCCTTCAATGGTTTCCCGAATGCCTAGCGCGCGGTTCACCGTCAACTTAACTTTTTCGCGCGGTGGCCGTTTAGGGAATTTTACGCCTGCGATCAACGCTGCCGACAGCAGATAGGTTAGCGCGTCGAGGATGAAAGCCACGTTGGTGCCGAACCAACCTGTAATCAAACCCCCAATCGCTGCACCGATGGTCAACATGGCGGACCACGTCACTGATGAGAGCGCGTTTGCTGCAACTAACTCGCGGTCAGAAACAATTGAAGGGATCGCGGCTGTTTTGGCCGGCTCGAAGAAAGTGGAGAACGCAAGTTGGAAAACTGTCAGGACGTAAATAATCCATAACTGGTCGGCCCGGCGCACAAACAGAAAACCAAGCACGACAACTGCGCGCAGTAAATCCGAAACGATCATGATCGACCGGCGGCTAAACCGGTCAGCGATCACTCCCGACAGCGGGCCAAAGACAAAGCTCGGTACGAAGCGCGTTACCAGCAGCAGTCCGACAGCCCGGCCCGATCCCGTCAGATTCAGGATGATCGTGTAGAGCGCAATCGTATCGAACCAGTCACCCATCTGGCTGACGACCTGGCCGAGCCACACTTGCCGGAAGCTGCGATTCTCCCGCAGCAGCTCGATGTAGCCCGCCGGGCGCGTGGTTTCCAGTGGTTTACCGGGTGCAGCAGGCACTCTTCGACCTCAAAAGACTTTGCATTGCGCGTTGTGAATATTGCAGACGAAGGGTGCCCGCTGGAGGTGATGTTGTCAACCACGTTGTCTGGAAGGCTTCACAGACCGGCGCGAACCATTTCCAGAGTTCTCCATTTTTGGATCGTTGGACCAAATGCAATTGTGCAGGTTGACTGACTCAGCATTTTGACGCGTCAGAATGATTTCTTTCGCTTTGGTCTTCAGTAAATCACAACCCAGGATCTCAACGAAATCGCGATAACTCAGCGATCGAGTTCCAGAAAAGTTGCGGCACGACAATTGAAGTAGGGAATAGCGCGGCTGAGAAGCTCACGCTTCACGGGCTCTCCGCACGGAGTCCGGAGCCGCCAAAATTTCTCAAATCGAAGCAGAACGTGACTGCACTCGATATTGACAACGACTCTCACCCAGCAAGGCAGCCACGATGGTTGCCCGCTTGCCCCCGCTCGTAGCCGGAAGTAATGCTGATTTGCTCCCAGCCCTGCTTCCGGCTCTGATTGTTTTTGAGCGGCTATGTGACGCAAGTTGAAAAACTGGAAGAGAAGTCCGACTAGGTTTTTAGACCAAGCAGTGAGATTGAGAAGCGTGAAAGCGCGCTCAACAGAACTGACCGTATGTCGGAAAAGAATTCTCCATTCAAGCCACAGCGGCTTTTTCTTCTTGCCGGACTCGGATTAATCGCAGCGCTCGCGATCTACCAGCAGTTTGCTTTTGCATCTCTCGGTTTAGCAATCTTTGGAGTCGCGCAGATTTTGTACATTGGTTGGTTGCGATTGTCCGCGAAGACCCAGGAAACGGCAGAAATTAGTCGCGTGCACCTCGCAACTGCCGAAGCGCTAGCCACCGCGATCGACGCAAAAGATCAAACCACACACTGTCACGTCCGGCGCATGCAAATCTACGCTGCTGGTTTGGGTGAAGTACTCGGACTCTCCAAAACAGACATCGAGGCGTTGAAGGCAGGAGCGTTATTGCACGACATCGGCAAGCTTGCTGTGCCGGCCCACATCGTTAATAAACCGGGTAAGTTGACTCCGGTAGAGTTCGAAAAAATGAAGATCCACACGACGGTGGGCGCTCAGATCCTCAGCCGCGTTGACTTCCCTTATCCTGTCACTCCAATCGTCCGGCATCACCACGAGCAATGGGACGGCAGGGGCTATCCCGATGGCTTGCAGGGTGAACAAATCCCAGTCACTGCACGCATCATTGCTGTGGTCGATTGTTTCGACTCAGTGCGAGAGGATCGTCCATATCGTCGTGGTATGACGCACGATGAAGCAGTTGCGTACTTGTTGCGCGGGGCCGGTAACCAATTCGATCCCGCTCTCGTTGATCTTTTCATCGAGCACTTGCCACGCTTCGAAGCCGAAATCGCCTCGGCCGGGTTGCAACAGCAACAGCCAGCCAATGGTCAGCGCGGACCTTTGTTCCTGGCCCAAATGGACATGGCCCAGACACGTGAACGGGGCGCTTATATGGCATACGACCAAATCAAGAGTGCGCACCAGGAAGGTTTTGCGCTTTATGAAATTGCGCGCACGTTTGGTTCATCGCTGGACGTTCACAACACAGTTGTAGCGTTGGTTGATAAGGTTGGTCATGTTGTGCCGTTTCAATCATGCGTTGTTTATCTCTACGACGAGTTGAAGGCCTTTGCGCGCCCGGCACATGTGGCCGGCATCCATGCGAAGGTTTTGTCAACCAGGTGCATAGCGCCGGGTGAGGGCGTAACCGGCTTCACACTTGCCAATCGCACTCCCATTAATCAGCTGCACCCGAGTCTGGAGTTCGCCGGTAGCGACTGCAAAGTCGAATACACTGCCATGGCATCACTGCCTCTCGTCAAGGATGAACAACTGTTAGGCGCGTTGTCGGTCTACTCTACGGAACTGGAGCAATACACTGAAGATCACATGCGCTTGTTAGAGACTGTAACCAGGCTGGCATCCGATGCTCTGGCGAATGCAGTCCAACACGCCCGGGCAGAATCAAACGCGTTGACTGATCCGTTAACTGCGTTGCCAAACGCTCGCTATCTCGCGGTGAGATTTGATGAGGAAGCATCGCGAGCGCGACGCAATTCACGACCATTCCAGGTTGTGATGCTTGATCTGGACGACTTCAAGATCGTCAACGATTCTTTTGGTCACAAAGTCGGGGACAGGATGTTGCGAGAGATGGGTCGAATAATTCAAGGGCAGCTGCGCGAATACGACTTTCTTGCACGATACGCCGGCGATGAGTTTGTCGCGATTGTTCAGGAGCTTGGTGAGCGCCAGGTTGAAGACTTACGAATGCGCATAGAGAAAGCCGTGTCGGAGTTTTCACTGCATGTACGCAACAAGGGGAAGGCCAGGGTTGGTATAAGCATCGGAACCGCGACCTTCGGTACTGACGGCGAGACATTGGATCAACTGCTAGTGGCCGCGGACCAGGCGATGTATCGCGCAAAGTCGCATCACAAATTGTTACGCATCGCCCCGGCAAAATCTGCAGCTAATGCAACTTGTGAAAAAGAAGACCTGGTTGAGATTGTGCACGACGGTGTGTTAGTGGCCGCAAGCTAAAAACCCGAACAAATTAGCCGCGGATTTTCGCGGATGAACGCAAATCAGAAACGCGTTTCGTAATGCCTCTTTTTTCTGATTCGCCTTTATCCGCGAAAATCCGCGGCTAGTTTCTGTACGGTAGTCACCTATTTTCCGACTTAATCTCTGTGAACCCTGCGTCTCTGTGTCCTCTGTGTTTCCTGTCTATCGTCCGAGATATCCACCGGGCGCTGAATAACACAGAGGTCACAGGGGCACAGAGCTCACAGAGATGTCAAATTGGGCACTACCCGCTGTACCGAGTTCTTGACAATCTTTTGACCATCGCTTTCAATCGAGGACGGCAGCAGTGCCTGGCAATCGCCGGTCAAACACAAGCACTGCGACCAGGCTGATGTCATCCCTTTGACCAGCCAAGCGTTTTCGAGTTGAGCATGCCCTCTGCCACCATTCCGCAAAACAGCCCAGCAGTTCTCGTAATCCAAAACGACGCCAGTCTCAGTGAAAAACTACTGCGCGCCTTCGAGAACGCTGGTTATCGAACTTTCACCGCGTCCGACTCAACGTCTGCGTTGCGCTTGCTACAACGCGAGCCGTGCGATCTAGTGGTTATCGACCTCGCGTTTCCTGAAATCGATGGGTTGGGCTTGTGCAAACTCTTGCGCGCACAACCGACCACCAACAAACTGCCCGTTATCGTCCTCGCCGAAGACGATTCCGAAGCGCAAACGGCGGCGGCGCTTGGCGCGGGCGCAGATGATTGCATCATTCGCAGCTCGACTGCGTCAGAAATCCTGTCGCGCTCAGCCGCGCATTTGCGTGCTGCGCAACGCGCGTGGGAACTGATCGGTAGCAACCAGGAATTGCGTTTCCTCGTCGACTTGGGCCGCGGTTTATTGCGCACACTCGAACCTGATCAACTGGTGCGACGGGTGGCAGGCGCCACCTACGACGGGACGGGCGCCGTGATGTGCGCGGCGATTATTACCCTCGGCAACGAAGGCCAGACCGTTTGTGTTTTTGATCGTGAGGGTAGCGCTGAAGATGCATCGTTACTTCATGTGGATCGACTGAAAAGCTGGCTGACGCAAATTGCCGGCAGCGCATCGCCAGAGTTGATCAACGAGACGGAAAAGTTTTTGTTGCGTGATGAGTCGCACACAGTCGAGTATGCGGCGCCGTTGCGTTTTGGCGGACGTTCGCTGGGCGCACTCGTGGTTGCTTTTGACCGCCGTGAAGAATGCGACGACACCGTCTGCCGGTTGGTAGATGCGGCCGCGCAACAAGCCGCCCTGGCGGCGCACATCGCCAGCCTTTACCAGGCAGCACGCGAGGTATCAGCGAACCTCACGATCGAAGTTGAACGACGCACTGCTGAAGTGCGGGCACAGGAACGCTTCATCGAAGCGATTGTCGACAGTTTGCCACTGTCGCTTTACGCAATCGACCGCCACTTCGTAATTGTCGCGTGGAACCGTAATCGTGAACTTGGTGAACTCGGTATCCCGCGCGGTTCAGTGTTAGGCAAAAACATTTTTCGGGTACTGACTCGCCAGAGGCGCGAACTGCTCGAGAACGAATTCAGAGGTGTGTTTGAGACTGGCGAAATTCAACGAGTTGAACAAACGACCGCCTCGCCCACCGGTGAAATCAAGCACTGGTTAGTCAGCAAAATACCGATGTGGATCGACAAGAGCGGCGAGGTATCGCACGTTATTGCGATCGGTGAGGACATCACCGCGCGCGTGGAAGCAAATCGAGCTGTCGCCCGTGCTGAAAAACTAGCTGCCGTTGGTCGTTTGGCCGCCGGCGTGGTTCACGAGATTAATAATCCACTCGCAACTATTTCGGCGTGTGCGGAAGCGCTAGAGTCTCGCGTGAACAGTGGCGAGTTTCAGCAGTCACCCGGCCTCGATGATCTGCGTGAATATCTGGGGTTGATCCGGAACGAAGCCTTTCGTTGTAAGACCATTACCAACGGATTGCTGGATTTCAGTCGCACCCGCGCGGCCGAACACAGCCTGGTGAATCTCGCGGACATCATTTCCTCCGCCGCGCGCCTGCTGAAGCATCAACAGCGCGCTGACAACGTCACCATCGAAGTTCAAAGTGCGGATGAATTGCCACCGGTTTCGGGTGATGCAGTACAGTTACAACAGGCTGTAATCGCACTGGCCACCAACGCGATTGATGCCATGCCTGATGGCGGCACCTTAAAGATTTCGAGCTACCGCAACGACGCTACCGTTTTGATTGAGGTCAGCGATACCGGCGTCGGCATTCCCGATGAGAACATTGCCAAGATCTTCGAACCGTTCTATACGACCAAAGAAATCGGCAAGGGAACCGGTCTTGGACTGGCAGTTTGTTATGGTATCTTAACGGAGCACGGTGGCAGCCTCGATGTGCAGTCGACGCCTGGAGCAGGGTCAGTGTTCACTATCTCACTTCCGGCAATGAGCAGCGACGGAGAACCGCAAACTTGAGCGAGCAAAGAGCCCCAAGAATCCTAATCGCCGAAGACGAAGCCAATTTGCGGATGGTTTTGGAGAAGGAGTTAGAACGCCTCGGCTATCGTGTGCAGGCAGCTCCTGATGGTGAAGCCGCACTACGCAAGCTCGAGGAAAGCAACGTCGATGTCTTGTTGTGTGACATCAACATGCCGCGTATCGACGGCATGGAAGTGCTACGTCGAGTTCACGAACGGCCAAACCCGCCGGAAGTAATTATGCTGACCGGGCAGGCCACTGTGGAAACCGCAGTCGAGGCAATGAAGCTCGGCGCTTACGATTATCTCACTAAGCCCTACAGCATTACTGAACTTGATGTGCGCGTGAAGCAGGCAGCGGAGAAGCGTCGCCTGCGCGTCGACAATCTGCGCCTGCGAGAACAACTCGCACGACAGTCTGGCTTGCCGGAAATCGTTTCGGTGTCGTCACCGATGCGAGAAGTGGTGCGTTTGATTGAACGCGTAGCGCCATCGGAAGCTTCAGTTTTGATCACCGGCGAATCCGGCACCGGCAAAGAGTTAGTGGCACACGCGATTCATCGTTTGTCGATGCGCGCGGACGGTTCTTTTATCGACATAAACTGCGCCGCCTTTCAAGAGTCGTTGCTCGAGTCGGAGTTGTTTGGTTATGAGGCGGGGGCATTTTCTGGCGCGAAGGGACGCAAACTTGGTTTGATTGAGCTGGCTGATGGGGGAACCCTGTTTCTCGATGAAGTAACCGAACTGCCGGCCCAACTTCAAGCGAAGCTGTTGCGTGCGATCGAAACGAGAACTTTCTTCCGAGTGGGTGGCGTGCGCAAAGTGGAAGTGAATGTGCGCATTGTTGCGGCCACCAACCGCAATCTCGAATCGGTAGTCTCAAACGAATCGTTTCGCGCTGATTTGCTTTATCGCATCAATGGTTTCCAAATCGACCTTGCGCCTTTGCGAGATCGTCCGGAAGACATAGAGCCTTTGGCACAACACCTGTTGAGCAAGGTCGGGGGTGCTGCGCCTACTGAATTGGATGAGAATGCTCTGGAGGCCTTGCGTGCTTACAGTTGGCCAGGCAATGTCAGACAACTCAAGAACTGTCTCGAGCGCGCGGTGATTCTTTCGAACAACGGCAGGATTAGCGTGAATGAGTTGCCGCCAGAGGTGGCACGGCCAACATTGTCGGCGGCTGCTTTCCCCGTCACTGTGCCGCAGGTAATGCCGGGCGCTGATGCCAACGCGGTAGCGGGCACGTTCGCTAACAACGCTCCACCTTCGCCGGCTTCGTTACGCGATGTTGAGCGTCAACAGATTCTCGCGGCGCTCGAACAAACAGGCTGGCATCGCGGCAAGACCGCCGAAATACTTGGGATCTCACCTTCAACACTCTATCGCCGTTTGCGCGACTACGATCTGGAACGCCGCAGCAGCTAGGACATTGCCGATTGCCGATTGCCAATTGCCGATTGCCAGATGCCGGTTGGCCGCTTGCTAACCGTTAGCACCTTTAGCGACTCTTTCAATCGGCAATCGGAAATCGGCAATCGGAAATCGGCAATCGGAAATCGGCAATCGGCAATCGGCAATTGGCAACCGGCAAAATCAGTTGAGCATCGCCCTAGGCGCTTCGCGCTTGTACGGTGAGCTGGGCAGCCACGTAGGCATAGTCTCAGCATTCGCCACGCGCAACGCGATCACCATGCCGACCTTCGCCAGCGTTTGTGGACCAGTCCAGTTCCAGTCTGGCTTGATTGTGTCACTCGGCGAGTGGTAATCGGTCTCTAACCATTTCCGCGCTCGCGGAATCCAAACAGAAACATCGCCCTCTGGTCCACCCAGCAACATCAAGGCAGGCACACCCTTCTTGACGAAGGCATAGTGGTCGGAACGGGTGAAAGCTCTTTCTTCGGGCATCGGATCGGGTGTCACAACGGTGCCAGTTGCTGCCGCGACATCATTGAAGATGGAACCGAGATCTGAAAACTCCGCACCGAAACCCACAACCCGTTTAACTGGTCCATAGATCTCCGTTCCAATACCATCGAAGTTGATATCGGCGGCAATCTTGTCCAGTGGCCACGACGGGTGTTGCACCCATTGTTCGGCGCCGAGCAATCCATACTCCTCACCGGTAACTGCGAGGAAAATTATTGAACGACGTGGGCGTGACTTTGCTCGCGGATATGTTTTCGCAAACGCTTCCGCAATCGCCGTAATGGTGCCAACGCCGAGCGCGTTATCAGCAGCGCCAGGAAACACGCGTCCATCAGATTCCTTTCCATAGGCATCGTAGTGTGCCGAGAAAACGACCGCCTCTGCTTTTAGCTTCGGATCCGAACCTTCAAAGACTCCCGCGACGTTGCTGCTGGTCGTTTCTTCACGCTTGAAATTGATTGAGAGCATCGCTGTCCGGTTCAGATCGCGTGAAACGTTTTCGCCAGCCATCGCTTTTTGCAAGACTTCAGCGTAAGTCGGTCCTCGCTGGGTCATAATTTTTTCCATCGCTTCATCGCTAGCCAGCAGAATTGGTGGCAGCGAGAACGGAGGGGCCGGCTGTGAAGCGAGACTCACTCGACGACGCGAAAGATAATTAGCAATTGTTTTGAACGGCTGATTGGCCGTGCCTGCGTTGCCGACAATCATCGCTGCCGCCCCGCGTCCAAAAATATTCAATCCTCGCACCTGCGGATTAGTGGCGCGCCTCCACAACGCGGTATCGACGTTGTTTGGCTGACCGTTCAGCAGCACCACCACTTTGCCCTTCAAATCCAGACCGGCCAGATCGTCACGCTTGAGTTCCGGGGAAACCACGCCATAACCCACAAAAACTAATCCACCAGTGACCTGGGTCTTGTCGTTAGTCAATCCTGGCAACATGATGTAGTCCTGACCAAACTTCAGCATCTCGTCGCCGACCGTTACGCTGGAACTCTCGACTTGCGTCGACTTGAATTTAATCGGCTGCAGATAAGTGCCGTTCTCACCCAGAGGTTTGAGTCCAAGCTTGGCAAAACGATCGGCAATGTACTGAGCAGCAACGTCACCGCCATGTTGGCCCGTGCCGCGGCCTTCAAACTCCGGCGAGCTGAGCATTGCCGTCACATCGCGAATGGTTTCCAGTTTGATCCGGGCTGCTGCCTTTTGTTCACCCGAGGTCAGCGTCGTGGCTGGCTTTACGACGGCGGACTTTGTTGCTTGTTGCCCGACGATCGTCGAGGAGAGCAGCGTTAATGCAAGTGAAAGAGAAAGTAAGGCTGAAAAATAACCGTTGCGGCGCGAACTTTTACGGAAAAATGGATGCATCAATTGTTGCTCCTGAGCTGAATGTGTGAACGTGGAGAGAGTATACGATGCGGGCGACCTGATGTTTCAAGGCGTTAGGAACACACGGCAGGACAGAAAGAAGGTGCAGACGGCAGGAGCAAATGGGTAACGTCAAATATTTTGTGTAAATGGTCATCGCGAGCCGACATTCCTGCAACCCGCGAAGCGGGTGACAGCGTGGAGCCTGGGGCGTGACCCCAGGTAGAGACCAAATAATCCTCGGAGCCCGCGGAGTGGGCGACAGCCGACGCAAATACACGGTGCTCGTCAATCAATTTTCAATTTGGTCTGTCGCCCGCTCCGCGGGCTCGATGATCTCTAATGGGAACTTTCCTAGGGCTCACGCCCTAGTCCCGACATGTCGGGATTGCACCTGCTTCGCAGGTTGAAAGGCAAAATTTGATTGGCCGCTTGCCGGGAACAATATGCGTCTAAACTTGGCCCAGTTCCGTCAGTTTGATTGATTATTGCAATAAATAAGTTTGTTATTGCGACAAGACATTCATAAGTTGGAACCTGAAACTTATAAGTTGGAACCTGAAACTTATAAGTTGCGACCTGAAACTTTTAACTTGCAACCTGAAACTTATAAGTTGCGACCTGAAACTTATAAGTCGCGACCTGAAACTTTTAACTTGCAACCTGAAACTTATAAGTTGCGACCTGAAACTTATAAGTTGCGACCTGAAACTTATAAGTTGCGATCTGAAAGTTATAGGTTACGACCTGAAACTTATGAGTTGCGACCTGAAACTTATAAGTGGTGAGTAAACATTTATAGATCGCGACCGGAAAATGTTGGGTCGTGTCCAGAAGTCTGTTGCAGAAGAACTAAAGTTCGGTATTGGCTGATCAAAAAGAGCGGGCAGAGATCAGAAGAAGCGGGAGCAAGCTCACCTTCCTGACCTGAGAGGTTGTTTGAGTTGAACTTGGATATTGATCTTGAATGGCTTTCAGGAAATCCAAAGCCTAACCTCTAAATCACACCAAAAAAGTTTTGTGTAAATGGTCATTGAGCGCCAGGAGCCGAACGCGATGGATTAAGAGGAGCTACTGGCTATTCCCTGCTTCAGCGCCTTTCTGTCGATCTTGCCACGATCGTTCTTCGGCAGCCCCTCAACGAATTCGATCCAACGCGGATACTTGTACGGCGCCAGTCGAGACTTAACAAAACTCTGAAGTTCATCGACCAACTCGCTGTCGTTCTGACTTTGGACCTTGGACTTTGGACGTTGGACTTCCCTTAGCACCACGAACGCTTTCGGCTTCACCAACCCGTCACCTTCGTCGTAGCCAATTACTGCGCATTCAAGTACGCGCTCATGTTGCAGCAAGCAATTCTCAATCTCTGCGGGCGCAACGAAAATTCCAGAAACCTTCAACATGTCGTCGGTGCGGCCGTGGTACCAGTAATAACCTTCGGCGTCGACGTGAAATTGATCTCCCGTAGTACACCAATCGCCCGCAAAAGTCTCTTTTGATTTTTCATGCGCATTCCAGTAACAGAGTGCTGCGGAGTCGCCCTTGATTTTTAACGTGCCCATCTCATTGGTTGCCACTTCCGTGCCGGCGGCATCCACAACTTTTGCTTCGTAACCTTCAACAATGCGTCCAAGGCTTCCTGGCTTCACATCCCCGGGACGGTTCGTGATGTAGATATGAAACATTTCTGCCGAACCAATGCCATCGCAAATCTCGACTCCCAGCTTGTGCTTCCAACGCTCGTACAACTCGATCGGTAAGGCTTCGCCAGCGGAATAGCAAAAACGCAGACTCGACAAATCATGTGTGGAAGCCTCAGGCGCGTTAAGCATTGAATTGATCATCGTAGGCACCGTCGTGAGAATTGTGGGCCGATAGCGATCGATGACTTCAAATAGTTTTTCTGGAGTGGAACGTTCAGCAAAGAGTGCGGTCGCTGCGCCGACTGCAAAAGGGAACAACAAATTAGTGCCCGTGGCGTAACCGAAGAATAACTTCGGCACCGAAACTGTCAGGTCGTTTTCATTAACACCCATTGTGCGTTTAGCAAAAACTTCGGTGTTGAATGGCAAATCGTGCTGCAGGTGCACTGCGCCCTTGGGGTGACCGGTTGATCCCGACGTAAACAACCAAATGGCAACGTCGTCGCGATGAGTGTCAGCTGCGAAGCACGCGTCCTCGGCAGAATCCACGGCACCACCGAACGAGGACCAGAGTAAAGAATCATTCGTGAAATCCAGGTCTTGATCCGGTTCATGCTGACCGGCCACCAGCACCGCGGTGAGATAGCGTGCCTCAGCCGCCGCTTCATTGAAGGTTTTCAGTAGCGACTCGTGAATAATGGCGACTTTGGCCCGCGTATATTCGAGGTAGTATTTGTAGTCTTCCGCCGGCAACAAAGGATTGACCATCGTTATCACCGCCCCAATGCGGGCGGCGCCAAACCAGGTCCAGACAAATTCAGGACAATCCGGCAAAACGATCAAGACACGATCTTCTACTTCGACGCCGAGTTCGCGCAGGGTATTACCTACTCGATTCGAAATGCGCGCCGTTTCGCCGTAAGTGTAACTCTCGTCGTTGAAATACAGACAGGTCTTGTGTTCGCGACCTTCCTCAAGATTGTGGTAGAGGAAGTAATCCGCCATGTTGAAGTGTTCCGGAAACTCGATGGACATCCTGATCAGCGTGTTGCTTTCGGAGTTTTGCCGAAGGATTCGGCGAGAACGCGATCGAGTCGCTTCAGGTTATCTTTGTCAAGCGCAATGAACGTTACGGCAAATCCGATCTCGAACGCAGCTTCAACCACTTCCGCATCTCCCGTCAGCTCTTCACCGTCAGGGAGGGTTATGTTGAAGCGTAATACCTCTTTGGCCTTGACCCGGCCACCGCTTAGTACAAAAAAACCGGTGCGGCTGAGGCTAACGACGTTACCGGAGCGTCGCGTTCGGTTGCGTTGCCATCTTACTGGGAAGTTTACATTTGCGCGTGGGGCTTTTCGTCGTTCCATGTTCGTTGAGGTTAGAGCAAGCAGGTATATTTATGCAGTCTAGTCAGAGGTCAGAATCCAGAAGTCAGAATTCAATCGATTTCGCTTTCGCGCCCACGAAGGACCTCTGACTCCTGACTTCTGAATTCTGAATTCTGACTAAGAAGACTCCGCTTTTGCAAACGGACAACCACCCGATCCATGCTTGGAGTCGAGATAGGTGCGTGCTTCCCAGAGTTCTGGAAAGAATTTCTTGTCAAGGGTAGTGCGCAAGTAGCCCACGCCCTCCGAGCCTCCCGTGCCGCGCTTCGTGCCAACCATACGCTCAACCATCTTGATGTGATGCGAACGCCACAGCGAGAAATACTCGTCGTGCTCCATCAGCATCTCAGTAAGTTGAAACTCATCATAGCGCTCTTCAAAGTGAGTCAGAATTTCGACAGTGGCGCGCGTGCGCTTGCCATAAGATTTCGATTGTTCCTGAGAATCACCCTCGCTATCAGGATCTGGAGCATCGAGGCCGCGGCGGCGGAGGGCGGCATAATAAGCATTCGCGAGCGATGGCGTCGATAATCTTTCCTGCAGGCGGCCCTGTGCAAAGTCATCACCCTCAAACTCACGTAATAGCGTCTTATCTTTCAAACCTGAAGTGAACTCAATCTCTCGAAACTGCATTGATTGGAAACCACTGGCCGGGTTCAGTTGATCACGGAACCCAAGAAAACTAATGGGTGTCATAGTTTCCAAAATATGAATCTGATTTACCAGTAGTTTTTCGATCTCCACCACCCGATGAATTGCGCGCGCGGCCTGTCCCAGCCGATCTTGGTTCATCAATCCGATCGCGGCATCAAGCTCGTGCAGTATCTGTTTGAACCAGAGCTCGTAAGCCTGATGAACGGTGATGAAAAGTAATTCATCGTGATGCGCCGGATCTGATAGACAAGCCTGTAGACCGATTAGATCGGGCACGCGCAAGTATTTGTTGTAGGAAAGAGGAGTGTTTTTACCGTAGTCGTTAGTCATCAAATTATCAGAAGGCCGCGCCCGCGGTTTCATGGGTGGCATACACTCGTGAGTCGCGAATGTTTTTCATTTCGCGGATCACTAATTCGAGCTCCTCGTCGGACGTATAAAAGTGTGGCGAGATGCGCACACCGGCGCCCGGCCGAAAGTCCACAATGAATTCCCTGCGGATCAACTCTTTCGTGATGGCTGCGGCTTCGGTATGACCAACCGTGATGGTGCCGCCACGTTCGGATGCACTACGAGGACTTGTCACTGCGAAGCCGGCTTCCTCTGCGAGTTCTATCAAACGAGTGGTTTGGCGCACGCTCTTCTCACGAATACGATCGACGCCGACTTCGTTAATGATGCGATAGCCTGATTGCGCCGCGTACAGTGCGGGAATCGCAGGAGAACCATGCAGGAAACGAGTGATATCATCGGCGTAATGTAAATCTGTTTCGAAGGCAAAAGGCTGCGCGTGGGCCATCCAGCCGGTTGTCTTCGGCTGCAACTGTGACTGCAAATCGGGACGCACGTAAAGATAACCTGCACCAGGCCCGCCACAGAGCCACTTTACTGAGCCACCCGTGGCAAAATCGACGTTCAACTCTTGAACATTGAACGGAACAGTACCGGCAGATTGATACGCGTCAAGTACCACCATCGCGCCTACTTCGTGCGCGCGTTCGGTAATCGCCTTTGCGTTTTGTAAAAAGCCACTTTTGAAAAGCACATGCGAGAAGGGAACCAGTAAAGTCTCTTCATCGATGGCTTCGAGAAACCGGTCCAGCGGGATAGTGATGCCATCGTCTGACTTTACGGTTTCGATTCGCAGATTTCCCGCGCGGGCATGAGCTTCATAAACATACATGACCGACGGAAAGTTCAGGTCTGAATAAACAATCTTGTTTCGTTTTGGCGTCGGCTCGAAACAGGAAAGGATCAACGATTGGCAGATGGAAACGTTCTGATGCATGACGACGCTTCCGCCCGGTGCCCCGATAATTCTGCCCACTTCGTTTCCCACCGAAACAGGCATGTTCCACCAGCCCTCAGCCCACGCGCGCACACCACGCGTTGCCCAGGTTTCGGCGTACTCTTCGAGTCGCGCGTAAGTTTCCCGGGGCATGGCACCCAAACTGTGCGAGATGAGATACACAGTTTTATCGAGGATGGGAAACTCGCTACGCCATTTTAGAAGTTCGTCGCTCAAACGTTTCTCCCGGATAATTTCGGAATGTTTTAATTTAACATAACCTGCCTCGGATCACGTGCCTCGCCTGCCGTCGGGAAGCGCTGCGCCCCACATATAGGCGGACTGGCGTGTTACATTAGCCGTCCGCATGTGGAAATTTAAGAACCCGATCAAACATCCAATTCCTGAAACACGTTGGCCAACCGCAGCAGAAGCGGCCGGCTCGTTGCTTTACCATCCAATTGAAATCGGGCCCTTGAAAGTGAACAACCGGACCTGGGTGCCCGCGATGGTGCCCTGGCGCGCCACCGAAGATGGATTCGTGACGCAGGACAACCTCGATTGGTACCGGCGCTTTGCCGCAGGACGGCCCGCTGTGATCGTAGTTGAAGCCACCGGAGTGCGCGATGTTCCCAGCGGACCGCTGTTGCGCATTGGCCACGATCGATTTCTTCCCGGTCTGAAAAAACTGGTAAAGACAGTAAGAGAGGCAAGCGACGGCGAAACAAAACTATTCATTCAGATCATTGACTTCCTGGCGGTTAAACGTCGCCCGGAGAAAGAGAAGTTCCTCAACCGGTTTCTAGCAATCAATGAGCAGCATCGCGACGCGATCGTTGAACTAACCGGAGACTCCCAGTGGTTCAGTGCCAGCGAAGAGGAATTGAGAAAGTTTCTGGCGCACGCTTCTGAGGATGATCTCGATCGCGTTTTGAATGAGCGTGAGCTTGAGTCGATGCGTTTTGGTTACCGGGAACGCGTAACTGATGTCGATCTACGTCATGTTCGTGAGTTACCTGAAGTGTTGCCAGGCATTTTTGCTGCTGCGGCGAAGCGCGCCCGTGAGGTCGGCTTCGATGGCGTGGAGCTTCACTACGCGCACGCCTACACAATGGCAGGTTTTCTAAGTGCCCTGAATGATCGGAGCGATGGCTATGGGGGCTCACGAGAGAATCGGGTGCGGTTGCCCTTGGAAGTCTTTGGCGAAGTAAGACGAAAAGTTGGAACTGATTATGTCGTTGGGGCGCGGTTTCTGGCGGATGAAGTGATTGCCGGCGGCAATCGCGTCGATGATGCAGCTTATTTTGGAATCGAGTTTGCGCGCGCAGGTTTTGATTTTCTGTCGCTCTCAAAGGGTGGCAAGTTTGAAGATGCGCAGCAGCCGAAAGTGGGTCAGGCAGTATATCCGTATACGGGACAGAGCGGTTATGAATGTATGCCGACGGTCTTGTCTGATTCCATCGGACCGTTCGGTCGCAGTGTGCCGCTGGTGTCGCAAATCAAACATGCCGTTAATGACGCAGGATTCAAAACACCTGTTATCGCTACCGGCGGAATCACGTCGTTCGAACAGGCTGAACAAATCTTACGGGAAGGAAATGCAGATATCGTTGGTCTCGCACGGCAGGCACTGGCGGATCCCGATTGGTTTATAAAAGTGAAATTGGGTCGAGGCGAGGATGTCAGACGATGTACCTACACCAACTACTGTGAAGCCCTCGATCAAGCTCACCGGGCGGTTACCTGCAAACTGTGGGACCGGCATCAACTCGATGAACCGGGAATTGCGTTGGTGGATGAGGGACGCCGGAGACTACTGGCGCCGGATTGGGAAAGAAAATAAATGGGTTATATATCATTTGAAATCTAAAATTTATGATTGAAGAGCCGGGGCAAGCCCACCTTCCTGACCATGAGCTTACTCAAGTCTCTGATTGGCCTGTCGTTGAAGGCCTTCCGATTCGGATCCCTTAAGCACAAGTGAATAACCTCGTGGTTAGGAAGGCGCGCGTGCCCCCCGGCTCTTCAATCTCAAAAATGATAAATTTCAAATAATTTCAAATGATATATGACCGATGCTTTTAGTTTTCTCTTGAGACTTTGCACTTCTCAAAAAACAGAGGGTCCCTCCTGCGAAGGTCCTCTTCACTAACTTTCCCGCTTCTCGTCATCAAAAGATACGCAAGTTCGATGGGACGGAGCTGCATGTAGGCGCGCGCGTTTTCAAACCAAACCATGCTTTCGTACGCGGCCGCCTGATATTCCTCAATCACCGGTTTGCGTGTTAACTCGAAAGCTCGCAGGGCTTCAGGCACTGACTCTCCCTGCCGGAAACACTGGAACAGTGCTATCGCATCCTCCAGCGCGAGCTTCGTCCCCGACCCGATTGAAAAATGCGCAGTGTGAAGTGCGTCGCCGATCATGACAGCGTTATCGAAAAACCATTTTTGGTTTTTTACCAGCAGAAAGTTGATCCACTTCGAATTGTTCGAGAGCAGTTGTTGTCCATCCAGATCCTTCGCGAACACGTCCTCGAGATAACGGCGCGTATCCGAGTCGTTCATCTGCGCGAAGCCGGCGCTGTCCCAGGTTTGTGGATCGCATTCGATGATGAACGTGCTGGTAGTCTGATTGAATTTGTAGGAATGCGCCGCAAACACCCCACTATCATTCTGACGAAACGTTAACGTCAGACCGTGAAACAATTTGTTCGTGCCATACCAAATATAACGGTTCGGCCGCAAATCTAATGCCGGTTGAAATTGTTCTGCGTATTGCTTACGCGCTGTGCTGTTAACGCCGTCGGCTGCCACAAACAGATCACAATCATTGCGAAGAGAATCAAGCTCCGAAACCTCAGTTTTGAAAACGATGCTTACGCCGAGCCTCTCGCAACGTCTTTGCAGGATCTTCAATAATTGCAGGCGGGAGATTCCGGAAAAACTGTTTCCGTGAATGGAGATTTTCTCATCGAGATGGACCACATCGACATTGTCCCAGGCTGCGAAAGAAGCCGTAATTTCGGCGTGTGACGCTTCATCGGCGGCCTTGAGATTTGCCAGCGTTTTTCCTGAAAACACCACACCCCAGCCAAACGTGTCGTCAGGACCGTTTCGTTCGTAGACAGTAATCTCATGCGATGAGTCGGCCCGCTTCATGAGGATCGCGAAATACATCCCCGCAGGACCACCACCAATAATGTTGATTTTCATTAGCGAGACAGGCTTGAAGGACCTACTTCAAGAGCTGATTAGCGATGATTAGTTTTTGAATTTCTGAAGTGCCTTCATAGATTCGCAAGGCGCGAACGTCGCGATAGAGTCTTTCGATAACGCTGCCACGCACCAGGCCTGAACCGCCATGAAGTTGCACTGCCTGATCAATGATGCGGCAGGCAGCCTCGGTGGCATACAGTTTTGCTTCGCTGGCTTCGCGCGTGACCCGTGCAGTTCCGTTGTCCTTTAAGTGTGCTGCGCGATAAACGAGCAAGCGAGCGGCATCAAGCTCCGTTATCATGTCGGCAAGCTTCTCCTGCACGAGCTGGTGCTCCGCGAGGAATCTTCCAAACTGTTTGCGGGTTACAGCATGGCGCACCGATTCATCCAGCGCGCGACGCGCCATGCCGCAAGCAGCGGCGCCCACGCTTGCGCGAAAGGTGTCCATCGTACGCATCGCTAAAATGAAACCGTCCCCTTCGGCCCCCACGAGATCTTCCGCCGGAACACGACAGCCATTGAATTCAAGTTCGCCGATGGGATGTGCGGCGATCATCGAGGTCCGCTCAATCACCGTAAGTCCGGGCATCCTCGCGCCGACGATGAAAGCCGAAAGAGAAGCGCGTCCATTCGCGTCAGTGCCGGTGCGCGCGAACACGGTGTAGAAATCAGCGACGCCGGCGTTAGAAATGAAACGCTTCCTACCGTTAATGACATAAGCATCGCCATCTCGCGTGGCTGTCGTTTTGATTGCTGCCACGTCGGAACCTGCTTCAGGTTCAGTTAGTGCAAAGGCCGCAACGGCTTTGCCCTCGACTGCTCGTCCCAACCAGAAATCGCGTACGTGCTCGGGTGCGGCCTGACTAATCGCGTAAGTGCCGAGTCCTTGCATCACAAAGGCAAGATCGGCGAGCGCTGAAGAATAGGAAAGCGCTTCCCGAACGAGGCAAAGCGCACGAACATCGAGTTTGGTTCCCGGCTCGGCCACCGCGTAGTGCAGTACATTGGCACTCGCGAGATTCGTTACAAAATCACGTAACTGCTTTTCAACGTCACGTTCTTCGCCGGCGCGTGGTTCAATTTCCCGCTCGACATACGAGAGCATGTCTGAGGCGAGCACAACGTGATCCGGGCTGAAGAAGGGAAGTTGTTCGATGAATTTATCCATAATTAACTACGTACTTGGTACTTTGAACTTTGAACTTTGTTTGGTCTTTGGCCTTTGGTCTTTGGTCTTTGAAAAGCTCTTAGTACGTTTAGGTTGAGCTTTATAGTTTGTGCTTGACTCTAACGTTAGAAGTTTTTAGTTCAAAGACCAAAGACCAAAGACCAAAGACCAAAGTACAAAGAACAAAGTACAAAGTACAAAGTACAAAGTTTACTACTTAAACTTCGGCGGTCGCTTTGCCACAAACGCTTCATACGCCTCGCGATAATCCGGATGTTGCATGCAGATCGCTTGCGCTTGTGCTTCGCATTCAAGCGCTGTCATCAGGTTCATGTCAGCCTCGCGGTCGAGCATTTCTTTGGTTTTCGCAAGTGCGAACGCGGGGCCTTGCGCTAATCGTTCGGCAAATTCTCGAGTTGTTTCCGCAAGCGCAGCGCGCGGCACCACCCGGTTGTACAAACCTATGCGTTCCGCTTCCTGCGCCGAGATGAAATCACCCGTGTACAACAACTCCGTTGCTTTTGCCAAACCGACGGTGCGCGGCAACAAATATGCGGCGCCCATGTCTGCGCCCGACAGACCAACCTTCACGAACAGGAAAGCAATCTTCGCCTCTTCAGCAGCAATGCGAATATCCGCAGCCAGTGCAATGCACGCTCCAGCTCCGGCGGTAGTTCCGTTTAAGCTGGCAATAACTGGTTTACGCAAATCACGAATGTTTTGGACGAGTTCACACGTCATGCGCGTGAACTCGAGCAGGCCATTCATGTCACATTTGAAGAGCTCGCCGATGATGTCGTGAACGTCGCCGCCGGAGCAAAACGCGCGCCCAGCGCCCGTGATTACAACAACGCGCACGGCCGGCTCATTTTTAAGTGCTGCAAAAGTATCAGTTAGTTCGCGATAGACTTCGAAGGTTAATGCATTGAGCCGGTCAGGACGATTGAGGGTAATCGTAGCGAAGCCGGCAGGCGACACATCGTAAAGAAAACTCTTCGGAGTCAACATGGATTAGGGATTCAGTACCGCGATGCCTTCGATTTCAACCTTTGCGTGGTCATCTACCAACGCCTTGATCTCAACCAGCGCCATTGCCGGAAAATGTTTTCCCATGCGCGCACGGTAACATTCTCCGACTTCTTCACGGCGCGACACATAAGATTGCTTGTCAGTGACATAAATCACCAGACGCGCTATTTGATCTGCGCGCCCGCCGGCTTCTGTCACCACCGTCAAGACATTCGCCAACGCCCGATCAAATTGCGCGACGAAATCTTCGCTCACAATGTTGCGATTTTCGTCCCAGGCAATTTGCCCCGCGATGAAGAGCAAACGACCGCCCGGTTCTGCCAGCACACCGTTGGAATAGCCACGCGGATCGCCAAGCGACGTGGGGTTAATGAAATGAAAAGTCATGTACTTGAGAAGTTATTAAATTACGCGCGACGGAGCAAGTGCAAGGGTTGTTGGAAGTTGCTCTTTGAATTTGGAATCTGGAATTTTGTACTTTGTTCTTGGTGCTTTGTACTCTGTAGTTGACCAAAACGGTCGATGAACTTATGCCTTATCAACACAAAAGGCCAAAGACCAAAGTCCAAAGTCCAAAATTAGAAGGCCACCGCTATAACAACGGTGGCCTCCACGCTTTGCTTTAGTGACAGATTATTCCAGCACTTTATCGAGTCTGGTAGCGAGTTGATTCGCGAGGTTGCCGTTCGGATCGAGCCCGCCGATTGGTTCACCGGGAGTGCCGTTCTTGTCGATGATTACAATTGAGGGCAACTGGTCAACGCCAAACTTTTTCGAAATCGTGCCATCAGGGTCTCGTAGTACTGTAACTTTCAAACCATACTTGTTTGCGAACGCACGTAGCTGTTCGTCACTGGCAAAGTTTTTCGACTTCTGGTCCTCCGACTCAGTGCTTACCCAGTAGACCACGACGCCGCGGTTGCTGTACTCGTCCGCCAGTTTTCTTACGCCTTGCAGTTGTGCCTTCGATAGCGGCAGCCATGAAGCACCAAACGCCAACACGACCACTTCGCCGCGCAGGCTGTCAGACGTAACACGTTGACCATCGATCGACCGCAGTGAAAAGTCGACGGGTCCACGGTTCTGGGCCAGCGCAAGGGACGTTCCCAGGGAAATAACCAGGAACATCGTTATCAGGCATTTGCGAATTCTAGGCGACATTTGCTCTCCTTGGCCCGACATTAGGGGTGCGGGCTGTGTTTAGATGAGTGCGATAGTGTTTTAGTTGGTCACCTGTTCAAACGGTTTCCGGGTCGCCTCCACCTTTTTTCAGGCCTGTCCGGAAGTGATTTCCGGTGGTAAAACGCCAAACACTTCCTGATGCAAAGCGCGGTAATCATCCCACGTGTCCATATCGCGCGCAACCAGATTCGACTCGACCGCGACGCGTTTTAGCTGCGACTCGTGCCTATTAACAAACGCTTTTAGGCCACCTTGTTCGTTGAGATTCAGCAACTCGTCGCGGAATCCAAGATCGATCAAAACTGGATGCCCGCCCTGGTTGTTCCAGACTGGTTTCACTACCAACGCTCCGGCTAACCACTCCTGCAATAGAGCGCGCACCACTTCAGCGGGCACCCCAACATGGTCTACGGGATTAATGACGACTGCCTGCGCGTGCGACGGAACTAAGCGAACGCCGGCTGCGATCGAAGCTCCCATCTCGCTGTTTGGATCTGGATTAGAGGCAAAAATAACCGACGAGTTCCGTAATTGAAGTTTCAGTCTTTCGGCATTTTGTCCGGCACCGACGACCACGACGACTGTTTCGATGCCGCCGGCATGAAGGTTATCGAGACATGTCTCGACGACGGTCCTGGGACCAAAGGGAAGTAGGGGCTTGAACGCGCCCATGCGTGAGGATTGGCCTGCCGCGAGGATTATGCCTGCAACTGACTTGGTCTGGACTTTGGTCTTCGGTCTTTGACTTTTCCTGGTTGGCATCGAGCATCTAGTCGCGCAGCTTACTAAGACCCAGGACCGAAGTCCAAAGACCTAAAGAAGGCGGGTTACGGTTGGCTCAACTCTCGCAATGCTCTCAACGTATATTCTCGCGCCATTTGTTTGCGCCAGTTCATGACAAAGTCGGTGTTATCGAGGGGACGAGCTTTAATGTAGGCGGCTTCTGCTGCCGCGTGAATACGATCCGTGTCCAGGGGTTGTCCGATGAGTGCGTTGCTGGCTTCAGCGACGTTAAGCGGAGAAGGTGCGACGCCACCAAGAATGATGCGCGCATCTGTGACACCGTGTTGCTCCGTTTTCACCCACGCGGCCACGCCTAGGACTGGAAAGTCGAATGATCCACGACGTCGCAGTTTCTGATACGACGCGCGCCAACCATTGAGCGGCGGCAGATGAATATCAACCAGCAATTCATCAGGGCGTTTCTTTAGATAATCGATGCCATCGTCGTTGTAGAAGCCGGCAGCGTCGATCATTCGTTCACCAAGCGTCGACAGCAAACGAAACTTTGCGCCGATAGCAACCATCACCGGCACCAGATCAGACGACTGCACAGCCCAGCACTTGGAACTGCCGGGTGCTACCCAACAAACGTCTCCGTCTTTCTTCAAACAGAAGTTAATGCCCTTGCGCCATTCGTAATTCTGGTCGTAGTAATTGCAACGTGTGTCGAGGAGAAGGTTGCCGCCAATCGTGCCCATGTTTCGCAGCAGCGGCGTTGAGATGGTGCGCGCAGCCTGCGCAATTACCGGATAGTCGCAATTGATAACTGGATGTTCGCAAATATCAGTCAGCGTCACCGAGGCACCGATGCGAAGACCTGACTTGCCATCTCCGGTTATTTGATTCAACTCAGGCACGCGCATCACTGAAATAACCGTCTTCGGCGTTTGCTGGCGGCGCTTCATGTTTGGATAAAGATCCGTGCCGCCGGCCACAAACTGAGCTGTCGGCCCAACATCGCCGACAATTTTTACCGCCTCCGCGATCGTGCGCGGCACGCGATATTCAAATTTAGGAAGACGCATCATATGAAACTAGTTTGCCCGCGCGGACTGACGTCGTAAGTCCGTTGAGCCTACTGACTCCAACCAAAACTGTTTTGGTATTGAGGCCTTTTCGATTTCGGGGCGGTCATTGTAAACGGGAATTAGAACTTCCCCGTCCTTTTCAAAAGAAAGCACCAATGCAAAATCAGACAAGCTAGATCGAACCTTTTTACCATCCACTTTCCAAAGCATCAGATCGTTTTCATCGCTTGATTTCCCCTCGTAACGCCAGCTTATTTTCGGGGGGAACAAATACTCCGCTCTGGTCGAGTAAATCGCAATACGCTTGAGCACCGACGTTTCCGATCCATATTGGACCACGGCCACGAGATTCGCTTGCTTCGCGCCCTGCAGATCTTGGAGGCTGTTATCCGCCGCAAGGTAGGCAAAATATCTGTCCAACAACGTAGTCGTGTTGGGAACAATGATTCCGTACAGGGGCCTATTGGATGTGAAGACCTTTTGGCCCGTGATGAGACTATAGTAAACGTCTGTAGACGGCGTCATGCAGCAGCCGTACTTAGTGATTTTGTAAAAACAACCGACCGGTTTGCCAATATGCCCTTCGTGTGCAAACGTCCATTTTTTGCTCAGCGAGTCAACATCATTCCCTAGCCATCCTTCCACGCTCACGGTTCCTTGTGGATACTCATGATTAGACGCTTTGGTAGTAGTGAACTCCTGAAGTAACAAAAGCGAATTGAGATAAGGCTTGGGAGCGTCCAGTGGACAAGGCTCCAGCATTAACTCGAAGTTTCTGTTAGTGGTTGTGATAATGATGTTGCCGTCTTTGTCTTGCCCTTTTGTGATTGACGACGTAGTGCTACGGTCAAGGCCTCGTGGCCTTTGAGCATCAGCAGCAACCGAGACGGTCAATGCGACTACGATCGTGGTAATCAATCGGAAGTTCATGAGTGTATTACCATCGCACGCGGCATTTCGTTTCCGAGCAGACTTTTGATTTTTATCAACGGCTGATCAGGATGGTCCGGGTTTGGTACCAGTCGAAGATTAGTGCAATCAACCAATAGGTCGAGAGTTTCAAGCACGGTTTGTCCGATTAAGACTTCCGAACCCAAGACGAGCATTTCTTCGGTTGTACGACGACCCATAATGTTGATACCGACCACTTCCGAGACGTCAACCTCCTCAGGCGAGTCATTGGCGTAAACGGCGCGTGCCTTTCTCACAACCGCCAATCCCAGGTGCTGTAGCACTTGGACCGGCAGCACAGAGCGAATCGCGCCCGTTTCAACCAAGGCGGTTGTTTCGTAATAACGAATTTGATCCGCTGGAAGCATCCCTCGCCGGAACATCGCTTCGTCAGCCCCGTTAATCAGCCTAACTTGTACTCTGACTTCGCCCATAAGAGCGTCCACCTCCGCGGCGTGCTTCACAATTTCGGTAATAGTCCGAATTGTGCGGACGGGACTCATTGAGCGCAATCTCGAGTCTTCTGATCGTGATTTGTTACCCATACAAATCCTGTTGCAACATCTACGAATGCACAGCCACGCGTGGCATTTCTTTTCCATCGCCGCCTTCAGCGGGCGTTAGCACACGCAAAGGCTCGGGCCATTCAACTGACGGCACGGCGCCTGGTCCAAATCTTCCCTCGCGGCCTTTCTCTTTTTCACGCAACGCCTTCAAAACTTTTTCCGGCATGATCGGCACTTCATCAATCCGCACGCCGACGGCATCGTAAACGGCGTTCGCAACCGCGGGCGGCACTGGTAGCAGTGGCCCCTGGCCCACTTCCTTCGCGCCATAAGGTCCGTTCGGATCAGGATCTTCAATCAGATAAGTTTTGACGTCGCACATCTCCAGCGTCGTCGGACTCTTGTATTCAAGCAGCGACGGAAATTTGTGCACGACGTTGCGATTCTCGCGGTATGCCATCTCTTCCATCAGGATTTCTCCGAGACCCATGTAGACACTGCCTTCCACTTGTCCCATGACCAACATAGGGTTGATCGACTTCCCAATGTCGTGCGCAATCCAGACTCGTTCGACCACCACGATGCCGGTGCTTGGATCGACATCGACTTCGGCAATCGCTGCGGAATAACTATACGCAGGTGATGGCCCAACGCCTGCTCCTTTGAATTTTCCCGGTGAACGTGGAGGCGAATAAGAGCCGACAGTGCCAATCGTGCCAAACTTCGATTCGGCCAGGACAACTGCTTCAGCGAAGGAAACACCCACATCCGGATTTTCAACGTCAAACGCACGACGCTCCGCCAACGAAATGTTTTCGATTGGCACGCCAAGTTTTTCTGCAACCGCCATGACCAACAACTCGCGTGCGCGTTCGGCAGCCTGAATTGCAGCATTCCCTGTCATCAGCGTGACGCGACTTGAATAACTGCCGAGATCGACAGGCGTTAAGTCGGTGTCAGCGGTAATCACGCGAATGTCGAACGGATCGATGCCGAGGATTTCAGCGACGATATAGGCGAGTATCGAATCCGAACCTTGACCGATGTCGGTCGAGCCACACATTACACACACGCCGCCCTGGCGATCGAGTCGCAACTGCACTCCAGACTGCGGCATGTTGTTCCAATAGATTGGCAGGCCGGCGCCGCAAATGTATGAACTGCACGCGATGCCAATGCCTTTGCCGTAGGGCAATTTTCGATTGGTATTGTCCCAACCGGAGAATTTGTTCTTCCAGTCAGACCCTTCCACAATCTTGTCGATGCAGGCACCCAAACCCATGCTGCCGATGCGCAAATAATTCGCAGTAACAGTGTTTGGTTTGACGAGGTTCTGACGGCGCATCGCCGCTGGATCTAGTTTGAGTTGTTCGGCGATCTTGTCGAGTTGAACTTCGAGCGCGTAACGCGGCTGTGGAGTTCCATGTCCGCGTTTTGGTCCGCACGGCGGTTTGTTCGTGAATGCGCGCAGGCCCTGGAATTTGTAGCGCGGCACTTCGTAAGTCACAGTCTGAAGTGCGCCGGTGTAGAAGGTGCTGGCGACGCCGTAACTACCATACGCACCACCGTCAAGAAAAGACTGGAAGTGCATGCCGGTAATGGCGCCGTCTTTTTTTACGCCGGTCTTGACGTGCATTAGCACCGGATGTCGTCCGCGGTGACAATAGAAAACCTCTTCGCGCGTCAACGTTACTTTCACCGGACGGCCGGTGATCATTGAGAGTTTGCAGACCGCGATTTCGTGGTTGAACGGATCGCTCTTGCCGCCGAATCCACCACCGTTCGGCGTGGCGATGACGCGAATATGGCTGGCCGGCAATTGCAAAACTTTTGCGAGTGCGCGATGAACGTAGTGTGGCGTCTGTGTCGAACTCCACAACGTAATTTTGCCGTCGGGATCGAAATTGCCGACAGCAGCGTGTTGCTCCATCGGCAAGTGTGTATTGCCTTCGTAAAAGAACGTGTCCTCGCGAACCAGATCTGCCAGGGCAAAACCGTCCTCGACGTTGCCGAACTCAAGCGACACTTTCTTGTGGATGTTCGCTTCGTCGCCGTAATCGTGAATACGTGGTTCGTCGATCAAAATCGCATCATCGATGGAGGCAATTGTTTCCAGTGGTTCGTATTCGACTTCGATCAAATTCATCGCATCGAATGCAACGTCCTCGTCGATGGCAGCCACGGCCGCAACCGGATCTCCTATGAATCTGACTTTATCGATACACAGCGCGTGTTCATCCTGGCTGACGGGAAGGATGCCGTAGGGAATCGGCAAATCTTTGCCGGTGATGATGGCAAACACACCGGGCACAGCCGCGGCTTTCGATGTGTCAATGCTCTTAATGAGCGCATGCGGCAGGTGACTGCGCAGAATCTTGCACGCGAGCATACGCGGCAAAACGATGTCGTCGGCAAACTTCGTTTGTCCGGTGCACTTTGCGCGCGCATCGACCTTGCGAAAAGGCTTACCGATTACGTTCAAACGTTTGTTCTGATCTTTAGGCATTCAACGCAAACTGAATAATCCAAGGAAAGAATCTCAGGGTTAGGAAGGGTGGTTTACCCCCGCTGCCTTTGATGACAACAGAGCGGGGGCAAGCCCGCCTTCCTGACCTTAGAGACATTCAGTCTCGACCGCTACATTAAGCTTATTTCATTCCAATCCATAAACACTCTCGCGCGGCAGTTCCATTTCTTCTCCACGCATGCGCGCCGCCGCCAGTTCAACGGCTTCGTAGATCTTGATGTAGCCGGTGCAGCGGCAAAGATTTCCCGACAACGCTTCCTTGATTGTTTCCCGCGAAGGATTGGGATCTTTCTTCAGCAACTCTTCGGCGACCAGCAAGAATCCTGGTGAACAATAGCCGCATTGTGCGGCGCCGGTATCAGCAAACGTGTCTTGCAACGGGTGTAGTTCTGCTCCGTTTGCCATGCCTTCAATCGTTTTGATCTCCTGGCCTTCAGCGTCGAGCCCAAGCATTAAGCACGACAGAATCGAGCGACCGTTTACCAGGATTGTGCAGGTGCCACATTCGCCGAGTTCGCAGCCATGCTTCGTTCCTGTCAGTCCAAGATCTTCTCGCAAAACTTCGAGCACAGTCTTATGCGGCGCAAAAGCTACTTCAGCAGCTTCGCCGTTCAGCGTAAAACGTATTAGTGCCTTCCGATTATTTCTTTCCGACATGAGCTAGACCGAAATGAGTGTAGCAAAGCAGGCGGGAATTCGCAGTTGCAGGAGGTCAACCCAGGGTAATAGAGCCATCCTTCTTAACTTTATTCAGCATGATGTTATCAATCAGTCGTGTTTTGCCGACGTAAGCGGCCGCGGCTATCAAGATTGGACGGTCGTCGAGTCTGTCGAGCCGTTCGAGAGTGTCGGCATCGACCACGCTAATGTAATCTACGCGCACACGGGGTTCGGTTTCGATAGTGGCGCGCGCAATTTCGGCGAGTTTGCTGGCGTGACGTTCGCCGTTCTTGAAGGCTTGTTTGGCTTGTTTTAGCGCGCGGTGAATCACGGCGGCAGAGTCTTTTTCCTCGTCATCCAAATAAAGGTTGCGCGAAGAAATTGCCAGGCCTGAGTCTTCACGCACAGTTGGTAACACGACGATCTCGGTGTCAAACGCGAGATCGCGGACCATCCTTTTGATAATCAGTGCCTGCTGTGCATCCTTTTGTCCAAAGAAAGCGAAGTCGGGGCGGACGGTGTTTAGCAAAATCGTTACAATGGTGGCAACTCCACGAAAATGACCTGGTCGAGTTTCGCCCTCGAGCAACTTCGAAAGTCCACCGACATTCACGTAGGTCGAAAAATCTTTGGGATAAATCTCCTCGGGGTTCGGCGCAAAAATGTAATCCACGTTGTAGTCGGTTAGCAGCGCAGTATCTTTCGTTAAATTACGGGGGTAATGTTCGTAGTCTTCGCTGGGCCCAAACTGCGTGGGATTAACAAAGACGGATACCACCACTACGTCGCACATTCGACGCGCTTCGCGCACTAAACTCAGATGGCCTTCATGCAGGGCCCCCATGGTGGGCACGAGTCCGATCGTTCTATCCTGCTCACGTCGGATCTTGCGCGCGACGGAAGTCATTCGCTGACGGCGATTGATAATTTCCATGGATGCTTAGGGCAACGTCACGCCGTGCCGAACCATGGCGCGCGGTGAGTTCATATCCTCTTTACTCGAGATGGCGCAGCAGGCGTTGTTGAATCTCAGTGCGAAACCAAAGAAACTTATGTTGCCAGCGCAAGACGAAAGTCTTGTGGTCTTCGCCCTGGAGTATGCAGGTCTCTGTCTTGAACAATCCCAGGAAATTAGATTCATGAATATTCGACTGCCGGTCGAAACGGTGATTTGAAACTGTAATCAGTGGTGGACAAACTTCCGACATCGGGTTTCTCTGAGAATTACGACCGCTCAGCCTCCGACTTTTTCACCGGCAGTTCCAAGTGCAATTCTTCGGCAGCCTCGGCTGGAAGCGCATACGACTCTTCCGCAGACGGATAAGTGCCATTGCGAACGTCGTCGGCATATCGTGACACTGCATCGGTGATAACCTCATGCAGGTTCGCGTAAGGACGAACAAACCGCGCCAGTTTTCCGAAGGACAGGCCAAGCATGTCGTGCAACACGAGCACCTGAATGTCGCAACCGGCTCCGGCGCCAATACCAATCGTGGGAATGCTAATGCTTTCAGTGATCATGCTCGCAATTTCTCGTGGCACAACTTCAAGCACGATCGCAAACGCGCCCGCATCTTCGAGCGCGCGCGCATCATCCAACAACTGACGCGCGGCCGCGGCTGTCTTTCCCTGCACGCGATAAGCACCAAGTTTATTGATCGACTGCGGCGTTAACCCTATGTGGCCCATCACCGCAATTTCTTCGTCCACCAAACGCTTCACGAGTTGCACTCGCTTGTGTCCGCCTTCGAGTTTTATTGCTTCGGCGCCACCTTCCTTGATCAATTTCAAAGCGTTTTTTACCGCGTCGTCAGCGCCCGTATGGAACGATCCATATGGCATGTCTGCAACGAGTAAAGCTCGCTGTACGGCGCGTCGCACTGCCTTCAGATGAATCAGAATTTCATCGAGCGTGACCGGGACGGTATTACCGTAACCCAGCACGACATTTCCGAGACTGTCACCGACGAGAATGATGTCGATGCCCGCTTCGTCGACGATACGCGCTGTGGGAAAGTCGTAAGCAGTCAAGCAAACCAGCTTTTCACCGCGTTGTTTACTCGCTTTTAAAGAAGGAGCGTTTACTTTCTCCGGGCGTTCAGGTTTGAGATATGGCATAGCTAGCCCTCATTACACGGCCCTCTTGGCCAGGTCGCGCCGTATTGATCAGGGAAGTTTTCTGATGTTCAAGGATGTTCGCAAGTGGCGGTCATTATAGGACTGGTCGTGCGAGGTAGCAACCAAACTATTTGCTGGGCCGGAGAGCTGTGCTTGCCCAAAATCTTGCAAAGCAACAACTAGTCCAGTCGGGCTGCAAAAATGTGGATCGTTGACGTGTCCGCAGTTTTCTCGAGCAAATCGACAATTGTTTGGTGCAGGACTGGATGTTCGACATTGGGACAAAGTTCGGCCAACGGCGCGAGCACAAACCGGCGAAAAGGCAGGCGTGGATGGGGCAATTGAATGAATCCACTGTCACGAATCTCGTGATCGAATAACAGTAGATCAAGATCGATGGTGCGTGGTCCTTTGTCGAGTTCGCGTTTTCGACCCAGAGCTAGTTCGACCTTGAGGAGCTGGGCCAGTAGCTCTTCGGGCGTGGTGGTAACTTTTAATTCGGCCACTAGATTTAAGAACAAAGGCTGCGCGAAAGTTTCTACGGGTTCAGTTTCGTAAACCCGGGAGAGTCTGGTTACTTCCAAGTTTTCGGATCGCATTTTCTGAATTGCGGATCGCAGATTGGCCAGACGGTCGCCGAGGTTGGAACCAAGACCGACGTAGGCGAAAGTTGTTTGTTCTCTGTTCATAGATCCTGAATCGAGCGTAGCTTAAATCAGAACCGGCACTGGTAGCGACCGGGAACCATTTTTCGTGTGTCTTCGTGTGTTTTCTTTTCGTGTGAGTTGGTGGTTTCACTTCTTAAAAATGAAAACACACGAAGACACGACGAAAAATGCTGTCCCGGTCGCAATCACTCCCAATTCTGCGACCCGGCTGTGTTACACTCAACGTAGTTATTTTTGAATCCAGCGATGTCTGATTTGACATCCGGGCGGGCTAGAAAATCGGAAATCCCAGGTTTCCAGATTTCGTTATCGGGCCCCGTCAATACACAAATGGCTCGCAGAAGATTTCGCAGCAATCAGCGTCACGAACCCGCAACGGAGCGTTCGTTTCAGGAGTATTACCTCTCCACTCCCGCGCCGCAAACCTCCCGCACAGAATTGTTAAGACTGATTCGCGGTGGGGAAGACACGTTCCTCGAACTCAAGGTCAAGCTTTCAAATCCAGAAAAAATCGCGCAGGAGATTGTTGCCCTGGCTAACACCGGGGGCGGGGTAATTGTTTTTGGCGTCAACGATCAGTTGCGCATTGAGGGCGTGGAGGATCCTGAAAGCGTGCAGGATGAGCTGGCGCGAATTTGTCGCGAGGAGATTACTCCGTCACTAGTGCCGTTCATCGACCGCATTGCGTTCGATAACGGCCGACGAGTAGTTGCACTCGATATTGAAGGCAAGCGCCGGCCGTATCGTACGCGAGACGGACGATTTTTCGTGCGCCTCGGATCGGAAAAACACGAAGCAACGCGTGAAGAACTTTCCACGCTGATCGACGATGCGCGGCCGGTTGGATTTGAAAACCTGCCGGTGCCGGACGCGACGATAACAGACATCGATGAAGCGAACCTGTGGAGTTTTCTGCGCCAATTTGAAGGCGATGTTTTTGAGAAGCAGGGCGCGAACGGGTACCCAACGAGTGAGGTGCTGGAACGGGATCTTTTACTCGCAACCGAGCATGCTTCTGAAGTTGTGCCGACAATCGGTGGTTTGCTTCTTTTTGGGCGGAATGAACGCGTAGCCGAGTTGTTACCGCGTTCAACTCTGACTGCGACGAGATACGCCGGTGACTCCGCTCTGACGCCAATTGTGGAACAGGTTAAGCTCGCCGGAAACCTGCACACGCTGTACGAAAGCTCGGTTCGTTTCATCACGCGGTACGCCGATCTCTGGAATTCGCGTCCAAAGAACCAGGCTGTAAACGAAAGTGAAAACAGTCCGGTCGCAGCCAGAGGAAATTATCATCACGATTCGGTTTGCGAAGCGCTCGGCAACTTGCTGGTCCATCGCGACCTCGCCCTCCGTGAACAGAGCTCGCGACTAAATGTTTTCGAACATGCGATCGAATTCATCAACCCGCGCCGCACGGCGGGTTTTGTGCCCATTGCCCAAAAAGCAATTCGCTACGGCGTTCCGCAACGTCTCAACCCCCAGCTTGCCGCGATTTTTTCCAGCCCGGCTTATGGCTTAAAGCTGCCGATTGGTGGACTGCCAATGCTGTTGCGTGCCAGCCGCCTCTTTTCCAATCGACGTACGGAGCTGAACGTCATCAACGACGAATTCAGGCTGAAGCTGCATGCGGGCTGATCGTGAGATTCCGCCCAAGGGATGGCTTGATCGCTCGGACTCATACTTACGCTACACGCCTTTTAACATCGACCTGATGATCTTCAGAACCATTTTGGCTCGTTCAAAATCTTCTTGTTGGTGAATCGCAATACTCGCAACCCAGCGAAAGTTTTGTTTTGCTCGCCCGGCCGTCAGAGCGGAGAGAAGGAAACTATTGCTCAGGCCCTCAACCTAACCCCGAGAGGGAACAAAAAAAGAGCGGGGTTGCCCGCTCTTTTTAGCTTGATTTAAAAGAGAAGTTGAAAGTTTTACTTCGTCGAGCCAGCCTTAGGTGCGTTGTAGACCTGGCGCGCCTGAATTATCAATTCCTTATCATCCGCCACGCCATCGCCATTCACATCAACACTAAGTTTAATTTTGTGCTGTTTGCCGTCCTGAACGTCGCCAGGGTTAAAGGCAAGACTGTACTGATTGCGCAACAACGCATTAATCGAACCCAAAACTTTCGGCAACTCGCCGGGAAAAGTTACCGGGTAATACGCGCCACCAGTTTCTGAAGCAAACGTTCGTAGCGTGTTCTTGGCTTGCAAGAACGTCATGCGACCCGGCATGCCGCTGATTGAATCAAGGGTGTCGAGTTGATTCTCATACTTCTTGTAGAAGAGTTCTGCCGTGCCGATGATGTAAATCGGAATGCCCGCATTTTGCGCAACCTTACGCGCGTCGCCGTAGTTGATCTTACTGAATGTGTCGATCCCTGAGGCAACGAGAATTATTGCGCGACGTCTACCCTGCACACTCGCCAGCCCGGCAAAGTCTGACTTCTCAGACTTAGAGTCTTCCAGCACGACTGAATCACCGCGACCGCCGACGAGCGTGAACTTCAGTGCATCAAACAAATTGGATTCACGGAACGCCGGATAGTTTTGTAGTAGCAGATTGATCACTTGGCCGATTCGTGACGGGTCATTGGTGAAATCTGTTAGCGTGGTGGGACGCATGTCGAAAGCGACAACCGAAACATAGTCATCGGGCGGATGCACGAACTGCGTTAGAAACATCGCGACCGGCCGAATCACTTCATACGTCCCGGGATCGTATCCGCCGGAACCATATGCACCGAACATTTCAGACCACTTGCTGTATTCCACGACCATCGCGACGGTAATGGGCGCTTCGGGCGTAGAAAAGTTGGTAATGTTTTGGGGCACGCCGTCCGCAAAGATTGCAAAATTTTCCTTCTTAAGTCCGGTGATGATCTGCCCGCTCTTTTTGTTGTAGACAACTGCATCAACGTTAACGATCTGGGTCGTCACGCTGATTTTTTCCGCGTCTTGCGGTTTGCCAACCAAATCGGGCGGCGGCGGCTCCTCCTGATTTTGCCCCTGCTGCGGCTGATTTGGATCCGCCGGGCGCTTGTTCTTTTTCTCATTGCTTGTTGGCGGCTGCCGTCGCGACTGACCGAGGGTCAAACCGAGGCCCAGGCTTACCAACAACATTGAAATTACGAGCAAGGAAACGAAAGCGTGCGCCAGCTTGGAGAGTTTCATGAAATCACCTAACTAAGAAACATCAAAAGGAGGAATTAGCCTGTGGGTTAGCTCTTACAATTAAGGCTGCCCGATTGTGATGCGCAAAGCAAAATGAAGTTTGCCCACCTGTCACTGCCTGCCACCCGCCTCGGCCTCGATAACCACATCATACGAACCTGTGTTGTCGTTCAAATTGCCCTCATTTACGCCCAAAAACAGCACCCCATCGCGTTGAGCGACAAAGTCGCGCCTGGTTCCAATCAGCAGAAAATCATCGTTGTCGTCACCGATTACAGCGATTAAGGCGCCGGTTGCCTCGGTGCGCATGAGCTTATCGTTGTCCGTGATTCCCGGAATTCCTGATGGCGTCGAGAACCTGCCGGCACCCAGCGACACGCGTCCGGTACTGCTAATTCGCAAGCGTTGACCTTTCCGCACAACGAGGCCGCTATTAGTCCAACCATTGTTTGAGTTGTCGGCTCTGACGCCAACCTTGATGGTAAAAAACGCTGGTGATGTGCTGGGCGCGGATTGTGAATTGGTTCGCGTTGGTGGCCGGCTGTTGTCTATTGGCGTCGAGGTCTGACGCGGAGTTTGATTCGTTGGCTGCGAATTGTTGGAAGTCTGCCCGTTGTCGTTTGCCAGGATGCTGGCTGCGGCGGTTGTTGCCGAGTCGAACTCAATCGATTCCACGTCTTCCACGTATATCAGCGTTCGGCTGCGCCGCCCCTGAGCTCCGGAACCCACCAGCACCGTGAATTGCTGATCGCGGAAGCCGATGACCTGACCGCGAATGACGTTCCCGTCTTTTAGTTTGATCGTGTCGGCAAGGGCGGGCACAAACAATGCGAAGACAAGAGCAATAATGCAAATGGGGCGTAGACTTGTTTTCATAAGATTCTCCAGCGAACGATTCAATTGCTGAGTTTTGCAAGAGTCGAATGCTTTTGCAAGCGGGAGAGGCAACAGTAGTTCATCGGATGCCCGTCGCCCGGAAAAGGTTGTGACTGTGAGCCTTGTGAGGCGTTGATGCGAGCAGTAAACTCGCCCAATCCACTGGGAGCGCGGGCGCCACTTGAGCAAATCCCTTCTCTCACTGGAGAGGCTAATGCATGGAGTTCACGCCCTGATGTTACCGATGACTGGTTCGTATGAGGTCGCAATTCGCGTGCGAAATCTGGCGCGCTCTGAAACATTCTACAAAGACGTCTTGGGATTGCGAGAAGGGCTACGCGACGAGAAGCGAAACCGGCTCTTCCTTTACGCTGGAGGTAGCGTATTTTGAAGATCCGGACGGGCACGCACTCGAGCTCATCGCGCTTCGCGATTAGAGCACCACAACACACGACGTCTGCACTGCCGGCTACTCAACCTTCACTGTATTTTGGTATGGACCACTCGCATTCTTCACTGCTGCTTATCCGCAGTTATTCACCCGCAGGCTCAGGTAAAACCCCATCGGGGAAAACCCGCAACCTACCCTAACGTGCTGCCACCGCGGCAACCCTGCGAGATTATCCACAAAAACCCGCCTCTCTGTTGGGACGGTTACGCAGGCTTGGACACGTCGAAAAAATTTTTCCATTGGTGAGGGACAGGAGTTGCGATCTGATTGCGACCGCGCTATATTGTGCCCAACTAGATGGTTGGTGAATCCTTCCATCCAAGTGGTTGCTGGGGTGAGGACAGTGACCACAATAAGAATAGGCGCGACGGCCCAAAAACCGTTGCGCCTTTTCGTTTTTTCGGTTATTTAGACGCCGCCCCAGTTTAGCCCTAACGAACCAGGCAACTAAGAACTCGGAAACTCGAATCGAACAGGCCGCCCCGCAAGTGCTTGACAGATTTTGCTGGCCTACTTTATACAAGACAGGCTGCGCGGAGGATGTTGCTGCGCACCGGGGTTGGAGAACTCCAATGATGATGAACCGGACAAAACGTGAACACACAGCGAAGTGGCAAACATTTGCCGCCATGCGCGTGGTGTGTTTAGCCGGCAGTCTGAATTTGTCACCCACCAATGTTATTGGCGGCGGACTTGCGAACCCGACGCGGTTCGAGGATAGCCGGACAATCCGGAATTGATTCGCGGGAGCGGACTCCCGCTCCCAAATCTCAAAGAAAATCGCGAGAAATGTAGGAGCGGGCAGCTTCCCCGGGGAGCTTGAGCCCGCTTTTATTGTGTCCAGGTGTGGACTGTTGACTTAGTCGAGAAAGGAGAACAACCGATGTTGAATTCGATTACCGGTCAAGGGGGAAAACAAACATGAGATGAAACCAAATCCGCTGCACAAACGCAGCTTAGAAAGGAAACGAAGTAATGAGTGAAGTAAACACTCAACGTTATTACGTTCGCCGTCGCGAATTCCTCAATGAACATCCGGATCTGCCGGCATTCATCATTGGAATAGTCGAGGACACGCGACACCTTCGCGACGACAACCCGAATCAATCATGGAACCATGGCGAAGTCACACTTGATCTCGCGGACTGCCAACGTCGAGGAGTCTCGTTTTATTTCGACATGAGTAGTGAAGCGGAACGTGCAAACAGCCTGCGCAAGATTTCTATCATTGCTGAGGTTGTCAACGCCGTACGCAACGGCATTGCTTTAGAGGTTGCATCGCGAAACGCTCGCGACGCGCGAGCACGAAAGCGTAAGGAAAAGGAAGTGAAGGTTGTATCTGGAACCAACAACCACGAGGCGGTTGAATTATCAACCACAACCAAAGAGAACCAAGCGGCAGAAGTATCACCGGCTAAGTTCTTCTCGTCGCAATACATCACGCTCGGGCTGTAGCTTAGAAGATAAAGCGCTGCACCGTAATGCAGAGACGCGAGTCCAAGTCTCGTCAGCCCGGCCAAAATCGGAGCAGAAGTCAGGAGCAGTTAGCAGAAACTGTTTTCTGAAATTCGTAATCGCAAAATCATCGATTATTCTTTAGAAAGGAGAAGCAAATGCCTTACGAAAAACTACCGATCGGTGGCGCCCGCAGCGAAATTCTGTCCTGGGCAAACCACGATTTCAGCATCGAGGAACAATCGATGTTGCGTAATGTGTCGCGCTTACCGTGCCTGTTCAAGCACGTTGCGCTGATGCCCGATGCACACCTGGGCAAAGGCAGCATGGTGGGCTCGGTAATCGCGACCAAAGAAGCGGTAATTCCCGCCACAGTCGGCGTTGATATCGGCTGCGGCATGATGGCAGTCAAAACGCCATTCCAAAGTTCCATACTCGAAGGCAAGTTAAAACAACTGCGACTTGCAATCGAAGAAACAATTCCGACGGGCTTTAGCCAGTACAAAGAATCAGTTGACGAGTCTTCGTACTGGGAAGGCTGGAAGGATTTTGGTGAGTTGCACCAGGCCGTGCAGAGCCGTAAGGCAAAAGCAATGACGCAACTGGGAACACTCGGTGGTGGCAATCACTTCATTGAAGTTTGTCTGGATACAGAAGACTTCGTGTGGTTAATGCTGCACTCAGGTTCGCGCAATATCGGCAAGGAACTGGCAGAGCGTCACATTTCGACCGCGAAAGGTTTGTGGCGTTTGAATGAATTGCCGGCGCCTGATCTCGCTTACTTTATTCAGGGCACGCCGGAATTTGCGGCGTACTGGAAGGATCTAAAGTGGGCACAGGGCTACGCGATGAAGAACCGCGAAATTATGATGACGCGATTGTTGAAGGTCTTCAACAAGTTGTTCAATCATCGCCAGCCTTTCAAACCTGAACTTCAGGTCAACTGTCATCACAACTACGTTGCGCTTGAAGAGCACTATGGCGAAAAAGTTTTCGTCACCCGCAAGGGTGCAATCAATGCGGACGAAGGCGCTTACGGCATCATCCCGGGTTCGATGGGCGCGAAATCGTTCATCGTGCAAGGGCGCGGACAGGCCGAGAGTTTCAAGTCATGCTCGCACGGCGCTGGTCGGAAGATGTCGCGTAGTGCGGCGAAGCGCGCGTTCAATGCAGACGACCTGGCGCGTCAAACCGCGGGTGTCGAATGCCGCAAGGACGCAGGTGTGCTGGACGAAATTCCTGGCGCTTACAAAGACATCAAGGCAGTAATGCGGAACCAGAGTGATCTGGTGAAGATCGTTGCCGAGATTAAGCAAGTGGTGTGCGTGAAAGGATGAAACAGTTTCGAGTTCCAAGTTTCAAGTCAGGAGCACGGTATTTTTAAACTTGGAACTGGGAACTCGGAACTCGAAACTGGCCTCCGGACTTTGGACGTTGGACACTGGACTAAGGATCATCATGCCTCGTAAGACAGAACAGCTCCATATCGCCGGCCGGCGAATTGAGGTATCAAACCTCGACAAGGTCTTGTATCCGGGTCACAAGTTTACCAAAGGGCAGGTAATCGACTACTACGTTCGCATTTCCAAATACCTGCTGCCCCACCTCAAAGACCATCCAGTGACACTGAAGAGATTTCCCAACGGGGTTTTCGGAGAATTTTTCTACGAGAAGGATGCGCCTGCGTTTACCCCTGATTGGGTGAAAACATTTCCGGTCCCGCGCCGCGAAACCAAAGGCGACGACATTCGCTACGTCATCATTAACGACTTACCCACGCTGGTTTGGTTGGCGAACCTCGCGAACCTGGAGATCCATCCATTTCTCCATCGGATTCCACGAATCGATCGTCCGTCGAGCATTGTCTTTGATTGTGATCCGGGTGAAGGCGCGGACATTTTGGATTGCGCCCGTGTCGCCCTACTGCTCCGCGAAGTGTTGGGAGAGTTGAAACTGGAGTCATATGCAAAAGTTTCGGGGTCAAAAGGCCTGCAACTCCACGTGCCGCTGAATTCGCCGGTTACTTACGAAGAAACTCAACCGTTTGCGAAGGCAATCGCGGAACTCCTCGAACAGAGTGCGCCTAAATTGGTTGTTGCCAGCATGTCTAAACGCCTGCGCAAGAAGAAAGTGTTCATCGACTGGAGTCAGAACGCGGATTTCAAGACCACCGTGGGGGTTTATTCATTGCGCGCCAAGATCTATAAGCCATACGTCTCGCTGCCTATGCGCTGGGAGGAACTCGAGGCAGCGTTAAAGCTTAAAGACGCCGAAAGTTTGTTTTTTACGCCCGAAGAGGCGTTGGAACGTGTTGCAGAAACAGGTGATCTATTCAAGCCGGTGCTGAAGAAGGTGCAAAAACTGCCGCCGCTCGTAAGGCAATATTTTCAGCAACAGCAAACCAAAGCCGCTGCGCCAAAAGAACTGCTGAAGACTTACGCAGCGAAAAGGAATTTCAAGAAAACTCCAGAACCTGCGGCTGGTCCAACGCGCAGCCGGCAGGGAAGTCGCAGGCGTTTCGTAATCCAGAAACACGCAGCCAGTCATCTGCACTACGACTTTCGTTTGGAGATGCATGGTGTCTTGAAGTCGTGGGCGGTGCCGAAGGGACCACCGGTCAAGGAAGATATGAAACGACTCGCAATGCCTACGGAGGATCATCCAATTGAATATCTCGACTTTGAAGGAATCATTCCCGCGGGACAGTACGGGGGTGGCACGGTAATGGTGTGGGACATCGGCACGTATGAATTGTTGGAAGGCAATTATTACCAGGGGTTCTTGAAGATCTTTCTCGCCGGTTCGAAATTGAAAGGCCAGTGGATGCTGGAACGGGATAAAGACAGTCGTAATAGAAGAGATCAACGAGACCAGTGGTATCTCATAAAGACGAACGGTAATACGCGTGCCATTTCAAACAAACGAGACGATGAGTCGGCGATCACAAGACGCACCATGAAACAGATCGCCGCCGCAAAGGACGCCCGCTGGCAAAGCAACCGAAGCACAGCCTTGGGGTAGTAGCAGACCCGCTACCAACCGGGCACTCGCGCCTCTTCCTGACTGTAAGTATCCTCAGTTTGTGTCGTTCGACAACTAGCTTATTGCCCGATCGATGCGGTCGCTGACGCTCCGGTTTTATTAGTTAGCTTAGCGGCAGGTTGACGGTGAACTTGCTGCCGCGCCCCGGCGCACTCTCGAGCCTGACACTGCCGCCGTGCGCTGCAACGATCCACGACACGATTGAGAGCCCGAGGCCAGCACCGCCCGACGCGCGTGAACGCGCTTTGTCGACCCGGTAGAAACGATCGAAAACGTGGGGCTGCGCCGCCGGCGGAATACCGATGCCTGTGTCGCGTACCACAATTTGTACGTTGCCGTTGTGTCGCGCCAGTTCGACCGCAATCGATCCGCCTTCGTTTGTGTACTTCACCGCGTTATCGAGCAGATTCAAGATCATTCGCTTGATGAGTTCTTCGTCGCCAGCAAGGACAATTGATTCAGCCGCATTTTCAGTTTGCACTTGCAAACCCTTCGGCGCCCCAAGTATCTGGGCCGCCCGGGCACAGTCAGAAACAACGTCATTTAAGGAAACAGGTTCTTTCAGCAACTGCACCGGTACGTCGAGCGGTTGGCGCGCGAGGATAAACAGGTCTTCGACGATTCGTGAGAGCCGTTCTGCCTCGTCCTTAATTAACGATAGCGAATTTTGATATTCCTCGACACTGCGAGTTTTGGTGAGCGCCACTTCGGTCTCACCGCGCAAAACCGCAAGCGGCGTCCGGAGTTCGTGAGAAGCGTCTGCGATGAAGCGCTGTTGCTGTTTGAATGACGCTTCAAGCCGACTCAACACATCATTGATAGTGACAGCTAGACGTCCCACTTCGTCACGAGAATTGGTCACATCGAGTCGTGCCGACAGGTTTTCCGCCGAGATTCGTTGCGTCTGCCGGTTCATCGATGCCATAGGCAACAGACTCTTGCGCGCAAGAAAAGAGCCGCCCACCGATGCGAGCAAAAGAATTAGGGGCACACCCGCAAAGAAATCGCGTCGCAAACGTCGCAGACTTTCGTCGACCACGCTGAGCGGCTCGGCAACCATTGCATACCCGACGTTCTGTTCTGGGGTGAGGGGAACTACCGCGATTCGCAAACCGTCGACGCTAACCAAACTTGCCTTGCGCGCGTTCGCCTCGGTGAGGGCGCTGGCTGGAATTGAAATTGGACTCGCAAGGTTGCGCGAGGCCGCGATTGAGTTCCCGTTTACGTCCGCCACCTGAACGTAACGATTAGGAAAAATTAACTCGGCCAAAACCAGCTGACCTGCTTTTCCTGAAGAATGTTGTTCCTCAAACTCTTCCAGGTACGCGCTGGCGACCGTCTGCGCAGTTGAACGAAGCGACTCGTCCTGACGTTCGTAAAAGACATTCGCGGCTGCACTGTAGACAAGTGCGGCAAACGCTATTAACGACAGTGCCAGAACACCTGCGTACCAGAGGGTCAGTCTTGTTCGTACTGAGTCGAGCATAAAGAGGTCCGCCAGTTACTCTTGACAGCTTAGAAGCTCCATGTCAACGCGAGACCGTACTTATGATCATGGCCGTTGAAAGTGGTCCCAATGGCCGGCCACTTCGACGCTGGTGTTATCGCCGAGTCGTCTTGAGCAGGGTCATTGTCTCGATGATGAGCACGATAGACGTAGTGGCCAATGCCGAAGCCGACGGCGCTGCCCAACAAAACATCCGAAATGTAATGTTTATGGCCAGTAAAGCGTGCGACGCTAACTGCGCTTGCTGTTCCGTAAGCTGCAATTTGGAGCCACGGTTTCCGGTGATACTCGTTCGCGATCACGGTGGCTACGGACCACACCTGGGTGCTGTGCCCGGAAGGAAATGAACTACCACCGTCAAAGAACTCGCTGCGATCAATTCCTTTCTGCGGACGCACGCGTTGAGTAATAGCCTTCAGAGAATCGCTGACGATGACGCTGTCAATAAGCGCCTCGCCAGACAAGATTCCTGTTTCGCGTGCTCGTTGATTGTGTTGCCGGCGTCCGACCAGGTAGAAGGCGGTGGCAACGCCGGCAAGGGTGTAACCCGCACCTGCATGACTCACGATGCGACTCGCATGCACCAGCTCGTCAGTTTCCGCCATCTCGTCGCCGGTTATGCGATCCGTTGTAAACAGGGCCATCAAACCTATCGAACCAGGCACAATCCATTTTGCGTCGCCGCGATCGGCATGGAAGGGAGCGGTCCAGATTGCTTTTTGATCGCGCAGGATGTTTTTGAAGAATTCGCTTTCCAGGGATCGTGTGGTTGACGGAGTGGGGCCCGGAGTTGGTTGCAACGATTGCGAATGGGCGGAGTGATTGGTAAATAAGACAAGGATGATGAGCGGGAAGAGGCAATGCGGTATTCTGTTTCTTCGCATGATGGGCCAATTAATACAGAACCGGGAGCGATAGCGACCGGGTTGATCCGCAACCAGCCTTCCTACACTCGTCGCTGCCGCTGCGGGTTCCGTACTATTCCTTTCTGTCGAAACAATTACTTGCTAACGACCAGCACGACGAACGAGCCTGGTTTGACGTTGCGCTGCGGTCTTCCGCCGGGCGTCGCCGGTGGCGTTTCAATAATCTCTGCGGCACTTAAGAATATTTTCCTTGTTTTGGGATCAAAGGCCATGGTGCGCGCACTAGGTTGTGTCTTTAGCGGGCCTTCGTCTTCGTAACTGTCAGCGGATTTTTCCTGGAAGATGTTCAGAACTCCTTCACTGCAGGAAAAGAAAATTAACTTCGCTTGCGGATCAAATACCGCATAGTCGACGCCACGTCCGATGGCAAAACTGGTAATGACTTTTCCCGACTCCGCATCCATCACAACCATCTTCGGTTCGTTGCGGCAGCCGATAAACAAGCGTTTCGTTTTGGCGTCGTAGGCCAGACCGGTTGGTGTTTTTGCAACACCGATCGGAAAACGCTGCTTCACTGCCAGCGACTTCGGATCAAAACTTACAACTTCGTTTGTGTCTTCAAGGTTCACGTAGATGAGACCGTCGGCGATCACCGCCGACTCGCCGTCACCGTCTACTTTGATAGTGCCGACCACCTGGCCGCTCTTGGCGTCGATCGCGCTGATGTCGTGCGTGCCGTGGTTGTTGGTAAAGACTCGTTTGGTTCCTGGATCGTAGTAAATTCCATCTGGACCTTTGCCCACGTCGATCTTGTTGATGAGCTGCAAAGTGGTGGGATCAAACATTGAGACTTTGTTTTCGCGGCCGTTGCTCGTGAAACCATGTTTGAATTCCGGGGCGATCGCTACGCCGTGAACGCCGGGCGTATCCGGAATAGTTCCGATGAACTTTCCGTTGTCAGGATCGATAACGTCGACCTGCGTGCCATGCGATAAATAGAGACGACGTGCCGAGCTATCGATCGTGACGTAATCGAAACCGCCATTGCCTGGAACCGGGTATCGTGTCTCAACTTTGTAACCGCCGCTGTTTTGAATCGTTAAGAATGCAAGCGACAAGGCGAACAATGTACTTTGAATGCTTATCATTGCGCATTCATCCTTTCGTTACGAGTCTCTTATCTCTGGGTAACATTGCATAAACCGTCGGCGTCACAATTAGCGACAACCCAAGTGCCATGGTTAGTCCGCCAATGACTGCAATCGCAAGCGGTTGCAGCAGTTCCGAACCTGAACCAAGCGCGAGCGCCAACGGCAACATACCTAGCATCGCAGCCAGTGAGGTCATTAGAACAGGCCGAAATCGCCGGCGGCCGGAACGCAGCAGCGCTTGTCGTAACGTGTCGCCCGCCGCCAAATGATCTTCAACTGCATCCAGCATCAGGATCCCATTCTTGGCGACGATGCCAACGATCATGATCATGCCCATAAGTGAAACCACATTCAGCGTCGATCCGGTGATGAACAACGCGAGCAGAACGCCGCTTAGTGCCAGCACAGCACCCGTGACGATTGCGATTGGGTGCGCGTAGGAACGAAACTCAATCAGCAACGTAATGAAGACGAGCAATACAGCCAACACGAGCGCGGTAGCGAGTTCGCGAAAACTTGATTGCTGTTCCTGATAGAGTCCACCGTATTCGATAGTCATTCCCGGCGAAAGCTTCACGTCCTTCACCAGTTGGTTTTGAATGCGACCGATGGCCGTGCCCAGGTCGCTACCCTCCAAACGTCCGGTCACTGCAATCATCTGTCGTAAGTTCTCGCGTTCGATCTCCGCCTGTCCCTTATCAATTTCGATGTCGGCAACTTGATCGAGCCGGAAGAGCTGTCCCGACGATGAACGCACCTGCAATGCTTTGACTTTGTCGAGAGAAGTTCTCAGCCCGGGTGGAAAAATCACGCGCACTTTGATCAAACGATCCTGCTGCAGGATTGATGAAGCAGCATCGCCAGACATCGCCAGCGTAACTGTCGCGGCAATGTCGTTTGCAGTCACACCGAATTGGGAAGCGCGCAACGGATCGATATTGAACGTGACCGCAGGCCCGCTGATGACAACGCCAGTGAGTGTGTCTACGACGCCCGGTACTTTTTTGATCGCAGTTTCAACTTCGTCAGCCTTCGCCTGCAACGCTGCCAAGTCTTCGCTAAATAATTTCACTTCGATTGGTTCGGGATTTCCCTGCAAGTCGCCGATCACATCCGGAACGATGCCGACAAACTCAATGTCGAGTGCCGGTTCACCTTCCGCAAATTGATCGCGCAAGTCTGAAATCACGTCTTCAGTGCTACGAGCATGTCCTGGTTTCAGCTTGACTGCGATGTCGCCCGTGTTCGGCTCAGTCACAAACAGGCCCATCTCGAGTCCGGTGCGTCGCGAGTAACTTTCGACTTCGGGCATTTTCCGTATCATCTCTTCAATGTGTTGCAACATGCGATCGGTTTCCGCCAGTGACGAACCCGCCGGAGCGAGGTAGTCAATTACGAAGGCACTCTCATCAAACTCAGGCAGAAACTCGGAGCCCAGCGAGCGATAGAGAACGTAAGACCCGATCAGCACAGCCACAATGATGACCACCACGATCCAGCGATGATCCAGCGCAGCGCTCAAGACCGACTCGTAGCGTCGGATAATCGCTCCCAGAATTTTGCCATGCGTTTCTTCTTCCTCGCCCGCCTCATTGGGTGCATGCTCAGACTTGGCTTTGACGAATCGTTCGGCGAGCACTGGGGTGAACGCGAGTGCCAGTACCAGCGACGTTAATAACGCGACAGACATCGTCAAGGCCAATGAACGAAAGAAAACACCGGTTACTCCCGTCAGCAATGTTAATGGCAGAAAGACAACCACCGGCGTTATCGTCGATCCGATAATCGGCACAGTTATTTCGGATACAGCACTCTGCACTGCCTCGCGACGCGACTGTCCGCGGGCCATGTGGGTGTAAATATTTTCGACCACAACAATCGCATCATCGATCACCAGGCCAATAGCGGCCGCCACCCCGCCGAGAGTCATCAGGTCGAAACTGAGTCGTGCCAACCACATTGCGAGAAAAGTAATCAGCACTGTCACCGGTATCACGAGAATGGCAACGAACGTGGTGCCCCAGTTTCTTAGAAACGCAAAGAGAATTACGACAGACAGCAACAATCCAATAAGTATTGAGTCGCGCACTGAACTAATCGACTCGCGCACAAGTAGTGACTGGTCGTAGTACGCAGCTACGCGCACGTCTTTCGGAATCTGACCCCGCATCGCTAACAGCGCTGCCTTAACTCCATCAACAACGGCAACGGTATTTGCATCAGGTTGGCGATTGATGTTTACCAGCGCAGCAGGATGCCCATCTGCGGTAACGATTGTGTATTGGGGTTCGACGCCTGCTGCGACCGTCGCTACGTCTGAGACTTTCACTGGTGCGTTGTTCACCTGCGCAACGACGATGTTGTTGAGTTCGTCAGGACGTTTGGCCTGCCCACTGATGAGCGCTAACTCGAGTTGATGGTTCTCTTCGATTAGACCTGGCGACACGATGACGTTTGAGTTTCGAATTGCATCTGCGACCTGCTGCGCCGAAACGTTGTGCGCAGTTAATTTTTCCGGATCGATAGTGACGTGGAATTCTCGCGTCTTTCCGCCCGCCACGCCCACGATCGCGACACCGGGAAGCCGGGCGAGTTGTGGCCGCACAACGTAAGTTGCGATATCCGTCAGCGATGCTTGATCGCGTTTGTCGGACGTGAGGCTGTAGCCGGTAACGGGGAAAACTGCGAACGTGAGCCGTTCAATGTTGCGAATCTCGGCAGTTGGCGGCAGCGTCGAGAGAAGTTGTGACATCCGCGCCTGGACCAACTGCAACTCTTGAATGATGTCGCCGCGCCAATCGAAGATAAGATTAATCTCCACTGATCCACGCGCAGTCTTAGACTTGATGCGGGTGATGCCGGGGATGCCATTCATAGCCTCCTCGATCGGCCGTGTTACAGATACAAGTGTTTGTGAAGCAGGGGCTTCGCCGTTATCGACGATGATTACGATTCGCGGAAAGTCAGTTTGCGGAAAGATGGCGACAGGAAGTTGCCAGGCGGCGTAAAGACCCGCGGCGCAGAGCAATGCCACCATTACAACGATGGCGCGTGATTGGCGTGCAACTACGCGAGCAAGACTCATTGAAATTTGTAGGACAGGCGTTCTTGCCTGTCCTTTTTGAGCGCCGAAGGCGCGGACTATAAAAGCCTGGGCTGCAAGCCCAGGGAGTTGGAGCATTAAGAATCAAAAGCGCTGAAAGCGCGAGCTAAAGGACGACTCATTAGTTCGCTCCTTCAGAGCTCAACGAATCTTTTCCTGCCCGTTCCTAGGCCTAACGGCCTAGGCTGCTATAGTTTGCGCCTTTGGCGCGCACTGACAGACAGGAATGTCTGTCCTACTTTTCGTCCTTCTTTTCTTCTTCGTCGGTGGCGATTTCTACTTTGGTACCGTCGGGCAGCGCGTAGTTACCTTCAATTACCACCGTTTCGCCGCCCTCTAACCCTTCAATAATTTCCATTTTGTCGGCGGTGCGAATGCCAACCGTGACTTTGGTTTCATGCGCCACGTTCTGTGCGTCGACGACCATCACTGTTCCTTCATCTGCATTAGTTGCTTCCAGCGTCACGGCGGAGGCGGGAATGACAATCGCGTCATTCCTGGAATTGGCAAACACGGTCACTTGAGCAGCCCCGTTAACCCGCAACAATCCCGCGCCGTTTCCCAGCGTCACCCAGAGCTCGACCGTTCGGTTGGTGGGATCGCTGGAACGACTCAGCAAAGTGACCTGTCCTCGCATTTCTTTTGCGGACGTGTCGGTTGGTACAACCTTGACCTCGTCGCCAGTCTTAAGTTCAGCAACGGCAGTGTCGGAAAAGGGCGCCTTGACGATGACAGTACTGGTGTCGGCGATGGTGACAAGCTTTCCACCCGCTGAAGCGAATTCACCTGCGTACTGAAACTGATCCGTAACGATGCCAGTGATTGGCGAACGAATAGTGGCGTAACTCAACTGTGCATCAAGCGTGGCCACCCGCTGTTGCGCCTGGGCCGTGCGTGCCGACGCGAGTGCGCGATCGTTTGGGTTCAGTGAACGCGCGCGCAACGATACGGTTTGTTCTTCAAGTCGCAGCTCGTCTTGTGCGGTTGTGTACTCGAGTTGTGATGCTTCTAAGTCTTTCTTGGAAATGCCCCCTTTCTCATACAAGGTGCGGCGGCGTTCGTAAGTAGCGCGAGTGTTGTTCACCTTCGCACGCGCATCGAGTAACGCTTTTTGATCTTCTGCATTAGTTTTGGGAATGGTGCCAGTGATCAGACTGCGTTCGTTTGCGCGTGCTTCGTTGAGGGCGGCTACGGCCTCGGCCTTTTGTGCCTGAAGGTCTTTTGATTCAAGCACTGCGATGACCTCGCCAGCGCGCACCAATTTGTTTTTTAACAAAGCCATGCTCTTGATCTGGGCGCTGATCTTCGCCGCGACGTCGGCCTTTTCACGTGGCCAAATCGTGCCGACGGCGGTGACTTCGGCGGCGATATTTCCTCTTTCAGCCTTAACCACCTTGACGCTCACCGTAGGCGTTACTTCTGCTTCTTCCTCACTCCGCGATCGCAAACGCCAGATCACCAGGATGATTAGGGTCAGCGCAACTAAAGCGACCATGGCAACAATGAGAACAGCGTTGCGTTGACGCACGCGTCGTTGACGACTGGTTTCGACTTCCTCCACGAGCACGCGGTTAGCGGGCGGCTCGGTGCGCTGAGTATTTTTCGGTTCGTCGTTCATGGTCGTCACTGTCCTGTTGCTAGTCGGAGTCGCGCCAGCGCAGTTTGGTAATCGAAAATCGCCTGGTGCAAGGCGCTGCGTTGTTCGACCAGCGTCGTTTGCGCATCAGTTACTTCCACGATCTGTGCTTCGCCAGCGCGATAACGCGCGATCGAAGCTGCAAGATTGTCTTGGGCTTTGGTGACGCCATCGCGCGCGAGCCGGATGCGCGCTGCGGCACTCGTTGCCTGGGAACGTGCTGCATAAAACTGTTGCGTAAAACCACGCGTCGCGAGGATTCGTTCGTTTTCGGCAGCCTCAACCCGAAACTGCGCTTGTCGTTCCCTGCTGCGAGTGGCACCCCAATCGAAGATCGGAATATTGAAGCTAATCGCTGCCGATGCGCCCGTGTGTTCCTTCAGACGAGGCGTCTTCACGGAATCCGTCACGAATCCGCCGTTGATTGAATAAGAAAGCGAAGGAAGACGATCAGCGCGCGCAATTTTTATTTCTGCGCGGGCCGCTCTTAGTTGTTGCTCAAGTTGCGTGAACTCAGGCCGTCGCGAAACATCCTCTGCGCGAAACTGAAGAAATTCGGAATCGGCGGGAAGCGCAAGTGTCAGGTCAGTAGTGATAATCGGTTGAGAGAATTCATAGCCTATGAGCACGCGTAAACTGCCCGCTGCAACTTCTTCGTTTACGCGCGCTCGCTCCAATTCATCGCGCCGCGTCAATGTTTGTAACTGCGCGCGCGTTAAATCGACTGGAGCGACTTCACCACCACTGAGGAGCAACGAGGTGATGTGTTCAAACTCTTCCGCTGCCGCCAAATTGCCTGCGGCCGCCTGATGTTGGGCGGTAGCCAGTGCGAGTCCGTAATAGGTTTCAATCACCGCCTGATTCAAAGCTCTGCGAGCAACGTCGGTGCCGGCATGCGCTGCGGCCAGCAGGGCGCGGTTTTTCGCGAGCGTGGCACGCAAACGCCCGGCTATATCGAAATCACCCGAAACATTAACCACCCCTTCGTAGACACCAATGCCGTCGCTGGTCACAAAACTTGGACCACGTGGTTCACCCGGCGGCAGTCCGAGCGCCGGCGTTGTGTAGATGTAACTTAGAGGTGCGCTGACTTTCGGCAAGAAAGCCGCTTGTGCCTGTCGGACATCTTCAGCGGCGATGCGTTCATTTAAGAGCGCGCTTTGAAATGTTGATGCTTGCGAATTTGCTAGCCGCAGCGCTTCGTCGAGCGTAATTGGCGCAGTTACGACTTGGGATTGATTGATAGATACAACCGCAGGTGTGGCAGCAGGCGAGGGAACCTGTGCGTTAGTCAAGGCAGACAGGGAGACGAATGCGAAAAATACCGCAAGGGGAATCGCCCTCGGTTTCGCTGGTTTCGGCATACTCAATCCGCTTGGTCGCGGGTGAGTATACCGGGTCGTACCTTAATGAAAGATTAATAAGCCATGGCGAATTAATGACGATATTCGAGAATGTAACCTTCGCCGCGCCGCGTGTGAAGAAGTTTTCTTGAATGGCTGCCGTCGATCTTCTTGCGCAGCCGGTTCATGTAGACTTCGATAGCATTTGAAAACGGGTCGAATGAATCGTCCCAGACGTGGGCCGCGATCTCCGCGCGTGAGACTAATTGGCCCGACCGCCGCGCCAGGTATTCCAGCAACGCATATTCTTTGGCTGTCAGTTGTACTTCCCGGTTGGCCCGCGATACGCGATGGCTGGTTGAATCAACCATCAGGTCGGCAATTTCGAGAACGTCAGGTTGAACTTGCGTACCGCGTCTCAGCAAGGCATGGATACGCGCCAACAGCTCTCGAAAAGAAAACGGTTTGGTCAGGTAGTCGTCAGCGCCTGCATCGAATCCAGTAATTCGGTCATCGACGGCGGCGCGCGCGGTTAGCATCAGAACAGGAGTTGAGTCTCCGCGCGAACGTAGTTCCCGGCAAACTTCATAACCGTCGCGTTGCGGCAGCAACACGTCGAGCACGATCACGTCGTAATCATTGATTGATGCTTGATAAAGACCAGCCTCTCCATCGGGCTCGATATCGACTGCGTAGCTTTGCTCGCGCAACCCTTTGGCGATAACGTTCGCCATTCGCGGTTCATCTTCTATCAGCAGTACGCGCATCTAGCCTACCTGGATGGTTAGCATGGAAATGGAGCCACCATCAAAGCCTTCAACCGGAAAACTAATCTTGTCATGCTGGCGTCGCAACGCGATAACATACAGCAGAGGCAAATAATGATCGGGTGTCGGCGCCGCCAGCAACGCATCGCGTCCGAGTTTCTCGTAATCGACGAGTAACGCATCATTTCCCGTGAGCAAAAACTCGCGCGCCAGTTGGTCAAAGCGCGCGGCCCAGTCGAGCGGCTCCGGAACGTGCCTGCCCCAGGCATACGCGTGAAGGTTATGCACAAGGTTGCCGCTGCCAATCACAAGAATTTCTTGATCACGCAAGGGCGCTAGTTTCTTGCCCAGTTCATAATGAAAGTGAGGCGGTTGCGTTTCGTCGATACTAAGTTGAATAACCGGGATGTCGGCTTGCGGAAAAACGTGACAAAGAACTGACCACGTGCCGTGATCCAGTCCCCACTGCATGTCTAATCCAACCTCGAGCGGCTCCAACAATTTGCAAACTTCACTTGCGAGTTGCGGTTCACCCGGTGCCGGATACTCCACCTCAAACAACTCGCGCGGGAAGCCGCCGAAGTCGTGAATAGTACGTGGTTGTGGTGATGCGGTGACGAGTGTCTCAGGCAAATACCAGTGAGCTGAAACTGAAACAATAGCGCGCGGCCGCGGAATGCTTTTGCCGATTGTTGCCCAGCCCTCAGTCCACGAGTTACGAGCAAGAGCATTCAAGGGATTGCCATGCCCGAAGAAAATCGCCGGCATGGTTTTGTGGTTCGCTGACATGCCAGTTAGTAACGCTGAAAGACTGTGCTGTAGTCAAACTTATTTCAGGTACCGATAATTCCGCCGTCGTCTTTCGTTATGACTATGCATGAGGAGCGCGGGCGACCGCCGGATGGTCCATCAGGCCACGAACTAATAGCCTTCGGATTCTTGGGATCGGAATAACCGGTCTTTGTTTCGCCCGGATGCTGAATGCCGACGAACATCGTCTTCTCATCCGGCGTGACCATCGCTCCGGTAATTTCACATTTGTTGGGTCCGGTGAGAAAACGGCGTGTCTCGCGCGTGGCAGGATCAGCGCACAGCATCTGGCAGTTCCCAAACTCCTTGTAAACACCTTCGTTCATCGTTTCCTTGCTGATGTCGGTAAGAATCCAGAGACGCCCACTCGGCGCGACGTAAACCGTGTCCGGCGAAATATATTTGTCGCCCAAAATGGACGATTTGTGTTCTGGATTTTCGGGATTCCCGCAGAGCGCGAAGATGTCCCACTGAAACTCATCGTCGCTCCAATCGTGCTGGTACCACCAGCGAACGACTTGCCCGAAAGGATTCGGTGAACGTGGATTAATTTTGTCGGGTGAGGGACGCGAGCCAACGCCGCGCCTTGTGTTGTTGGTGAGTGCAACTACGGCAGTCAGTTTATCGGGAAACGCGTCGATCCATTCGGGACGATCCATTTTTGTTGCGCCGACGACGTCGGCAGCGCCGCGTGTGTTAATGAGAATGTCGTTGAGGGACCACTGGGAAAGTTTTGGATTATCCGGATGCAAACGCAGCCAGTTGCCGCTGGCGTCAGCGTTGAACTTCGCAACATAAAGAACGCCGTGGTCCAACGGGCTTACTCCCTGCTTTCGTGCCTCACGCCACGGGCGGTCTGAAACAAAACGATAGATGTATTCAAACTGCTCGTCGTCGCCCATCAGGATCGCCACCTTGCCGTCGCGTGTTTCCTGCACGCAGGCGCCTTCGTGTTTAATGCGTCCGAGCGCCGTTCGTTTGACTGGAGTTGAGTGCGGGTCGAATGGATCGATTTCAACGACCCAGCCAAACCGGTTTGGTTCGTTCGGTTCATCTGCAACCCGAAAACGTTTGTCGCTTAAGTGATACAGATGTCCTTCGCCTTCAGGAGTCAACGTGTAGCGCGCTTCAATTGAACCGGCAGGCATCACTTTCGCGGTGCGAAAGTAGTCGTCGAAGTTTTCCTCGCAGGTTAGAAATGTTCGCCACGGCGTGATGCCAATCGCGCAGTTTTGAAATGTGCCCAGGGCCAGTTTGCCCGAGGCGTCGGCGCTCGTGATGAGCCTGGCATCTCCGGCCGCGGGTCCTGCTATGGGAATCGGTGTTAACCCGGTAATGCGACGCGCGTATTTCGACGGACGAACCACGCGCCAACCATTCTCGTTTTTGACCTCGATGATTGAAACACCCTGCGCGGCTAAGGCCTTTTGGGTTTTTGCTGCGGTCCAATTTACGCGGCCATCAGGAAACAACAAGCCGTCGTCACAGTATTCGTGGTTCTGCGCCAGCAAGCCGCGGCGCGAACCATCCAGGGGAAAATAAACGAGGCCGTCGTTGTGCATTCCCCACTGTTGCAACTGCTCGTTTACGGTGTTGGTGGCATTGTGTTTGAACTTCGGACCGTTCGATACCGGATCGCCCCACGCGATTAACACTTTCGCGGAGTAACCGGGCGCCAGCTTGACCGTGTCTTCAGCTGAAATAGGAACGCTTTTGAAACCGAGTAATGGACTGGAATCTTTCGCCGCAAAAATCGACGAGTTTCCTAACGACGCGGCCGCGACCGCGGCAATTCCGCCCTGCAGAAACCGGCGGCGCGAAATCATCAACGCTGCAATCTCAGCGAATGTTTGGTTATCGTCGTGTTCAGGCACCGTGCGGTAACTCCAAGTTTTGGATTGTCGCGAGATTCTAAACCATGGGTCTTAAATCCGTGTTGAAACAAATGACTGAATGTCATTCAATTGGCAGGAGCCACACAATTCAGCATACTTGCAGTCAGGAAGAGGCGCTTGCGCCCGCTGTCTTGATCAATAAAGTGGGTCGACCAATACGGAACCGGGAGCGTAGCCCCGGTCGAGCGGCAGTGACTCAGCGACAAAGTGCCCACCTCAAGGTCATGAGCGGCGCAAGCGCCGATTCCTGACTGCCAGTATGCCGAGTTGACCCAGATCCTTACCGAAAACTATCAGTAGCGGTTACCAGCGCATCGGTGATTCCGGGTTCGGAGGTCGCATGTCCCGCATCAGGGATGATCGTGAACGCTGCTTCAGGCCAGGCGCGATGTAGCTCCCACGCGCTGGTAACTGGACAAATGATGTCGTACCGGCCCTGGACGATCACCGCTGGGATATTTCGAATGCGACCAACATTCTCGATCAAATAGTTGTCTGTTTCAAAAAAACAATCGTTCATAAAATAATGACATTCGATCCGCGCCAGGGCCGCCGCCTTGTCAGGTTCACTGAATTCATCAACCAGTTCCGGGTCCGGCAGGAGTCGCAACGCACTGGATTCCCAGATGGACCAGGCACGCGCTGCTTCGCTTCGTACCTCCTTGTCGTCGCTAGTCAAACGCCGATAGTAGGCACTGATCATGTCGCTACGTTCGTTCTCGGGGATGATGCGCACGAAATCTTCCCACCCGTCGGGGAAGATCGCACTCGCGCCGCGGCTATCTTCATAAAACCATTTCGTCTCATCGGGCCGGCCGAGAAAAATCCCGCGCAAGACTATTCCGAGCACTCGCTCCGGGTGTGTCTCAGCGTAAGCGAGCGCGAGCGTGCTGCCCCATGAACCCCCAAACACCAGCCAGCGATCGACACTGACGTGTGCGCGCAGTGTTTCGATATCAGCAATGAGATGCCAGGTAGTGTTGTCCTCCAGCGACGCATGCGGAGTGCTCTGCCCTGAGCCACGCTGGTCAAAAAGAATGACGCGATAAACCTGCGGATCAAAAAATCGGCGATAATCAGAAACCAGACCCGCCCCCGGTCCACCATGAAGAAACACGACCGGCTTGCCCTGCGGATTGCCACACTGCTCGTAATAAAGTTCGTGAACCGGCGAGACTTTCAACCGGCCGGTTTCGTACGGTTCGATTTCGGGATAGAGGGTTCGCAGTGATTGACTCATCGTTATTTATTGGCCTCGATCCATTTACGAATAAAAGCGATATACTCCGGCACCGGCATCATTTTTAGGTCGTCCTTGGAGAAGCCTTCCTGTTTCCTTTTTTCATAAAAGTCTGCAGTGAACTCGGTAAATTTATACCAAATTACAGTAGCGCTTTCCGCTTGCGTTAATTGGGCAGTCTCTATGAACCAGTTACGCAGAGCTAAAACAACCTTTTCCGGTTTGTTCTCGTGGGTTTTTGCATCAATGCCGGCGAGGTCTGATAGCGCCTTCTTGTAATCGTGGGCCGTCTCGCCTAAAACAAGGAACTTCTTTTGCTCAAGGTGATGGATTCCTACACACCGGCAACCGTAATCTATCCCGAGTTCAAACGGCATGTTAAGTCGAGAAAACTCTTCCGCTTTCTCAGAGCGAATTCTCGATAAATCATGAACGCTGTACTGCGACTTTAATATCAGCGCCAGTATTTTGTTGATTCGCTGTTCGCCTGAATCGGATGTTTGAGAAGCAATCTGGGGGTTAAACCCGAAGTAAACAATGGTAAATAAGATCGGCCGGAGCAGAGAGTCATAGTCTCTGTCGAAGGGACAGTTAATAAAAACGTTTTTTGAAAATTCCTGGGGAGGTCCAGGCATGCATCAGTTCTGGCTACCGTTTTGCTCCTGATGAGAAGAAGCGTCTTTACCATATGAATGAATGGATCGAACCGTTCCGTCGCGACTATGTACGACGAGATCTAATCCCTCTTTCTTGCTCTTCAACTTGGCCCAGGTTACGGCGTCGTCTTGACTGTCGAACGTCTTAGTGGCGCGGGACGCACCTTGCGATTTCACGCTCCAACCGCCGTTGAGGTTAGGAATAACATGTTGAGATCTTTTAGTCATATGCCGGCACCATGATACTCCACCTGACACACCCATGCTACCGAGTTTGTGCTTGGGTTTGGTGAATTTCTTCGGGCAACACGGACCACAGAGACACAGAGTACCAGAAATTAAGCGACTATTTGTGCTCGTAAGGCTTGGCGAAAGGGCTGGAGGGCCCTGGTCCTTGCTTAAGGCCCTCCAATGTCCGTCGCTGAATCCGATTCTCAGCGCCGGGCAACATTCGTAGGTTAAGGCTTCTTGGGAGCTGGCGTGGGCGTAGGCGTCGGTTGCGATTCCAGTTCTTGTGAGTCGTTCACATCGACAACCTTAACCTTGCTGCTGAAACGTTTGTAGTCGGTGTACTTAACAACCATGCGGACGTGGACCGAATTGTTGTCGAAAACCAACTCATCATCGGCGTAGGTGTAGGTGGGAAACCAAAAGTGTCCATCGATCTGTTGCCGGTAAGTTTCAAAAATCGGGAACCGTTGTTTGCCTTCCGGCACGCCTTTGCCTTTTACCTTAACGATTTGCAGATCTTGCTGATCGACCCAAATCCGCCCCTGGAAGAAACGTTCGCTGACTTTCTTCGGGATTACCTTTGGCGCCACATCGAAAACGTAGGTCTCGATTTCGTCGATCTTTTCGGTGCCGGCATAGTTGAAGTTGTACTGATTGATCTTTGAAGCTTCGAGCGCGAATGGTTGCACGCCGCCGAGGTCATCGATGTCTTCCTGAGTAACGGAAACGTCAGTTAAGGTCGGCAACGGAAAGTAGGTAATCTTCTCAAAACGCTCGTTATCGTTATTGAAGACAAACTGCGACGTGCGATGATATTCGCCGGTAACTGAGCCACCGGGACCAATGGTCTGGACCACCGCGTCTCGTGTGAATGCGTACTCTGTGAGTGCCCGGCGAAATTCTGTTTCCTTCGCCGTGAAGGCGCGCACAATTTTATCGACGTCGACTGAATTAGTGTTTACAGAGTTTGAAGTTTGGCTGCGCGTAATGCTCGAGCCGAAAAGCAAGACTAAAGGGAACAAAACAAGTATCGCGCGTTTGTTATACGACACGTTCATCGAGCCACCCCGGCATACAAATAGTGCAAGAATTCTGATAACTGTCGAGTTAGATGCAACTGATGACCCGAAGATTGCAAAGATTTGTAAAGAATTTATTCGGGCGGGTCTACGAATACAGAACCGCGAGCGCTAGCGACCGGGTGGACGCGCCAGAAGATTCGTAGGTCTTCGTGAGTTTTGGTTCGTGTTGATTTCGTGGTCGCGCTCGCCTCTTACCCGGCGACCCGGTCGCTGACGCTCCCGGTTCGGTATTCGTCTACCCACTCCATGGTCAGCGATTCAGCAAGGAAAAATAGGTTAACACTTCCTCCGCCAATCGCTCGTGTCCTTTACCGGCGACGGGCGTGACCAAAACGTTCTTGTAGCCATGGGCTTCGGCAACTGCGATCGCTTTTTGCATTTGCGTGTAGATCGGGTTGCCGGGCGCACAAAGCGTGTCTTTCGTTCCCACAAAATTTCGTATTGGCAAAGTAATTCGGTCAGGTGCAGAAGAGATGTGTTGTTCATCTACCCATCTGCCGGCGTAGTTTGGACAAACTAAAACTGCGCCTCGTACTGACTCAGGATTATTGAACAGAATTCCCCAGATCGTGTGGCCGGCAGCCTCGAGCCCGGTGATGAAGTATTTGTCCTCGCCACCATATTCTTTCTTTACATCCCGCATGATGGCGTTAATGCCATCGAGGTCGAATTGAAACTGACCAGAGTTTTGAATTGTTTCCCAGACCGCGTTTGAGTAGTGATAGGTGGGAACACTACGGAAACCTGCGCCGCCGTTAGTTACGACCAACGGTGTCACCAGAATGAATGGTCGTTGCTCGCGGGCTTTTGTGAAAGCGGCTGCCGCCTCCAGGAAGTCTCGAGTGGCGCTCTCGATCACCACAACTACGGGCCATTTCTTTTCCGCAGTCCAACCGTCCGGAAGCGAGAGATAGTACTGAATAGGATGCGTCGTGGCAGTCTTCAATTGCGGCGTTTGCGGCGTTGCGAATGCTTGTGAGACGCAACTGAGTGTCAGTAGTAGCCCCCATAATGTAGCTGTTGATCGTCTCATGGGCTCTCCAAACATTTCGACCGCCAACCGCTCAGGGGATTCCTCAGCGCCTTAAATTTCCGCTTGCAGATGAGTGGGGCAGTGTCTCAGAATGACAATCTAATCGTAACATTTAACTCGCGCGGCGGGATGTTATATTGCTCGATTAGAAAGTCTTCCTTTCCCCGACGCGCAGCGGCAGACGTAGCGTCGCCCATCTTTTAACTGCACATCCAAACGCAAAGGTGAAGAGTAATGAGCACTCAGGCAGTTGCTAGAACTGAGGAACCTGGCAAGCGAGTCAACATCGCAAAGGATAATTGGTTAGGTTTCATCGGTGATGTCATAAATTTTACCGGCGAAGTGCAGTTCAAATCGATGTTGCGAATTGATGGGCACTTCTCAGGCCGTGTGAGCTCTTCAGAGGGCACCCTCATTGTAAGCAACGGCGCGCAACTCATCGGAGCGAGCATAGAAGTCGCGGTCGCGAAGATAAATGGGACCGTGGAAGGCGACATTCGCGCCACCAAGGAATTGGTGCTTGGTCCGACGGCAAATGTAAAAGGCGAGATTGTCTCACCCGAGTTGATTGTTGAGGCGGGCGCACTGCTCAACGCCAAGTGCCGCCGTAAGTAAGGTGGCTGTTAGTAAATGAATTCGTAGTCCAAAGTCCAAGGTCCAAAGTCCAAAGTCAATTCTGACTGGGGACATTGGACATTGGACATTGGACGTTGGACTTTGGACGCCAGCCTCACTGACCACAGCCCACAGCCCACTGATTCCGCTTGGCATATTGCTTGCACTTCCTACCGATGTCCCCGAATTGACAGTAGAAAACGTACGAGCGGAAAACAAGACCGCTCTGAATTAAGACGTTCAGCAATGGCGAGAACGCCTGCTGCGGAGATAGCGCAAGATGTCATCACTCTGGAAACTCGGCGGGCTTAGTTGGCGAGATTTAGGGAAGCGCGCCTGGAAAGAGATTCAAGACGACGACGTATTCGGTCGCGCGGCACAACTATCGTATTACTTCCTCTTAGCATTATTTCCGCTCCTGCTTTTCTTAACTTCTGTAATCGGGTTGGTATTGGGATCGGGAACTGGTACTCGTCACGCTTTGTTTAGTTATCTGGCTCGCGTGATGCCACCTTCTGCTTTCCAGCTGATCAACTCAACAATCTCGGAAGTAACAGCAGCGAGCGGGGCCGGGAAAATATCGTTCGGCATTCTGGCCGCGTTGTGGGCAGCGTCCAACGGGATGGGAGCGATCACGCAATCACTTAACGCTGCTTACGATGTTGAAGAAACCCGCGCCTGGTGGAAGCAGCGCTTGGTTGCCGTTGGTCTAACGATTGCACTTTCCGTTTTGATTATTTCCGCGCTCGGTCTGGTAGTTGGTGGTGGACGAATAGCTGACGGGTTGGCCCAGACTTACAGTTTAGGATCAGTGTTCGTGACGACCTGGAAAATTTTGCAATGGCCTGTGGTCCTGGCCTTCATGGTCCTTGCGTTTGCTTTGATCTATTACTTCGCACCCGATATTCGCGAACAGAAGTGGCAATGGCTTACTCCTGGCGCGACTTTAGGGGTAGGCATTTGGCTGCTTATCTCCGTTGCGTTTCGGCTATACCTGCACTTCTTTGATTCCTACAGCAAAACCTATGGCTCATTGGGAGCCGTAATTATTCTGATGCTCTGGTTGTACTTTACCGGAGCGGCGATTTTGGTAGGCGGCGAAGTTAACTCAGAGATTGAGCACGCCGCAGCTGAACAAGGAGCCCCCGGCGCAAAAGAAAAAGGGGAGAAAGCGCCCGGTGAAGCCGGCGATAATCGCAGGCGAGCGAGGGCGGCATAAACGTTATGAATACGGCAAAACTTCTATTAGTAATTCTGGTAATACTAGTAGCGTCGATCGCGCATGCATTATTAGCAGCGCAGTGAAGGTAGCACCAAGTACGAGGCGATCGTAAATGGTTGGGGCGCTCAGAACTGTCATTTGGACTGAACGACGCATCAGCGCGATGGAGTAGTATCCTGTGCGGTAACGCATCACCCGTCCTTCGCGTACCCGTGCACTTGCCACCAACGTCGAGGAATCCTTCTTCCGCTAACCAAAAATTTTTCAACCGCATTACAGTCGCTGCTTGACGCACGCTGTGGTGAGTACTCGCTTTCGTGATTAAGAGTGCCGGATTAGTCTTTACAAACGGTTCTCCCGGGTCGTAACCTGAAAGCGTTCCCTCATAACCCCTAACGACAATTTGCGTTTCAGAACTTGCGCAAGGGTGCGCTTGGCGTCGTGTTTTCAATAAGGAGGCCGGATTGCATTACAAGCTAAAGAAACTTGAAAACCAGGTCATCGTCATAACGGGAGCGTCCTCAGGAATCGGTTTGGTTACTGCTCGCATGGCAGCGAGACGTGGTGCCCGGCTGGTGCTTAACGCACGTAACGAAGAGTCGCTACGTGCTGTCACGAACGAGTTGAACGATTCAGAAGTAAAGGCGATCCACGTTGTTGGGGATGTGGGCCGGTTCGAAGATGTAAGACGAATCGCTGACGAAGCGAAGAAGTATTTTGGAGGTTTCGATACCTGGGTAAACAATGCGGCCGTTTCGATCTATGGCCATGTTCTCGATCAGTCGCTCGAAGATCATCGGCGCTTATTCGAAACGAACTATTGGGGTGTTGTTCATGGTTCGTTGGTAGCCTGTGAGGTTCTGCGGAAGCGTGGAGGCGCGCTGATAAATATTGGCAGCGTGCTGTCTGATCGTGCAGTACCCATCCAGGGCACCTACTGTGCTTCCAAGCACGCAGTTAAAGGTTATACGGATGCGTTGCGCATGGAACTCGAAAAGGACAGAGCGCCGATTTCGGTAACTCTCATCAAACCCAGTTCTATTGACACGCCGTACATACGCCATGCCAGGAATCTCATGACTGTCGAGCCGATGAATCCCCCACCTGTTTACGCGCCCGAAACAGTTGCTGAAGCAATCTTACATTGCGCTGAGCACGCGGAACGCGACGTTGTTGTAGGCGGCGCCGGTGCTGCGCTGACTGAACTTGCTCATCACGCGCCGCGCCTAACAGATCACTTGATGCACGCGGCGATGTTCGACTTACAGAAGTCCGATGAGCCACGGCAGGACCGCGCGGATAGTTTGCATGCTGCTTCAGTTGATGGTGATGAGCGGTACGGATACCCGGGCTATGTGGCAGAGTCAAGTATCTACACGAAAGCATCACTTCGCCCGAAGTGGATGACGGCGTTGTTTGTGAGTGCCGGACTTGGGCTTTCAGCTTGGTGGTTATCGCAACGCCACTCAGCTAATGGCGCGCGCGCTGAGGTCAGTACCTGGGAGCGGATGGGATTAGTTGTTCGCAGATCCTGAAACTTTTCTTGTTTGAGTAGTAGTTTCTCGCTGACAACCTCGAACACCTTACAGGTCAGGAAGGCGGGCTAGCACCGCTCTTCGTGTGCGCTGCGCCCGGCCCTTAATCGTTTCCAAACCTGACCGCAGATATCGCTTCATTTAGGGTCCATTGCACGGCAGTCTTGCATCCGCCTTCTTCAGCGAACGACAGCACGGCAAGAACAAAGTCTCTTTCGCTCCACTCGTCTGAACCCTTCAGCAGGTTCATGACTCGACTGGCAATTCGATGTTGAATTTCATTTATCGCTTTCATCTGGCAGACAAGAACCGGAGACGGCGGTTGCTCTGACCCCAACCAGCGAACAGTTTCAGTCAAGCGATACATGAAGAGGGACAAGAACACAGACTTCTCTACCCTTGAGCGGTTGAGCAGCTTGTTTTCGATTCCTGCAATCAGCGTTTCTGAATCCATTTTCTAACCGTTGCGTCCACTGTAGTTTTCAAGACAAGGAGCAAACCACGAACTCACAGCAAACGAAAACTCCCAAGTACCACTAAACAACCACCTCATTTCTTCAATTGAAAGTCTGCGGGGACCAACTCGAGGGCGATGGCATCGCCGTCGATCTTCGATTTGAGGTCTTTGGGATCCTTAGCGGGACGAAAGGTGATAATGACGTTGTCTTGTGTCTTGCGAACACCGCAGGTTACTTCGCCCGCCGCCGGCACAAATGCAGTCATTTGAATTTGCTCTAAGGCAGTTGCGCGTAATTTGTAAGTGCGGTCGCCAACCTGCACGATGAAGTAGGCGATGCGTTTTGCGTTGTCGCAATCCATCTTAATAAACAAACCCTGGATTCGTTCTTCACCCGCCTCAACCGGACGGAGTGCCTCTCGCAGATAGTCCGCTGCCGTCATTGGTTGGCCAACCTCCTGGTTCGCCTCAAGAGTGGTTGTCTTGTCTTCCCGGCGGCGCAGCACCGGCTGGCCGTCGTCGCCAGTCGCTGCGGGTCTGTTTGCAACGTCAGCCTTGTAACGCGCAACCTGCTCTTCGTAGCTCTTGATTGAATCCAACAGGGACTTCGCTTGTCTTTGTAACGTTCGCTCCTTCGCCCCTAGCAACGGCTCGAGCGTTTGCTTTGCCAGATCAAACTTTTCCTGATGCAGGTAGATTTGGCCGAGCATCAAGTCGAAGTCCTGACGACCCGGCGAGATGTTTACAGCCTGTTTGAGTAATTTGATCGACTCATCGAGCTGATCGTTCGTTACCAGGTTGACGAACGCCAGCAACGAATACGATTCAGGGAACCCGGGATTCAACTCGATGGCGCGCTTCAACTCAGCGCGCATCTTTGAGGCAGTCGCCGGCGGGTAACTTTGAATGAAGTCGTTTGCATCCATACCCTCGCGGCTGAGCGCGTAAGCGTAATAGTAATGCGCCAGATAGTTATTCGAGTCCCCGCCGACTGCGTCCTCGAGATGCTTCCTGGCCTCGGCGAATTGTGCCTGCCGCGTGCGCAGAATCCCGAGCGAAGCCTGGGCCATCGTCAGTTTCGGATCCAACGCCAGCGCCTGTCTAAGACGCGTGTCGGCGTCGTTGAGATTATTTGTGTGTAAAAGTAGATCGCCGAGATAGGCCTGCGCTTCAGCTTCAGTTAGCGGCGCAGACTTCATCTCACTGTCAAACTCCAACTTACGTTCGAAAGTGGCGACCCGCACCATGAACGTGTGTCCCTGAATATATTTCTTCAGTTCTTTTTCCAGCGTGTCGATGTCTATCTCAAACGCTTGCTTGCAGGCTGTTTCGATCGGCACATTAGCTTTAGTCAACTGGAGGAACTTGCCGAGCTGCTGCACGTGCTGACCCTTGTTACCGAGAATCAGGTAATGCACCAGCGCCCACGACTCGGCGTAAAAGATTCCTCGCTTACCGCTCTCGTTGTAATAGGGTGAATAGTGATCGACTGCAAAAAGGGTGCGCAAAGGCAGGAGCTTCTCGTCACGCAGTGCCTGTAGATGATAATCAATCAAATCGCCGAGGTGGGCCTTGCGATCTTCTTCCATCGAGAAGCTGCTGTAATACTCCGCCAGCCCTTCGTTGAACCACGCCGGAACATTGCCGTTGTTGTTATCGACGAGTTGGTGAACGTATTCGTGATAAATGACGCTGAAAGCACTCTGCGCGCCCAGGTCGGTGGTTAGCGTGATGTAGTTTACGTCGGGACCCTTCTGAAAGTAGCCTGCGTCGTTGCCCGGATTGAAAGGCTTGTAGGAATCCTTACTTTTGAACACGATCACTGTGGTGGGCACAGGCGTGTCAAACTTTGCGTTGCTCAGGATACGCGTGAATACTTCGCGGAACTGCTCTAGTTTGGTGGCAACGTTTCGGATGTCCTTCTCACTCGCATTGCCCACCAGCAGAAAGTTTTTTGAGCGCACACTGGTCCAGGTGTCCTTGGCCAGACCGGCCGAGGGAATGGCAAATACTGACAGTAAGAAGGTAAGGACGACGACGAGGGCGCGCTTGCGCAGATGGAGGTAGTTCATTTGGGGGCCCTTTTGTATGAGATTTCTGCCAGCGCGTCCGCTGTGTGATTTCAGTTTACGAGGAGATTTATGCGGTAACGACTCTATTGGTGGAGCAGAGGGGATGGAACCCTGGCCTCCGCATTGCGAACGCGGCGCTCTGCCAACCTGACTTGGGAAGCGTTAGTCGTTGACCGAGAGGGTTCACTGTAATATAAACTCGCACACTCATCAAGGTGTAACGCTGTTCGTTTAATAATCAACTAATCAAATAAGAGGCGTGTGATGCGACGAATTGATCTGAGAACTGTTCAGGCTGCTCATCTTCATACCATTCGCAGTATCAATCGGCAAATAGTGCTGAACTACGTTCGCGAAAGAGAGCCTATATCACGCGCCACAATAGCTCGTGAGATGTCGCTCCAACGATCGACTGTCTCGGAAATTGTCGAACTCCTAACAACGGAAGGCCTGATAGAAGAGATAGGCGAAGGAGAGTCGACTGGAGGTCGGCGGCCCACTTTACTGAAACTCCGTACGGCTGGTGCAATGGCAGTCGGCGTCAATATTACGCCCACCTATACCACTGTAGCTACCAGCAACCTCGCCGGCTGCCTGCTTGAACAAGAGAGCTTTGTTACTGACCCCGATCCAAAACGCATGTTGGACCAGATCGTTGAAACCATCCGGCGGTTTTCCGGAAGTGCTCCCATCGAAGGAATCGGTGTCAGCATACCGGGATTGGTTGATCCAGCAACCGGAAAAGTCATCTTCGTTCCTTATTTCGGATGGCGTGATTTGCAACTGGGCGAGCTGATCTCCAAGCGCACCGGTCTGCGGGTCACTATTGATAATGATGCGAATGCCGTAGCGCTGGCTGAACTATGGTTTGGCCGTCCCGAGGTTAGTGACGCACGAGATTTCATTCTGGTCCTGGTAGCGGAGGGAATCGGCACCGGCATCATCTTCGATGGCCAGGTGTACCGGGGAGAATGCGGAGCGGCGGGTGAATTTGGCCATATGATCGTGGGAAACAAAGCTCCTGTCGCTTGCTCCTGCGACAATGATGATTGTTGGGAAGCTTTCGCTTCCGAGCGCGCTGCAATGGCACGATACGCAAAGTTGAATTCGAATACGCAATCCGGGCAAAAGTTAGACTTTGAGTTACTCGTCGACCGAGCGTTAACCGGCGAAGAAGCAGCAACGGAAGCCCTCACTGAAACAGCCAGGTACCTCAGTATCGGTATCTCGAATTTGGTGGTGGGTTTTAGTCCGGAAGCGGTCGTCGTAAACGGAGCGATCGTAAGAGCCTGGCCGCTAATAGAAAAGGCGCTTAACGAAAAGGTAGAAAGAAGTGTTCGGAGAGGCCTGCCGTCAGCGAGAATTTTGCCGTCGACCTTAAGCGGAGACCCCACCCTCATGGGCGCGTTTAGCCTCGTTCTTACCAGCAAGTTTGCTGCCGTAGCCTAACCAGGCGATTAAGCAAATGATCGGTGGCGCCTGGCTGGCTTTCCCCCAAACCGCTGAACCATGTTTTTCGGATATCAAGCTAATTGGACTAGTTTCCAATTGTCAAAATGGAATGTTGTTGACGTTCATCTCCAATTGTAATACTTAGTAGTACTCGTCTACATAAGTGCCCCAGCTCGACATTTTTCACTGCTAGGCACGCAACCAAAAGCATTGTGAAAAGAATAGACCTCAAAAAGGCTAGCGTGGCGCGGTCAAATACGATTCGCGACATCAATCGCCAGATCGTGCTCAATTATGTTCGTGAGCTCGGCCCCATTTCGCGGGCAGATATTGCGCGCGAAACTGCGATGCAGCGCTCCACCGTTTCTCTGATTGTCGAACAACTAAGATCAGACGGCATGATCGAAGAGGTGAGCGGTGAATCGACCGGTGGCCGACCGCCAAGTCTGCTCTCCTTACGTGCTGCCAATGCCGTAGCTATCGGAATTGATCTGGGCACAGTAAAGACTGTAATGGCAACCAGCGATCTGGCTGGCCGCGTTCTGGAGCAGGAAGATTTTGCCACTTCGCCAGACGTAAATGTCACGATCGAAAATATTGTTGCTTGTGCTCAGAAACTCATGACGGGAAATCGCGGGACTCTTGAGGGAATTGGCATCAGTTTACCCGGCGTTGTGGATCACGAGTCAGGTGATTTGTATGTGCCTCATTTCAACTGGCGCAATGTTCCAATTGCGGAAACCCTGACTCGCGTTACATCTTTGCCGGTGACTATCGACAATGACGCAAATGCGGCAGCGCTCGCAGAGCTTTGGTTTGGTCGACCGGAGATTCGTGAGATTCGCGATTTTATTTTGGTGCTGGTTGAAACCGGCGTGGGAACTGGAGTGGTTTTCGATGGTCAGGTTTATCGCGGCGAGGGCGGCACGGCTGGAGAGTTCGGTCACATGACGATCGGCAGCGGGGCACCGGTTGCCTGCGCCGTCGGAAGCAGAGAGTGTTGGGAGGCCTTCGCTTCAGAGAACGCGGCGTTGGCTCGTTACCGAAAACTTCTGCCTTATGCGGAAGGTGACATTAGTTTTGCACTGATGTTGGACCATGCACTGCAGGGTGAATGGGCTGCTCAAGCGGCCTTGAAGGAAACGGCCCGTTATCTCGGCATTGGCATTGCGAATCTTATTCAAGGGCTGGCGCCTGAAGCCGTTATCGTAGGTGGTCCAATTGTGCGAGCGTGGGATGTAATGGCCGATGAGCTTAGGGCATCGGTCGATTCCAGTATTTGTCGTGGGTTTCCATCGACACCCATCATGGAATCAACTTTGGGAACCCAACCTACCCTGATGGGCGCGATTAGTTTGGTACTCGCAAGCAAGTTTGCCTCGGCGTTGGTTGCCTGAGGGCGAGCCTTTGTTGGCCGCGCCAACAAAGTCGGGGTTTCCAGCGCCCAGAAACCCGGTTTCGGACGCAGTCAAGACAGCAGATTTGCTCGTAAAACGAATAATCCAAAAAAGTGCTTGACATCGTTTACGTTAGGGAGTAAATGCTTTTGTCTGAGCGTGCAACAAAGTCCTTTAGCTCATTAAGACGAACAGTCGGATAAGATTTTTAATAGCCTGCAGAATGGTGCGCCGGCGAATGGCCACGCACCGTTAGATGCTCAAGCAGCCGGGTTGATAGGGACGCTTGAGTGTTGGTTCACAAAAGTGAACCATCGTTACGATCGAGGCAAGCTGATTGAGCACTGAGCTTAGGACTCCTTCTTTTCTTTTCCTGTAATTAAGATCGGACCAAGGGTGAAATCCAGCGTCGAGGTTTCCAGGATGATCCTGGAGTCTGCAGTCCTTCGGTCTATGCAGAGTTGCAAAATTTTTCGCGACTTGCTCTCCGGCAGTTCAACTGACGGGAGCTATCGTCTTGAGTCGAACACCTGAGGAGGTTCGTATGCTGAAGAAGCTCAGCTTACAAGTTGCAGTAGCACTTATCAGCTCTGGGTTGTTTGTTGTCTCCGCCCAGATCTCGACCGTCGGCAATATTAGTGGCACGGTGCGAGATGCCCGCGGAGGCGCCGTACCCAAGGCGGAAGTAGTGGTCACTGATGAGCGCACCGGAGCCTCGCGTACCGTCACAACCAACGACGATGGCTTCTATGTCGTCTCAAGTGTGCCCGCCGGAAAATATACTGTGACTACTGCACCTCCAGGTTTCAAGAAGAGCGTTGCCTCCGCTGTGGAAGTGCACGTATCTGAAAATAAGGTGCTGAATCTCGAGGTTGAAGTCGGCCAGGTAAATGAAACCGTTACCGTCGCTAGTGACGCTGCGGTTGTAGAGACGCGCAGCGGCGACGTGAGCAGTCTTGTTTCAGAGAAGCAAGTTACTGAGTTGCCGCTCAATGGGCGCAACTATTCGCAGCTGGCATTGATGGTTCCCGGAGTTTCGCCGGTAACGCAGGCCGGTGCGGGCGGCGCCTTCGCAGCTCGTGGTACTGGCCTTGATGGCGGCTTTCCAGCACAGTGGGATCCGAAGCTTGGAATTCACGTGACTTGAAGTCGCGG
>JADMIO011460602.1_pt1 | contig 67032 bp, 44 predicted proteins | sample 8958161 | NCBI WGS metagenome assembly JADMIO01 (sample SAMN16585339, study PRJNA669376) | soil metagenome | isolation source: Crop rotation soil | place: USA: Cullars Rotation, Alabama | collected 2011 | reverse complement strand
ACCGTGGTTGCTTATGAGCCCGTATGGGCTATTGGCACCGGCAAAACAGCCACTACCGCCCAGGCTCAGGAAGTGCATGCTTATATCCGCAAGCTCATTACCGATCAGTATGATGCCGTTACAGCAGATACAGTAACCATTCAGTATGGAGGAAGCGTAAAGCCTGAGAATGCAGCCGAGCTGTTCTCAGCGCCCGATATTGACGGAGCCCTTGTAGGTGGCGCAGCTCTCCAAAGCCGCAGCTTTACCGATATTGTGAAAGCGATGAAGTAGGCTGGAATCAGGTCACTCTCAGAATATGGAGTTATAAAAGTGCCTTAAATATTCTGAAGATGGATGAAGGTTACCGGGTGGTTATTCTGAAAACGTATGCCCGGCTTAACGGGCGCAGCGGCATCCCGTGAATGTAAGCGCGGAGCGCACATCATTCACGGATACAGCGTAGCACGTGACCCTGAAGGTAAGCCCGACGTCTCTCCGTTTTTAAGTTGGAAGCCCAATGGCGCATCCTTCAGGGGAAGCCCCCAATAGTTTTCTTTTAGTATCCCCTTTTCTCCATGTTTATCCTGATTATCAGCATTATTGTCCTAAACAGCAATTCATATAATATTAAGAAAAAGCTAAGTAAAAAAAGCTGTACTTTCGGAAGTCATTGTTTACCTGATACCTATGTTCAAGCGAATGCTGGTTTGTTGGGGAATGCTCTTCTGTACGGCATTCTTTTCCTCGGCTCAGTCCCCGGTTCCATACCTGAGTGCTGACGGAGAGTACCAGTATGTGGATCCGGTAAGCAAACAACCCCTTTTTAAGACGAAATTTGAAAAGGCCGGCTTTTTCTCCGAAGGAATTGCTGCAGTCAGACTCCAGAAAAAATGGGGCTATATCAATACTGCCGGCAGGGTGGTAATCCCCTTCCGCTACAGTGAAGCCGGGCCTATGAAAGGTGGTACTGCCGTGGTGATTAAAGACAACCTCAGTTTTTTTATTGATGCTACCGGGAGTACCCTTAACGCCTATACTTACGATATGGCTGAAAATTTCAGCGAGGGTTTTGCCGCTGTGGCCAGGAATAATAAATGGTGGTACGTCGGTCCTGGTTCTATAGAATCTCCTTTCATGTATGATAAGGCCTGGCCTTATGCCGAAGGTCGTGCTGCGGCATGTGTAAATGGAACCTGTGGGTTTTTGACCAATGATCTTAAAGACCAAACTGCATTTATATTCAATGGAATCGGCTCATTTTCCGAAGGCTTGGCTCCTGTAAAACAGGGTTCAAAATGGGGTTTTATCAATAAGGAAAATAAAACGGTGATCCCTTTTTCTTATGACGATGCCCAATCCTTTTCAGAAGAACTTGCAGCTGTGCTGAACGGAAACCGCTGGTCTTATATCGACAAAACAGGTAAGAAGATTATTGAAACGGAGTTTATCCATGCTGCACCTTTTTCGGAAGGCCTTGCAGCTGTGAACCGTGATGGACTCTGGGGATACATGGACAAAGACGGTAAGCTGGTGATCCCATTCAGCTTTGAAGAAGCCGATCAGTTTGAGCATGGCCTTGCCCGTGTTTATGCAAAAGGAAAAACATTTGTGATCGATAAAACAGGATACGCATACAGAGAAGGTGAGCAGGAATAAATACATATTGCTTTTGCTCCTCATGGGTTTGTTCCTGGTTCGTTCCGGGGCACAGACCGTTACATGTCCGCCTAATGCCGACTTTGAGTTTGGAAGTTTCCTGAACTGGAAACTCTATACCGGAAGTTGCTGCCCGATCAATACACCAACTTCCAGCGCACCTCTGGCAAACCGGCATGTGATCACAAGCGGGTTTAACCTCGATCAGTACGGAGGATTTCCGACCGTAGCTCCCCAGGGAGGCGGACAATTTTCCCTTAAACTGGGGAACAACAGTACAGGCGCCCAGGCTGAACGTGCCAGGTATTATGTGCGTGTGCCCAATGATGTAAACAATTACAGTTTGTTTCTGAGGTATGCAGTGGTGTTCCAGAATCCAAATCATACGCCCGCAGAGCAACCCCGTTTTGAAGTAAAGGCTTTTGATTCGGCAACCAATGTGGCGATTCCATGTGTGCAGTTCAGCTTTGTGGCTTCATCGGTATTGCCGGGATTTGTGCTGTCAGGTGTGTCGAGCCAGGTATGGTACAAACCATGGTCATCGGTGAGTCTGAACCTTTCGGGTTATGCAGGTAAAACAATTGCCATCGATTTTGCCAGCGGTGATTGTGGGCCTGGTGCGCATTTTGGGTATGGTTATGTGGATCTGAACTGCGGGCTGTTTAAAGTTACCAGTGTGATCTGTAAGAGTTCTGTTTCATCCGGCCTCACAGCCCCTCCGGGCTTTCAGCAATACAAATGGTACGACTCCACTTTTCATACCCTTATCGGAACAACACAAAGTATTTCGGTGCCAAGTTCTGCAACCTACAACAAGTATTATGTCGTGCTTGTTCCTTATCCGGGATATGGCTGTCCTGATACCCTGTCTACCGATCTTTACCAGAGTGATATGAATATTAAGCTGCAGCGCGATACAAATTTTTGTAATCAGCCTCACCTGCAGCTGGTGAATACGGCAACGGCAAGCCAGAGCTTTTTACCGATCACCTACAGCTGGAATCCAAGTGCCAGCCTTAGTTGTGCCACTTGTTTAAATCCTGTTGCCTCTCCTACAGCAACAACCAAATACATCCTTACCTCAACTGATGCCATGGGTTGTGTCCAGAAGGATACATTTACGATCTCAATCAAGTTCGCCATTAAAGTTCAGCCGGCGAACCTTAATCTATGTCCTGGAAAGAATGCGGTATTCACAGTGGCCGTCGACGGATCGGGAGTATTTACCTATACCTGGAAAAAAGATGGCGTTCCTATTCCGGGTTCTGATAATGATACCCTGGTGCTAAGTAATATCGGTTATAATGATGCCGGAACCTACACGGTCAATATCAGCGGAGATTGCGGGCAATTGAATTCAGTTCCTGCAAAGCTGCTTGTATATACGCCTCCTGTCCTTGCATCAAAACTGAAACCGGTATTCCAGTGTGCAAATACCAAAGCCTCCTTTATTGCCGGAGCGTCCAGCAATGGACCCATGACCTATGTATGGAAGAAAAATGGAATTACCATTCCTTCGGCTACAAAGGATACGTTCACCATTAACTCCATCAACCCCGCTGATACAGGGTCTTATTATGTGGTCGTAAGAGGGGCATGTGATACCACATATTCAGATACTGTAAAACTCAGTATTAAACCAGCTACTGTTGTTTCACTTCAGCCGGCCAATCTGGTGGGTTGCGATTCCTCAAGGCTGGTATTCAGGATCAACAGTTCCGGTTACGACAGTCTGAGTTATATGTGGAAGAAGGATGGGGTGGTATTCGGGAAAAGCACCAATACAGATTCTCTTGTGTTTGATCCGGTCTCGGTGCTTGATTCGGGTACCTATTCGGTTGTGGTGTTTGGAGGATGTAACCTGACCACTTCAAATCAGGCTAAGCTCATTGTTACACCGAGAACAAAAATCACCAGACAACCGGCGAATATCATCATGTGTTATGACAGCCTTTCGAAGGCGGTTTTCGCCACAAAGGCAACAGGAACAGGTACCCTTCACTATCAATGGAAAAAGAATGGTGTTGATATTGCAGGTGCCACCAGGGATTCACTCTTACTGAGTCCGCTACTCCCGTCGGATACCGCTTCATATACCGTTGAAGTAATTGGTGACTGTGGAACTGTGCTTTCGAATCCGGCCACGCTCTACTTCTACACAAAACCTGTGATCACCAGGCAACCTTTGCCACAAAGGTTATGTCCCGGAACCAGGGCTACTATTGCCGTGGATGCAAAAAGCAATGGTCCGTTTACCTGTGTCTGGAGAAAGAACGGAATCACTATTCCGGGTGTGAGTAAAGATTCACTGGTCATCAATCCGCTCGCATATGGCGACAGCGGACTTTATTCCGTGCTGATCAAAGGTGTGTGTGATACCGTTCCTTCCAATGTGGTTAAGCTTGGAGTAAAACAACGCGTGAGCATTACACGGGAACCGCAAAATATTGTGCGGTGCGAGTCTTCCGCTGCAGAGTTTTCTGTGGACGCAACAGGATCGGATACCCTTATTTATCAATGGTGGAAGAATGGTAATCTGCTTGCTGCTGTTCCGGATAATGATACCCTCGGATTTAAGAAACTTGTATATGCAGATTCAGGATCATACAATGTGTTTGTGACCGGAGCCTGCAATACAGCCATATCATCAACCGCTAAACTCACCATCAACGCGCTTGCAAAGATCACTCAGCAGCCTAAAAGCGTCATGTTATGTCTGGGAACACGCGCAGCGTTTACCGTAAAGGGAATAGGAATTAAGTCATGGCAATGGCGCAAAAATGGTGTTCCTATCAGCGGAGCGATCACTGATTCCCTGATCATTGATCCTGTAACAAAAACGGACGCTGCAAATTACAGTGTGGTGGTGAAGGGTTTATGCGACAGCATCATTTCAGTGAATGCCACATTGTTTACACACCCTGTTCCCAAATCAGATCTCAAAGATCCTATTGCTCTCTGTAAAAATGTGGGTTCGGTTGAAATCAGTGGTTTCGAGGAATACCTCTGGAGCACGGGATCTACAGCCGCGTCAACACCTGTTACACAAGATGGTACTTACTGGGTAAGGTATAAGGATGCGAATACCTGTGTGAATACAGATACCACACATATCACCATGCTTTATTTACCCGAAGTGGAGGCCGGACCTGATACAACAATCTGTAATGAACTATCCCTGAAGCTACAGGGGACGGCATCGAATTATCTTTCGGTGAAATGGGCGGAAAGTCCTTACGGGCATTTTCTCTGGCCTGATTCGCTGAGTACGGTTTTTGTTCCGCAAAAGGGTCTTAAAGGAGAAAAGCTGCTCTCATTTACCGCAACAAATGTATGCGGAACTGTGGGTGATGATATGGCTGCGGACTTCAGGCCCAAAACACGTCCTGATTTTTATCCTAAAGATACCCTTGCATGCGAAGGAGGCTTACCGATTGAATTGATTCCTCAGAATACCGGTGGGATCTTCTCCGGTGAAAATGTGAACAGCAATTATTTCAGCCCTGTTAAAACCGGCTTGTACCGTATCGGATATTTCATAGAGCAATACAGCTGTTCCGACTCCGCCCAGCATGATATCCGCGTAATTCATACCCCAATAGCCAACTTTACCTGGTCTGATAAAACACTTTCTGTTGATCAGCCAACCGTATTTACGGCACGCTCCGTTTATGCTCAGCGTTATGCCTGGTATTTTGATAATGTTTTTGTGACCACAACAGATAGTCCGAGCTTTCATTACACCCATGAGGGAACCTACAGGATCACCCTGTTTGCGTTCAATTCGATCTGCGTGGATTCCGAGTCAAAGTTTATTTATATCAAAGGCACCGATCATATTTTTGTTCCCAATGTCTTTACACCGGATCTCGATGGCATCAACGACCGTTTTAAGGTTGTGCATGCAAATACCGGAGCTGCCGAACTCTCGGTCTACGACCGTTGGGGTAAGCTGGTTTACATCAGCACAGATCTGAATGAAGGCTGGGACGGAACCATGAAAGGGGAGCCCTGCCAGACGGACGTTTATTTCTACCTTGTAAATTATACCCGGAATGATGGTTCCAGGAAAATGCTGAAAGGAACAGTTACACTGTTGAGGTAATTTTCTTCCATCTTTATGAATTTTTAAAGAAAGACCGTTCCTCAAGTCGGCTTTTTTTCTTTAATTAGCCCTTCTTAAAAATAAAGAACAAACCATGATAAAGCATCTGTTTTTAGCAACACTTTTATGTATCGCCACAATGGCCGGATCGGCAAAGGACAAAAAGCCTAAACTGGAAAAGGGACTTTATGTCGAGATGCAAACCAGTAAAGGAAATATCCTGATCAGGATGGAGTTTGAAAAAACACCCCTTACAGTTGCCAATTTTGTGGGACTTGCAGAAGGAAAGATCAAAAATACCGCCAAAGGAGATGGTGTGCCTTATTATGATGGATTGAAGTTTCACCGTGTGATCGCAAACTTTATGATCCAGGGTGGGGATCCTCAGGGATCCGGGATGGGCGGTCCCGGATATTCTTTCAGGGATGAGTTCCTGCCGGAGTTTACCTTTACCGGACCAGGAATCCTTGCTATGGCCAATTCAGGTCCTGCCACCAACGGAAGCCAGTTTTTTATTACCCACGTGGCAACGCCATGGCTTAATAATAACCATACCATTTTTGGTCATGTGGTCAGCGGACAGGATGTGGTGAACAATATTCAGCAGGGCGATACCATTGAACATATCAAAGTGATCCGCAAAGGAAAACCGGCAAAGAAGTTTAATGCACCGAAGGTATTTGAAGAGCTGAAAGCGAAATAGAACCGGGTATTCGTTATTAAGTTATTGAGTTACCTTAGCACGCACCCCGGGCAAAAGGCTTCAACAATCCATAACCCATACTCATAACCTCTCACTTCTCCCTCTCCATCGTATAATAAAACGCATACGCGTCAAAGTATACCCCGCTTTCCTTTTTAAGTTCATAAAACTGTTCTTCCCCTGTTGGATGGAGCAGTATTTCCTTTCCGGCTACACGGATACTGACAGGCATTTTAAAATCAGGATCGGTATCGGTCCATTTGTAATAAAGCATGTAGTTCTCTGTTGTGGGATCGGGAATGATCTCAAAACTGAGTTTGGGTGGTTTCCGGTTGTAGAGGAATTGCTTAAAGAACCAACCGTAATCTGCCTTTGTTTTTTCATTTACAAGGTTGATGAAATCGGCAGAGGTAACGGTTTTGTATTTATACCTGTTGTAAAAAGAACGGATAATATCAAAGAAAAGGCTGTCATCTGATATCGTTGCTCTCAGGTTATGCATCATCAGTGCTCCTTTCATGTATGGATCACCGTCTTTATAATTCCAGTAATTCACATCCCTCGGACCTACCATCGGTTTTTTATTCTGAATGAGGAGGCTGTAAAAGTACAGGTAGTTGAGGTAAGTGATATAGTTCCCTGTTTGCTCCACATACAATGCTTCGCTGTAGGTTGCCATGCCTTCATGAATCCAGATATCAGCATAATCTTTTACTGAAATAGCGTTGCCCCACCATTCATGCGCAGTTTCGTGCAGGATGATATAATCAATTCCTGAATAATTGTTCTTATAACCATTTCCATACGCGATAGCAGTCTGGTGTTCCATACCGGCAAAAGGGCTTTCAACCAGTTTATATCCGTCTCTCCAGAAAGGATATTCCCCGTATATTTTCTCGAATGTCCGCACTACGTCCACTGCCTGTCTGAAATGTTCCTTCGCCCTTTCAAGATTTGGTTTCAGGGGAAAGAAATACAGTTCATGTTTTTTCTCATCCTCATATGGAAGACTGAAAGGGGCATAATCCCCAATATAAAATGTGATATTATAGGTATTGATAGGGTAGCTGATCTTCCAGTGGAATGTTTCACTTGTTCCATCCCTGCTTGACCGGTCGGTGAGTGTTCCGTTGCTTACCGCATATAGACCTTTGGGAACGGTAAGTTTAATATCAGCACTGTCGGGTTCATCACTCAGGTGATCTTTAAGGGGCCACCAGCTGCTGGCACCAAGATGTTCGCAGGCCACGGCAACCCAGGGGTTTTTCTCCTTGTCTTTTGTCCACACAAAACCTCCTTCCCAGGGCGGACGTCTGGCTACTTCCGGCTTGCCATCATAACGGACCTGAAGGCTGATCTTTTCTCCTTTTTTAATACGTCGTCCCGGCAATACAAAAAAGGTCTGGAATTCACGGTTTGCTTTCAGTGTCCTTCCCTCAAAAGTGATTTCCCGGAGATTCATTTTTTTACTCAGGTCAAGCTGAATGGAATCAAGGTCCCTCAGCGCTTCAAGGGAGATCACGACTACGCCTGAAATGGATTTTCCGGGAATATCAAAGGTGATATCAAGCCCGTAATGAAATACATCAAACGCAGCGCGGTTGTCACTTAACTTTCCTTTTAGTGAATCTTTTTCGGTAAAGGCGGGATACGCAGCTTGTTTTTTAGGGGCCTTACGTTTCATGTTCAGGCCAAGAAGCGAACAGGATGTAAACAGCACAGCAAGCAGAAAAAAGGGCAGGGTCTTTTTTATCATAGGAATAAGTCCGGAAGTAATGCTTCCCAATATTAAGGATTCCCCGGACTAAAAAATCAATGATTTTTTTTCACCCGCTTCACTACAGAACCTTCCCTGGATGAAAGGCGTATAAGGTAAAGGCCGTCAGGGAGTCCTCCAAGATCGTTCACCCCGATCTCACCGTTCTGCGACTTAATGCTCCTGCTATAAACCACTTCACCAAGGGTATTAAAAAGTTCGGTTAAAACCTCCGCATCTTTGAAGTTATGCTGGATGAATACTTTATCGGTGAAGGGATTTGGTGATAACTCTATTTCAGGAATGGTTTTGTCGGCTTCTACAGCAACAATACCGGAGAAGGCGAAGGTCCCGTTCCGGTGTGCTTCTTTCAGACGGTAATAAACAACTGCGTGGTCCGATCTCAGATCAGCATAGCTGTATGAGGTTACGGCATGATTATGAACGACGGGAATGGTTGCTACTTCATGAAAATCTGTGAGGTTATTACTACGCTCAAGCACAAAATGATCAACATCATCCGGAGTCGCCAGATCCCAGGAACAGTTAATTTTTTCACCTGCTGCTTTTGCTTTAAAGGCAAGCAACCGCACAGGAAGTACACTTACTTTATTAAACCAGATAGGAGAAGTGAAGATCTTGTTTCCATCAGTCTGCGTAACTACTACATAATAGTAGTAGGTAGCCCCGGTTGTTACGGCATGTGTATAGGTGAGGGAGGATGAATTTGCATTGGAGATCAGTGTGGTTGGATTGGTGCCGCTTCCGGGAATTCCATAGGTAACCACAATGGATGAAGTGTTTTCCAGATCAGGGTCAACCACACTTACCGAGATAACGGCATTTGAGGTGTCAATAAAATTCGAACCAAGCGGCCTCCCGTTGATCGTAAAAGTTACTTTCACATTCCAGTCTTCACTCGCCTGTGTACGCATCTTCAGGAATGCATCGATAACATTGGATCGTGTCAGTGAATTGGCAAGGATCACTGTCCGGCTTGCCGCCATTCTGCCGAAAGTGGTATTGTGATTATCATGGTCAAGTGTGGCTCCGATGTGATATCCCCTTTTGAGTGCATCTTTGTATCGGGCTTCATAACTGGTGGATGTAGAAGGGTCGTTATAGGTCGTATCCACACTGAAAGCAGGCCCTGATCTGATTGCACAGCCGGTAATCGCACTGTCCCAGGTTGGGTTGACGGATGTCGAAAAAAGATCATTATAATCTGAACTGGCCGGATGAGCAAGTGTTGCAAATGCGCCAGGTGTTCTTGCAATTTTTGTAAACAATCCGTTGTAATCAGCTTTCGCATTGTATACATCGTAATTAAGGACATTGCCTGTTAAGGTATCCCATCCGATCAGCTGGTTCACGCCATAAACGATTGCATGTCCTCCCGGAGGACCGATTACTCCCCATTCCATTCCATACATCGAAATAAAGGTTCCATCTGCATTTGCACTATCGGCATCATGCAGGCCCTTCGCGTAATCGGCTCTGTGCATTCCGGCCTGGAAATGATTATGTTCTGAAATCCCTAAAAAGTCAAAGTGCTGGGACAATTTCGCATATTGGAAATCCTGGAAAGGGGTGCTGCATCCACTTGTTGCAGCATCATCATTTCCATCAGAATAAGAGGAGTGTGCGTGAATATTACCGTAATAAAAATTATATTGGGCATGGCCGTAAACGGTCATGAATAAAAGGAACAGAAAAGCAGGGAAAAATCTTTTCATAACAATCTGCACCCCTAAGGGTAGTGCAATTGTTTCGCTAAGCTGAAGCAAAAATAAGCCTTATTCCCGAAATGCCTCTCCGCAAAGCGGTTAAAGAATGATCAATACAACGATAAATTATCGGAGAACCGGTTCAGTGATAAAATCAGGAAGCTGTTTCCCCTTTTCCTTCAAGGCGCTGTTTCAGATCCAGTCGGTGTTTTCTCGCCGTATCTATAGCAATATCATAACCAGCATCAGCATGGCGGATCACCCCCATTGCAGGATCATTATGCAATACCCGTTTTAAGCGTTTTGCAGCTTCAGGAGTTCCGTCGGCCAGGATCACCATCCCTGCATGAATAGAATAACCCATGCCTACACCACCACCATGATGAACTGAAACCCAGCTTGCGCCTCCTGCAGTATTGATAAGGGCATTCAGGATCGGCCAGTCGGCAACAGCATCGCTGCCATCTTTCATGGCTTCTGTTTCACGGTTCGGTGAAGCAACAGAACCGGTATCAAGATGGTCGCGACCGATCACGATAGGGCCTTTTACTTTTCCGGTTCGCACCAGTTCATTAAATGCAAGTGCGGCTTTCTCACGGTCTCCCTGACCGATCCAGCAGATACGTGCAGGAAGCCCCTGGAATGCTATACGTTCATTAGCCATATCCAGCCACCGATGAAGGGAAGTGTTCTCAGGGAACAGCTCTTTCATCACGCGGTCTGTTGTATAAATGTCTTCAGGATCACCGCTTAGTGCTACCCACCTGAAAGGTCCTTTGCCTTCGCAGAATAGCGGACGGATATAGGCCGGAACAAATCCGGGGAAATCAAAGGCGTTCATCACCCCGCGCTGGTCTTTGGCCTGACCCCGGAGGTTATTTCCATAATCAAATGTAATGGCTCCGCGTTTCTGCAGTTCCAGCATCTGCTTCACATGATGCGCCATGGTATCCAGTGACAATGAAACATATTTATCAGGATCAGTTTTACGCAACCTGTCGGAAACCTCTTCTGCAAGGCCTTCGGGATAATACCCGTTTAATGGGTCATGGGCAGAGGTCTGATCAGTGAGCAGATCAGGAACAATATTACGGTCAATTAACCTTTGAAGCAGATCAACTACATTACAAAGGACTCCGATGGATAAACGTTTGCCTTCCGCTTTTGCTTTCAGGGCCATGTCAATCGCCTGGTCAATATCCCTGGACATCATATCCAGGTAACGGGTTTCAATCCTCTTTTTAATTCTCCATTCCACCATTTCTGCAGCAAGGCATACACCGTCGCACATGGTTACGGCAAGGGGCTGTGCTCCGCCCATTCCGCCCAGACCAGCCGTTACAGATAATGTTCCCTTAAGTGTTCCCCCGAAATGCTGGCGTGCAGCTTCGGCAAAAGTTTCATAGGTCCCCTGAACAATCCCCTGGGATCCGATGTAGATCCAGCTTCCCGCTGTCATCTGCCCGTACATCATCAGGCCTTTTTTATCAAGCTCATGAAAAGTTTCCCAGTTTGCCCATTTCGGAACCAGCATGCTGTTGGAAATGATCACACGCGGTGCATCCTTATGTGTCGGAAGAATGCCCACTGGTTTTCCTGACTGGATCAGCAGGGTTTCATCATCTTCAAGGTCTTTCAGCGCTTTCACAATCAGGTCAAACGATTCCCAGTTACGGGCAGCCTTGCCAATTCCTCCGTATACAACAAGATCCTCCGGTTTTTCGGCGACATCCGGATCCAGATTGTTGTGCAGCATTCTTAGTGCAGCTTCCTGAATCCATCCTTTACAGGTTATCTTATTGCCTGTGGCAGCGTGTAGTTCTGTTCTTCTTGTCATAATCTCTGAAATTCCTTAGGGTGCAAACTTAAAGGTAAAATCCCATTGAAGAAACTTTTTAAGGGACAGGAGAGAGGGTCTTTATGAGAGATCAACGTTTAAAAAGCAATTCTCCTGGTCACAGCCGTTTTTTAAGAATCATTAAGACTACCCCGCAGGTTCAGTGCTTAAAACCGCACTTCTGGTTTTTAAGCACGTTTTAAATTGGGTTTTGGGGAATATTTTACTATAAATTGGTAGTGCTAAAAACTCCACTTATGAAAAACCAATCCCCTCATTTCCCTCAAGGTATCCGTTATTTTTTGTTTCCCATCCCGTTTTTTTCAATGCTTCTTTTACTTGGGACATTGGTCCCTGCAAAACTGTTTGCACAGAATGCGGCCAATTATGCAGCTCCTTCAGGAACATTTACAAGTGTGATCGGAACATTCACTTCCATAGCTACAACCGGCACAGCAGTGACTTATGCACCGAGCAGCCTTTACGACCCTAAAGATGAAGGAGGAACAAATCCGATACCTCTCGGTTTCGACATGACTCTTTTCGGGAACCAGTATAGCTATTGTGTGGCTTACGCCAATGGTTATCTTGCTTTTGCTCCTTCCCCTGATGTAGGAACTTTTCATGGCCCCTTCACACTTGCGGGCAGCCAGAATTCTCACCCTATCATTGCTCCATACTGGGCCGACATTGAAGCCCAGACCAATGTGCTTTATTACCAGACCTCCGGAACAGCCCCTAACAGGGTATTCACCGTGGAATGGCCGAATATGGGTGTCTGGCAATTCCAGTCCCCCGCTTCTTTTTCTTTCCAGGCTAAAATGTATGAGGCAAACGGACAGGTTGAGCTGATCTATGATTCATTGCCAGGTACCCAGTCAAGCCTGGCTACCATTGGATTAAGTGCAGGTATTTCCAATTACCTTGGCCTGAATAATACCTCAACCACGCCTGTTCCCTCAACCACCACTGGTGTTACGACTGTTGCAGGTAAACCCGCTTCAGGTCAGATTTACAGGTTTGTGCCACCTCCTGCGAACACAGGGTCAGGTTTTACCTTTGGCTCTTTTTCCATCATCGGATCAAACTCCCTTACCTTTAACTGGACCCATACAACCCCTGCTTCAACAGGATTTTATAAAATCGAAAGAGCGGTTTCTCCTTTTACAGATTATACCCTGATCGGGACAGTACCGGTCGGTACCAATTCGTATACGGCAACCGGGCTTACCCCGGCAACCCAATATAAATTCAGAATTATCCCTGCTAACGAGGGTTTTGCAAATATTGCTGCAGCGGCAATTACTCCAACACAAAGTACAGCCTCGTGTGGTCCTTTAACAGGAACTTTAACAGTTGGCCCAACCGGTTCTTATGCAACGCTTACTGCCTTTATCACCGATATGAACCTTAAAGGCGTAAACGGTTCCCTGATTATAGAATTACAGCCTACATATTCAGCGGGTGGTGAAACTTTTCCAATAACATTTACGGATTTTAAACTCCATTCCTGCACGTCTCCTTCAGCCAATGTTACCATAAGACCACAAACCGGAGCAACGGGTTTGCAAATCGTTTCAGATTCAGTGGCAACAATCATGATCAACGGGGCTGATTACCTTACAATAGATGGAAGGCCAGGTGGTACCGGATCAGCAAGGCAGCTAAGCATTGGCAACAGAACGGCAACAGGAACGGCAATCACCTTATTAAACGATGCGATTGGTAACACCATCCGCTGGTGCGATGTGCGTTCTTCAAATACATCAGCTACAGGGGGATCACTGTTGATCGGCAGCACACTTTCGGCATCATCAAAGGGAAATGACAGCAATACGATTTCAAATTGTTATTTCAGCAGCCTTTCAACAGGTTCATATGTTAACGGTATTACCTCAATAGGTTTTTCAGCTGTTGCGCAGAACAATAACAATACGATCACAAATAATGCTTTTAATAATTTTCAGACAACGGGGGTAAATATACCAACCTCAACCAGCGGACCTAACTGGGTGATCAGCGGGAACAGTTTTTACGATACTGCAATCAGTGTGGGAAGCGGCCCATGGACAGCTATCAATTTTATTCCAACCGCTTCTTCTGTAAATAACGTTGTAAACCTCAATTACATCGGTGGAACAGCTCCGCAATGTGGTGGTTCAGCCATGCAGACAAACCGGGCAGGACTTCAGGGAGCATCTGTTTATACCGGAATCTTATTTACCTGTGCAAATGGCACCCAAAGCACCATTTATGGAAATACAATCCGGAATATTGCTCTGATCAATCCGCTTGATTCTTCCAATTTCAGAGGAATTGTAACAACAACAGGAACACTTGTTGTTGACAGTAATACGATCGGAGATGCAAATCCGGCTAATTTCCCTTCTATTCTTTCTTTTGCAAATGCTGCAGTTGAAGGATTAAACCTTTCACCAAGTACTGCATTTACTGCTAGCCGGAATACCATTGCCGGAATCAGGAGCACAACTGCAGGAACTTCAGGGGGAATCAGGGCTATTCTTATGGCAGGTTCCTCAGCTCCTTTTGTTATAAATAACATTATTAAAAACCTTCACACCAATGCACCAAACACAGGTAATTATGTAACTGGTGGTATGATGGGAATCGTAAGCACAAGTACAGGTGTTCTTACGATTTCGGGGAATACGATTGGAGGCGGTATTGCTGAACCGCTCCGGAATGCAAACAATACGGCTGTTGTTGTCAAGATCAATGGAATAGGAATTAATGGAGGTACTGCAATCATTCAGAATAATACCATTAACGGACTTATTATTGACTCCACAATCAATACAACTTCCAACTCAACAACCAGTGCCATGATCAATGGAATTCTGAACGGAAGTACCGTGGCAGGTCAGGTGGTCCAGGGGAATACGATCCGGAACCTTCGTGATGCCTATGCTACTACTGCTCATATTTCACAGGTAAATGCGGTATGTTTCATTGGTGCAGGAGCCAATGCAGATATTACAGGAAATGTGATCGGCAATTTGTTTACAAAAAGTGGTTATACGGGTACCGCGACAGCTGCAGCGCTTACCGCCATCAATTGCGCTGCTGCAGCAAATTATAATGTTTCGGGAAATTACATTGATTCACTTGTATTGTCATCTGTAACTGCAGCAGTTACACAATCGCATGGAATTGTGGTGGTTTCAACAGCAACAGATGTGAACATAACCAACAACACCATCAAGACGATCATATCCGGAGGAAATACCGGAGTTCCTTCTATTGCGGGGATTTATAGTGTTTCAACAGCTGCTATAAGCCAGAATATTGAAGGCAATAGTATTTATAACCTCGTCAATACAAATGCTACAACTGCTAGTGTTATATCAGGTATCTACTTCACCGGATCGTCAACGGTTGCATTAAATAATTCATTCATTCAACGCAACTTTGTGCATAGCCTTAGAACGGCATCAACAAGTACAAGTTCTACTGTACACGGAATTAACCTTGTTGGTGGTCTTGCAAATCTCGTGAACAATATGATCAGGATAGGAGTGGATTCTAACGGAGCACCAACTACTAACCCAACGATCATCAACGGAATTGCAGTTCCAACCACCGCTGCTGGTCCTGTAAATATTTATCATAACTCTGTATTTATTGGGGCAAAGCCTACCTCGGGAACATCGGCTACACTTATGTGTGGAATTCATGTTTCAGCCAGCGCAAATCCGATCGTTGATATAAGAAATAATATATTATATGTGGATTCAGGTGGATCTGCTACTGCTCCTCATTATGCTCTGAGAGTTTACACAACGGCTACCGGAAACAGCAATTATAATTTGTTGTATTCGCCTTCTTCCACCCTTGGATATGTTGCAGCCGTTATCTCTCCAACTGCTGCAGCTTATACGAGCCTTTTTGGAACAACTGGCTGGAGATATGCCCAGAAGAGGGATGCCCAGAGTGCAACAGGTAATCCTAACTTTGTATTATCATCAGGAAATTCTCAGACCGTCAACCTCCGTTTACAATCTCCGACTCTTGCTGAAGGAATGGGGATTGCGGAACCAAACTTCCTGGTTACAACGGATTTTGATGGTAACAGCAGAAACTCATTTACTGGAGTTGATGTAGGTGCCAATGCAGGCAATTATACCCTTGCAGCAGATTCGTTTGCTCCGGGTATTATTTATGCGCCTCTCCCGAATATTGAGAGTACTGGGAACAGAACCCTTGTTGCCACCATTACGGATCCGAAAGGGGTATATACGAACCCTGGTTCCGGACTTGTTCCCCGCTTATATTTCCGCAAGAATTTTGCCGGTACTCCGTTTTCAACAGACGGAATCCTCACAGGTGGTAATTCAAGAAATGGCACATGGAACTTTACCTTCAATTATTCCCTGCTTGGTGGTGTTACTGCCGGCGATAGTATATATTATTATATAGTTGCCCAGGATAGTTCCAACCTTATTTCATTTAATCCTCCCAATGGTATTGCTACAGACGTGAATACAATCCTGAATGTACCATCAGCAATGAACACTTATAAGATCATTACTGCGGTGGGACAAACCGTTACCATTGGTGCTACAGGAACTTATACCAATCTCACCGGCCCGGCCGGCTTATTTAATGCGATTAATAATGGCCTGCTTCAGGGACATACAACCGCTTTGCTTGATGCAGGAACAATTTCTGAACCAGGTACTGTGCAATTAAGCCAATGGCAGGAAACAAACGGATCACAGGTAAGCAACTATAATTATACGCTCACGGTACAACCTGCAACTAACGCACAGACAATTCTTTCAGGAAACGTTACAAGTTCACTGATTGTGCTGAACGGCGCTGACAGGGTTAAATTTTCAGGGATCTCTCCGACAGGAAGTGCTACAGATACGAATCTGATTATCCGCCAGGTGAATACTGCGAATTCAGCAGTGATGCTTCAGAACGATGCCTGTGGGAACGTTTTTCAGAACGTTATTTTTGAAGGCATTGCGAATGTGTTCAACAACAGCGCTACATCATTGTCAACTGGTAATGATAACCTGACAATCACAGGATGTATATTCAGACCGGTCGGAGCGCCGGGAAGCATGGCTACGGTATTGTTTGTTTCAACGGGAACTGTTGACCGTGAAAATGACACCCTGCTTATAGCGAATTCCACCTTCTATAATTTTACAACTACAGCAATTTCTATCGCGGCAAACCACGGTGATCTCATAAGGTTGAAAGGAAATTCTATTTTCAACCAATACCCTACCGCCGTTGCCTGTATCCCAATCAATTTTATACCCGGAGCAATATCCAATTTTGATACAATCACAGGGAATTTTATTGGTGGAACAGCACCACTTGCAGCAGGGGCACAATTCTCTGTTACAAGTGTTGCATTTACAGGTATAACCCAGTCTGTCGGAACGTCAAGTGGTGTGTATAATGCCGGGAACACAATAAAGAACATTGTCAATACAGGAACCGCAGGTGCCATTACAGGCATCACTATTACAGCGGGAGCTGGAGTAATTCAGAACAACAATATCGGCGATTCGCTTGTTTCAGGAAGCATCACCTCAGGAGCCAGTGCTCTTACAACAGGAATTTCTTCAACGACTACGGGCAGCATAAACATTTCCGGCAATACGGTAGCAAACATCACTAACAACAATCCGGGAGGTACTGCAGTAAGAATTGTAGGAATTTCGGTTACGTCGAGCACCAATGTTGAAGTGATATCGAATAACAGGGTTCAGGGATTCTCTGTCAATTCGGCAAGTACAGGAGCGACTACAGCCTCCGCATTGATGGGTATTTACAACACGTCAACGGCAAGTTCTCTTAGCATTCAGAACAATTCAGTTAAAAATCTTGTCAATACCAGCCAGCTGGGTACATATGAAGAGATGGGCATTTATAATTCTGCTGGTCCGGCAATCATCACGGGGAATCTTGTTGAAGGCCTTTATTCGTCTTCACAATCAGTAGGTACCACAACTTCAAGTGCTGTTATCGGAATAGCAAACGCATCATCTGCAGCATTGCAGATCTCCGGGAATACGGTCAGGAATCTGAACTATTATCACCCTGTTCCAACTGCTGCAAAAGTTGTGGGATTGATCACAACAACAGGTTCCGGTCTCCAGGTTACGGACAATCTGATTCATTCATTAACTTCCAACAGTATCTGTCCTGATACAATTAATACTTCGGCAGTTATCGGATTGTACAGTGTTGTTACCGGAACAAATATTCTTGTATCCCGCAATACTGTTTTTGCATTAAGAGATACAACCTCACAGGATACTGTCAGTGTTATGGGAATTTATTTCAGCGGACCAACTGCAGGGAATAATTTTGTAACAAGGAATTCCGTTCATAGTCTTGGTCTCACCACTACAGGTCAGGCGTGGATGACAGGTTTGTATTATGCTGCTGGCGTTACGACCATCGCAAATAATATGATCAGGATCGGTATCGACTCCGCTGGTAATCCTTTCACGGGAGCCTATGTGGTATCAGGTATTTATGCAGTTCAATCAACCACATCAACTGTGATTAACAGGTACCTTCATAATACGGTATATTTAGGTGGACAGCCGACTTCCGGTACCTCGATCACCGCTGCCTTTAACATGAAAGGAAATACCTCCACAAGTGATAATCCGAAACAGGATATCAGGAACAATATCTTTGTTAACGCGGTGTCCAACAACGGAGGTGGAGGTGTTAATTTTGTTATGCGTATTAATGGTGTGCGTTCAATCTTCCCTGATTACAACCTCTATTATGCACCAGGTGTTGGAGCGATGTTGGTGGGTGTGGTTACACCGGTGATACCTGTTTCCAATTACAGTTCTCTTCGCGGAACCAACAGCTGGAATTTTTACACAAACAAAGATCTGAACAGTGCGGTCGGAAATCCGAATTTTATTAATGCTACAGGAAGTGCCACACAGGTGAATCTGCGTCTGCAGTCTTCAAACCCATGCGAATCTTCAGGGGATACCTCAACGAATGTCTGGATTACTGATGATATAGATGGTAATCTCAGAAGTGGATTAACCCACGCGGATATCGGAGCGCATTCAGGAAACTTTACGATTTCAACAGATCTGTTCCCTCCAAAGATTGCTTATACCAACCTGGGAAATAGCGGGAACCTTACAGGACCATTCACCATGAGTGGTGTTACGATTACGGACCGGGTTGCTGTGCAAAGGACCGGCGCTAACAGACCAAGAGTTTATTACAAGAAAGGACCTCTGGGAACTTATGCATCGGTACCATCTTCCTCATTTACAGGAACCGCAACGAATGCAACTTTTACATTTAACATTGATTACAGTCTTATAGGAGGCGTTACCACCGGAACCATTATCTATTATTATGTTATTGCACAGGATAGTCTGGGAGGTAATGTCATCTCAGAACCTACAGTTGTAGTGGCATCAAATGTGAATACCGTATTGGTGCATCCTGAAGCGCTTAATAATTATCTGCTGTTACCGAGCATTGCCTCAGGAACTAAATTTTATGTAGGTGCCGGAAAAACATTCACAAATCTGACGGGTAATACAGGGTTATTCTCTTATCTGAACCAGAATACCATCAATGGAAACATTACTGCAGTAATCACCTCAGATCTGGTTGAGCCGGGTACAAATGCCTTGAATGAGCTTGGCCAGCAGGGTAGCGGCGCAGGCACATACACAATAACCATCCGCCCTGATTCCTCAGCAATTTCTGAACGTATTGTTTCAGGAACCTCCACAGGAACAATGATAGGATTGAATGGTTGCGACAGGGTAAAGATCCTTGGTATTCCTGATACCAGCACCAATACATCACTTTCGAGGCTTCGGTTCCGTAATTCAGGAACAGGATCTACAATAGGTTTTGCCAACGATGCTACAGGATGTCTGATCCGTAATTGCGCTATAGAAGGAGCTTCAACCTCGGGTGTAGTGTTGTTCTCTGGGACGGCATATACTCAGGGGAACAGTAACGATACAATTACAGGATGTACATTCAGTAATAATACCACAATGGTTCAGCCAGCAGGTGTACCAACCAACATGATTAATTCAACCAGCACATCGGTTGCGCTCAATAATAATGTGGTGATCACCAACAATCAGTTCTCCAACTTCGCTGCCACTGCTATCAATACAGAAGCAGGAACGGGTAATGGATGGATCATTTCCAATAACCATATTTTCAGTACCCTGGTCGCCTATCCAACAGCTGCAGTCGGTGCAATAAGGTTTAATAGCGGAGTACTTTCGGGAGGGCATCTTGTCAGCAATAATTTTATTGGCGGGCAAACAATCAATGCCGGTGGAAGCCCTTGGATCCACTCTGTGGCATCTGACTGGAGAGGAATTGTGTTTAACGGGTCAACCACCCTTGCCAGCACAATTACCAACAATACCATTCAGAACCTGAGTATGGCAAACAGCACTGCAAATGTTTTTAACGGCATTTACGTGACCAACGGAACGCTTACGATCAGCAACAATCTTGTTGGTCATCCTTCCAATACAAACAGTATTAGTATTTCGTTTGCAGGTGTTTCTAACGGAATCAATGTGATCAGTATGACGGCTGCCAGTGGAAATGTAAATGTAAACGGAAATACTATCCAGGGCATTTATGCGAACAATCCTTCAGGAGCCGCCGGTTTTAACGGGATCAATATCGCAGGAGGAATTCCCGCAGTGAGTAACAATACCATTGGTCACCCTTCTGTAGCAAACAGTATAAGGCTGGAAGGTACTTCTGGGCTTACCGGAATTGTTTCCTCTCTTGTCAATTCGCAAAGTGCTGCGATCTCAATTACAGGAAACAATATTTATAACCTGAATGCAAGCAATTCCAATAATACAACAAGTGCCTGCGGAATACTGTTTACTGGTACAGCCATACCAACAATTACCGGCAATACAATACGAAGTATCAACAGTAATTCGCAAAGTACTTTAGCAACCGGAACGCTTGCAGCTTCTGGAATTGCATTTTCATCAACAACCGCTTCTCCTGCGGGTGGTTTGATTTCGCAGAACGTGATCAGCGCGATTTCTGCTGACAATGCCGGTAACTTAATCACACATGCCTCGGGGATCAGCATAGGTGGTGCTGGCGTGAATTCTGCATCAGTGACACGCAACAGGATCTTTGACATCAGGAATGCATCAACTGCGGTTTCATTAAGTCCATCTGCAACAGCAAACGGGATTTCTATCGGTACCATTGTGGCTGACCTTGCGGTACAGAATAATCAGATTACGCTCGGTATCGGGCAGGGAAACAATGTTCAATACAATGGAATCTGGCAAAGTGTTTCAGGAGCGTTTAGTATTAATGCAACATACAATTCCGTGTTTGTCTCTGGTATAAACGTTTCCGGGAATAATCCTTCATTCGCCTATCATAGGGGAAGCAACTCAAATGCCGAGGTAACATCTATCGTCCGTCTTGTAAACAATGCGCTGATTAATAACAGGAGCGGTGGCACTGCGAAAAACTATGCTGTTGCGAATGAAGCCGGAGGAGCAGTTGCAGGAACAGGATGGCAGATATCATCCAACAACTACAATTTCTTCAGCAGTGCAGATGCCAATACCCTTGGACTTTGGGGGACTGTTGACAAAACATTTACAACATGGCAGTTATCATCTGTTACAGACGCCAATTCATGGAGCCTGTTTAACACAGGAAGCGGTGCCCTGAATCCGGCCAATTTGTTTACAAATGCCGTAACAGGAGATTTAAGTGTGAAGACTGCAAATCCTGAAGCCTGGTACCTTAATGGTAAAGGAGTGGCTGGATCCTTGTCTTCCTGGATCCTGCCTGACTATGAGGGGAATAACAGGGACACTGTCTATGGTTTCGGAACAGATATCGGATCACAGCAGTTTGTGCCAACATCCAATCCGCCACTTTGTATTGAAACAGGTACAATTGGAGTTGGAAATACTACGACCTACACTTTTGCAGGAAGAACAATAGCAAGTATTAATTGGGGAACGGGATCGATGCCGGCTACAGCTACCATGCGATACTATTCAGGTACCAATCCACCGGCGCTTCTCGCAGCTAAGAAATACTTTAACTGTTATTGGGATGTTCAGTATTCAGGATCCGGTTTTACAACGGATATTTTATTGAACTATGATCCGGCGCTCGTTGGAAATATGGTTAGTGAAAACAATGCATTGGTTGCTTTCAGGAATACTTCATGGCATTACAGGCTTGGTTCTGTTGTGAATACTTCAAACAAAACAGTGTTGTCGGGAACGGGTGGAACCATTGGAAGTGGCTCACTGATCAGTTATGCTATAACCGATCTTACTGCTCCTTTGCCTGTTGAATTCCTTCGTTTTAACGCGAAAAAGAAAAATGCCGATGTTGTGCTTAGCTGGTCTACAGCCGGAGAGGAGAATAATGCAGGCTTTGGAATAGAGCGTTCCGGAAATGGAATTGAATTCAAAGAAGTATTCTTTATGGATGGTACCGGTTCTTCATCACAGCAGACTGACTATTTATATAACGATGAGAATGCATTTGGCAAAGAAGGATCGTTGTCACTGTATTACCGCCTGAGGCAGGTTGATGGTGATGGAAGGGTTTCGTATTCTGCTATTGTTAAGGTAGATGAGAATGAAAAAGCCACTGATCAGACAAGGATTTACCCGAATCCTTTTACGGATCATTTATCCGTTAGTCTTTTTGCATCAACATCCGGAAAGGCAGAGTTGTCATTCACCGATATTCAGGGAAGGGTGTTGCGTACAGCAATGTTTGACCTTAAATCCGGAGTTAATATTCTGGAAATACCAGAAACGGAGTCAATTCAGACAGGTGTTTATCTTGTTTCGGTAAATATTGAAGGAGCAATCACAACGCTGAAAGTTATTAAACGATAAGCAATTACTATCAACACTAAAAGAGAATCCCGAATACCGGGATTCTCTTTTTTTATGTGCCTTCCCGTCGCATCAATCTTTTACGTATTTTTGTTGTATGAACAAGGCTGTAAAAACAATTGCCATCGCAGGTGCAGGAACCATGGGTGCAGGTATTGCGCAGGTAACAGCACAGGCTGGGTATGATACCATCCTTTTTGATATCAGTGGTGATGTTCTTGCAAAGGCAAAGGCCGGTCTTGAAAAGTCGCTCAGGTCCCTGACAGAAAAGGGCAGGTTACCAGAGGGCAGGCAGGAAGAGATTCTAGGCAGGATGAGGTTCACAGAACGTGTTGAAGATCTTAAATGTGATCTGCTCATTGAAGCCATCGTTGAAAAGCTGGAAGTTAAAAGGCAGTTTTTTCAGCAGGTAGCAGCTCTTAATCCATCTGATACAATACTTGCCACCAATACATCTTCAATACCCGTGACACGTATTGCCGCGGGAATACCGCATCCAGAGCGGGTTGTAGGAATACACTTTTTTAATCCTGCCCCGGTTATGAAACTTGTAGAGATTATCTCAGGTGTTGAGACAAATCCGGAAGTAGCTGCGATTTGCCGCAAAGTGATCGAAGGTCTTGGTAAAACAGTTGTTATGGCTGCCGATGCTCCCGGCTTTATTGTTAACCGTGTTGCCCGGCATTATTATGTCGAAGCACTCAGGCTGGTAGACGAAGGGGTGGCAGATCTGAACACTGTGGATGAGCTGATGGAAGCTTCGGGTTTCAGGATGGGACCGTTTCGTCTTATGGACCTGATTGGAGTAGATACCAATTTCTCGGTGACTTCATCCATCTATAATCTGTTTCACCAGGAAGGTAAATTCAGACCCAGCCGGCTTCAGCAACAAAAAGTGGATGCCGGTCATTGGGGTAAAAAGACAGGAAAAGGATTTTATAATTATGAATAAAGTATTGGTATGCTGCTGTTTTGTATTTCTTCTTTTTGCAGAATCATGCAAAAAGAATACTGTGGATGCAAGCTCAGATTTTTTTCCGCCTAAACAGGTAAGTACCAATGTAAACCTGTTGCTTGCACAGTTTTCAAATCTGAACAATCTTCAGGGATATGCATATCTGCCAGGCGAAGGAAACAGAGGCATTATTATTTATCATACAACAGACGATAAGTTTGTTGCTTTTGACCGCACCTGTCCCGTTAATGCTACTACATCTTCATGCGCATATGTAACGGTTGACAGTTCCGCTACCTTTTTCAGATGTGGTGATTATAAATCGGGGTGGAAACCATGTTGTAATTCCAGGTTTGACCCTTCAACCGGGACTCCTTTTCAGGGTGAGGCTAAACGGCCGCTGAAAGCATATTATACTGCCCGTCAGGATAATATTATCTACATCAGCAGTACACCTTTTTGAGTATAGTTAAAGTTCTACCCAGACCGGGCAATGATCCGAATGTTTAACCTGCTGAAGAATGCCTGATTTTTTCAGGGAGGTTCTTAACGCTTCAGTGGCCATGCAGTAATCGATCCTCCAGCCCTTATTACGAGCCCGTGCATTTGCCCTGAAGGTCCACCAGCTGTATTCATGAGGCTGGGGATTAAAGGCCCTGAATGTATCAACAAACCCGTTGTTCAGGAATCCTGTCATCCATTCACGTTCTTCAGGTAAAAAACCTGAACTGTTCTTATTTCCTACCGGATCATGAATATCAATTGCCTGGTGACAGATATTATAATCTCCGCAGATCACCAGCTTTGGTCTTTCCTGTTTTAACTGATTCACATAATCCTGAAAGAAACCAAGCCATTTCATCTTATAGGCTTGTCTTTCCTCTCCGCTTGAACCCGAAGGAATGTAGAGGCTGGCAATTGACAGATCTCCGAAATCAACCCTCACGATCCTGCCTTCGGCATCGATCTCCTTGTTGCCAAAACCAAATTCCACATGGTCTGGTTCTTTACGGGTAAAAATGGCTACACCACTATATCCCTTTTTAGCTGCCGAAAACCAGTAACTTTTATACCCCAGGAGGTCAAATGGAGTGTGATCAACCTGTTCCCGGTCAGCTTTTGTCTCCTGAAAGCAGTATACATCGGCCTTTACCTCCTCCATCCAGGTAAGTAAACCCTTACCTATGGCTGATCTGATCCCATTAACATTATAGGAAATAATGTGCATAATCTTTGTTGTTAAACCTTTCAAAACTATCTGAAAAAATATTTCACGCAATACCTTTTGATTTTAGCATATTCGCGCCAATGTTATACGTAAAGAAATCGAAGATCCCTAAGTCAGGGAAAGGGCTTTTTACAACACACGATATTAAAAAAGGAGATGTTGTTGTGGAATACGAAGGAGAAAAACTTACCTGGAAAGAATGTCTTAAACGCAATGAAGCCCAGAAAGGGAAAGGCGGTTATTATTTTTATGTGAATGCGAAAAACTGTGTTGATGCTCAATATACACTTGATGCGCTTGCAAGGTACGCAAATGATGCAGCCGGATTCAGCAGGGTTCCGGGGGTTCGTAATAACAGCAAGTACGAGGTGATCAAAAGCAAGCCTTATATTGTAGCAACCCGAAACATTCCCGCCGGATCAGAGATCCTTGTAGCTTATGGCAAAGAATACTGGGATGCCATGAAGGAAGATTAACCTGACTTCCTTAGAAATCTATCTTCAGACCGAGATTGATTCCCCATTTCCTTGCATGTCTCATTTCGAGATAAGTGAGGCGGTGAACATAGCTCAGCGAGAGGATCCTCAGGATGTTCTCAAAGCCAATGCTTGCTTCTACATAGGGAAGCCGCTTAAAAGCGTGTACGTCTGAAAGTCTTTCCCCTGGATCCCTGCCAGGCATTGATCCTCCAAGAGCGTCATATTCATCTATAAAATTCCGGCGTTTATTGGCATCCGATAATTTACCATAAGCAGTTTTAACGGTCATGAAATTTCTCAGATGCAGTTTTTTCAGCAAAGGGACCCTGTTCGTGAATAACCCTTCGAAATGCTGAATATACATCGCCTGCACGAATTGATCACTGGCAAACTCATACATATTCATCAGGCTGTAATTGAAATCTGTGTATAAGAAAGACTGATTTCCCCTTGGTATATCCAGCAACGGGTAGGGAAGGGAGCCGAAAATTTTACCTGTATTGATATTGATATCAGCATTCCCCATTACACCGGTTGTAAGATGCTGGGTGATATTCAGGGAAACCCTCTGATAATCATACTGACCACCCCATACTCCTTTAAGACCTCTCCCGTATTGCAGAGTGAGAACCGGAAACCTCGATCTTACCATTCTTACACGATCATTACCCCTCACAACCATCATTTCTTTGTAGGCATAACGGATATCAAACAATGCAACTGAATTGGTAAATGAATTGATGAGGTTGCCGGCGGATGGTGGTCCGGATCCGTCCATATCATAGGTGAACGAGAAACGACCCAGGGGTTTGAAGTAGGTATTCTGAAAGGTAAGCCGGTAGGTCCAGTCTCTTTTAGGGGCAATCAGAAAATGGGCTTTATACTCAATCGTATGATTGATCCTTGCTCTCGGGTTCCCAATATTAATGGCGGCAAACAGATTTGAGGTTCCTCCGAGCTGCCCTGTATTGTCAGTAATCCCCAGCAGATCATAATCGTTTTTATAACTTATTCCAGCAACTGTCCATCTTCGTTTTGAAAAAATCCGGTCGGCTCCCACACTTCCTTTTAGCCTGTTATCACCTGTACCATAAGCTGCATAAGCTTTAAACTGCCAGTTTTTGCTGAAGAACTGATTTGTCCTGAAGCCCACTCTGAAACGAAGTTTCTCGACATCATTGTAGCCAATCAGGAATACATAGGGGCCGAAATCAAATCCTCCTGATCGGTGATAACCCTCAACAACGATCCGTATAATATCCACATAGGTTTTGATTACCGGAAGGGTCTTCACGGAATCCACCATCCGGAACATCTGCGTTTCAACGGTTGTGAACTTTTCAGGCCTTACGATCTGCCAGAATGAAGTGTCCTTCTCAAACACATCTTCTTCTTTTTCTATAAGGTAATCATAAAACCCAGGCGCTTTTGGTTTATTGACAACAATATTCGAATTGACAGTGTACATTTTGCATACCATCCCGCTTGATTCTTCGGAAATTCTTGCGATCTCAATGATCACCCTCGTTTTTGAAGGTAACCACTGACCGCTTTCGGTTTGCTGCATTTCCTGCTGAATCTTAAGACGGTCAATGAAATTGATGTTTGCACTTTTGGAGATCTCTACATGTATTCTTTTGATCGCGAATGTTGAATCTGTGATCCACATCGTACCCAGGAAACCAAGATCTTCCTCCCTTCGCAGGTTCAGCCTGATCTTATAACATTTGACCCCATCAATATCCACAGAGTCAAGCAGGGTATAGATGTAATACGTATTGCTCCCAAACGCGATTGGGGAGATAAAATCCTTCCCGAGAAAACGCATCCAGTTCTGGTTAAAATTGAACTGAAGCAGGGATGTACCTAATAGATCGGTAACGTAACTTTTCTCCCCAACACCAATTCCTGTTGAAGAGGACGCCTTCACAATCTCTTTTGTCTTGGAAGGGTTTTCCTGATAATAATAACGGGAGAAAGATTCGCTGATGAAAATGGGAAGGATATATTTTCCCTCTTCATTTTTCATCTGGGCAGTGGTATCAAAAAGACCTTTGATCGGAGCAAAAATCTTTTTCTCCTTCATCTTTTCGGAAATATTATTCAGGGAGACATCTACCTTGTTATAACTATCATACTCATAGGCACTGAGGTTTCTCTGGTCATTTTTGTCCCGGTTTTCCTGGGCTTTTCTGATAATCCGCAGGGCAGGATTCTCTCCTGGGCGGATCACCACTTCCTGAAGTTCTTTGGAATTGGATTCCATTTCCACATTGAACTGCTGAACCTGTCCGCTCCGTATCTTCTTCTTTACCGTTTTATACCCGACATAACTGATGACCAGCGTATCAACGGGTTGGTTGGTACGCAATATGAAATTTCCGTCAAAATCAGTTGTGGTTCCGGTTTTTGTGCCTTTGAAATACATACTGACAAAAGGCAATGGTTCCGGTTTTCCCTTTTCAAATACCCTCCCTTTCACTACTGTTTCCTGTTGGGCTTTCATGGCAGTAAAAGCAAGACAGAAAAATAGCAGAAATGAGAATCGGATTTTCATGCAGTCTTATCACTTGATCAGAAACCTGATTTTCATCCTGACGTTTCTGAGCGGCCGGCTAAGTGCATTTACAGGTTCTTCAGCAATTTTGTCAACAACATTCATCCCTGAAACAACCTCTCCGAAAACGGTGTAGTTCCCATCAAGATGTGGTGATCCGCCCGCTTCCCTGTACGTGATCACCTGCATGGGATCAGGCATGTATTCTATTTTTTTGTATTCTTTGTCAATATAGGTTTGCAGGCTCATGAGATAACCATTTCGTCCTTTATCATCACCTCTTAAGGTATAGTCATCAAAATGCGCTTTTACCGTATCCCTTGCCATCACCTCATTCAGGATAGACATCTTGGCGTTATAGTTTGTTGTGTTAATGATTTTCGTAAGCTCCTCAGAACTGAATTTTTTGCCCTGAACAATATAAAACTGGCAACCGCTTGACTCCTTGAGAGGATTATTATCCCTGGCAGCCGCTAAAGCACCACGTTTGTGATAAAAAAGTTTGGTATTGATTTCTGCCGGAATGCGATACCCTATATCTCCATTACCAAGCGCAACTCCTGTATCCGCTCTTTTTGATTCGGGATCACCTCCCTGGATCATAAATCCCTGGATAACCCTGTGAAAAAGAAGACTGTCATAAAAATGTGTGCTTACGAGGTCAAGAAAATTCCTTCTGTGAAGTGCCGTTTCCTTATAGAGTTTCAGTACAATATTACCATAGTCTGTCTGTATCTGGATCAGGGTATCCTTTGGCTCAGGTTTACGTACTGGTTTTTTTACAACCGGCTTGTTGGGAACCTTTGGCTGGACCTGTGCAGAAACCGTGGTAATACCTGTGAAAGCCACAACCAGGATCAGCATAAGAATAGCAGTTTTTTTCATCGGATGCAGAATTAAGCGTTGCGAAAAATAGTAAAATGTTGAGGCTTTTTACCTACAAATCCGCCAGAAGATCATTTTCTACAAAATACCTGACGATGAGTTTTTTTAAGAATTGTTCCTGATGTGTAAGGTTTGCATAGGGGGGCGACTTTACAAGCTCATAATGAGGCCACCCGTCGTTATCATAGCTTACCAGCTTGTAATAGCCTTCATAACTTAACAATTTGCAGGTAGCCACATGCATGAGATCCATTTTTTCGTCTTTTGCATATTCTTTTACCTTACCTATTTCATTCATTCCTATCAGAAAAAGTAATCCGTTAAGGTCTGGTTTCTTGCCGTATTGTTTTTTGAGGCCGAAAATGATCTTGTACCATAACATCTTAGCCTTCTCATCCATGTCTTCCGGCAACAGTTCTTCGTTCATGCCCGCAAGTTAGGTAAGACCCTGCATATTCCCTCTTTTTCTCTTCTTTCCGTCAACCCTGATTTTGGCTGCAGATTCCATGGATTTTAAGCAGTATCAACTGAGCTGATACCTGATTTTCTCTCGCGACGCTACATTTTTCATTTCCCATTTTTTGGTTTTTAAAAACGAAGCGCTTAGTTTTACATAGCCATGAAATATTTTATTCTACTCTTCTGCGGGAGCTTAATCTCCCTATGCGTTTCTGCGCAGGTTTTTGATGATTTTAACGACGGAGATCTTGACTTCCCGCCCTGGTTGGGTGATGATTCCCTCTTCGCAATCAATGGGGGCCAGCTTCAGCTTAATGCTGCAACTGCAAAGGATGCCGGTCTCGCTCTTTCCTCCCCCTTAACTCTCCCGGCTGAGTGGCGTTTCTGGATCCGCAATGCATTCAGCCCAAGCACCGCGAATTTTAGTCGTTTCTACCTGATGAGTGATCATCAGAACCTTAAAGGCGACCTGAATGGATATTATATTCAGGTTGGCGGTAGCACCGGGAATACAGATTCTGTAACCCTGTGGAAGCAAAAGGGGAATATCCGTACCCGGATCATTGCAGGCCGCCCTGCAACCGTGTCCCGGTCCAATAACATTTTACGTGTGCGTGTTCTCCGCGATAGCTTAGGTGTATGGTCCTTCTGGACGGATACCACGGGTCAGACAAACTATGTTTTGGAGGGAAGCATTATAGATACACAATTTACATCATCTTCTTATTGTGGTTATTTCTGCAGATTTACTTCCGGTAACATTCATAATTTTTATCTCGATGATGTTTATATCGGCCAGGAAATTATTGACACATTTCCGCCGCACCTTGATTCAGTCCGGGTAACTGGCATAAATCAGCTCCGACTCGTTTTTTCAGAACCAATTGATCAGTTCGCCGCAGAAGATGTTCTGCACTATACTTTGTCGGGTGCTATGGGTAATCCGGTCAGTGCCGTATTGCAAAACGGGAACGTTGTTCTGCTTAATTTTTTCGGAGCATTCACAAGCGGGAGCAATTATATGATTACCGTCGCATCAATTCCGGATTATAACGGGAATAAGCTCGTTGAGCAACAGGTTGCTTTTGGGTATTATATCCCTGTAAAGGAGGATATCCTGATTACAGAGCTGATGCCCGATCCTTCTCCTCCCCTCGGGCTTCCTGAAGCTGAATACATCGAATTATTCAACAGGTGTCCACATCCTGTAAATCTCCTGAACTGGACCATTAGTGATGGAACCACAACATCGTCTTTCCCGGATTTCATCATTCCTCCGGACAGCTTTGTCATTGTCTGCGGAACAGCCAATGCATTTTTGTTCACTTCATTCGGGCGGTTAATTTCACTCCCATCATTGCCATCTCTTAATAATACTGCGGATAAATTAATGCTTAAAAACGCGTATGGTACTGTTATCCATGAGATCGCGTATGATCTCTCATGGTATAAAGACAAGGAAAAGGAAAGCGGTGGATGGAGTCTGGAAATGAAAAATCCATATGATCTGTGTAAAGCAAAAAATAATTACAGTGCTTCCGCTTCAACTGATGGGGGTACTCCGGGTAAGCAGAATTCATCGTGGACCTTACAACCTGATACAGATCTACCAGAACTGAAAACCCTTGTAGCGCTTTCCGACACCGTTTTACTTCTTGTTTTTAATGAAAAAATGGACAGCCTGTCCCTTTATTCCGCCACGATCATCCTAAGCAACGGAATAATCCTGAACCGGACAATTGGAGGATCATCCGAACATGATTCACTTTTCCTTCTTGTAACCCACCTGTTGCCGAATGTATCTCATTCATTGAAAATTACAGGCCCCCGCGATTGTAATATGAATTCCATTCGTGAAACTGTCAGTGTCTTCACTTGGTATGTTGCAGACACACCAGCTCAATCAGATGTGCTGATCACGGAAATAATGGCTGATCCGGATCCCGTTAATCAACTTCCTTCTGCGGAATACATTGAGATTTTTAATAAAAGTGACAAGGTGATCCAATTGAATAACTGGGTTCTGAGAGATGCAACCTCTTCAGCAAGGCTGCCTTCTTTTTTTCTACTCCCTGATAGTTTTTTGGTGATCACTTCACTGGCCCATAAAGACCTTTTTCCATCTGAACTGAACTGGACATATGTGAGCGGTTTCCCTTCCCTTGGAAATGATAATGACGAAATAAGTTTGGTTGACCCGGATGGAAATAACATTCATAAGGTGAGTTATTCCAATACATTTTACCATGATAAAATTAAATCTCAGGGTGGATGGAGTATCGAAATGATTGATGTCAATGATCCCTGCGGTTCATCAGGAAACTGGCGGGCATCCGATAATCAGGCAGGCGGCACGCCTGGAAAACCAAATTCAGTGAAGGGAAGACATCCGGACAGAATTCCGCCCTGCCTTCTCCGGGCATATCCCTTGAGTGATTCTACAATTCGCCTGACATTTGATGAGCCTATGGAAACATCCGGTCTTCGGGAGGCTGGTCATTATCTGCTGAATAAAGGGCCCTTTCCATGGAGTGCAGCACCGTTGAACAATTCTCTATCTGCTGCACTTGTTACGTTTGCAGGCCATCTCGATTCCGGGACCATTTACAGGATAATAGTATCAGGCATCAGGGATTGTTCAGGTAATCTCGTGGCAGAATCAGATTATGCTGATTTTGGTCTTCCGCATCCACCGGCTAAAAACGACCTGTGCATCAATGAAATTTTATTTGATCCTGCTTCCGGAGGAGCGGATTTTGTCGAGATCCTGAACCGCAGCAACAGGATAATAGATCTGAAAAACATCTTCATTGCGAATACCGATGATGCCGATCATATCAATGAGTTTTATCCGGTGGATACAAATGGCCTTTTAATGTTTCCTGGTGTTTACTTTGTGTTAACCGCTGATCCTTCATTGATCCGGGAGTCTTATTTTACACCGGATCCGCAGAACCTCGTGGCCTGCAAAATGCCTTCGTTTAATGATGACAAAGGGTCTTGCGTGCTTTTATCCCTCCCGTTAACAAGGTATGATCAGTTCAACTATGACGATAAGATGCATTACCCTTTACTTGATACAAAAGACGGAGTCAGTCTTGAACGTATTGATCCGGGAGTTTTAGCCGGGGAAAGAACCAACTGGACTTCAGCATCAGCAACATCCGGATTTGCAACCCCGACATACCGCAACTCACAGTATTATCTGAGAAATGATCCTGCGGAGACCCTGCATATAGAACCTGAAGTGTTCTCACCGGATAATGATGGATACAATGATATGCTCCATTTTACATACAGGAATGATCACCCTGGCTATACGGCAAACCTGATGATTTTTGATGCATCAGGGCTTCAGGTATGTCATCTGCTGAAAAATGTTTTACTTGGAACAGAGGGCTCTTTTAACTGGAATGGAATCATGGATGATGGGAAAAAGGCAACGCTTGGGATTTACACAGTCCTTTTTGAAATATTTGATTTGTCCGGAAATGTAAAACAACAGCGAAAAGCCATTGTGGTGGGAGGCAGGTTGTAGGTACTCATGGCAACTAAAGATATTTTATCTAACAACTTAGCATTCAGTTCACTATTTTTGAATATAATATCAGCACTTATGAAAAAGACCTTAACATTATTTGCCCTGGGTTTGTTGTTTTTGAGACCGGGTACTTCATATAGCCAGACTGCAAAAGATTTTACTGCTAATGATTGCAGTGGAACCTCACATCATCTGTTTGCCGAACTTGACGCCGGTAAAGTAATTGTTATTTCATTTGTGATGCCTTGCGGAGCATGCATTGGACCTTCGCAATCCGCCTTGTCAACGGTTCAGTCTTATGCATCATCGCATCCTGGAAAGGTCATTTATTATGTGATTGATGATGATGCCTTCACTTCCTGCAACAGTCTTTCCAACTGGGCAAACAACAATGGGCTTTCAGGCGTAACTCTTTTTTCTGATCCTTCTGTGATTCAGGCGCCTTATGGTAACGGAGGGATGCCGAAAATTGTTGTTTTGGGAGGAACAAATCATAAAGTATACTACACGGAGAATGGTGGTATCAACACAACGAATCTTACAAATGCCATCAATTCAGCAATCTCAGGCGCAACCGGAGTTATGGAGGAGGTCAGAGCAGATTTCAGGCTAAAGGTGTATCCCAATCCTGCGGTCGACAAACTTGCTTTCAATTATAGCCTGACTCAAAAAGCAGAGGTGAGTTTTGATATTTACAATCTTGTTGGTGCAAAGGTAAAAAGCATGGGTATAGAAAAGCTCAGTGCCGGAGCACACGAGAATGTGATAAATATCGAGTCCTTGAATAACGGGATCTATTTTCTCAAAATGAGAGGAGGGGAGTATTCCCAATCGGTGAAGTTCACCATTGCACGGTAGTCTATCATTTACTAGCCTAAATATAAAATCTATGAAACAGTTCATTTATCCTTTTGCTGTCGTTCTGTTTTTTCAAAGTTGCAACCCCAATTTAGATCGAAAGAGCGACCCTACAGTTATTGACTTCACGTTTAAGGACTTTTATTCGGGTAAGCCCATTGCAGGTCTGAATGTAGCGTTGGAAAGTCAGAAATCTACTTTTATGGGTGCTCCGCCGTTCCCAATGGAAACATTCGTTACGGATAAAGATGGAAAAATTTCTTTCTCTTTTCAGAACGAACAGGATTATATGTACGATGTCGCCTCCCAGGCGAATAAGGACTATGGTGGATTTGCCCGGGTTGAGCTGAGGACCGGAGAAAGAAATACCAAAACCATTGGCGTAAAACCGTTTAATGTGCTTAGAGTCCACCTGGTTAATTCCACAAAAAACTCCCATAATGTGTTTCTGACCTATAGAGGGGGATTTGCTCCCTGGAGTTATTTTAAAGGAGCTTTTACCGACACCAGCATTTTATTCAGGAGTGTTCCTGAAACAAACGGCACCATTAAATTGCAATTCGATTTATCTGAACCAACGGAGTTCGAAATATATATTCCAAAGATGGATACTGTTAATGTCAGCTATGAATATAAAGTATCCTCAGACCCAAAGTAATTCCGGATTGGGCAGATTGCACTGCCGGTAATTATATTTTTTTTTCATCCGCTCACTCAGGAGCGTCCTGACAATGCGTTATCAGTTCTTCGTTCGCGTCTGATCAAAAAAAATACCCCTTACGGGGTATTCATTCGGTTGGCGGAGAGAGAGGGATTCGAACCCTCGATACCTTTTACAGTATACACGCTTTCCAAGCGTGCTCGATCGGCCACTCTGACATCTCTCCTTTTTTCAGGACTGCAAGGTTACTAAGAAATTTCATTTCATCCCGCAGTTTTATTTTTTTCAGCAGATGTTGTTTGACAGGCTGACAACCAACAACTCACAACTCAAATATGGATCGCCCTGTTCTCTGTAGCCATCAGGGCTGCTTCTTTCACCGCCTCAGCATAGGTAGGATGAGCATGACTCATTCTTGCTATATCTTCGGCACTTGCCCTGAATTCCATGGCAGTGACAGCTTCGGCGATCAGATCGGCAACCCTCGGCCCGATCATATGAACACCAAGCACTTCATCGGTTTCTTTATCAGCAAGGATTTTTACAAACCCGTCAATATCCATGCTGGCTCTTGCTCTTCCTAGAGCCCTCATTGGGAAATTTCCGACTTTATAGTTTTTTCCTTCTTTTTTCAGCTCTTCTTCTGTCGCTCCCACACCCGCTACTTCAGGCCAAGTATAAACAACTCCGGGGATCAGATTATAATGTATATGAGGTTTCTGGCCGGCCATGGTTTCAGCTACAAAAACACCTTCCTCTTCAGCTTTATGTGCAAGCATGGCTCCCTTCACAACATCTCCGATAGCATAAATACCTTTAATGCTTGTTTCCAGATGTGCGTCGGTTTCTATGCGGCCTCTCTCATCGGTTTTAAGTCCGATATTTTCCAGCCCGAGATTTTCAGTGAATGCTTTTCTTCCTACAGATACAAGGCAATAATCACCGCTGAATTCAACAACTTCTCCTTTGGGATTTTCAGCGGTTACGGTTACAACATCTCCGTCTTTGCCTTTGCCTTTTTTGGTTGTTACAGATTTTACCTTGTGATTCATGAAAAAATCAAATCCCTGTTTTTTCAATACACGCTGCAATTCTTTTCCAAGTGATCCGTCCATTGTCGGAATAATGGAAGGCATATATTCAATAACAGATACTTTAGCACCGAGACGTGAATATACGGATCCGAGTTCCAGCCCGATAACCCCGCCACCAATCACAATAAGATGTTTGGGAACCTCAGTCAGGTTAAGGGCTTCAGTAGATGTGATCACCCTTTTTTTATCAATATCGATACCAGGTAGTGAGGAAGGTTTAGAACCCGTTGCAATAATTACACGCTCCGTTTCTATTTCTTCATTTTTGTCACCGCTGATCCTCACCTTGTTTTTGGTAACGAATGAGCCAATGCCATGATACACATCGATTTTGTTCTTTTTCATCAGGAAATCAATGCCATCACATGTTTGTTTGATCACACCGTTTTTCCGTTCGATCATCTGTTTCAGGTTTACCGCGATCTCTCCTTTAATATCGATACCATGTGTAACAAAGTTGTGGGTGGCATTATGATAATGTTCGCTTGAATCGAGCAAAGCTTTTGATGGAATACAACCCACATTGAGACAGGTGCCGCCAAGGGTGCTGTATTTTTCAATAATTGCGGTTTTAAAACCAAGTTGGGCACACCTTATGGCCGCCACATATCCGCCGGGGCCGGAACCAATAACAGTTACATCGTACTTCATAAACGGAGCTAAAAAAGTTGGGCGAATTTATGTTTTATCAGGGAAATCGGAACCTGATTCTTTTCAGATCTTCACCATGAGCACAACAGCATATGCTGTAAGGCCTTCCTCACGCCCTATGAATCCCATTTTTTCGTTGGTAGTGGCTTTGATCGACACATCATCAATCCGGATCCCGCAGATGCCTGAAATAACTTCACTCATCGCATTTACATGCGGCATAATTTTAGGCTTTTCAGCGCATAGGGTGGAGTCAATATTTCCAACCTTATATCCTTTTTCTGCAGCAAGTTCAATGACCTTACTTAGAAGAATCTTGCTGTCAATGCCTTTGAATGCTGAATCCGTATCCGGAAAGTGTTTGCCGATATCACCGAGGGCAAGAGCGCCAAGAATTGCATCGCAGATGGCATGCAACAGCACATCCGCATCTGAATGTCCGAGAGCACCTTTGGTATGCGGGATCTGCACCCCTCCAAGCCATAAGGCCCGGCCTTCAACCAGCTGGTGTACATCAAACCCGAATCCTATTCTCATTGATCAGTTCGGTGATGACTGGAACATGTTTGGAGCACCATCTCCTTCTTTCTGAGCTTTGAAAGCTTCAAAATCGAAAGTGAGGGTGAAGCGTAACGTATTGTCAAGAGGATTACGCTGCTGGAAAGAGAAGAGATAAGCCGCGTCAAGGCCGAAAACATTATATCGGAGACCAACTCCAAGGGTTGCATATTTCCGGTTCCCCTTTTCATAAGGCTCATAAAAATATCCACCCCGCAAAGCGAATTGTTTGTCGTACCAGTATTCAATACCCACAGAAGTATTGATCTCCTGCAACTCCTCTTTTAAACCACCAGGAGCATCCGCAAAGGATTGTATCATCCCCTGAAATACCGGAACGTTTGATTCTTCCCCGCTTTCAATGATATATTTGTTTGTGGCTGGATCTAAAATGGGTGCCCCCTTTGAATCAACCTTGTATTTAGGTTGTGTAGGAACCAACAACTTGTTAAAATCAAGCAAAAGCGCGATAGAGTTATACTTGTCAATTTCAACCTGCCCGTAACCACCGATTCTGAGATTCGTAGGAATAAAATTCTCATACTGGGCAGTGGTATAAGTCATTTTGTTGCCAATGTTTGTAATGGCTGCCCCGAATGCATAGTTGACTTTGTATCCCTTCACCCGGGCCTTGTCAGTATAATAGGAAGTGATATCACCTGCAAATGACTGGCCTGCTTTGATTGTTCCGTTATTTCCACCAGCCAGGTTCGAATAGATATACCTGAAGGCAATACTCAAAGCAAATTTATCCGACAACTTCTGAGCATAAGCCATATCCAAAGCCAGTTCGCTCGGATTGAAATTACCGAGTGAATTTGCGGATGCATCTGTAAACTGGATCTCTCCCAGGGAAAAATACCTCATTGAGCCGGCAATGGTTGATTTTTCATTGATCTTACCATAAGCTGACAGGTAAGACAACGAAACATCTGGAACCAATGCCCTCAGCCAGGGAGTATAGGAAACAGAAACCCCGCCCTTTTTTTCCATAAAAGCAAGCTTGGAAGCATTCCAGTGAATGGCATTCATATCATTTGGGGAAGCAACGCCGGCATCTCCCATTCCACCGGCTCTCGCGTCAGGAGTGATCATCAGGAAAGGAACTGCTGTAGTAATGGTGTTTTGTTTCCCATCAAGCTGACCCTTTGAAACTTGCGCAATCAGGGGCTGACTGAGTGAAACAAACAGGATTACAACAACACTTCTGGTAAAATTCATTTTCACGAATAAGAGGATAAGAATAAATAACGGCAAAAATACGATTTTATGATCATAAATCCGGATTAATTCAGGATCACGAGCTTTTGGAACTCTTCTGCCGCCTTTCCACCCGTAGATTTTACCTTTACTTTGTAGATATAGACCCCTTTTCCGATATTGTCGCCGTAGTCATCCAGCCCGTCCCACGTGAGTTTGTCGAAATGATTCCCGCTGGTTGCTGTTTCCGTTTGTAAAGTTTTGATCAGTTTTCCATTCAGGGTGAAAACCTGGATCATCACTTTCAGATCTTCTCCCGGTTTATTGTGGTCAAAATGAAAGGTGGTATGGGTTGTAAATGGGTTCGGATAATTCAGCACATGATCAAGCGCCATTTCCTCTGAACTTGCAACAACAAAATCAAGAGTAGCCTCCCCGTAATTGTTATAAACATCCCATGCAGTCAGTTTCAGGCTGTTTTTACCGGCCGGTAGGCCCTTGATTTTAAACCGGACTTCCCCTTCCTGATAACTATCCGTTTTGGTCTGATAATAATCATTGAGCGTTGTAATTTTAGTACTGTTGTTAAGCGACATCGAAATCTCTCTTCCAATGCCCTGACCGGTAATATTGATCCCGTTAAAATCAGCAAGCTTTGCAATAAGTAATGGATCCTGATTGGTAAGGCCGCCGAAAACAAAACGCTCATCGTTCAGGTATAATTTAATTTCCGGACCTGTTGCATCTTTTCCGATTGAATCTGCTGTACCACCCACCAGCACACTTTCATCATAACCCAATGCATCAGTGCTGCCGTTTTCAGCATAATAGCTGATCCTGCCATAACCTACCTGGTATGCGATATCCTTTGGAACAATAAAGCTGAAAGAGAACACTCCGTTTTTTACGGTGGCTTTCCCGCGGTGGATCACGTTATTCTGCAGGAGAAATGAATACGGCTGACTTCCGTTAAACCCTCCCGGATTATTGACTACGGTTTCATAGGTTGACACCTTGTCAAAAAGGGTGGGATATACGATGCCGTTATAACCGGCCATAAGGTTGCCATTCAGGTCTGTTACCTTACCTGTTATCGTTACTTTACTATATGCTTTAAGTGTATCAGGAGCGGGTACGGCATGAGTATTCACCGATGTTGTAAATGCACGCATTGTCGGATAGGCAAGCATGAGGGCTGGATCAGCCAGCAGGGTGAAATTCCTGGAATTCCGGGTCATCACATCATTTTTTGTCTTCCTCATGATCTCCCCTAACAAAAGCCTGCTGCCTGCACCGGCCGAATCAAGTCCTGCGTACTTGTAAAAAGCAGTATTCAGTGAAAAATTATCCCCCGAACTCACCAGCCGTACTGTGGTAAACAAACCAATACCACCTCCGTTAGGATTAAGGAGTACCATCTCTCCGGCAGCAAACCTGGCCGGATCATCAAATCTGCTGAATTCGCATGTGGCTGTCACAAATAAAGGAAGACGTTTCCCGTTGGTCCAGTTCTGGATATCATCTGTGTTAAGGATTCGTTCTGCCGCAAGTCCAACCTCACCACCATGTCCGTTGTAATTAAAAATAAAACAACCCCGTTCAACGGATCGTACAATCTCTGCCTGAGCATCTGGATTCCTTGGCCCTCCTGAGGTATTCACTTCTTTAAAAGCATCGATAAAGATCTTCTGAACATTGTAGTTTCTGAAATTAGCCCTCACACTATTTGCGAGAATATCAGCCTGTTCCTGATGGTCATTTGCATCTTCGTCATCGGCAACAAAAACGGTTTTAGATTTCCAGTCACCACGGTCCGGATCAGTCACATATAGAATTGTTTTATTTACCATGGTTGCTGCATTTTCAGCAGTGGTAGCCGGAAATCTTCCTATTCCGATGTCGAGGCCTTCGTCGGGATCATTCCCTATATCCCATGAACCCTCACCATCATCCAGCAATCCGTAATAATCATCAGAGCAATAACTCACCACAGGTTGGAAAGATTCATAACTTTCGAATGTGGGAACGAAATTGGTATTATTGGCAATTCTGTTCTTATAATCATAAGATGCCCTTCCGAACAGAAGCAGGTATTTTGGGAGATCCTGATTCGTAGTCGCGCGCTTATAAAACATTCTCATCATATCCCGGATAGCACTGATATCCTGAACCCCACCCGAGAATTCATTGTAAACCTGGGTTGTGGTGATCACCTGGACACGCATCCCTCCTGATCTGTGGAACACGGCTAAACGGTTCGCTTCTGAAAGAAAATCTGAATGAGTAACGATAAACATATCAGCAGGCCCCAGACCGTGGATGTTCTGATTTTCTGTTTTTCCGGAAGCAACCGGTGTGAAAAAAGTGACATTATCAAAGAGCAGGAAAGACCGCAAAGTATCTGTAGCTCTTACAAAGGTTAGTTCACTTCCGTTAAAAGAGGAAGCAGTGATAGCTTCAGGAACAGACGGGTCAGTCACATCCCAGATCGACGGAGAAATTGAAGAGGAAAAAATGAACTTCGTGATTTTTCCGCTGCCAATGGTTGCCTTATCGCTGAACAACAACTGGGGACCATCAAAAACATTGGCCTGCCTTGCCTGGATCTCGAAAAAATCAAGCCATCCTATGGAACCGGCAAGAGGTTGGTTATAGGTATAAGTGATCCCGAGATTTCCCTGGGTCACTTTGAAATCAGCCGTTTGATCATCACCCTCCGCAAAGGCATCTTCAAAGGTTGCCCCAACAAAAGAAATGTTGGCATGAGAGATTTGTTGAGCCCCGTTCACAAATACGGAGAAACTGCTGTTAGCATATGAATGTGCAGCAACAGAAGAGCGCATAAAAATATTCTGGGCATTATCAAGATGCGGGATCTTCACACTGAAGTTATAACTGGTTTGCCTGTTGAATTCTTCGCCAAGCCAGCGTTTGCCTGTACGGATCAGATTTGACTTTTCCGATTCGTGGATGTAAAGATAATCGTGATGAGAAGAAGCAGGGGAGTTTTCAGTCGAAGGTGCAACTGTGCTTATCCTTTTGCCCGCTGCCCCACCGAAGGTCAGAAAATAACAGGTTACATCACTGTAAATATTGTTCTCATGTTTGTAAACCGAATTGGTTTTGTCAAACAACCAGACATCTTTCTGAGCCTTTCCAAAAAAAAGGATTGCATCGTCATCATTAAATACACCATCTGATTCACCTTTAACGAGAATGGCATTTTCTTTCAGGTCATCAGTTCTGGGAGCCGTATTGAGGCCAGGTAGCATCCCAGGGCCATTCCCGTATATTTTAATAGTTCTGGGATCAACGGCGGAAGGGTCAATGCCCATGCTTTTAAGGAAAGCCTTATCAATGCGCTGAACCCCTGTCTGGTTTACGTTTATTTTATACCATGATCCCGATGAAAGTACCGATTGGGAGGCAAAACCCGCTTTGGAGAAGGTTTGTGTTTTAAAGCCCGGGGTGTAAGTGATCACTATTTCAAATGATTGGGCTCTTTCATACATCCCGCCGGCAGTTCTTACAGGTATCAGGCTCACGAGTACTTTTGGTTGTTTACGTTCATAAACAATGCTGTAGCTTACATTGATTCTGTCACCCAGCAGCTGACCAGGATCAGCGATTCCTGATTCGGCGGCAGAATAGCTGATGTTTTCAAGGCTTACTTTAATATCCCGATCTCCGTTTAAAGCAATGGATTTACGGTATAATGGAAGGTCTCCGAAAACTTTTATAAAAACCGCATCTGTAAAAACAGGTCTCCTTAGGTTTTGCTTTCCGGCATCATTATTACCAGCAGTGGTTTTCCAGCTAAGTACCACCGGTATGCGGATCACTTCGGCCTTAAGATCTGCAGAAAAACCCCATATACAGAGGATTGAAAGCAACCCGTACCATTTTAAGAATAATTTTTGCATAAAAAACGATAAAATCTTTATAATTGAACCTTTGTGTCTACGCGAAATTAACGTTAAACTAACTTGATAAAAGTGTTTTTATTGTTGAAACGGATAGTTTTAAATACACAAAAAAATGTAGGTGTGAATAACATCAATGTAGGGATAAATATGTAACTTAGCTGATTGTTCAGTTAACTAAACCAGGAAAATGACTTTAACCTTTGCTGTAAAAGGCAGGAAATTAGTAAATATATGGGTGTTCATTTTAACCGCAACGGTGGCCTGTGCGCAGGATCCTCAGTTTTCGCAGTTTTATGCCAACCCCTTATATACCAATCCGGCTTTTGCAGGAAGTTCAACGGTGGCACGTGGTGTGCTTAACTACCGTAGTCAATGGCCCGGTATTTCAGGTACTTTTCGTACAATCTCTACATCGTATGACGAGCACTTTGATGTGATCAATGGAGGGATTGGTGTATTGGTAACAGCGGATGAAGCAGGAGTAGGGACTTTAAGAACTGTTTCTGCAAGTGGCATTTATTCCTATCAGATTATCATCAATAAATACCTTACCATCAGGGCGGGTATTGCAGGAAGTTTTAACCAGAGGTCAATAGACTTCAGCAAGCTTCAGTTTTATGACCAGATTGTAAGAGGAGTTGGATTTGTTCAGCCAACCAAAGAGCCCCCTTCGGCCAACTCAATTACTTACCTGAATTTTGCTTCAGGCCTGATTGCATATACCAAACAGTTTTATGCCGGATTTGCTGTCCATAATCTGAGCGAGCCGGTTCAATCCTTCTATGGGAACAGTGACCACGAACTCAATAGTATTCCGAGGCGTTACACGGCTCACGCAGGACTCGTTATTCCCCTCACCAGGAACCGTGATGAGCGCAAATCAACCAATCTCTGGCCGAATGTGATCTACATGCAGCAACGTTTATTTAATCAGCTCAATCTGGGTATGTATTACAACAAAGGACCGGTGGTACTTGGAACTTATTTCAGGGCCAATTCGGTGAATTCAGATGCGATTATTTTTGTAATGGGTTTCAGGTTGCCTAAAATGCGATTCGGGTTTTCTTACGATGCAACAGTTTCAGAAGCCAAAGCCGGAGCCAGACAATCCTACGAAGTATCACTTTCGTTTGAATTGAAGAAAAAACAACCCAAAAAGACCGTACGTCAGATCAGGTGCCCGGAATTTTAAAAAAAAGTGTATCTTCGAAATACCGTGATAGCAAAACGTCTTACCTATTTTATCTGTTTATTATCCCTCGCTATTGCCGCAAGGGCCCAGGATCCTCAGTTTTCGCAGTTTTACGCCAATCCTATTTATACGAATCCCTCTTTTGCGGGATCAACGGGGGGAATAAGACTTGTAATGGCGCTTCGTGACCAGTATACCGCAATCCATAATAACTATAAAACAGGTTCTGCCTCTCTTGATGCCAATGTGGGCGCCTTGAATGGCGGACTAGGTGCTATGGTCATGACTGACGTGGCTGGAGATGGGTTTCTCACCAATACTGCAATCAGTGGTATATATGCTTATCATGTTGCGTTGAACCGGAAATTGTCAATGAGGGCAGGTCTTCAGGGAACATATGTGCAGAAATCCTATGATTTCTCAAAATACCGCTTCGGAGATCAGATCGATGACAGGCTGGGGTTTGTGCTTCCTACCGCTGAAAGACAGCCACCACAACAAACTTCCTATGCGAATTTTTCTACCGGAGTTCTGTTTTATACCGATCAGATCTTCGGTGGTATTGCCGTTCATAACCTTACTGAACCCAATCAGTCGTTTTATTATCCCAATAGCAGCGCTGACCAGTTTAAGCTGCCAAGGCGTTACACCGCCCACGCAGGAGCCAATATTTATCTTACAAAACAGCGAAGCCTCGACAGCAGGATTTATATCTCTCCCAATATCCTCTACATGCAGCAGAGGAATTTTAATCAGCTGAATCTTGGTTTGTATCTGAAGAAGCAAAGCCTTGTGCTGGGTGCATGGTTCAGGCAGACCTCACGCAATACAGATGCAGTTATTGCCCTGATTGGACTTAAGTTCCCTAAATTCAGGGTGGGATATAGTTTTGATGCGACAGTATCAGGAGCCAGAACGGCGACTACAGGTTCACATGAAGTGACCTTATCAGTGGAATTGAAACCAAAGAAAAAATCTCAGGGAAGACGTTCTCCAAAAGTGATGAGATGCCCTGAATTTTAGCGAAAGTTTGGAATATTTAGAAGTTTTTTCCGTTATATTTGAAAAATTTAATAGTTATACAGATGAGCAAACAAGCTTCAAGACTGTTTCTTTTTGTGATGTTAGGACAGGCATTAATGCTTACAATGGCCTGCGATCAGAACAAAAAATCCGGGAATACGGGCTGGAAATATAATGATCCGAAATGGGGTGGATTCGAACGCGCCAAATTTAAAGATCAGGAAACCGGTCCGGGCCTTGTATTTATTGAGGGCGGAACATTCACAATGGGTCAGCAGGAGCAGGATCTCACATACGATCATAACAACATGAAACGCAGGCTCACCGTGCCTAGCTTTTACATGGATGAAACCGAAGTTACCAACTTTAATTATCTGGAATATCTCTATTGGCTCCAAAGGGTTTATGTAAGCAATCCCGTAGTGTATAAAGCCGCATTGCCTGATACACTTGTGTGGAGGGATAAGCTGGCCTATAACGAGCCTATGCAGCTTTATTATTTCCGTCACCCGGCCTACAGGGATTATCCCGTGGTTGGTGTCAACTGGCTCCAGGCAAATGCATATGCCCAATGGCGTACCGACAGGGTGAATGAGATGATCCTTGCACGCGAAGGATTGATTAATCTGGATGTTCAGAAATCTGTAGATGATAATAACTTCAATACCGAAGCTTACCTTTTGGGTCTTTATACCCCAAGCATCAAAAAACAACTTAAGGATTATACCCCTAATGGTAAGAAACGTGATGTGAGAATGGAAGATGGAATCCTTCTTCCTGATTACCGTTTGCCAACCGAAGCTGAATGGGAATACGCAGCTTACGGATATCTTTCTTCTGAAGGAAATGAGAACGTAGAGGTGAAAAGAATATATCCATGGGATGGTCTGACAATGCGCAGAAGCGATGGAGAGAACAACCGTGGTATCATGTATGCCAACTACCAGAGAACAAAAGGAGATTATGCGGGTATTGCCGGTCGTCTGAATGACGGAGGTTTCTACACTACCCAGGTGAAAAGTAAAGGTTATCTCCCTAATGATTTTGGTTTATACCATATGGCAGGAAACGTAAGCGAGTGGGTAATGGATGTGTATCGTCCGCTTTCACTTGAAGACATGACCGATATGGCATCTTTCCGTGGTAACGTTTATAAAACCAAAGTAACGGACGCAGACGGATATGTAACTGAAAAGGATAGTCTTGGACGTATTACTTACAGGGACGTAACGGAAGAAGACAATGCGAAACGCAGGAATTACAAAAAGGCAAACAATATCGGTTACAAGGATGAAATGGATTATACTGATATCGATCAGCGGTACGAATATGGATCCGGTTCCCTTGTACAGAATATTGCCCGTGTTTACAAAGGTGGTTCATGGAAGGACCGCGCATATTACCTGCATCCAGGAACAAGGAGATACCTTGATCAGGATCTTGCAACGGCCACCATCGGATTCCGCTGTGTAATGGACCGTGTTGGTGACGGAAAGAAGAAGAAATAACATCAGAAGAGTATAAAAAAAATCCCGGTTGTGTTTTATCAACCGGGATTTTTTTTGTCTCGATAATCTGTCAGGCCAATGCCTGCTTCAGGTCCTCAATCAGGTCGTCAATATCCTCAACTCCGACACTCAGCCTGAGAAGATGATCAACTACGCCGGCGAGTTCCCGTTCTTCTTTTGGGATGGATGCATGAGTCATTGTTGCCGGATGATTGATCAGTGATTCTACTCCCCCAAGGCTTTCGGCAAGCGAAAACACTTTAAAGGAGGAAGCAATTCTGAAGGTTTCTTTCAGGTCTGCACCTTTCAGCACAATGGAGATCATCCCTCCGAAATCGCGCATCTGTTTTTTTGCGATATCATGATTGACGCTATCTGTGAATCCTGGCCAGTAGACCTTTTCAATCTTCGGATGTTGCTTCAGAAATTCCGCAATTTTTCTTCCGTTCGCACAATGTGCCTGCATTCGCAGGTGAAGTGTCTTTAAACCTCGAAGTACAAGAAAGCTGTCCTGTGGACCCGGTGTTGCTCCGCAGGAGTTATGAATGAAAGCCAGCTGTTCATAAAGCTTATCGTCATTTACAACAAGGGCACCCATTACCACGTCACTATGTCCTCCAAGATATTTTGTAGCACTATGCATCACGATATCTGCACCAAGGTCAAGGGGATTTTGAAGATATGGGGAAGCAAAAGTATTGTCTACTCCCAGAATGAGGTTATTGGCTTTTGCGATTTTTGAGCAAGCCTCTATGTCCACGATCTGCATGGTAGGATTGGTAGGAGTTTCTACCCAGATCAGCTTTGTATTGGTATTCAGATACCTGCTGATATTGGAGGCATCATTGAGATCGATAAAGTGGAATTTGATCCCGAAGGGAGCAAACACTTTTGTAAACATCCTGTATGAGCCTCCATAAAGATCGTTGCCGGTGATTACCTCATCACCTGGTCTGAGAAGCTTTATGATTGCGTCAATGGCTCCCATTCCGCTGCTGAAGCATAAGCCATATTTACCGTTCTCAAGAGAAGCGATGCATTTCTCCAGGGCTACCCGTGTTGGGTTTTTACCACGGGCATAAGCATACCCCTTATGTTTTCCGGGACTTTCCTGCCAGTAAGTGGATGTTTGATAAATAGGCGTCATGATTGCCCCTGTTGAAGGGTCCGGCTCCTGGCCGGCATGGATTGCTCTCGTTCCGAATTTCATCAGTTTTTATTAGTTATGAGGGCAAAATTAACAGAAAGCGCTGCACTTAAGATTGAAATCTTTTTTAAGAAATATTTGTCCGGTGTTTTTTTTCACGTACATTCATAGCACCAATTGACGATTGAATCATGCCTACACAATTTATAAAGAAGATGAACCGGACGGAGGCCGGATTCCATCTGCTCATGCTTCTCTCCCTCGCAGACGGAGAGGTGCATTCTTCCGAACACGATGTCGTGATCGAGTTCCTGAACGATCACTTTAATGACAATATTGACCTGATCAAGGAACAGGCCTTTCTTCGCGCATTGCCTGTTGAAGAACGTGAAAGCCATTTCGTGGAAACCGCAGAACATTTTTTTACCATCAGCAATGAAGATGAACGCCATACAATCACCCGCTTCGCTATGGAGGTGGTTATGGCTGATGATGCTCTTCAAACCCATGAGGATCATCTCATCAATAAACTTTATGATTGTTGGGACATTGAATAATATGTTCAACACTTTATTAAGCCGTTCTTCAACGGCTTTTTTTATGCCCTGATCACTGATAAAAATCACACTAAGTTTATTTAGACTAAATCTAAAGAGTATATATTTGCCGCGTTTAATAACCGCCTATTTATATGCTCAGGAAACAATTGCTATTCACGCTGTTGGCTTTTGCCGCTTCAGGAACAGCTCATGCACAGATTCTTACACATGAAGACTCCCTTGTTGCCGGCCTCCAGGTCAAAGGAAATACTGCAACAGCCATTTCAGGATATGGCGAAGCCGGCTATACACATGATTTTAGAAATGAGACAGCCACTGCTCAACTCAGACGGGTGGTACTTTTTATAGGGCACAGGTTTTCTGACAGGATAAGTTTTTTCTCGGAGATGGAACTTGAAAACGCTAAAGTGGATGGGTCATCCGGGGAAATTGCAATGGAGCAGGCCTTCATCAAATTTGACCTTAACAGGAGCCATTACATTGAAGCCGGTTTTTTTACTCCCCGCATTGGGATTATTAACGAGAACCATCTGCCTAACACTTACAACGGAAACGAAAGGCCGGTACTTGAAACTGTACTCCTGCCTGCTACCTGGAGGGAACTGGGAATTGGGCTTTATGGAGCTGTGCCGGGTGCAGATGGTCTGAATTACAGTATTGCCCTTTTAAATGGCCTGAATGCAGATGGCTTTGATGCCGAAACAGGGATCAGGAATGGAAGATCTGAAGGATTCAGGGCTTCCGCGAGACAAAAGGCCGTGACCGGAGCCTTGTTGTATTACACTGGGCCTTTTCGTTTTCAGGTCTCATCCTATGTTGGAGGGTCGGTGGGGTTTGACAACAAAACCGCAGACAGGCTGGATCTGAATACAGGATTCTGGGGCACCCCCGTTTTTGTGAATGAAGGCAATATGCAATACCGTGACCATGGTATTACTTTTAAAGCAATTATCAGCAGCATCGATATTCCTGAGGCGGGAAGGATTAATACTGCGTTCGCAAACAATACCCCTGAACGCATGACCGGTGGTTATCTGGAAGGAGCTTACGATCTTCTTCACCAGAAGTTTGCCGGCAAAAAGCAGCTCCATTTGTTTGCACGCTATGAGCAAATCAATATGACAGCAAAAATGCCTGAAAATGGAATTGCAAATCCATGGTATGATCAGGAGCATTGGTTCGCCGGAATGACCTTTTTACCGGTCCGGGGTGTTGCAGTGAAACTTGATTATCATTATGTAAAGAGCGGAGCATACAATCAGTCGCTTATTGTGAATCCTACACCTTATGCCCTGCCATTTTATACAGACAGGCATTATGTGAATCTTGGCCTGGCTTATAGTTTTTAAAGGAAGTGAAACAGGGATTTAACAGAAAGGATTTTCTGAAGGCTTCATGCAGTGCAGCCTGTGCCCTGCTGCTTACAGGGGTATCCTCCTCATGCTCCTCTTCGCAGGTAATAGCAGCTTCCCGTAACGGAAATGGAAAAGTAAGCATACCTCTTAGTGCGTTCACCCAGTCCGGTTCACGGATTGTCAGGGTTGAAAAAGCCACCTATGACTTTCTTATCGTAAAACGGGGTCCGGAAGATTTTATCGCACTTGTAATGAGGTGCTCACACCAGGACTGGAACCTCACAGCCAATAAAGGGGGCCTGAGTTGCGGATTGCATGGCAGCACTTTCAACCTGAACGGTCAGGTGGTCAACGGACCTGCTACAGAACCGTTAATGAAACTTCAGGTCCTGATCTCGGGCGATGAGCTCATTCTCACCGGCAACCCAATAACTTAATAAACCATTAACCACATAACCTTAATGAAATCAAACATTGTACTTTCAGGGATACTCGTTTCCTCCCTCCTTTTTACCGCTTGTAAAAAAGACACCACAAACACTGCAACGGATGATACGCTGCCTTCGCAGGTCCTGGCAGATTTCACCAACCATATTGCCCTTGCAAACTTATCGGATCTTTCCCTGAAAGCCGGCCAGTTTGATGCTGCTGTACAGGCCTTTGTTAATGCACCTTCCGCATCTGGCCTCACAACGCTTCAACAGCAATGGTATCATACGAGGACAGCATGGGAGCAATCAGAAGCGTTTTTGTTTGGTCCTGTGGCTTCGCTTGAACTTGATCCTGCAATCGATTCATGGCCTGTTAATTTTGTTGATATTGATTCGGTTGTTACAGGAACAGCCGTTTTTACCTCTTCTTTTATTGATTCTTTAAATCCAACGCTCAAAGGATTTCATCCGATTGAATACCTCATTTTTGGTAAAAAGAAAACACGGACCTATACCGGACTTTCAGCAAGACAATTGCAGTTCCTTTCTGCCTTATCAATGCACCTTCACAGGGTTACCGCAAGAATGTATAATGAATGGGCGATAAACGGAGGAAATTTTGCCGGGCAGGTTACAAAAGCAGGAACCCCTGCAAGCCAGTATTCATCACGCAGGGATGCAATGTTTGAAATAGTGAATGCAATGACCGGCATTGTAGAGGAAGTTGGTGAAGGGAAGATAGAAGAGCCTTTTTCAAAACAGGACGCTACACTCGAGGAAAGCCCTTTTGCCATGAATTCATGGAACGATTTCAGAAATAACCTGATCGGTGTCCGGAATGTGTATACGTGCAGGTATGTAACCCAGGGAAAAAGTATGTCGGATTTTGTAAGCCAGCATAACAAAGCCCTTGACCTGAAGATCCGTCAGAAACTTGATGCCGCAATTAATAACCTTGCTGCTTACAATATTCCATTCGGTGATGCGATCGTTTCAGCGCCTGCATCGGTCCTTTCCACACAGAATGTATTGAATGATCTGAAGACCATTCTTGAATCGGAACTGGCTCCATTGGTTCAACAACAAGTAAACTGATCAGCATAAAGTGAGAAAACGGAGCAAGCTTATTTTTTTTATGCTTTTTGCAGGTTTTTCTTTTGCCTGTCATAAAGCAGAGATCTTTCCCGACAATGAGTTAGATGAAAGATTAAGTGGAGGAGATCTTACGGTCTTTGATGAGAGTAGTGGGGCATTTGGCCATCCGTTTGCCGGTTTGTCTTTCCGGGACGGACAGGTTCACGGGATTGGCGATAAAATGTTTGAAGTCCCTTTCGTAACGGCTCCTGCTCCCTTATATGCAGGCCTTGGTCCGGTATACAACAGTCGTAGTTGTATCAGCTGCCATATTGCAGATGGCAGAGGACGCCCGCCGGCACCAGGAGAACAAATGCAAAGCATGTTGTTTAAAGTGAGCCTGGATGGAACCGATCAATTTGGTGCTCCCATTGGAGTTCCTGGTTTTGGCGGACAACTTCAGGACAAAGGTGTGGCAGGAGCCCGGCCTGAGGGAAGCGTATCAATCTCTTATTCAGATATTGCTGTAAAGCTTGCAGATGGTACGCTGATTAATTTAAGAAAACCAACCAACACAATTGTAAATGCATACATCCCGTTTCCCGCTGCAGCACATCTTTCTCCGAGAGTTGCAAATCCCGTTGTGGGTCTCGGCCTTCTGGATGCTATTGAAGAAGGCTCAATTCTTGCCAATGAGGATCCCGCGGACAGGGATAAGGATGGAATTTCAGGCAGAGCCAACTATGTGTATGATTACAGAAATAAGCGTGCCGGGGTATTGGGACGTTTTGGCTGGAAAGCTGCTACTTCTGATGTGAAAACACAGACTGCAAAAGCCCTGAACCAGGACATGGGTATTACGACCTCTTTGTTTCAGCATAAAAGTGCTTTTGGCCAGGAACAGATGAAGGCAATTGTTGAAGGGCCTTCCTATGACCTGAATGATACGCTCTGGCAAGCGCTATCTTTTTATGCGTCAACCCTTGCCGTACCCGCCCGCCGGAATGTCAACGATCCGGAAGTTCGGAAGGGGCAGTATATTTTCAGACAGGCATTATGCATTAACTGTCATTCAGACAAGCATATAACAAGGACCAATATGGTATTTCCCGCCGTATCGGCCCAGGTGATCAGACCCTATACCGACCTCCTGCTTCACGATATGGGAGTTGATCTGGCCGATGGCTTCAGCGAATTTGGTGCGGACGGAAATGAATGGAGAACACCCGCTTTATGGGGTTTAGGTCTTACGCAAAGGGTGAGTGGTCATACCTTTCTGTTGCATGACGGCCGGGCAAGAAATATTACGGAGGCCATATTGTGGCATGGTGGGGAAGCCAGGGAAAGCCGCGACAGATTTGCCAGATTAACAAAGGCTGACAGGGAGGCTTTACTTAAATTTTTAAATACCCTGTGACCGCTAAAATGTTTTCTTCATTCAAAAAAATCAACTAATCTTGCCCTTAAAATCAACAACGATGAAATTTTTTATTGACACCGCAAACCTGGCTCAGATTAAGGAGGCCAATGATCTCGGAATCCTTGATGGAGTTACTACAAATCCGTCTCTGATGGCAAAGGAGGGAATCAAAGGAGTGGATGCAATCATGAAGCATTATGTTGATATCTGCAATATTGTGGATGGAGATGTAAGTGCAGAGGTAATCTCTGTTGATTTCGACGGCATTGTTCGTGAAGGAGAAATGCTGGCGTCTTTACACGAAAATATTGTGGTCAAGGTTCCGATGATCAGGGAAGGCATAAAGGCCATCAAGTACTTTTCAAGTAAAGGGATCAGGACCAACTGCACACTGGTATTTGGTGCAGGTCAGGCTATTCTCGCTGCCAAGGCTGGTGCGACATATATCTCACCTTTTATCGGAAGGCTCGATGATATCAGTTATGACGGGATACAACTTATTGCAGAGATCTCTCAGATCTATGCCGCCCAGGGTTATCAGACACAGATCCTTGCCGCTTCGATCCGCAATCCGATGCATATTATAAAGTCAGCCCAGGTAGGCGCTCATGTTATTACAAGCCCATTGGAGTCAATCCTGGCTTTATTGAAACATCCGCTTACTGATTCGGGTCTTGAGAAGTTCCTTGCCGACCATCGTAAAGCAAATAGCTGATAAGTGAGCCGTTGATTATTCAACGGCTTTTTTGTTATTTGAGATTTTATGCAGGCAAAAAAAATAACCTTATTTATTATCGATGACCATCAGATGCTGATTGATGGAATCAGGGCTTTGCTTCGCGAAGAAGAAGACTTCGAAATAACCGGCGAAGCGCTCCGTTGCAGTGAAGCCCTTGAAAAGCTTAAAAAGCTCAGGGTTGATGTGCTTATCACAGATATCAATATGCCTGAAATGAGTGGTATCGATTTTGCTCATGCCATCAGGCGGACCAACCCGGAACAAAAGATACTTGCACTTTCAATGTTCGGCGAAAAGACCACGATCAATGATATGCTGGATGCCGGTGTTAAAGGATATATTCTGAAGAACACCGGAAAGAAGGAGCTGGTCATGGCCCTTAAGACGATTGCTTCAGGTAAAACTTTTTTTAGCGACGAGGTAACCGCGGAACTCAGGAGGGAAGATCAGGAAACAGATAAACGTTATATCCTGACCGCCCGCGAAAGAGAAATCGTGAAATACGTGGCAAGAGGATTATCTCATACCGAAATAGGAGAGAAGTTGTTCATCAGTCCAAGGACTGTGGATACTCACCGCACCAATGTTATGAGGAAGCTTGAAGTGAACAGTATTGCCGAATTAATCAAGCTTGCAATTCAGCTGAAGCTGATTGATTGAGATCAATCAATAACAGATAGTTTATAGCCGGATCCATAAGCGTTAAGGATTTTTATGGACGGATCGGAACTGAGGATTTTTCTCAGTCGTGTCAGATAAACATTCAGACTCTGATAGTTGAAATAACTGTCAACACCCCATACCTGAAGCAGGATGTTTTTCTTGTCTATTAAGTTATTTTTATTTTTAGCAAGCGTATACAATAGTTCTGCTTCCTTGGAACTTACCTTTTTTTGTTCCTCGCCATTGCAGAGGATCCGCCTTCCGTAATCAAAATTAAACTTGCCAATCTGCATTTTCTTTACAGAATTGTTAGGCTCCAACCCTGATCTGCGGGCAATCGCAATCATGCGCAGATAAAGCTCCTGCGCACTGAAGGGCTTTGTAACGTAATCATCACACCCCAGCTCAAAAGCCTTCGCCACGTGATCTTCCTGGGTACAGGTAGTAAGAAAGATCAATGGTGTTTTGTTGTCGGTTTTACGAATCTCGTTCAGCATCGTAAAGCCATCTTTTTTGGGAAGCAGGATCTCTGTTATGCAAAGATCAAACTTATTGTAAGCGAATGCATTCAATCCTTCTTCTCCATCTTTACACCAATAAACATTAAGCCCCCGGTAGATGAGATTCTCTTTTAGCAGCAGGCCAAGGCTTTGGTCGGGCTCAACAAGCAATATGTTTTTCATGTAATTTGAAAGTTTGGTTTAGAATTACATACAAGGTGAGTATTTGCCCCGAAAAGTTGCATGGCTCTGAAAAAAAATCCGCATTTACCGTTCGGCATTCGTTACCTGCCGTTGATCATCCGGAAACGGAGGGGCTGATTATCAGATGTTGGAGAGACCAGTTACAGGCCAGATAATGATAATCGCAAAAAGAATGAAGACAAGTCCGGAAAAGACATTAAGCCTGTGCATGTTCTTTTCGGAAAGGATGTCTTTTAGCTTTCGGGCAAAATAACAGATTCCGAACATGCTGCTGAACATTGTTCCCAGCACTATGGCAAAGAAAAAAGCAACCTGGTCGAAGGAAAATTTATTAACGGTTTCTACGTAGGTGGCTACCCCGATCCAGGCAATCAGTACCATTGGATTAATGCTATTCAGCATTATGCCTTTCATCATGTATAGAATTCCCTTTTTTTCTGATGGCGGACTGTCGTTGTCATGAGATTTTTCTTTTTTAATGATCGATCTGATGCCGATGATGGCAAGAAAGCCAAACCCTATAATCCGGATAATATGGTCGTAATGCTCAATTTTATCGATGATAAAGCTGCTTCCGAAGACCGCAAGACTGATATAAAATGCATCACTCAGCAGAACGCCACCTGCAATAAAAATGCTCTTGCGAAGCCCTCTTTTGATGCTGGTCTGTATAAGGGAAAAAAATACCGTTCCGAATGTGAGGGTAAACATCAGACCCGTCACCATTCCTTTCCAGAAGGGTTCAATTATTTCCATTGTTTTATTCTGCAGCCCTGTCCTGCAATGATACCGATATTAATAAAGGGAACCAATCTCAGAGATTGCCCACCATATTTTCGGGCCTCACCCATTCAGTAAATTGTGCATCGGTTAGCAGTCCGAGTTCAAGCGCTGCCTCCCTTAAAGTTTTATTCTCCTTGTGCGCTTTTTTTGCAATTTTAGCTGCATTCTCATATCCGATATGCGGATTTAATGCGGTTACGAGCATCAGCGAATTTTCAAGATGTTTTTTGATTATATCCTTGTTCGCCTCGATCCCTGCAGCACATTTATCATTAAAAGAAACACAGGCATCTCCGATCAACCGTGCACTTTGAAGCACGTTAGCTGCGATAACCGGTTTAAAGACGTTAAGTTCAAAGTGTCCGTTTGAACCACCTATGCTTACCGCCACGTCGTTCCCGATAACCTGGGCACAAACCATTGTCATTGCCTCAGGCTGTGTAGGATTAACCTTGCCCGGCATAATGGATGAACCCGGTTCATTGTCAGGGATGATCAATTCCCCGATCCCGCTTCTCGGGCCAGATGATAACATTCTGATATCATTGGCAATTTTCATTAAGGCAATTGCACTGCGTTTAAGTGCTCCGCTGAGCTCAACCATAGCGTCATGTGCTGCCAGGGCCTCAAACTTATTGGGTGCGGTCACAAAAGGTAGTTTTGTCAACGCAGCAATTTTTGCGGCAACAAGCACGTCGTAACCCTTTGGAGCGTTAAGTCCTGTTCCAACCGCGGTACCTCCAAGGGCGAGCTCTTTCACCATTTCAAGCGCGTTTTTAAGTGCCCGGATGCTGTTGGTAAGCTGTTGCACATATCCCGAAAATTCCTGGCCTACTGTTAACGGTGTTGCATCCATGAAATGTGTTCTTCCTGTTTTTACAATATCTCTGAATTCAGATGCTTTCCTGTCCAGGGTATTTCTCAGAAGTTCCATACCCGGTATTGTGATTTCAACTACCTGTTTGTAAGCTGCAATATGCATTGCGGTAGGGTAAGTGTCATTGGACGACTGCGACTTGTTTACATCGTCATTCGGATGAAGAACCTTTTCTGCATCAACAAGTTTGCCCCCATTGATCACATGACCACGATTGGCAATAACTTCATTTGCATTCATATTACTTTGCGTACCACTGCCTGTCTGCCAGATAACCAGCGGAAACTCTGAGTCGTGTTTTCCTGCAATGATCTCATCACAGACTTTGCCTATCAGATCAGATTTTTCCCTGGAAAGAACACCCAGCTCCTGGTTTGCCTGCGCTGCGGCTTTTTTGAGATAGGCAAATGCATAAATAATCTCTTTCGGCATGCTCCCTTCCGGGCCTATCCGGAAATTGTTTCTTGACCGCTCTGTTTGAGCTCCCCAATAACTTGTGGCCGGTACTTTTACCTCACCCATGGTATCATGTTCTGTTCTGAAATCCATCTCTTAGATTAATATTATCGCGCAAAAATAAACCATTCGTTATGCCCGGCAAGCATCTTGATAAAATATAAATATCTGATTATAAGATATCTATGATTAGTCTCTTTGCCATTCGTTGAGTAGCCTAACAGTCATTAGGGTTAAAAAAAACGCTCTGGTTTTATGTTTTAGAAAAATATTCCTATTTTTCCTATCCATTAGAATTCAATGACCTTATGGAAACAATGACAGCTATGGCACTTGAAACTGAGCATTTAAAATGGCTTAAGAACCTTGACATGTATAAGCAACAGCTTAACATGATGGATCAGGAAATTGCTGAATTTGTTGCAACAAAACCACCAAGGGCTCTTACTCCCAAAATCGAGCAGTTTCAAAACCAGTTTATCCGTCAGCGTGAAGTGCTTGATACCTTAAGGCATAACGTTAAAGCTCATGAAAATGAAATTGAGCGAATGACGAATTTTGCGCTCGAATATCTTCGGGACAGGGTGACACGGGAGCATTTGAAACTTAAGATTGAGTTTAAAAGATTTGTAGAGCTGTTTATGGAAATGGAGCAGGATTTTCACGATTTCCTCGCCTGATCATAACTCCTCAACGGCCAGGTTTATATTGATCTTATTCGTTCCCGGCTCCCCGTAATATTCATTTACAAAATTGCACCACGCGCAATCTTCCTTTTTACATCCATTGCTGAATTCTTTTGCTTTGATTTTTGCATAGCTTGAGCGGATCTGTTCCTTTACAATTTCGACGTCATGTGGCGTAATATTCACACGTGCTTTTGTAAATGCCCCTGAATCCCTGTCAGGCTCAATGAAATCGAACTCAGTGCTCCGCATCTCCCATTTTCTTGTATGGTCGTTATCCATCAGGACTTTATAGAAAACAGCCTGCCTCCAGTAATCACCTCCGAATTCATCTTCAAAACCTGCTTCCTTTCCTTCGGCTTTAGCCGCCGAAGCCTTTGCCTCGTCAGGAGGAAGAAGTTTTTTTGCCGCCTTTTTTGCATCGCCGGTTTTGTAATCAACCACATTCACAAAATTTCCGTCGAACTCAAGTTTATCCAGCTTTCCATTCAGAGGCACATCATCAACAACTACATTACGATAGCTTCTCTCAATACTTGTGACTTTATTCCAGGCATGAATATAATGGGCATAATACTTTTCAAGGATGTCTTCACCATATTCAATCCTTCTTTTAAATTCACTTTCTGTAAAGGCATCTTCATGACGCCGCATATACCACCTGAAATCCCTGATCATTTCTTCCGATCCCGGAAACTGCTTTTCAGGGTGGGCATTCATGTTTTTAAAGAGTTTTTCCGCGGCATAATGAACCGCACTTCCGAAAGTCATATTACCGCTTGGCGGGGAGGGAACCCTTATCAGGTTATTAAAATAAAAAGTCGTCGGACAACGTAAAAAACTGTTCAGGTGCGTAACACTGAGAGAGTACTTTTCAAGGAGCTGATCTACAAATTCATTGTCGAAAAGGCTATGCGGGGCGGATTTAGCCTCCATTGAAAGCACATGACCTTCATATTCAGAAATTTTTGCGGCATCAGCAATAAACCTCGTTGGAATAAGTCCTGCGTAGGATTCCAATTCGGCAAGGAAACGACTTTTCTCGAGATCCTTGTCGTTGTTATCCTTTTCAGGATAAGAGATAACCAGCCTTTTTTTGGCCCTGGTTATGGCAACATAAAATAACCTTCTGTCCTCCTCCGTGTCATCATCCCCTGTGATCTCAAAAACATTATCGGGAAGTGTAAAATTGAAATTTCCGCCCGCCTTTTCCCATGCTTTACCTGTACACCCCATCATAAAAACATAACCAAATTCAAGCCCCTTTGCTCCATGTGCGGTCATGAAGTTTACCCCGTTTTCGGTAAAAATGATTCGCTGAACCGGAATTCCAACACCTTCGCTTTGCATCAGTTGGATTGTTTCAAGCAGCTGACGAATGTTCAACCCCGGCCTTTTCGCTGTTTCACTTTTTATGAAATCAAAAAAGGTATGGAGCAGTTGCATGTTCCAGGTTTTATCGTCTCCGGAAAGGGCCTGCATCAGGATGCCACTCTCAGAAATAATTGTTTCTACAAGCTGTTGCATTGTTGCATTTGCTCCCTTCCGGATCCATCCTTCAATAAGAACTGATGCATGGTGTAGCATACCGGGAGGTGTTATTGCGCTGAAAAGATCAGGCTTTGTTTCAGGTCCGCCGTTCCTGATGGATTCCCTCCATGACGTGGTGCGTTCCGTGAAGTTTTTCCGGTATACCTCAACAGATATTCTTGCAATCTCCACAGGATCAATCCTGAAGAAATCGTAATGCAGTATTTCATAAAGATATTGCTCGCCTGAATGTGGCTTATGAAGTTCAGCCGCAACATAACGAAGGATCTGAAGGAGTTTTTTAATGTACGGCTCCTCAAGAATATCAATTCTTCTTTTGCTGTTCAGTGGAATGTTTCCGACCTGAAGATATTTCATGAGATCCGCAGCCTGAGCATGTTTCCTGTATATCACGGCAATCTCTTTAAGAGGTACACCTTCGTCTCTCAGGCGTTCTATTTCGCCTGCGATCGCAACGGATTCATGAAGTGTATTATAACAGGCTCTGATTTCCGGAGGATCCGGTAATGTTGCATATGCCGCATTTTTTGCAGTTAATGTCTTGTTAGGGTCTATCCTGTTTACATTTACGCTGATCAGCGCGCGGGCGGCATCAAGGATCAATTGGGTGCTTCTGTAGTTTTCCTCAAGGGTGATTGAAACGGGGCTGTACCGGGTTACGAATTGCCTGATATTCTCCACATTGGCTCCCTGAAACCTGAAAATCGACTGGTCGTCATCACCAACGCAGAAAACATTTGGCTGATCCCAGTATGCAAGCAATAGGTCGAGAAGCTCATTCTGCGAACCGCTTGTATCCTGGTATTCATCCACAAGAAAATAGTGGAATTGCTCCTGGTACCGGATAAGCATATCCGGGCTGTCCCTAAAGGCTTTGATCACCCACAGGATCATGTCAGCAAAGTCATACCGGCTTTTGTTCTGAAGTTTTTCCTGGTACAGTGTGAAGGTATCTGCTGCTGCTGCCAGCTGAGTCATTTTTTTAACCTCAGCATCATATGCAGCTTTCTTGAGATCTCCCTTTTTGCCATATTTTGTATCCTTCTTGTAAATGAATTCGTCTCTTAAAGGAAGTTCGTCCAGGTATTTTTTCACCCTGTCTTTCAGAAACTCCGCTGTCCAGTGTTCCTTTTTCATCGTTTCATAAAGACCTAGAAGCTTACGGCACTCATAATAGATGTCTCCTGTATACCTTTTGAGGGGATGATTTTTAGGAAATGCATCTATGATCTCATGAACGAATGTAATCTGCTCAAGCTCGCTTACAGCATCCAGCCCGTGCAGGCCAAAGTAATCGCTGTTTTCCTGGATAATAAGGTTGCAGAAAGCATGAAAAGTATAGATGGATACCCGGTAAGAATCGGGTCCGATAAAATCCATAAGTCTTTTCCGCATGGCTACCGCACCGGCGTCTGTATAAGTAAGGCACAGGATATTTTCGGGAAGGGAATCTGTTGAAACCAGGATATGTGCAATACGTGCAGCCAGGATCTGGGTTTTCCCTGTACCTGGTCCGGCAATAACAAGTACCGGGCCTTCTGTCCGGTCAACTGCCATACGTTGTTTTTCGCTAAGCCCTGAATAGATTCCGTTAAAATTCCCGGTGGTATTGATTTTCATTCTTTTTGGTGTAAAATTGGGAAAGCAAACATGTAAAAAAGGCCCGGTTAATTGTCAACAAAAACGAGGGAACAAGCAACGGAACAGCTGTGATTCGGAACTTGTTTTATCGAATGTATGATTATATTTGCCTTCTATACTTTACTCAAATACTAATTTAAGCTTAGATGATGAAAAAGTTCGACTTACGCGGTTTATCCCTTGTTTTCGGAGTTGTTGGTTTAATGTTGATGTCAGGCGTATCCATGGCTCAGAATGCCAGGGTTCAGCTGATAAATAACTCAGCAGCCGCAGTATGCGATACAATAGATGTTTACCTTAACGGTACCAAAGTGGCCGATGATCTGCTCTTCAGGAATGGTTCGGCGCTTTTATCACTTACCCCCGGAAATTATCTTGTTGATATCAATGGACCTGCAAGTCTTGACTCAGGTAGCCAGCGCATTGCCAGCTTCAATATTGCCCTTGATGTGAATTCGGGCAATATGCTGATGCTTGAAGGTGTTGACGATACATCATCCGCAATGCATGCCCCTAATCCGGATGCGATCAATACTTCTCTGGCTCTGGTTCACCGGAAAGGAGTTGATTTTACAGCAGCTACAGGACAAACATCCCTGTCGGTATTTCATGGCACAACAGATTTTGCCGGTTTTAGCATGTCGGTCAGGGTACCTTCTGCAAAAGCAATTGCAACCAACCTTCATTTTATGGATACCACCGGAAATGTGACTGCTGGTGCTGTCGAAAGCCTTATGGACCTTAAGAATGCATCCGGAACGGTTGTCATAAATTCTTTTATTCTTCCCCTTGCTTCTTATGCCAGAAAATCGCTGGTGATTTTTACATCGGGCTTCGTGAATCCTGCTGCAAATCAGAATGGCCCTGGTTTTGGTGTTTATGCTCTTGACACAAACGGAGGAGCTCCTATAATGCTGGCTGCAGCATCAAGGATCCAGTTTATTCATAACAGCCCTGACCCTGAAAATGATACGCTTGGTATCTGGCTCTATAATACCGTCACTCATGATTCCGTGGTCCTGAAGGATATGGTTTTCAGAACTGCAGGAGCAATGCAAACAATCCGTGAAGGAGTGTATGATATTGTACTGACAAAAGCACATCGCACAGATACGGCAGCAGCCGGTGTGCTATTCCGCGCAAATGCCCAGTCGGTTTCGGGAGGTAAAACATACCTCGCAATGGTAGCGGGTCTTGCGGATACAATGAACTATGCGGTTAATCCTAACGGAGTGCGCCGTAACCTGTCCCTCGATCTTTATGATAACTTTTCAGAAGGCGTGGCAACAGGTGTAACGGTATTTTTTGCCAATGGAGTTCCTGATGCCCCGGCATTAACCATTGACAGGAATATTCAGGCGCCTGTTAATATTTTTCCCGCATCAGATTTCAGAAATATGCTTACCATGACAAACCTTGACACAGGTAAGAACTATGTAATTATTGAAAAGAACAGCACAGGAATAAATAAAGTGGCCCGTCTTCGTTTGCCTGCTATAGCGTCGCAAAAAACCGGCGTGCTTTTCGCATCTGGATTTTATGATACAACCGGTAACGCAAATATTGGAACAGGAAGACGCCATTCGTATTTTCTTGCTTCACCCAATGGAACGATAACGGCAGTTCCTACCCTTAATGGATTTATTCAGTTTATCAATGCTTCTGCTGATAAGGTAAAAGCAGGTAAGGTAAGTCTGTTTATTAACGGTGTAAAAGCATACGATACGTTTCCTTTCAGAAAAGCCACTCCATTTATGTCTCTGGCGCCTCTTAAATCATACAGGTTGAATGTAGCTCCTGCAAACAGTGTTGATACAAGCACAAGTTATTACGGTGTGACGATTACACCTGATACCATGAAGTATTATTACGCGGTTGCAACGGGTATGGTTGATGCCGGTTTTGCCGCCAATCCGGATGGTGTCAGCACCGCATTCGAAGTGCTGGTTTACGCTAATGCAAAAACAACAGCTGCACAGAACAGTAAAAATGTTGACCTGCTTTACTTTCATGCCATGAGTGATGTTCAGGCTACAGTAATCAAAGGAAAAGACCAGACTCAGTTCCTTTCGAACAATAACAAATTCAAAACCTTCAACGCAAATTATCGCGCCCACGCTGGTCTTGATAATATCCAGTTTGATGTAAGAGATGCTGCCAATGATACGTTCGTTCTTTTTACCGGTTATGGTAACCTGGCATTATATAAAGGTACAGCAGGGCTGGTATTCGCAAGCGGGTTTCTGCATCCTTCAGCCAATAAAGGAGGGGATTCTGTTCTGATGATGGTGGCCTGGCCTACCGGAAAAACAGATACTATCGGTCCTAAAAAGAAAACGGGAATTAAGGAAGAACTTATTCCGGCAAACTCCGTAAGCTGTTATCCTAATCCGGCACAGTCTTTACTTAATATTGATTTTGAAGCGCATAGAAATGGTACGCTGGATCTTCAGTTGATTGATATCACAGGACGCGCTGTAATTAAGAGGAGTATGAACGTTACCCATGGTAAAAACGAAATAGAGATCAATGTTTCACAGATTCCTGCAGGATTATATTTTATCCAGCTAGGAACCGGCCAGGGTGCTGTGGTGAAAAAAGCCGTGATCAGCAGATAGGAATTGATTTGTCAGATCATAAAAAAAGCGCATCAACAGATGCGCTTTTTTTATTTGGTTTATTTGAGTGTCCTATCTTTTTGTGCTGTAATTCGGAGCTTCTTTGGTTATCGTAATATCATGCGCATGGCTTTCTTTCGCACCGGCCCCGGAAATCTTAATGAACCTGGCTTTTTGCAGTGCGGCAATATCTTTTGCACCACAGTACCCCATTCCTGCTCTTAATCCACCAACAAACTGGTAAATAACTTCTTTTAATGAACCCTTGAACGGCACGATTCCAACAATACCTTCAGGCACAAGTTTAGCAATCTCATCTTCTGCATCCTGGAAATAACGGTCTTTTGAACCTTCTTTCATGGCCTCGATAGAACCCATTCCCCTATAGGACTTGAATTTCCTTGACTCATAAATAATGGTTTCACCGGGAGACTCTTCTGTTCCGGCAAAAATGGACCCTGACATTACCGTGCTGGCCCCCGCAGCAAGTGCTTTAACGATATCCCCGCTGTACCTGATCCCGCCATCTGCAATTATAGGGATCTGAGATCCTTTAAGCGCCTTTGCAGCCTCATAAATAGCGGTGAGTTGAGGCACCCCAATACCGGCAATAATTCGTGTAGTGCATATTGAACCAGGTCCTACTCCAACTTTTACCCCGTCGACTCCGGCAGCAGCAAGTGCTTTGGCTCCTTCACCTGTTGCAACATTTCCTGCAATGATATCAAGTGAAGAGAACATCTTTTTAAGCCTTTTCACTTCATTTAAAACGCCCCTCGAGTGTCCATGAGCGGTGTCAATGATCACAAGATCGGCTCCTGCCTTGGCCAGGGCAGCAATTCTATCCTGGGTATCAGGAGTAACACCAACGGCAGCTCCGACCAAAAGACGACCATGCTTGTCTTTACAGGCATTAGGATTATCGCGAAGTTTGAGGATATCCTTATAGGTAATAAGGCCTATCAGCTTTCCCTGTTTGTTTACAACGGGCAGCTTTTCAATTTTATGTTTCTGAAGGATCAGCTCTGCTTTCTTGAGATCTGTGCCTTCCGGTGCAGTTACGAGATTGTCTTTTGACATTACCTCACTTACCTTGCGGCTCATTACTTTTTCAAATCTCAGGTCCCGGTTTGTAAGAATACCCACCAGTCTCTGCTTATCATCCACAATAGGTATTCCCCCGATCTTATTCTCATTCATCAGCGCAAGAGCCTCTTTTAAAGTAGCATTTTGCCTGAGTGTAATGGGGTCAATGATCATCCCGCTTTCACTACGTTTCACCTTTCTCACCTCTTCGGCCTGACGTTCAATGCTCATATTCTTATGCAGGATACCCACACCGCCCTGCTGAGCCATGGCCACGGCAAGGCGATATTCAGTGACCGTATCCATGGCTGCGGATAAGATCGGGATATTGATACGGATATTACGTGTAAGCCCGGTGGAGGTATTTACCTCGCGTGGAAGAACTTCGGAATAAGCAGGAAGAACGAGTACGTCATCAAATGTGAGACCTTCTCCGAAAAACTTGGATTTGTCGTTTATCATGGCAAATAATGCTACGGATGGTTATTTGCCGTGCAAATGTAAACGAAATAAACGCAATGCAAGGATAAAAATCCGGGAAGAAGAAAGGACAAGGGAATAACAGCTGCCGGTTCACCACTTAATGCGGGGTTACCCTTGTTTTTTTTCCACCGGATAATGTTTAGTGGCCCGGGAGATGGAACCTGAAATTTCCCTTTTCAGAGATTCCGGACCCAATACCTTCACTTTATCACCATAACTCAGAATATGGGATTTCAGCTCATAACTCGGGATGACTTCAAGGCTGATAATAAAAGCTTTTGAGCTGTCTTCTATAATTTCCTGGGTACCATGCAGGGGTTGGGACTTGATATAAGGGGCTTCACCAGGTGCGAATTCAAGCACTACTTTTTCGGGGGTATATTCAGAGATAACAGAAATCCCGAAAGAATGCCTGAAATAATCGGCAGCTTTAAACTCAGGGTCAGCTTTAAAATGAACCTTAGAAGGAATTATTTCCTTGATCCGCTCAAGGGCAAAAGTAATAATCCTGGAAGTATCAGGAGCTCTTCCTGTAACGTACCAGCGGTTTCTGTATTCCTTCAGAACATAAGGATGATAGGTATATGTTTTCACCTTGTTTTCTCCAAAACGCTGATAGTGGATCATCATGACTTTCATCTCTTTGATGGCTGTCAGAATGATCCCGAGGAATTCATTGCCCTTTGCACTCAGTCCTTTTTCAGTCTGAATAACCATGTCAAGGTCATCCTGTCCGGCAATCCGCTGCATACTGATAAAATCCTCTATTTTACTCACCGATTGGATAAATTGTTTTACGGGTTCGATCCCTTCAAATTGCTTCAGAAGTGAGCATGCAAACTCCAGGGCATAAAGATCTTCCTGCTTGAGCGGTATCTTACTGATCGAATAATCAGGATCGCTGTAGTAGTATCCGTTCTGCTTCCGGTCATATTCAATGGGAGCGAGGTAACCAAGCTCCTCATCGTGTTTCATGTCATAAATATCCTTGTCGATGGTTCTGGCCGAAACGGATCCAAGCCCACTGCAGGCTTCAATAAGTTCATTCTTCGTCGGATAGCGCTTATGCCGGTTGCGCAAAGCCGTATCAATGATCCGGTAGCGGATAAATGCGTTCTTGTTTTTGGGCATCCCGCAATATAAGCTGCTTCCGCAACTTTTGGCACTACGCAAATAGGTTGCGAAGTGATGGGGCCATCTTTGAATAAGAAATCAAAAAACATATGAAAACGACTAAAGAAATCATGAGTACCATCAGCACATCTCAACTTCTGGACGATTCAAATTCGGCGTTGCTGAACGGACGTTATTACGATGCAATGCACCTTCTCAACGCCTATCTTCTTTTTGATCATACAAATATTCTGGCCCGTCTCAGAAAAGGCCTCTGTTATCTTTATACGAACCAGCCTGACAAAGCACGTTTTCTTTTTGATCAGGTATTGTCGGAAGGAGAAGATCAGGCAGAAGCATATTACTGTTATGCCGAATACTACAAGCTGCATTTTGATTATGAACTGGCAAATACCTATATCTCTGCAGCTATTTCAGCGGACAATGAGAATGCAACCTACCATTGGCTCGCCTCCGAGATCTGTTTTCTGAAAAGTGATCTGGATGCTTCCTTTACCCTGATCAACAGGGCAATTGTACTTAATCCATTTAAGGAAGAGCTTTATTACTGGAGAGCGATGATCCTTAACAGATTCGGAAAGGAAACTGTCGCAATCGGGGACCTTACCCGCGCAATCTGCATCAATCCCTCATTTTCAGATGCGCTGCGTTTAAGGGCTAAGATCAGGATGAATATGGGTGTTGTGGAAGAAGCGCTTAAAGATTTGAAACAGGCACAACGTTTTGAATTGTTAAAGCAGGAAGAACTCAAAAGAGCAGCGTGATTGATTGCATCTTAGGGGCAGATTAAAAAAAGCCGGATTCCCGGCTTTTTTTAATAACTCCTCTTTAAGGAAGAAGTACTATTCCTTTTTTCCACCAACCATCAGCAATTCATTTACAACGATTTCGGTGATGTAACGTTTGTTACCCTCCTTGTCGTTGTAAGATCTGGTGTGAATTTTCCCGTCAATGGCCACCTCATTGCCTTTTTTAAGATACTTTGAAATGATCTCAGCATTTTTTCCCCAGGCTACCAGGTTATGCCATTGTGTTTCGGTGATCCTTTCACCCTTTTCATTTTTGTAACTCTCGTGTGTGGCAATGGAAAATTTGGCGAGCTTTTTTCCGCCATTCAGGTCTTTTACATCCGGATTCTGGCCGAGATTACCGATCAGCCGGACGCTGTTTCTTAAGTTGTTCATAAGCTTAAATTTTTAAAATATAAAATAATTGAATGCAGCAGGCTCTCATCTCGCGGTCGACCAAACGAATGAAGTAACCTGAATGCTGTTTCAAAAATCAGATTGTTTGGTCAATGTACCCGTATATTATACGTGTATATCCGATTTTAAACGTTTAAAACACTTAAGCTTTATTGGTTAATTTGCATCGCGCGTCACTATGAATACGGCTTCACTTTCAGAAATCAAAAAAGAACTGCAGCTTCGCTCTCCCAAAGAGCTGACGGAGTTATGTCTCAGGCTGGCAAAGTACAAAAAGGAAAATAAGGAACTGCTGAACTACCTTTTGCTGGAAGCGGGTGACGAGGATAACTATATTTCTCATGTGAAGGCCGAGGTGGAGGAACAATTCAGAATGGTGAATTCAACAAATGTGTATTACGCCAAAAAGAGTATCCGTAAAGCACTCAGGATGGTGAATAAGTACGCTAAATATTCAGGGCAACCTGTTACAGGAATTGAATTATTGATTCATTTCTGCCTGCAGATCAGGAAGAGTGGCGTAAATATGAACAAAAGTGTTACGCTTTCGAACCTTTACGGGAATCAGCTAAAAAAAATTGAGAAGATCCTAAGCGGCCTTCATGAGGACCTGCAATACGATTACAGGAAACAGGCTGAGGACCTGCTGTAAAAGATCAGTCTTCATAAAATTCGAGCAATGATCCGAAATAATCATTGTCCCATCCCCCGGCGATATCATCGTAGGCATCATCCGGAATATTGGTATGCCTCAGCTCAACAGATGTTCCTTTTTTATCGGGGTGAAGTTTGATCGTTACAATGGATTCTTCTTCCTGATCCCCGAAATACCATTGCTGAGTCAGCTTTTTCCCAGGATCGAACGCCAGGTTCCTCCCACTGATATTTCCACTCCACAGTGAGAATTCACTTCCCGGTTCCGTTCCCATTTCGGCGGTAGCACCTGTCCAGAGCTG
>JADMIO010690244.1_pt1 | contig 67057 bp, 40 predicted proteins | sample 8958161 | NCBI WGS metagenome assembly JADMIO01 (sample SAMN16585339, study PRJNA669376) | soil metagenome | isolation source: Crop rotation soil | place: USA: Cullars Rotation, Alabama | collected 2011 | reverse complement strand
AAGCGGCGCCAGGCCGCCGCACTCCAAGGAGGCGCCTAAATTCAAAACTGCGTGAGGGGATTTTCTTCTCTCTTACACATTAGTCATCAGGTAACGAAATGTTGACTGATAGAGAGGAGAAAATGAGATGTTAACCCGAACAATCAATGCCCTGCGGCCCGCCATAGCCGTCGCGATCACATTGCTACTTCTTATCCCCGGTTTTGCCTCCGCCCAGAGCCCGCTAATTGACGGGATAAACACCATTCTCAAACAGCCGTTCTACAACATCGCCCACATGACAAACACCCCCGAAGCAGTTAACTGGGCCTTAAGACAAGGCGCCAACGGTGTCGAGATCGATCTGCAATTCAACTCGGACGGCACGCCCCTGGAATTCAAGCACGGCGGCACGTGTGACTGCAGCGTTTGCGGTTCCTCTTCTCCCTTACACGTGTGCTCAGTCTTAAATCAAAACTGCTCGGCGACGACTGGTCCAACTCAACTACTCAATCACATCGCCAAGACAGATCTGGCACTCGTCTATATCGACAGCAAGATCAACAGCGACACTTACCTTTACGGCGCCGGCAACGAAGTCATTCAGCTTCTGGAGACGCAATTGTTCGGAGCCGGTTTTCGAGGGATAGCGCTGGTTTCGGCGGCCGACAATTTCGGCTATATCAGGGCGGCAGCCGAGCGCGCTGTATCTTCCGCTTACCGCGACAGGATTTACTTCGGCCTCGATAAAGATATGTCGAGAACGGCGCAGCAGACGATCGATCTATTGCAGCAGTTGCCCACTGATAATCTGGTCTATAACTACGGGGTCACATCTTGCCTTTACATTGAGTACTACAATGAAATTTCCACGGGCGTCGCGAATCAGATAAGCGGTAAGGTGAAAATGACGGGCATCTGGACAATCGACAATCAAACGAGCATGGGGGAGTACATCAGCCGCGGCGCCCGTGCGATGGTGACAAACAGGCCCGCTATCCTTAAACAAGAGCTGGCGAACAGGAACATCCCCCTGGCTACGCCCGTCGCCGGGTTGTTCAATCTGGCGGCCGGCAAAACGGCCAAACAGTCTTCCGAGAGTTGGGGTGGGAAGGCGAGCCGGGCTGTGGACGGCAACACGAGCGGGAGCTGGTACGACAACTCCGTCACGCACACAGCGGCAGAGACTCTTCCGTGGTGGGAAGTCGATCTCGGCGCGGATTATCCGCTCGACAGTGTGGTAATCAACAACCGGACGGACTGCTGCGCCGACAGGCTTAACGACTTCCATCTTTACATAGAGACGGCTGATGGGAGTATGACTCTGGCGTATGATCATCAGGGAGCGGCTGGGCAGACGATACAGATCCCCACCCGCGTTACCGGGCGGTATATCACAATTAGCGTGTACGGCCCTGGACGATATCTCAGTCTGGCCGAGGTGCAGGTGTTTAAGTGGCCCTATGAAAACGTGGCGCTCGGCAGGCCGGCGACACAATCTTCAGTAATCTTTGGCGGATCGGCGAGCCGGGCCGTGGACGGTAACACCAACGGAAACTGGTCCAGCAGCTCCGTCACGCACACGGATGCAGATTCTCTTCCGTGGTGGGAAGTCGATCTTGGCTCAGCTCAACTGGTTGATAAAATAATTATCTACAACCGGACCGACTGTTGCGGAAACAGGCTCGATAACTTCGGGCTTCAAACTAGCATTGATCTTATCGGATACCACGCCATCACCTACACCTACCTACATAACGGTGCAGCAGGCGCAAAGATAGAAATCCCCATCCACCAAAACGCGCGCTATGTGAGGATTACGGGTATGGCGCCGTGGTTCGCGCCGAGCTATCTCAGCCTCGCCGAGGTGGAGGTTTTAGTACACCGATGACGCTGGTACACAATAGTCATGACAACACGCGCGGCCGGCGCCGCGCGTTTGTCGTGTGCGCGCTCGCGCTCTGTCTACTGTATTCGATTGCCGCGCCGTCCATCGCGCAGGACGACGAGAGGAACCTTTGGGACACTGCTTTCGATCCCGGGCAGAAGCGTGCCGGCCGCAAGCCTGGCCGTTACCGTATCAAGACTCCCGGTATCTCCACCGACGGTGTCGCGCCGGATACAGTCGTCGGCATCACCGTCTGGCGTCTGCGTCCGGTCCGCGCGGCTGACGACGGCGAGCGGATTGTGGTCCATGATGATGAAGGGACGGAGGCGTGGATACCCGAACGCATTCCGTCTGGTGCGAGTTTCGCCGAAGGCGACCGCGTGCGCCTGAGCGTCGAAGCCGCACGCGCGGGTTACTTGTACGTCATTAACCGCGAGCAGTACGCGGACGGAACGCAAGGTGAGCCTTACCTGATCTTCCCAACCACGCGCACGCGCGGCGGTGATAACCGCGTGCAGCCTGGTCTTCTCATAGATATCCCCGCGCAGGACGACCACCCGCCTTTTCTTTCGCTCAGACGCACTCGCGCAAATCAGTCGGCGGAGGTGTTGAGCTTCATCATCACGAGGCTGCCGCTCGAAGGCCTGGAGATCTCCGATCGCCGGCAGAAGCTTTCGGCCGAACAGGTCGCGTCGTGGGAGAAATCCTGGGGCGGTCCGCTCGGGCGTTTGGAGCTCGCCGGTGGTGTGGGCCAACCATGGACCAGGTTGGAGAAGCAAGCCGGCGCGACTGCCACGCGCCTGAGTCGTAACGCGCCCGCGCCGCAGACCATCTACTACAACCCCGCGATCAAATCCGACGCGCCGTTTCTGTTAACGATACGGCTCGACTACACACGCCCACGCCGTTAAAGCATCTCTCGCCTGAGGGATTCCTTCTCTCGATTTCGCACTAACAAATAGACGCACTGAGTCGGCGTCATATCACATAAAAGGAGAGAGATTATGAGTAAAGCTATGAGAGAACGAACAAAAGGTGTCAGAAGGGTTTCGTTCGGCACGGATGCTACGCTGACTGTTCACCAGCTTTTTGAAAACGCGGCGGGGCCGTTGCCCATCAGCTCCGGTACATTCCACACCGACGGCGGAGCCTTCCTGCTTTCCGTCTCCGGCTCGGGCTACCGGGCGACGGCTAACGGCGCCGGTTCAGTCGCCTTCGACATCTACATTGACGGTAACTACTACGGTTGGTCTCAGGTGTGTTCCAACAACACCGAGTCTCATGTGGCTACCGTCCCCGTGACCCTTCTCATTCAGGATCTGGGCGCGGGAGATCACGTACTTACCCTGGACGCCGAAGATCTCACCACCACGGATGAGAACGATCTCTTCAACGCGACCGCGGAGGAGTATGTGATTCCGGGGACGGTCTCGTAGCGCCGTATAAAAATGGACCTTCATCTACGGGCAGCCGCTTGGCTGCTCGTGGCTCTGTTAAGCTATGCGTGAGGCAAATAGAGATGAATGAAAGAACTCTGAAACTGCTGGCTTTAGGTAGTGTCGTATTTCACTTTGTGATCGTGGTCTTGCATTCGATCGCTCACGAAGTGTTGCCGGTAAAGGCGACTCCTGCGCAGTTGGCTTTTATTGTTCCCGTCATCATCATCGCGCCGGTGGTTGCCGGATTGCTGCTCTTAAAATTTAATACGGCCGGGACGGTTCTGCTGATAGCTTCGATGCTCGGCTCGTTCATCTTCGGCGTCTATTACCACTTCATCGCCGACACGATAGACCACGTGGCCCATGTAGCGTTTCTACAACCGGTGTTCTGGTCACAGATGTTTCAGGGTACAGCTTTCCTCCTGGCGCTATCCGAGCTCTTCGCCGCGGGTATCGGATCTATTCTGCTTTCGCGAAGATACACCCGCACTTATCAACGCGCACGGCGCTGAAAGTTACTTAGGGCGAAGCCGCGTGAGTCACATCAGCAACGATTCAGGTAAGCTTCGCCTCAAAGTAGGAATCGTACTTGGATCGGGTCAGTACAGGGAGCGATAGCGACCTGGTCAGTGATCAGCATGCGATACTTCCGAAGGATTTTGACTCCCATCGTGACCAGGTCGCTATCGCTCCCTGTACGGACCCGATCCAAGAATGATTGGTGTGGGTGTGAAGACTGGAACTGTTCGCTCAGTCGTGAGCTACGGCATCGGTGTCAGTTCTCATTACAGCTTTGATTACTGACAACTCGGCTCTTATTCGAGTGGGCCTGTCTTCCAGTTCGGAGGCTAAAGATAAGGCGCCTTGTACCTGGATATTGGAAATCGCCAGCGCGGCAAGGGTTTCGTAGAGGCTGAATGTTTCGGCGCGTTCTGTTCCGCCATACCAACGGTCTTCGCCGTCGCAGCCCAAATCGACACGCCTTAAAACGGAAAAGACAGCAGGAACTCGATCCTTCACGTGATTGACAGCCTTTATTGCTTCTCGCATCACCATCGTCGCTTCAAGCGGATCGAATTGAACGTAGACACCTGCTACAGCCAACAGAACGCTCGCTTGTAGCTCGGGATCGCCCGGATCTCTAACGAGAAACCGGGCGCGATTCAAGAGATCCAGAGCGCCTGATTTGTCACTACTCTTGAGCGACTTCGCAGCAATTCTTACGAACAGCAGCGCGCGCTCACTCTTAGCTGCGACTTTCTCCGCCAGTGCAGGCGCCTCAACCAGATTTCCGGAATCGATTGCCGCCCCAGCGATGTCATAGCTCACAAACTGCAGGACCTTGTCACGCAAAGAAATATTCTCGATCCGATCCGCCATCTGCTGCGCCTGGGAAAAGTTTTTGGAGGAATCCAGTTTGAAAATGACTTCCGCATAAGCTTGATCGCGTTTGCATCCCCCGGGCAGCTTGCTGATTAGCTCGAGCTTTTCCTTTGCAGTTCCACTGAGATAATCCTCGGTTGATTGATACTTGCTCGTGTTGGCCCTCATTGCCAATATCGCTTGCAGACGCTTTTCAACGGCAGCCTGTCGCTCAGCAGTTGTTCCAGTCTGCGCCTGGCGATAAATGGTGGACCATGCGCCCTCTGCGCTCGGCATGTAACGCTGTGCCTCAGGGAATAGGTATGCCGCACCGAACAGCGCGAGGCTGTTCAGCAGATCCCGGTCAGACTCGCTGGCAGTTGTAGCTCTACTCAGCGTGTCAGTGATACTTGCAAAAGCAAGCTGAAGATATGCCCTGGCGAATGTTGGATTTGGTTTCAACTCAGGTGTACGCAAACCACCGAATCCTGTAAACGACATTGGATCGATGGACCCGCCATATGCCTCGCCATATCCGAGCGGATAACCTGCCAGCCATAAAACTGAGCTGAGATCCGGACTGCGAGTCGCAAGCAGTCGCTTGAGATAAAAGTCGTAGAGTTTTTCAGCAGTGGCCGGATCTTTCTCCGCTACCTTGAAAAGGAACGACAAACCGCTCATCGATGGACCAGAGGATGCTACTGTTTGGGCCAACTCAACTGCCAGTCCAAGGTCTGAGTCGAGCAGGTCGCGCGCTACCCGCAAGGCTTGGGCTCCGGAAGAATTCCTCTTGTCCCGCGATTCCATAAGCCGGTTTGTAAGGCTGAGGCCCAGGGCTCGATCTCGCCGTGCGGCTCTTGAAAGAACGTTAGTAATGATTTCACCAGGCTTTTGCGCAGTTGGAAGAGATAAGGCTCGATCGAACGCGTCGTTGAATAGTTTCCTGGATTCATTCTTGTCGACTTGCCAATAAGTGTCCGCGAGCTCTGCGAGGATTAGGGGACGTTCTCGTTCCGGTTCGAGAGCACGCGTTTCAACGGCTAAATTGTCGAGCAGAATTTTCCAATCGGTGAGATCGGTGGGATTTTTTGAGCGCGAGGCTGTCTGAGGTGCGTTGTTGGCCGGCCGCTCTTGTGAAAGGACTTTCGAAGCAGAGCCCAACACAAGCGTTCCTATCAACACTGTAAAGACGAACCGGCGCATGCTATACGACCACATCAACGAAGAGAGCTAATCGGAGGTTTAGAGTTCAGCCTTTAGGCTGCTGTTTTGAGCGGCAAGCTAAAGGCTTGAACTCTAAACTGTTCACTACCCAGGAGAGAAGTTGTCTTATTGTAGTAGCTCCTCACCGCCGCCGCCGCTGCCCTTTGGACAGATAATGCCTGTCCCGCTATCACACTGCATAATGCAGCCATTAGCAGAGCCCCTGCCGGAACAGCACTCGTCACTACCACAACCTGACAAAGCGTTGCAACAAAGGCTGGCGGATTCGGAGGCTATGGCAGTGGTATTAACGGCTTCGCCCACCAACATTACCGCCGAAAACAACAGCGCTACAATCAAAGAAGTTGTCTTTTTCATTTTATCCTCCAGAAGTTAAAGCTAGTCGGAAGTTCCGACTGCGAATTGCGTCAGGAACGGAGAGTCGTCGCTTGCTACACCCGAGCCTCCGACATAGAACTTACGAACACCGCGCTCGTTCTGAACACCAAACCCAAAGTAGTTCAGAACATTGCTGACCTCTGAACTTCGGAAACGATTCTTTTCGTTACCGAGAAAATCAAATTCAACAATCTCAACGTGCGGGAGGTGAAGGAGAACAAAAATCCGATCGTCCACCACGGAGATGCCTGCGACATATCGTGGCAGCACGACTCTGGAAGAAGAGCTGGGATTCGTGAACGACTCGTCTTTCGACAGGGCATCCAATCGGGAGAAAACCGGATGCTGAACGGCGAATTCGCGAACGAGCGTCTCTTTCGTGAGGTCATAGATCTCAACCAGCGGTCGATGCTTGAACGCGACAAAGAGCAATGGCCACAAGCACGCCATTAAAGTCTGGTCGTCCAGGCCTTTATATTGTGCCTGGTTGAACCTTCGACCAAAGCTGGAGACCCGCTCTCCATTGGGATTGAGCTTAATGATTAGACCATCAGACTCGTTCGCCCCCCTGTAGGCAGTATTCGCGTAGATCGATCCATCGTTGCCTACGACAAAGTCCCACATCGAATAGTGGGTTCGCAGCAGCTTCTCGTACTCACCGTTTTCTTTGAAGATCTTTACCCCCTCGTCATCCGTGACATAAATCTTTTGCTGTGCTTTTCGAACCACGAAGGGAAAACGTAAAGCACCCTCGCCGGTCGGTGTGGGTACGACAGTTGTTTCATTGGTTTTCGCTGAATAAGAATCGAGCGTGTGGGCCATATTGTCAGCGATAAGAATGTTTCCGTTCGTGTCGGTGTCCATCGAGGAGGGATAAATAAAGCGCTTGTTGATTAAGTGTTCCTGCTTTAAGGAGACGGCACTGGTGGGTGGCAGTTCTTTTAGAGCGGCTTCCTTGACCTCGAAATCACGAGCATTCCCTTTGGATGGTTTCGCGGCGGAATTGACTGCGACGGTCTTCGTACACGCCCAACAACAGGTGATACAAAAGATCGCAATAGCGATGAATGCCGGTATCTTATGGCTTTGCATTTGTGTTCTCCACATTAGCCAGAAAACCGTCAAGCTCCGGCACACTGTGCAGCACTGAAATGGCGCCTCTATCAATCGCCACTAAAGAGCCATTGACCGCCGCCTCTCCGTATCTGAGCTGGAAACTCTCCCATACATTGGAAAGTTCGGGATCTGCCAGGGCTACTGGATTAGTGACTTTCAGATTGCTCTTGAAGTTTTGGACATCGTTAGAGGTGTAATTTTTCGGAAATAGAATAAGCAGCTCAACGTCGGGGAGCCGAGCATGATGGCCCTTCAATGAATCAATCAGCTCGCCCGACGGACAATACGTTCCGATCACTGAAAACAAAGCGATCACAGCTTTACCTGATGGCGAAGTGAGAGTTCTTTGCCGAATCGCTTCGAGTTGTGCACTTTTGACTGAGACGAGGGCTTCCTGAAGTAGCGCGGGAGAATAACCAGGCTTTCCATCAACTAGTGCCTGAAGTTTGGCTAACGCGCCGCCCTGGTAATAAAACCTGTGATCGACGCGCGTTCCAGTCTTGTCGAAAATGAGAGTCTTTTCGCTGTATTCCGGAATCTCAAACGCTGTTCGCAGTTCCTTGAAGTCTTTCTCCACTACGGAAACGTCGTCAGTGATCGAAGGCACACGCGCACGCAGGTTTTGCGCATTCGAAGTCACCACAAGAATCTTCACCGGTTTTTTAGGACGATCGTTGAGGACCGCGGAGAGAAGGTCGGTCTGCTGTCGAACATCGGGGTTGATGAATTGTACGAATAAAGGCGTGCCGAGGAATTGTTTGCTTTGCAGGCTTTGTCCCCGATCGTTAACCATCTGAACTTCAGGAAGGAGTTTTTTCTCGGTCTTTGCATCTCGTGAAGTTTCCGGCTGTCTTGATCGGACCACCGAGATATAGCCTGCGAGTAGCACATTTACAGCGATTAGAAACCCGACAATGAGACGAATTCGAAGAGACATACTGTGAACCTCACGCTCGTGTGAAAGACACACTTCCCCAACAAACTCTGTGCTTTGATCTCTCGATCGCAACAGCAGAAACTTGCGATGGTCCAATTTTTTGAGAGTAGCCTACGAGTTGTCGTTTCTAGTACCGGGCATCCAAAATGTCTAGCGCCAGTTGCGCCACTTTCACTGATGGCGTTTACTGCGCCAATCGCATCTACGTCCGGCTCTTCGCTTCCATTCTCGTCTCCAGATACCACGTTAAGTTTGGCAGGTAGACCTCATATCTTCTTCCAATTGCGATCGCCCTGACGGCGCCAGTCTCGACCCAAAACTGAATCGTTCGACGCGATAACCCCGTCAAGTCAGCGGCGCGTCCCGTGTCAGCAAATAGTTCTGTACGCTCCTGACCAGAAGCAGCAAGATAGAGTTTTAAAAGGTCACTGTCCGTGAGGTCGGCCACTGTAGATTTAGCTGGGGATGGATGCATTGCTACACCTCCTTATCGATGTTCGTAGCTCGGCAAGTACATGGGGGAAGATAAACTTGCTGGTTTAATGTCTACTTCAATCTAAATGGGCTGGAGTGGAATGGGAGGATTGCTAAACGGTGAACGGCAGATTAGTCCTGTTTCCCACGGAAGTCAATAATCGACTTAATTAGACGTGAAGACCTCAGCTTTATTACTGACGCCCTGAAAAAATTTTCACTCGCAAACAGTTCCGAAATTCCTTTTGCGTGACGTGGGCGACTGTTGTAAGGATTCGCCTCAATCCTTACACTTCCGCATAAGATTCGGGATGCAGGCTGAAGACTACAAATATTTGTATGAGCTCGAAGAGAACTTCTGGTGGTTTGCAGGAATGCGAACGATTGCCGGCGCCCTGCTGGACCAGTATTGCGGAGCAAACCGTAATCGCAGAATTCTCGACGCTGGATGCGGAACAGGCGGCAATCTCAACTGGTTAAGACGCTACGCCGGTAGCGGCGAGATTTATGGAATTGATCTCAGCGTTGAGGCTTTGCAGTTCTCTCGTGAAAACGGACCCGGAAGATTGGTGCGGGCTTCAGTTACAGATCTCCCCTTCGACAACTCATCATTCGATCTCGTCACCAGCTTCGACGTGCTCGTACAACTGCCAACGGGCGGTGCGGATGTACAAGCCATCCGCGAAATGTATCGAGTGCTTAGACCCGGCGGGATTGGCTTTGTTCGCGCTGCGGCTTTCGAATGGTTACGAAGCGGGCATGATAAGGCATTGGGAACCCAAAAACGTTACCGATTATCCGAGTTATCGTCACGATTGGAGCAAAATGGTTTTGTCGCATTGCGTACAACCTATGCCAATTCGTTATTGCTGCCTGCGGCTGCGGCTCGCAGATTGATTCTCAAGAGAGTGGGACTAGCCGACAGCGGATCTGATGTAAAGCCTCTGCCTGGGTGGCTTAGGCCGCTAAACACGATAATGCGCGCGCCTCTTCAGGCCGAAGCTGTATGGCTAAAGACAATGCGCTTCAACTTGCCGGCCGGAGTCTCGGCAATTTGCCTGATGAGAAAGCCGTACCATTAGCTCACGATACCGCCGCTGTAGATCGAGGCGCCGAATCAAGGCGTGGCTCCAGGTATTGTGGGAGATGTGTGCGGTAAAACTCGACGGTGCGGGCAAGTCCATCGCGCCAGCTTGTACGAGGTCGCCAGCCGAGCGCCGTCTCGATCTTTTGAGAGCTCAAGTAACAGTTGCCGATCTCGATTAACTGTTGTTCGCGAGGAAAGGGAACATGACTCACTGACCCGCGACCTGTTAATCGGATTAACTCGTCCGCAATGTCGAACAAGCTGACCGGCTCGCTGCCGCCTAAATTGAAGATTTCGCCGTCTGACTTTTCGCTGCCGCCGGCCAGCAGCAATGCCTCAACTACATCGTCTACGTAGTTGAGGTCGCGGCGCTGTTTACCTTCGCCATAAAGTTCGATGACTCCGCCTGTAAGTGCATGGCGAACGAACCACCCGATGAATCCCTGGCGCGGGTGCGCGAGCAATTGACGTGGTCCATATGTGTTTGTCAAACGAAGGCAGACGGCGCGCATACCATACAATTTGTGATAAAGAAGATGATAGTGCTCAGCCGCGAGTTTATGAACGCCGTTAATGTCCAGCGGCGCCACGCGATGTGTTTCGCTGACCGGCAGGAACTCCGGACGGCCATAAACTTGTCGCGTGCTCGTGAAGACAATCTTTACGTGCGGGTTGTAGCTGCGACAAGCCTCGAGCAACGTGAGTTGAGCAGCGCAGTTCAATTCCAGATCGTGGTGCGGATACAGTAACGAGTCCAAATGGCTGACGTGTCCCGCGAGGTTGAAAATAACGTCAACACCACCGACGAGATGGTTTACCACATAGTCGCTTCCGATATCACCGCGAACGATTTTGACTCGATCCGCAATTCCGTCCAGGTTAAATTGGTTTGCTCCTTGTTCCGGCAGAAGGGCGTCGACAATGATTACTACAACCCCCATTTCGACGAGGCAGCGGGCAAGATTGCTGCCGATGAAGCCCATGCCTCCGGTAATCAGCACGGTACGACCGTTATATTGAGAGCGAAGGTTGTTCATTTTGAAATACCCGACCTTGTTAATTTGCTCGCAACAGCATGGCTCGTAGCCAGAGTCGTAGAAAGTCAAAAGCCGTGTGAATTACACGGCCAGGGGTAAAAAATTCCGATCGGCCGTGAGGACGGGGGTAATGATGCACCGGAGCTTCGACGAAACGACAGCCATTGCGATGTAGTTGGTGCACCAACTCGACGCAAATGGCGCCGCTCGTAACCGTAAGCTTCAGTGACGCGACTGCACTGCGCCTCAGCAGGCGGAAGTCACAGTCAACGTCGCGGATCGGAAGAAGGAAAAACAAACGTGCCAGGCTGTTATAAAGCCCGCCAATAACTTTGCGTTGTCGGCTATCTGCGCGTTTTATCTTAAAACCATTGACTACGTCAACCTCAGGCGTCAATAGTGGATAAAGCACCGGCAGCTCACCCACGTCATATTGGCCGTCACCGTCGGTATAAAAGATGAGCTCTTTTTGGGCAGCGGCAAATCCGCTGCGAAGCGCAGCCCCATACCCCTGGTTGTGCGCGTGATGAATAACGCGCACTTGAGAGTGCGACTCTGCCAGCGCTTCAAGCTGCGCCGGCGTTCCGTCAGTGCTTCCATCATTGATGACAATTACTTCGAAGTCGTCAGTGAGCGCGGGTAAAACGTTGAGTGCTGCTGTGACGAGCGCGCCAATCGACGCTGCGTCATTGTAAGCAGGGAAAAAGACGCTGATGCCGGGCCGCTCAGGCATAATTCAAGTCATAGGAGATTGCCACAAAGAAGCACGAGGTACAAAAAGTTTTCGACCGACTAATTGAGCCTTTCGTGCTTTTTTGTGGCTATACTGCTCTCAGAATGCAAGAGTCCCTTGAACGGGAAGGCTCGGCCCGTCAGAGTTTCGTCACTTTTTTGCGTGCTCGCCTGTCAATAGTCCTGCCCATACTGCTGCTCGCGCTCGCCGTGCGCGCCGGCTTCGTCGTTGCCTTTCCCGACCCTCTCGACGAGACGCGGTATAGACCCATCGCCGTCAACGTCCTGGAGGGCAACGGATTCTCTTCGGATGCGAGCGCACCTTATCAACCGAGCGAAGCAGCGGCGCCTGCGTACCCGGTCTTCATCGCCGCCGTTTACTCAGTTTTCGGGCGCAGCGCGTACGGTTTAACGCTGTCGCAGGCGTTTCTCGATATGGCCACGTGCCTGCTCGTCGCTTTCGTTTCATTCAGCCTCGCGCCGGCACGTCTAAAGAGCAGTGCGGCGCTCTGGGCGCTGACGATCTACGGAGTCTTTGCGTGGCCGGCGTTCGTTTGGGTGGCACGTGTTTACGCCGAGACTTTGACGCTGTTCTTCACGACGGCTGCTATCGCTCTCTGCGCGCCGGCAACGCGCAACGGTTCGCGGTACTGGCTCTGGGTGGGCCTGGCGTGCGGGCTTGCCATACTGACGAGACCCGATTCGGTGCTGCTGCTGGTCGCGATCGGTTTGTTCCTCCTGATACAACTTGCGCGGGAGCGTCAGTGGCGTGTCGCCTCGAGCCTCGCCTGTTTTTGTCTCGCCATCGGATTGACGCTCGTGCCATGGGTCATGCGCAATTACGTCTCGCTGGGCAAATTTCAGCCGCTGGCGTCGGAATATGGACAAACGCGAGATGCCTACTTCCCGGCGGGATATCTCTGGTGGGTGCGCACGTGGATAAAGGACGAGACTTATTTCGACTATGCCTTCAACCCGGCCTGGTTTCCTGAATCCACTTTCTTCGATCCCGAACGGCTGCCGCCCGGCACTTACGACTCGGAAGAGGAGCGCGTGCGCCTGGCCGCTCTGATCGCGCGCTTCAACCAGACGCGATTCATCACGCCCGACATGGACCAGGAATTTCGCGAGCTCGCCTACGAACGGATAAAGCGAGCGCCGGTACGCTTCTTCGTACTGCTCCCGTTTTACCGGGCGGCGTCTATGTGGCTCACGGGCTTCAGCACGTCGCACACGAAGCCTCACCTGCTGATCCTGAGAGTTCTTTCGGTTCTGCCGATCCATTTTGGCGGTGTACTCGGACTCGCGCTGATATGGCGACGCCGTCCACTGGCAATGCTGCTTGCGCTAGTGGTGCTGGTAAGGACTATCTTCATGGCATACCACTACGCACCAGAGACGCGCTACATGGCCGAGATCTATCCACCGATGATCGCTGCGTGCGGGGTGGCGGCTGCCTTCGCGTGGTCCTGGATTCTCAATCGCTGTGCGACGTACCGGCATTGATTCATGTTGTAAATTACTCGTGCATCATGCGCCCGTTGCGGACCCAATAGACGCGAAGAGCTCAGCTTTATTACCGACGCCCTGAAAAATTTTTCCATTATTTCCATCATAAACAGTTCTGGAATTTCCTGTTGCGTGACGTGGGTTAGAGGTCAATAATGTGCGCGTCTCAGAAAACCTAACGCTCTCCCTACCTCCCCGCACTCGATCGATTTCAGAGGACTGATTATGACACCCACAAGGCGGCGTGCGACGATTTTCGTAGCCATAACTCTGCTTAGTTGTTTTTTTCTACCAACTCTGGCCCACGCGCAGGATGACGAGCAAACGAATGTATGGCGCGTCGTCGAGCAATTCTTTGCTGCTTTCCAACAAAAAGATCTGCCGAAAGTGATGGCGCTGTGGAACGAGAAGTCGCCGGATTTCGCGGCCGGCAGGCAGAGTATGCAACAGACGTTCGCCACTTATCGCCAGATCGAAGTGAAGAGTCTGCGTCCGGATAAGATCGCTGTCGAAAAAGACAAAGCAACCGTTCAGTTGATCGCTGAGTTAAGCGTAGTAATCGGTCAAGACTCGACGCTATTTCAGGCGCACAGGACCATTCACATGGTCAAGGAGAACGACGTCTGGAAGATCTCGAAATATGTGACCGCTGAGGAGGAGTTTGCAGTTGCAGTGAGCGCCCTCAAGACAGCGGAAGAGGCCGGCGCGCTCTTGAATACGAAGCCTGAATTAGTGACACCCGATCTCGGCAGGGCGTTAACAAGACAAGCGAGAGAGTTACTCGCACGCGGCAAGCAAACTGAAGCCTGGATGATCAACGATCTCGCTTTGAGTATTGCGCAGCGACTCAACGACAAAACGGGAACGTTTCTGGCGTTGCGTCTGAATGGCGAAATCTCTCGCCAGCGCGGCAAGTACAAGCAAGCCCTCGAATATCTCGAGCAATGTTTGAAGTTGGCTCAGGAGCTCGACGACAAAGCGAACATCGCGAACGCGCTGAATAGCATGGCGATCGTCTATGCCTTTCAAAGCGACCTTCCGAATGCGCTGACAATGTTTCAGCAGAGTTTACAGATCAAAGAGCAGCTTGGTGACAAGATCGATATCGCTCGCGAGTTAGGCAATATCGGGAATATCTATATGTTGCAAGGCGACATGGCGCTTGCGCTGGACCACTTCCAACGCAGTCTCAAACTGGCTGACGAATTAGGCAACAAAGCCGGCTCTTCCGCCACACTCAACAGCATCGGCGTTCTCTATCACCAGCAGGGCAACTACGCGCAGGCGCTCGATTACTATCAACGCAGCCTGAAGATTAAGCAGGAGATAGGTGACAAACTCGGGGTGGCGCGTGCGCTAAATAATATCGGCACCGTTTATTCGGTCCATGGTCAGTATGCACAGGCGCTCGACTATTTGCAGCAGAACCTCAAAATCAGGGAAGAGCTAGGCGATAAGCCGGGTGAGGTGGAAGCCTTGCACTACATCGGCGAAGCTTACCTTCTTAAAGGAGACTATTCGCAGGCATTGGCCTACGAATACCGGGCACTCAAACCGGCAGAGGCACTGGCCCAGAACGAGCAGTTGGGTGCGATTTTGCAAAACATCGGCGAGTGCCATCTCCGCATGGGCCAATACCAGGACGCCAACGAATACGCCGAGCGCGCTGTTTCCCTGGCAGTGCGATTGGACACTCCCGAAGTCTTGTGGAAGGCGCGGAATCTGGCCGGCAAAGCGCATCTTGCGCTCAATCAATCGGAGCTCGCGCGCGACGATTTTCTCGAGTCAATCACAACGATTGAAAAGCTGCGCGGCAGAGTCGCCGGCGGTGAAACGGAGCAGCAACGCTTCTTCGAGAACAAGACCGCGCCGTACCAGGCCATGGTCCAACTGTTGTTGGCCCAGAACAATCCGACCGAAGCTCTGAGTTATGCAGAACGCGCCAAGGGTCGTGTGCTACTCGACGTTTTGAATCGCAAGCGAGACGACGTCACTAAGGGCATGACGAGCGACGAGCTCAAACGCGACCGCGATTTGAGTATCGAGATCGCGTCACTTAATACACACCTCGCGCGCTTGAAGGCGCAGAGTAAACCGAATGAAGCGGAGATAGCCGGCGTCCAGACCCAGCTCGACAAGATGCGTCTCGAGTATGAAGCATTCCAGGCGAGCCTGTATGTCGCACATCCCGAGCTCAAGGTGCAGCGTGGTCAGACACAAATGCTCACTCTCGATCAGGCAAAGGCATTGTTGCCTGACGACCGGACTGCGATTCTCGAGTATGTCGTTACGGAAGATAAGTCTTACTTGTTTGTGTTAAGGAAAGCGAGCTTAACGGTCCACACTATCAACATCAAAAGCTCTGAATTGGCCGCAATGGCTGACTCTTTCCGGCAACGAGTTGCCGCGCGTGATTTGGCAATTAAGCGGCCGGCGCGCCAACTTTACGATCTACTAATCAAGCCGGTGGAAGGACAGTTGACGGGCGTGCGGAAGCTTTGCATCGTGCCGGACGGTGCACTCTGGAACGTGCCTTTCCAGGCGTTGCATGTCGAGAAAGGTTATCTCCTTGAAGAGTATGCGGTGTTCTATGCGCCGTCATTGAGCGTGCTTCGCGAGATGGGAAGACGGGCGCACGCGCTCGCGTCTCGCCAAACCGTACCGTCGCTAACGCCTGTTGGTCTAACTGCTGAAAGCAGGACTGCTCGCGCGGGATTACTCGCGATGGGTAATCCCGCGCTCAGCGGTGAGACAGAAGCGAGAGCCCGATTTGCTCGACGCGATGAACCACTCAGCCCGTTGCCGGATGCTGAGAAAGAGGTCAACTCTCTGGGCCGGTTGTACGGTGCTGACAACAGCAGAGTGCTGGTTGGTGAAGAAGCGCGTGAAGCGGTTGTAAAGATGGAGGCAGGCAAATATGAGGTGTTGCACTTTGCGACTCACGCGACCATCGACGATCGCAATCCGCTCTACTCAGGCATCGTCCTTTCGCGAACCGCGACGGATGTTCACGAAGATGGACTACTCGAAGCATGGGAGATCATGAAGCTCGATCTGAATGCCTCGCTGACGGTTCTGTCAGCATGTGAGACAGCACGCGGACGAATCGTAGCGGGTGAAGGGATGATCGGGATCTCGTGGGCGCTGTTCGTTGCGGGCAGTCCGGCGGCTGTGGTCAGTCAATGGAAAGTTGATTCGGCGCGCACGTCGGAGTTGATGATCGAATTTCATCGCAACTGGCTGCGCAAGCGAGGGACGACGAAGTCGGAAGCACTCAGACAAGCGGCGCTAAAACTATTGCGCGGTCCCTACAACCACCCAGCCTACTGGGCCGGGTTCGTTTTGATCGGCGACGATAATTAATTCTCTCTCACCGGGCTGAAGCCCGGTGTGAATGAAAAGATTAATTGCGGGTTGCTCGCATTGCTTGTACGTTTCGTAAGAGCCGGTCGGCGATGGTGGCGTTTGGGTTGTTGCGGACCAACATGCGCAACTGCTGCTCCGCTTCGTCGAGCAATCCCGACTCTGCGTAGAGCACACCGAGTGTGAGGTGCGAATTAGAATAGGTGCGCTCAGCCTGCCGCAACATCCTCGCCGTCGAAGAGTCGATGACTTTGAACTTCGCTTGCGGCGCCGGCAGCACTGGCGAAGTAACTGCCACACCATCCTTCATCGCAGTTACCTGCCACGAATAAATCCCGCCCGGTTGAAGCGACTTCGAGATCCTCCACTCAGTCTTGTCGAGCGGCGGGCTGGTCTCGACTTCGTTCAGATCGGCATCAGTTACAGTCACCTTATAACTCTGCGCGCCAGCCAGTGCACGCCAGCGAAACGTGGGCTGTTGACTGCGCACGATCTGTCCGAGTGGTCCAATCAAACGAAACGGCACGCCGTTGCCTGATTCGCCGAGCAGCGTGCTCTGCGGTCCGGAGAGTTGGTCCAACGCAGGTGGCTGTTCGAGCCTGCCTGTTTGCAGCGCTTGTCTCACCCTCTCCTGAACGCGCAACGGCAACTGCTCGAGACCCGCCAGGCTGCCACCCTCATCGATCGTCACCTTGCGGCCACTATCGTCCAGTACCAGTGCAAACTGTTTTTCCGGCGGAGCGATGTCATTCGGCGAAGCTTGCGATTCAGGAGTCGATGAATTCTGCGGGCTCAAAGCTGCCGTATTCTCAGCAGGCTTGCTTCGAAGCAGCCAAAGCGTCAACAAGATCACAACGGCGCCCAACAACACCGTCGCCGCGACGCGCGCCGGTTGCGTCAATGCAAAACTAAACCATCGCCGCGGCCTCGTTATAATGGGCTGTACTTTCAACTGACACGTGGTGCAAACCTCCAGATGACTCTCAGCGATCTCCCGATCGATCTCGTCTAACGTGCCCTGTAAGTAAGCGCTCGCTTCAGCCGCGGAGAGATGGTATGGCGTGTCGTCGTCCGGTGCGGATATCAACGCTTCCCGCAGGTGGCCCAGGTCCCGCTCCAACTGCTCGACCGAGTTGCAGTGGGCAGCACATAGCGCACACACAGTTACATGCCGGTGAACGGAGAGGAAGTCAGCCGGCGCTAACACGCGCCGTCCATAGTCTTCCAACTCCTGCTTTGTCGGGTGCTCAGTCATTCGAAGTTAGCGCACTCATTCGCTTGTGCAAGCGCTCGCGTGCAGTCTTACGCAAATTGATCACCTGCTGCCGCGTCGCGCCAAGATAAGCGGCCAAACGCAGATCATCAAGCGGCAAATCAGCCCAGAGCTGCTCAAACTCCGCCGCCGGGATCTCCAACGTACGCGCAACCTCTTCAAACGTGGCGATGCCCGTCGCGGGGAATAACGTGATGATGTTGATGCCCTGCGGGTTCTTCAGATTAAGCAACAGAGCCACACGCTGGCGGCGTGGTAACTGACAGATTTGATGCCAGAGAAGCTGTAACAACTGGCGCAGCTCAATGACAGTTGAGAGGCTCGTCTCCGTGCTCCGGTCGAAGGTACTCGCATCCAGAGCTTCGACCGGATAGTCCTCGATGGCCCAGCACCGGGCAATGATGGCGGTCAACTGATCGAGCTCGAGCGGCGCATGCGCGACGTCGAAGATGGTCGTCAACAGATCATTAAGTTGAAGGCGCTGTACATCTACTTTCTGCCAGATCGCCTGCAGCTCGATCGTATCCAGTTCGTCGTTCCGCGCGCGATGCCCGTTCTGCCAGGAGGAGAGACCGGCGAGCCAGTTGTGCTCCGTATCTTCCCACAACGCAAACTCGGAATGGCTAAGCAGATGATGACGAACTTTATCTTTCAAGCTGCGGCGCAGCGGGTACCTGCGTCGCAGGTAATCGTCGCAGGTGTTCCGCGTCACGGTCGCGACATACGCGCGCAGGTTTGCGATCTGGTTTTGGTCCGGGTCTTGTTTCAGCGCACGCAAGCGCTTGAGCAAGCGTAATTGAATATCGTGATAGATCTCTTCAAACTCCGGACGCAGCAAATCCCTGCCGTTCCGCGGACGATAGAACCGCAGTTTGTATCCTACTCCGCGCCTGATAATCGGTTCGATCTGCTCGTCGTTAAGGCGCGCCAGTGCCGCTGCCTCCTCGGGCGCATCATCCGCGTCCAGAAATGGAAAAAGCAGGGGATCTATTTGTGACGCAGTTACAAGCACAGCGTTGAATGCATCATTAACTGAACGGTGAATTTGATTCGGGGAGTGGTCAGATAATACCAGAGGCATCAACGGAAGACATTTTGTGTTTTCGTGTCTTTCGGGCGTCTCACGATGCGGCTGCGAGGCTCGGGTCTCACGATGCGGCTTCGCCGCCGGATGTGAGGCGGGGCTCTGCCCCGCCATCGAATTCTAACTTACCGAATGGGCTAAGCCCCCGGTTCGGGCTATGCCCTAAACACTTATGGGCCAGAGGCCGGACCAGGGGCTCAGCCCAAACCTTAGTTGGATCTTGACGGCGGGGCAGAGCCCCGCCCCACATCCGGCGGCGCAGCCGTATCGTGAGACGCCCGAGCTTGCCAGCCGCGTGACACGCCCGAGCCTCCGCACCGTCACCCGCCAAGCCTCGTGATCACTTCGCTGGTTGAGTGCACTTCTGCGCGGTGGCGCCGGTGAGGTCGGTGGGTTCGTCAAGGATGGGTAAGACCTCATCGTCCAGGAGATTCAAATAAAGAACTCCACACAGCCAGCGCGTCTTCATCTTGCGCGCTGTTCGAACCAGATCCTCCCGGGCGCGCGAGCGGATTGCACGCTCCAGGGCCCGTTTGAGTCCGCTCCGTTCAATCGCCTTCAGCTTCGACTCATCCGTAATCTTTGTATCGAAGCGATAGTAACGCGTGAGGTAGGAAGTCTTCTCGATATCCAGCTTCCTCGTTCGCGGCGACCAGACGAATCGAATCACATAAGAAGCTTGTTTGATCTCCTGCGCCTGCATCCGGTCCATCCATGCATGATGTGGACCAGTTCCCCTGTGCCCGCCTTCCAACGCATAGCGCAGTGAATTGTCCGGCTCCAAGGTTTCAAGCACACGTCGCACGCGCTCCTCAGGTTGCTGTGCAGACATGCACGATAGCGCGAGCACCAACAAAACCGCGATGTAACTCGCAACTCGCGCTACCATAGATCATCACCTGCCACACAAACTATTAAGCTGCTTGATCTGCTGATCCGTAAACTTCCACAGGCGTTCCGTGTCCTTGGTAAACCATTCTGTCCCCTTGAACCCGTCGTGCATTACACCTGTGAAACTGGGCCCATCGGTATCCTGCTGCAACAGGAAGTGCGCGATTTCATGTGATCCGGCACGTCCCAACCCGATGGCCACGGCCTTGGAGTTTTGTCCAAACTTCGTATCGCCGTCTGTCGTGGACTTCGCCGAAGCCGTTAATCGATCGACAAAAACACGCCCATTATTATGCACGTAAGTACCCGTCTTTGGCGTTGTGCCTACCGCATTTTCCTTGTTCGTGTAGTTTGCTCCTTTATCGTTAACCTCCAGCTTGTACGCCGGATTGCTGTTTCCAAAGCGAATCTCCTGTCCGGCATCTTTGAAGATACGAGTAATTTCGTCCTTCAGTGCTTTGAGCTGATCGGGCTTGAGCAGACCGTTGTCCTTAAGGTCTATCTCGAAAACACAGCCCGGCAGCGTCGTCGATGGTGTTCCAGTCGGCTGTGGGTTCTGCGGTCCCTGTGGTCCAGTCGGTCCCTGTCCTTGCGGCGCAAACGGGAAGCTGAACGTGTACCAGAAGCCCTGGGTTTCATCAGTATAAATTCTGACTACATCGCCATCATCGTCAGGATGCGGGAGATCGAGATCCTGGGCCGGAACCCAAATCCGGCAGACGCCGAGCGGGCAGCCGCCCGGGGCCGAGACCGGCACGCGGCTCCCATTACTCAACGTCACTACGATGTCGGCGGCGCCGATATCAACCAGGTGCATCGCGCGGTCGCACCCGATCGAGAAACCATCCAACGTGCAGGTGGTGCAGTTCGGATTTGAGAAACTACAGCCACCACCTTCGCCGCCGAGACTGAAGATCATCGGTCTCTCCGGCGTCGGCTCAAAACCGGTAAACGGCAATCCGGCGAAAGGATCCTCAGTACCAACATTGATACCCATCGGGTCGGGCTCGTTGGTTATCGTGTAGCTGCCGTTGGCAAAGGAATCACCACTACTGCCCGTCAACGGGTTGACGTGTTCCCACACTACCGCGTTGTTTTCCTGTCGCGCGATCTCCTGCGCGCCGGCGTAGACAAAACCCTTTTTCTTTATTCCCTGCCCGTTGAGTTCGGTAATAACGCGTCCACCCAACACACTCGAACGCACGTAGTAAGTTGGAGTGGTTACGTTCGATTGCGTGACGCTCTTCTTTAGTTGCCGGCCATCGCCATCGTAAGACAGCGTGCTGCTGCGTCCGCCGGTTCCCACAAAGTTGAAAGTTGTAATGTTTCTTCCAGCCGCGTCATAGGTGTAATGCAGATCGCTGTCCTTGGTCAGATTCCCTTCAGCATCGTATTGGAAGGCGGGGTCTTGCCTGCGATTATTGGCATAGCTGGCGTTGAAGGAATCAAACTGGCTCCAGAAGCGGTTGGTGCGCTGCGTGATGTGATCGTAGACGTCGTACTGGTAACTCTGCCGGTAAGGTCCGGTCGCGCCTCCCGAGTTGGTGCCGTCTCTGTAATCGCGTGCTTCCGACCCGGTGTAAGCTTCTTTCAACCGGCCGATATTGTCGTAACTGTAGGCGCGGTCGAAGCGCTCGTCGATCGTGTCGTGAGCGAATTTCATGCTGGCGTCGTCATAATAGGTAAACTGCGTTTTCATCACAGTTGATGGGCCAAACTGTGACGGCCGTCCAGAGACTTCGAACTCAGTGCCCATCAAACGCGAGTTGTACTTCACCGAGGTTGTGTAGTTGTTACCGAAGGTCACTCCTTTCAATGCATTCCAGGCACGATAAGTGGCAAGCGAAGCATAAGTCGCGACGCCGGCGTACAGGTTGTTCTCCCCCGTGACGGCAGTGATCCTGCCTGACTGATCGTAGTTGTAATTGATCGTCGTGTTGGTGTGATCGGTGATCTTCTTTGGCTGGTTGGCCAGGTTGTACTGATAATTCAACTGGTAAGACGCACTCAGGAAAGGCGAAGCCGGGTCGGCAAAGGTACGCGTTTCTGAACTTACCCGTGAGAGCTGATCGTACTGATACGACATGCTTCCCATACCGTCAGTCATCGAAGTGCGATTACTCGCGGCATCGTAGCCGTAAGTAACATTGGCAGGATCCGTAATGCCCGAGCCGAAGGGCACGTCATACGAGATACCGGTAATCAGGTGTCGATTGTTGAGGCTGTAGGTGGTGGTAGCGCCACGGGCATCGACGATTGAAGTCACCGTATCATCGTCATTGTAGTTGTAAGTAGTGACGCCGTTGAGATCCTGGCCCGGTACATGTCTGGTCTTCAACCTGCCATAGCCGTCGTAAGTCATCACACCTTGTTCGCACGAGGTGCCGTTACTCTTCAGGTCCGCGATCAAACCGCCTGGTCCACCCTGGTTAACTATTTCAACTCCCAGGACGTAAGTAGAGCCTGGCGTCAGACTGAGAGTCACGGTGTTCGTAACCTGCCATTGATTTCCGGTGGCTACCTGAACCCCGTTCAGGTAAGCGACGAAAATATTATCGGCACGGAGCGTTAGCGTGGCTGACGTCGAGGTCGCGATGAACTGCTTGCGGAAATAAACCTGCGAAGTATCGCCACTGCCGGCACGTGAATCGTAGTACCAAATCCAGCGTGCCGGAGTATCCGACGGCATTCCTCCCGCACCCCACGGCGAAGTGTTGTATGCTCCTTCATCTGCTGAGTTTGACCACGAACTATCGTCAAAACCCAGGTTCCACCAACCGTTGGTGAAGGTCCGTGTTTGCTTCCAGGTTGTGTCTGTACCCAGGCGGAGAGGCTCGCTCAGACAACTGCCCGCATTTGGATCCGCGGGAGCTGCGCCCTGGAACTTGCGCGCACTCGTGATCTGATCGCGCGCGTTGTAGCTGTTGACCGTAGTTGCATAGATAGTGCCGTTGGCGCCGTTTGGTCCAGCACCATCCCAATTGTAGGTTTCAGTCCGCGTTATGCGGCCAATGATGTCGCGATAGGTCTTTTGTTGCCGGCGTTTGATAGTGCCGTCAGCCGCTGTGCCTTCACTCGTAAGCGTGATCGAATCACCGCCGGCACAGCCGCACCCGTCGTAACTGGCGGTCTTGGTCGTGCCATCGGTGTTCGTCATGGTCAGCGGACGATTATTCCAATCATAAGTCTGAGTGGTATAGACCCAACCCGAGCCTCCATTTGCCGTGCTGTCGTCACCCGTGGCTGCCCATTGCAAATAAGATCCGGAGGTGTTTGTCTCGGTCGGATTCGACTCCTTGATGGTCCGGCCCAGCTTGTCGAAGAGCATGAGTTTGGCGGCGAAGCCACCGCTGCTCCCCGGATGAGCCGAGGCCGTCGCGATCGCGCGGCCGTGACCGTCAAAAAGCTTGAATGCCAACGCCTCGCCCTGGCCCGTCTCGATTGTCGTGTAAGTATCAACACGATTTTGACTGTCGGGATAGACAAAGCGCGTGTGGCTGTAATCAGGATTGCCATTGATCTCGATCGCCACCTTGTCCAACCGCGTCTTCGCGTCGTAGGTGAACTTCTTGATCGGACCAACAGCGAAACCGGCCGGCGGCGGAGTCTGCGAGCGTGTGATCAATCCATGATCGAAGTTGTACTGCGAAGTCGCAGTGAAGCCGTCGGCATCGGTGACCGAAGTAGCATAGGCCAAGGTATTACGATTGACGCCGTCGGAGAATGAATCTGTGTACCCGATGTTTACTTCATGGCCAAGGGCATCGATCGTCTTTCGGGGTGAGCCGGCGGTGTCGTATTTGGCCCTCGTTACACTGGACGCCCCGCTAACCACATTGAAACGCGTGACACTACTGAGATTTCCGCGCCCTGCCACGAAACTGGCGGTGTAGTTTGTGTTGTCGTGCTGAATCGGCGCGTCAGTGCCCTGAATCGAGTCGGCCTCGTCATAGGCAAATGCATTTCTCGTCATCAGGGTCTCGGCGCCTGTGTTCGGATCGACTTCGTACATCCTGCTCTCACTCGGCAGACCGATGACGCGATGAGAGGTATATGCGCTACTGAGAGTAGCATAATCGGTGTGTGTGCGGCGCAGGACTGTGGTTGCGTTCGCCTGATACTCGTAGATGTCCTGCGGCAGGCTGCAACTCGTGCCATCGCCTAGATTCAGACTCACGAACGTGGTCCGAGTGCGCTTGTGATTCTTGAGCTGGCCTGACCCGTCGAAGTCGTAGACGTGCGATTCGCGCACGCGCGGATTCAACATGAAGGAAACATTCTCATCATCCTGCGTCCACGTGCTCACGCCCGTCCTTTGCTTGATCGCGGATGGCTGATCCGGAGTGGTTTTGCCGAAAGTCTCGATCATCGACGGCAGACCGCGCCTCCAACCAGTTGCAGTACCGGCCGTGCCGGCAAAATAGATCTTTTCAAACGTACCGTCTGCGTGAGTCATCTGCATCATCACGCCCGACTCGTTAGTGCCGTCCGGCAGAGTCCACGAGGTGTCGGCCGCAGCGGTCCAGATACCGCTCAATACTTCTTCCTCGGGTCCGCTCGGCAAGCCGGATGCGCCGAGCGCACCGCTGCGATTGAAGTTCTCGGCCCAGTCGCGGCGCTCGGTAAATCGTGGACAGTCGTCGAGCTGTGTAGAGCCGTTGGGGGGCAGATTGTAAGAACGATAGTTCAGCAGGTGGCCGTCGGTTGCGTAGTGGTTGATCTTCGAGATTTGTATCCAGGAGGTGTAGTCAAATTCGAAGCGTGAGCCGTCGTTGAGCCAAACAGTCCGCAGCGTTTTGACTGTGGCGCCATTTGCCGGACCAAACTTGGTGACGTTGATAAAGCCTGTCTGAACGGTGGTGTTGGTGTAGTTGAACGACGCCCACACATGCGGGGTGCCACCCCAACTTTGGGTAATCGTCGTGAGCGTGCCGTCTGTCGGGTCGTAGTTGAAAGTTATCGTGCGACCAAGGGTGTCAACTATCGTAGTTATCCGACCGGCGCCGTCGCGGTTGGCGGTAACGAAGTTGCCGTTGCGATCCTTGATCTGCACACATTGGAAATTGCTTCCATACTGAACATACGAGAACGCCATGCCGTTAGGCGTGCGCAGCACCATCGTCATGCTGTCCAGCAGCAGATGGGTACCGTCAACCGATTGATAAAGCGTGGACGTGCCCACCTGGCGCAACTCGGTGCGACTGCCGTCCGTCAGGATGAGCAGGTAACTGTTCTTGTTCGCTTCGGAGTTAAAGAACTGCCCCTGTATCAGCGGGAAACCGAGACGGAACCCAGGGCTCGGGAAACCCGCGTCGTCATCGAAAGTGACGAAGCTTCCCGTCCTGGTCCAAACCAGCGAGTTGTAGCTGAGCGAGAGTCCGAGCTCCATTTCGGCGCGTCCTGACAAACTAATCAGTGGGACGCTCCAGTTGTAGTTACGCGAGAGTGGGTGTTCCGTGCCTCCACCTGTCTCATTCTTTGGATCGAGTCGTGAGAGCAGACTCGTGGACACGACGTTGAGAGTCACTGGCGCAGACGTTGCCGTGATTCCGAGATCGTCTGTTGCGCGCGTGGTGAGTGTGTACGTGCCTTCCGGCACTGAATTCCACGCAAATTCGAAGGGCGCCTGGGTGTCTTGTCCGAGCAGCACACCATTCTTGAAGAACTCCACCTTCGCGATACTGCCGTCATCTGACGCGTTGGCGCTGATGAAGATGTTTGAACCGGCAAGGATAGTTGTGTTGTTGATCGGACCAGAGATACTCGTAGTTGGCGGATCGGTGACTACAGCGCTTACGAGTGACGATGTCTTAGTCCCGCCGTTGTTGTCAGTGGCTTTTGCAGTCAGGCTGTAGACGCCGTGAGTCAGGTTATTCATCGGCCAGGTGTAAGGCGCGGTCGTATCCGTACCAAGCAGTCCTGCTCCCGCGAAGAATTCGACTTTGGTGATCGTGCCATCCGGATCTGACGCGGTTGCGTTGATCGTGAAACTGGCAGGCGAAACAAAGGTCGTCGGGTGAGCGGGGCTCGTGATGCTGACGGAGGGCAACGTGTTAACCACGACTGAGACGAGCGATGATGTAGTCGTCCCGCCGCGATTGTCGGTTGCCTTCGCAGTCAGGCTGTAGACGCCCTGGCTCACGTTGTTCATGGGCCAACTGTAAGGCGCGGTTGTATCTTCACCGAGCAGCGATACGCCTGCAAAGAATTCGACTTTGACGATCGAGCCGTCCGGATCTGATGCCGTTGCGTTAATAGTGAAAGTTGCCGGGGCTGTGAAAGTTGTTGGATTAGTAGGACTGGTGATGCTCACCGTCGGAAGCGCGTTGACGATGATCGGAACGGCAGCGGACGTAGTCGTCGCTCCGGCATTGTCGAATGCTTTGGCAGTCAAACTGTAACTGCCCGCGGCGACGTTGTTCCACGGAATACTAAAAGGAGCAGAGGTGTCTTCGCCGAGCAGCGTCGCACCCTGGAAGAATTGAACCTTGGTGACCATGCCGTCAGGATCGGAAGCCGAAGCAGTGAGTGTGATGTTCGCGGGCGCCGAGAAGACCTGACCGTTAGTGGGAGCAGTCAAACTCACCGTCGGCAACTGGTTGGGTGGATTCACGGTGATGTTGACCGTGTTCGACATCGCTGTTGACCCACCGTTATCAGTAGCCTTGGCGCTGAGCACGTAACTGCCCGCGGTGACGCTGGTCCAATCGAAGGCGTACGGCGACGTGGTGTCCTCGCCTACCTTGGTCGAGCCCTGGAAGAACTCGACTTTGGTGATCGTGCCGTCACTGTCGGAAGCAGTTGCCGCAAACGACACTGTCGCGGGTGCAGTGAAGATCGCATTCTGAGCCGGACTGGTGAGCGTCACTGTTGGGGGATTGTTTACCGTTTGCACGTTGACGTTGGTCGTCAAGGCGCCAAACCGCTGCACATTTTGTTGGACCATGCGCCATTGGAAACTATGCGAGCCCGCGGCGGGCGCCGTGACCGTGAAATTGAAAGTCGCATCTGAGCCTGGCGGAACAATCGAAGTCAGGTTAACGCGACTCATTCCCCAGCGCGTATTGTCGGATAAGTTTTCCGAGCCGAGTTGATAATCACCATCGGGTGTCCAGGTGCTGGCGCCTGTATTACGCATCGTCACCGTCACGTTGTAGGTCTGTCCCGGGACCATCGTCGTCGGCACTGTTTGCGACACGAATGCGGCATCGTTATGTTCCGCGACATTGTCGCTGAACATCGTGTTTTGCCATTCGCTGTTTTGGAACGACATGCCGACGCTAAATCCCATCGCGGGGGCCGGCACTGGATTGGCGCTCGTAAACGCGATGGATCTGACGCCGCTTCGATATCTCACGTAGCGCAGCTTGCCGCGAATCAGCTCCAGCCGGTAACGATCGCCGGCGACGTGCGGCGACAGATTTCCCAGCGGTGAAGTGCTTGCCACTTCGACATTGTTTTCATAGACGGCGGCCCAACCGCCGGTGCCTGCTACCAGTGAACGTCCCGCTCCATCGCTGCCACCAACGTTGATCGAGTGGTTCCAATAGGAGGAGGTTGATTCAAAATATCCGGGGCTAAAGACGAGTTGCTGGCGCGCGCTGGCCGAGAAATCCCAGGTGCCGGTTGACGTCTTGCGCACGGAGCCATTACCGAGATCGATGCCGTTTGTAATGCTGGTCCAGGTTACCGTGTTGGAGAGCTGCGCAAAGATCGTGTTCTGCCACTCGCTGTTCTGAATGCCCATGCCCAGGCTGAATGAAAGCGGATAAGCCGGTAACGCATTCGCGCTGGTGTACACGATCGATCGAATGCCGCCGCGGAACCGGACATATCGAAGCGTGCCGTTGCTGATCTCGAGACGGTAACGATCTCCGGCCGTGTGCGGTGAAATGTTTCCGAGTGGAGATGTGTTGGCTACTTCCGTTCCGTTTTCGTAGATGGCGGCCCAACCACCCGTACCAGCGACCAGCGAGCGCGCTGCGCCATCGGAGCCGCTCACGTTGATCGAATGGTTCCAATATGACGCCGTCGATTCAAAGTAACCATCGCCGCGAGCAAGAGTTTGACCAACGGTTGCGGAAAAGTCCCAGTTGCCGGTTGAAGTCTTCCGCACAGTTCCATTGCCAAGATCGATGCCATTCACGATCGACGTCCACGTTGCCTTGCGCGTCAATTGCCCCAGCACCGTCTTCTGCCACTCCGCGTTTTGCGGCGACATTCCGAGACTGCCGGTCATCGGATAAGTGGGCAAGGGCGCAATACTCTGAAACATCACCTCGCGCACGGCGCCACGATATCGGATGTAGCGAAGCACGGAGCTTGTGATCTCAATGCGATAGCGGTCGCCTGCGATGTGCGGCGTGATTGTTTCGCTTGGGACATGGCCCACCGTCGCAGCAACTTCGGTGCTGCCTTCGTAGATTCCAATCCAGCTTCCACTGCCTACCACAATCGCGCGTCCCTGGCCGTTTGCGCCGGTCAGACTTATTGACTGGTTGAAGCTCGCTGCTGTCGACTCGAAGAAACCATCTCCTGGCAGCAACGTCTGAAGCGCATTAGCGGTAAAGTCCCATGCTCCGGTGGACGTCTTGCGCACCGAGCCGCTACCCAGATCTGTTCCGTTCGTGATCGACGACCAGCCGACGAATTGCTTGGCTTGAGCAAGGACGGCGACGTTGATTGCGCTCGAGGTAGTGGCTTGTGACTGGTTGTCCGTCGCCACCGCTGTCAACACGTAATTGCCCGCAGGCACATTGGTCCAATCGTAGTTATAAGGACTGGAAGTAATCGTCGCGAGCTTCACCGCGCCCTGATAAAACTCGACTTTACTGATCGTGCCATCGCTGTCCGCGGCGTTGGCGCTGAGCGAAATCGTAGCGCCGGCAATGAACTGCGCATTATTAAAGGGCGTCGTCAGCGTGACCGTAGGAGGGGGAAATGGCGCTGCTTCGAAGACTATAGGTCCTGCGTTCTTGAGTGTCGGATTCAGTGTTGGATTAACCTCCATTCGGGCCGACGGCATAAGTGCCAGTGCGAGAAGTATGAAGGCGATGACGAAGAGAGGCGTTCTTTTCATGAGTAATCTCCTGGGGCGTTACCGACACCGCAAACGCAAATTGGACGATCTTAAAAGACGAGCCCTGGCTGGATGGAGCGGCAGGCACAAATCGGCGTGCGTTTGACGGGCGTCAAACTCAAAGCTCAATCTGGCTACCTGAACTTAATAGATGTGAAGAAATTGTTTTTATTACTGCTCGTGAGAATTATTTTTGCGCGTACCTGGATCGGCTCCTGTACTGACCCGATCCAAGTAAGCAAAGGGCAGGACCATCAACAGCATGTCGGCAATGTCGTCACGCTTCTTGATTGTGCCGTAGAAGTTAGCGACGTGAAGCGTCCCGGGAGTGTCGTCAAGCGGGATGCTAATTATAAGAACGTTGCTTTTGTTTAGTGCGTACCGAGTAACTCGCCCGTTCGTTTTCTGCTCTCGATACCAGGTGTACGTTGTTCGTCGATCGGCGTCGACTGCCATTCCCTGATTTAAACCCATTTCATACTTAATCTTCACCCCATCAGGTCTCGAGATCTCGCCCACTTGATTTCCCTCAAAGTCTGTTGTGCTTTTGTGCTTGTACCCAGGGAGCAGCACAATTCCTTTAGGCGGATCACTTTCTTTCGGATCGGGATGAGGTTGTCGCACCGCCTGCTGTTTCGGATTCTGAGCAAAGGAGATAGGCGACGCGACGAACATCATTACCATAACTAGGGTGGTGGTCCAACGAGGCACTGCTTTTCCTCTCAAAAAGTCCGCAATCATTCTTGGATCGGGTCAGTACAGGGAGCGGTAGCGACCTGGTCAACCATGGGAGTCAAAATTCTTCGGAATATCGCATGCCGATCACTGACCAGGTCGCTACCGCTCCCTGTACTGACCCGGTCCAAGTACGAATCCTACTTTTGAGCAAAGCTCACTACAGGCGTGCGCTTCATCCAACACCTCCGAGCTTGCCTTTCAAACCGGGATAACAATTTTCGATGATCTTTTCTGAGAGTTTTCTGCTCCCTCCAAACACCGCGTCACCTTTTCCGGCCACATGAACCGCTTCGTGAATGAGAATGATCGCACGCTGTCGTTCAAGCCAATTCACCGACACGGGATTAAAGAAGTAATTTCCCAGGAAAGTTACATAACCACGCGCAGTCACACTTTGGGGTAAGACAAACGCGCCTACTTTTTCCTTATTTTCTTTGAAGTAATCCGTGACCGACTGGGTTGCGCCCTTTTCACCAATGGGGCCTGTAAGCGTCGATTTACGCCCGTCAAAGATATTATTGTTCGGATTCATCGCACTTAGCAGCGCATTCAAACTGGGAATTCCAAACGCCTTGAGGGCTTCGTTACACTGTTGGTGCTTCTTTGGGTCAGTCATTTCGTTAGCCATCTTGAGCGCATCATCGATGACTTTCGTATTGTCCTTGTCGAACGTTGGAAAAGGATTGTTCCCGTAATTTTTTGGTGTCTGTCCAATTTGTCCGAAGATATCACCGCCGGGACCTTCATCGTTTCCGGTAAGACCATCCGGATTGGGATTGTTGCGGCCGTCGGGTCCCCCCGGCGCATGTTGTTTCAAGGAAGGCGCCGTCGAAGGGCTTGGACCCGGAATCACCCACGATCCATAACCCTGATACCGCGCACCCGGAGGTAAGAAACCTGAGAAACCATCCGCGAACGCCTGGAATGGTTGTGACAATACGTTTCCGAGGAAGTTCCCATTGCGATCGAACGTTTGCATCACACGTGGGCCGCAGTCGTTATTCGGGCATTGAACAGCAACCCCTCTATTCATCATATCAAAGGCCCAATTACAGGCGATCGCGATGCCATCCAGGGTGCAACGCCCATCCGGAATACCGTCGCCAACCATGAAGAACGGTGTTAGATCCTCACGTGGTCTTGACGGTGGTTGGAGATTTATAAACGGATCGAAAAAGCCGACATCAACACCCATCGGATCGAGTTGACTGATGCGATCGAACGTGCCGTCGGAATTCGAGTCTACGCGGCTGCCGGTCAAAGGATCGAGGTGTTGCCAGGCAACAATGCCACTTACCTGACGCGCCAACACTTCACTACCTGCAAACACGTACCCCACTTGTTTCTGACCCTGCGCATTCAATTCCGTAATCACGCGCCCGCCAAGAACGCTCGAGCGCAGGTATATAGTTGTTTCGATCGTGGTGCCAAAAGAGGTTTGGACTTTCTTCACCATTTGACCATCACCATCGAAGGCCGTTGTGTAGACAATACCCTGTGCGGGATTGTTTAGAGAAATGTTGTTTCCAGCCGCGTCGAAGCCATAAGTTACATCGGGATCCTGAAGCAGGTTGCCATCAGCATCGTACACGTAACCGGCATCCGTTCTCCGGTGATTTGTATAGTTCGCGATGAACGTATCGGGCTCACTCCAGAAGCGACCGTCGCGCCGCGTCATGTTGCCGAACGCGTCAAACTGGTAACTCTGGCGATAAGGACCCGTATGGCCAGGTGTGGTGGTGTTGTTTATGAAGTCGCGTGCTTCGGAGCCGCTATATGCTTCCTTCAGCATCGAGCGATGATCGTAGGAGTACGCGCGATCGAACCTTTGATCGATCCAGTCATCAAGGAATCTCGGACTGCCATCGTCATAGTAGGTGTAGTCGTTCTTGATCACGTCCTGTCCGGCCGCGGAAGTGATCTTGAATTGTGTAGGCCGCAATACCGAATCGAAAGTTGCTGACATCGTGTAATTGTTGCCAAAAGTCAGGCCCTTGATTCTTCCCGATGCCCGGTATGCGAAACTGGAGGCATAAGTCGAAACACCGCCGTATAAAGTACCCGAACCCGTGATCCCACTCAGCCGTCCAATCGAGTCAAAGTTATAGTTAATCGTTGAGTTGGTGGGATCTGTAATGCTGGTCAGCTCACCGGCCAGGTTGTAGCCATAACTCAACATGTATGAACCAGCAACGCCGGTGAAGGTACGCGTTTCTGAAGTTATTCGCGAAAGTTGATCGTAGGCATAGCTTTGGGTGCCCATGCCATCATTCATCGACGTTCGATTTCCCGCACCATCATAAGCAAATGACGCACTCGCCGTGGCGGTGACGCCTCCCGGTGCGCTGTAATCAATGGTGTTTATGAGGCCACGACCATTGTTGTAGGTATAAGTGGCGGTTGCGCCTCTGGCATCAGTCATCGAATGGATCGTGTCGTCCGCATTGTATGTCCAGGTTGTAGCTGTGCCGCCGTTTTGTTGCGGCAGGTGCTTCGATGCAAGTCGCCCAAAACCGTCGTAGCCTTGCGTCGTATCCTGAAAGACGCCGTTACCATTTTCCGGGCCCGACCATTGACGTATCAGCGTTATCTGATCGCGTGCGTTGTAGGTAGTGACAGCCGCCGAATAAACCGAGCCGTCCGTATTAAGCACCTCTGTCTTAAATCGTCGTCCCAACACATCTGAATAAAGCTTGCGCCGGCGTCCGACTTCATCTGTCAAAGTTGCGACGTCTCCACCAGCACAGCCGCAGCCGTCATAGCTGGCAGTTTTGGATTTACCGGCAGTGTTCGTGACGGTGAGAGGGCGGCTATTCCAATCATAAATGTAACTCGTGTAGGCCCAACCCGGACCTCCAGTTGCCGGGTTATCGTCCCCAGTGGCTGCCCAATTGAAATAAGATCCGGAGACGTTGGTCTCAGTTGGGTTCGACTCCTTGATGGTCTGGCCCAGCTTATCGAAGAGCGTGAGCTTGGCGCTGTAGCCGCCGGTACTTCCCGGATGAACCGATGCTGTTGCAAACGTGCGGCCGTGGCCATCCAGGAGTTTGAACGATTGCGCCTCGCCCTGAGCTGCTTGAACTGTCGTGTAAATATCGACACGATTTTGACTGTCGGGATATACGAAGCGCGTGTGGCTGTAATCAGTGTTGCCATTGATCTCGATCGTAATCTGTTGCAATCGCGACTTCGTGTCGTAGGCGAATTTCTTGATCGGGCCTGACGCCTGGTTGCCGGGCGCGGGAGTCTGTAGGCGTTTTATCCCCCCATGGTTGAAGTTGTACTGTGAAGTAGTAACAAAATTGTCAGCATCAGTGACCGAGGTAGGATAAGCGAAGCTACTACGGTCAACGAGGTCCGAGAATGAATCCGCGTAACTGATGGTTACTTCACGGTTCAGCGGATTAATCGTCTTCCGCAGTGAGCCTGCGGAGTTGTATTTGGCAGTGATTACGGTGGTTTGTCCATTAACCACGTTGTAACGCGTCACACTACTAAGGTTTCCACGCCCGGTCACGAACCCGTTGCCGTAGGCTGTGTTGTCGTGCTGAAGCGTAATCGCCGCATCAGTCATGATTGAGCCAGCCTCGTCGTAGGCAAACCCAACTCTCGTCATCAGGGTCTCCGCCCCGGTAACCAGATCAACTTCGTACATCTTGTTCTCGCTTGGCAGACCTACCACGCGAGCAGTGAGGTATACGCCAACTGGAGTGTAATAGTCGACACGTGTGCGACGCAGGACATGCGACGCATCCGCATAATATTCGAAGGTGTCCTGCGGCAACTGGCAACTGGTGCCATAACCACAGTCAACCGGCGTAAACGTGGTCCGTGTGCGCGCATGGTTCTTAACCTGGCCTGAGCCATCATAGTCGTAGACATGCGTCTCTTTCAGGCGCGGATTCAACAGGTAAGGAACATTCTCGTTGTCCTGCCCCCACGTGCTCACTCTGGTTCTTTGCCTGGTCTCCGTGGGCTGGCTGGGAGTGGTTTTAGCGTAAGTCTCAACCATCGACGGCAAGCCGCGCCTCCAACCAGTTCCGGTAGCCGCAACGCCCGCAAAATAGATCTTCTCGTAGGTACCGTCTGCGTGAGTCATCTGCGCCATCACACCTGTTTCATTAGTGCCGTCCGGCAGAGTCCAGGAGGCGGTGACAGCATCTGTCCACGGACCGGTGACAACTTCCTGTTCCGCTCCGCTCGGCAAGCCGGAGGCTCCGAGCGCGCCGGTCCGGTTGAAGTTCTCGGCCCAATCGCGACGCTCTGTGAAGCGCGGACAGTCGTCCAACTGAGTCGTCCCGTCTGCAGGCAGATTGTAAGAGCGATAATTCAGCAAGTGACCATCGGCAGCAAAGCGCTTGATCTTCGACACCTGTATCCATTTGGTGTGGTCAAACTCGTAACGCGAGTTGTCACTCAAGGTGACGCTGCGCAGAGTTTTGATCAGCACACCGTTGGCCGGACCGAGTTTGGTGACAGTGGCGTTAAAGCCTGTCTGAACGTCGGTGTCAACATAAGTGAACGACGCCCAGATGAAAGGATCCACTTGTCCGGCAAAACTCTGCGTAATCGAAGTGAGCGTGTTGTCTGTCTGGTTGTAATTGAAATTGATCGTACGCCCAAGCGTGTCGACCACGGTGTTGATGCGCCCATCACTCAGGTAAGTGACGGTGATGAAGTTGCCGTTGCGATCCATGGTCTGGACACACTTGAATTCGCCTCCGTACGAGACATACGACAACCGCGTGCCGTCGATCGTGCGGAGCATCATCGTGGTGCTGTCCAGCAGTAGATGCGAAGAGTCAACCGACTCAAACAGCGTTGACTGCGGCGTTCCGATCTGGCGCAGCTCGACACGGCTGCCGTCCGGCGTGATTAACAGATAAGAAAATCTGTCTGCCTCGGAGTTATAGAATTGGCCCTGAATCACCGGGAATCCAAGCCGGAATCCGGGACTCGGGAAGCCCTTATCATCGTCGAAATTGACGAAGTTGCCGGTCTTGGTCCAAACCAGTGAGTTGTAGCTGAGCGACAGTCCCAGATCCATCCCGGCACGACCAGGTAGCTCAACCAATGGTACGTTCCAGTTGTAATTGCGCGAGAGCGGGTTTTCACTACCTCCGCCCGTGCCATTTCGCGGATTGATCCGTGCAACGATACTTGTGGCGATGACCATGATCGACACCGTCGAGGACGTGCCGGTCACGCCGAGATTGTCGGTGGCGCGGGCGACAAGTGCATAGGTGCCGGAGGGAACGTTATTGATTGTAAAGCTGTATGGCGACGTGGTGTCCTGGCCCAGCAGTACGCCATCCTTGAAGAACTCTACTTTCGAGACTGTCCCATCAGAATCCGACGCGTTGGCGTTGATGGTGATGTTCGAACCCGCAACGAAAGTCGAGTTGGTGAGCGGACTGGTAATGCTCGCGGTGGGAGGATTGGTGACGATGGCGCTCACTGCGCTCGACGTCATGGTCCCACCCAGGTTGTCTGTGGCCTTCGCCGTCAACACGTAGGTACCACTACTCAGATTGCTCACCTGGAACGTGTAAGGCGCCGTTGTATCCTGACCGAGCAACGTCGCTCCGTTGAAGAATTCGACTTTGGTGATCGAGCCATCCGGATCTGATGCGGATGCATTGATGGTGAACGTTGCCGGAGCGGCAAAGGTCGTGGGGTTAGTCGGACTCGTGATGCTGACTGTTGGTAGGGTGTTGACGCTGATCGCGGCGACGGACGAAGTCGAGGTACCGCCCAGGTTGTCGACAGCTACTGCAGTCACGTTATAGTTACCCGCCGCGACGTTGTTCCAGGCGAAGCTGTACGGAGATGATGTGTCTTCGTTGAGAAGAGTAGCGCCGTTGAAGAATTGGACCTTGGAAATGGTTCCGTCTGAGTCGGTAGCTGTAGCAGTTATGGTGATGTTGGCAGGCGCAGTGAAGACCTGGCCATTCGTTGGCGCCGTCAAAGTCACGGAAGGTAACGCGTTGACCGTGATCGAGATGGCAGCCGAGGTAACAGTCGCGCCTGCATTGTCGATTGCCTTCGCCGTCAGACTGTAGTTGCCCGCCGCGACGCTGTTCCACGGAATACTAAACGGAGCCGAAGTGTCTTCGCCGATCAGGGTTGAGCCACCACGGAAGAATTGCACTTTCGTAACGATGCCATCCGGATCGTTGGCGTTAGCAGAGAGTGTGATGTTCGCCGGCGCCGAAAAGATCTGACCGCTGCTCGGAGAAGACAAACTCACCGTCGGCAACTGGTTTGGCGGATTCACGGTGATGTTGACCGTGTTCGAAGTCGTCGTTGCTCCACTATTGTCAGTAGCTTTGGCACTAAGCACGTAACTGCCCGCGGCGACGCTGGTCCAATCGAACGTGTAAGGCGACGTGGTGTCCTCGCCTACCTTGGTCGAACCCTGGAAGAATTCAACCTTGGTGATCGTGCCGTCGCTGTCGGAAGCAGTCGCCGCAAACGATACCGTTGCAGGCGCAGTGAAGGTGGCATTTTGGGAGGGGCTGGTCAGAGTAACGGATGGGGGATTGTTCACCGTTTGCACGTTGACGTTAGTCGACAACGCGCCAAACCGTTGAACTCCGTTCTGGACCATGCCCCATTGGAAACTATGTGAACCTGCTGCTGGCGCTGTGACCGTGAAGTTGAAAGTCGCATCTGAGCCTGGCGGAACGATCGAAGTGAGGTTGACGCGACTCATGCCCCAGCGCGTGTTGTCGGATAAGTTTTCCGAACCGAGTTGATAATCGCCGTCCGGCGTCCACGTGCTGGCGCCGGTGTTACGCATCACCACCGTGACGTTGTAGGTCTGTCCCGGGACCATGGTCGCCGGCACAGTCTGCGACACGAATGCGGCATCGTTGTGCTCCGCGACATTGTCGCTGAACATCGTGTTTTGCCACTCTGAATTCTGGAAAGACATGGAGAAGGTAAAAACGAACGGATAAGGCGGCAGCGCATTGGGACTCGTAAACATTACGCTTCTGACACCTGAGCGGTATCTGACGTATCTGAGTTTGCCCCGCGTGACCTCCAGCCGGTAACGATCGCCCGGAATGTGCGGCGCGATGGTTTCGTTCGCGGCGCGGCAACATGTAGCGGCTACCTCCACGCCATTTTCGTAGATGCCGGCCCAGCTACCAGTGCCCAGCAGGATGTAGCGATACTGGCCGTCATTGGCGTTCAAGCTTATGGCTTGATTGTAATAAGAGGCGGTCGATTCGAAATATCCGCTACCGGAGGGCAGTTGTTGTCGAGCAACGGCGCTGAAGTCCCACGTGCCGGTGGAAGTCTTACGCACCGAGCCGTTGCCGAGATCGATGCCGTTTGTGATCGAAGAGAAGGTAGCGTTTTGCGCGAGTTGGGCCACGACAGAGTTTTGCCACTCCGAATTTTGTGGTGACCCGTGCAGGCTCAAAGTGTACGGGTACGCAGGCAGCGCAGCGTTGCTGGTGAACATCACTGTCCTCAGCCCCGCCCTGTATCTCACATAGAACAGCTTTCCATTGCTGATCTCGAGTCGATAACGATCTCCCGTGAGATGTGCCGGAATGGTTTCGTTCGGCGCCCGGCAACAAGTGGAGGCGACTTCCGCACCATTCTCATAGATTCCCGCCCAACCACCTGTGCCGATCAGGATGTAGCGACTCTGGCCGTCAGCCGAGTCGATGGCTATCGATTGGTTGAAACTGGCTGATGTCGACTCGAAATAGCCGTCGCCCGCAAGTAGTTTTTGTACTGTTATAGCAAGAAAGTCCCAGGCGCCGGTTGAGGTTTTGCGCACTGAGCCGTTACCCAAATCGATTCCGTTAGTAAGCACGGACCAGGTTGCTTTTCTTGTGAGCTGGGCCACGACAGAGTTTTGCCAATCCGCATTTTGCGGTGAGCTGTGCAGGCTCAAAGTGTACGGATACGCAGGCAGCGCAGCGTTGCTGGTGAACATTACGGTCCGCAGCCCCGTCCTGTATCTCACATACAACAGCTTTCCATTACTGATCTCGAGTCGATAACGATCTCCAGTAAGATGTACCGGAATGGTTTCGCTCGGCGCGCGGCAACAAGTGGAGGCTATCTCCACGCCGTTCTCATAGATTCCCGCCCAACCGCCCGTGCCGATCAGGATATAGCGACTCTGGCCGTCAGCCGCGTCGATGGCTATCGATTGGTTGAAACTCGCTGTTGTCGATTCGAAATAGCTGTCGCCCGGAAGTAGTTTTTGTGCGGCTATAGCAAGAAAGTCCCAGACGCCGGTTGAGGTTTTGCGCACTGAGCCGTTACCGAGATCTGTTCCGTTACTAATCGAGGACCAGCCGGCATATTGTTTTACCTGGCCCAGGACCGTGATGTTAATTGCGGCAGACGTCGTAACCTGCGACTGGTTGTCAGTCGCAACTGCTGTGAGTACATAACTGCCCGCGGGTACGTCGGTCCAATCATAGTCATAAGGGCTGGAGGTGTCGGTCGTCAGCTTCACCGCGCCCTGGTAAAACTCGACTTTGCTGATCGTGCCATCGCTGTCCGCAGCGTTGGCGCTGAGCCGGATAGTAGAGCCGGCAATGAACTGGGCATTATTGACGGGACTCGTCAGCGTGACTGTGGGTGGGACAGGCGGCGGCGCTTCGAAAGCTTCGGGAGCGGCTGTGTTCTTGACTGTTGGATTTGATCCTGGGGTAACTTCCATTCTCGCTGACGGCATAATGGCGAAGGCAAGAAGTGCGAAGGCGATGACAAACAAGAAGGGAGTTCTTTTCACGGGTATCCTCCGGGCGTTACCGACACGGTTAAGAGACAGGAACAGGTCGACCCTGCTTGATGAGCGTCAAATTCACGACTCAAATTCTGGGCTGCTTACACTTGAAGAGATGGAGGGATTTTGTTTATTACCACTCGTGAGAATTTTTTTGCAGATCGATCGCGGTGAGTGTGTGTTAGTAGGACCAATAAGGCTGAGCCCATTTAGCCAGCTTCAACACGGTCGCCGGCACTCTCGCTTTTTGGGCTGCATTTCCCCTGCTGAAGTTAGCCACGCGAACGGTCTTTTCTTTCCCGTTGTTTCGGTAAGTGATTTTGATTTGGTCAGGGCTATCGATCGTAACGACCACGTATTCAGATTCCGCGTTAAGAAAATCCGGCTGCTCAGCCCATGAAATCAATTCGGAAACCTCATCTGGTTCCAGGACCTTTTCTTCTGTCATCAAAACCGGACGATATCTTCCTGACTTTGCCGGCTCGCTGCCTTTCGCTTCGCGCACGAAACGTCCACTTCTATACACGCGCGTACTGATAGAATCACAAGCCCTGGAACATGCAGTGAAGGTGATTTCCAGTAACAGATCATCCTCTTTCGCACTTTTAACCTGAGACCCGGAGATGTCCTGCAATGTCAATAACAAAACCATTGCAGGAAAAATCATCAACTCCAAAATCGATCTCATAACTTCTCCTATTCTCCAGCGGCTTTGCCTCAAAAATCAGATCCATTGTTGGACCGGGTCAGTACCACCTCGCGGTAGCGGGTGGGTGAATGATCAGTATGCGAAATTGAATCTTGATGGTTGACCCACCCGCTACTGCGAGGTGGTACTGACCCGATCCAAGTTCGACTACTGACTTTGAGGCAAAGCTTTCTCCAGCGTTAATTACAACCGCGGGCGATCCAGTCATGAAGAGCACCAAACGCCGCGGTCTGGACCGCCGGGCTCTGTTTGTATTCATTGTCACGGGCATGCTCCCTGGCTTTCTTAATACTCTCACTTGCGTAAGGAGACACATTAACAGGTGGTTTCGGGGGCTCCCACCCCGTGAGGCCGAAGAAGTAAGCAGCGTCAACATGATCGCCACCTCCGGCGTGAAATGCCAACTCATGAAAGATAACTTCACCCCGCTGATCAGGACTCATCCCGAAGAAAAGAGCGGTGAAGTAGACGGCTCTGGCGGTCGCGAGATACTGAGCTGTTACGTCGTCACCAGTCCCCCCAAGAAGAGTCCTCAGAGTAACATTTCCTGTATCGCCAAGCTCATCAAGAGTTCTATCCAGTACCCACGGATTATCAGGGATACTAACGTACGTAAATTGCTCCGGGTGTTGAGTCACACGCGCAAGCGCTTCCCTGCACTTCGGATGTTTCTCCAAAAACTCCTCCAGCTCGTCCAGGGCCTGTTCCTTCATCACATCCAGCAACGCTTGCGTGGTTGTTCCCGCCTTGTATCCGGCTACGGCCGCTGAAGCAAAGTTGCCGGTCGCCATACCTGCGTGGTACGCAGCAGCAGCGTTTTGAGCAGCAAGCCCGGTAAAAGTGACGTTCAGTCCTTCGGGTGGTATCAACATTCCTCCGAACATGAAGCCCGAGCGCCCATCGGCGTAGGCTGAGAATGGATTCGTGAAACCGCTCTCGGATTCTCGTCGCCCGCTCTGGTAAGTGATAGTGACTGTCACGGTTCGTGGTCCACAATCGTTATTCGGACACTGAACTGCTGCACCCGAATGCATTAATTGAGACGCGAAACCGCAGTCGACCGCAATACCATCCAGTACGCAGCGCCCATCGGGAATACCGTCGCCAGTCAGGAAGAACGGCACCAGATCTTCACGTGGCCTCGACGGTGGCTCCAAAAATATAAACGGATTAAAGAAACCGACATCAACACCCATCGGATCAAGTTGATTGATCCGATCAAAAGTGCCGTCGGGATTTGAGTCTACGCGGCTACCGGTCCAAAGATCCCGGTGTTGCCAGATGACGATGCCGCTTTCCTGGCGCGCCAGCACTTCACTACCTGCAAACACGTATCCCACTTGTTTCTGACCCTGCGCATTCAATTCCGTAACCACACGACCGCCAAGGACGGTTGAACGCAGGTAGTAAACTGTTTCGACCGTGTTGCCAAAAGAGGTTTGGACTTTCTTCACCATTTGGCCATCACCATCGAAGGACGTTGTGTAAGCAATACCCTGTGCGGGATTGTTTAGCGTGATATTGTTTCCAGCCGCATCGAAACCGTAGGTGAGATCCGGATCCTGGATCAGGTTCCCATTAGCATCGTACACGTAACCGGTCTCTGTTCTCCGATTGTTCGTATAACTGGCAATGTACACATCGCTCTGAGTCCAGAAGCGATTGTCGCGCCGCGTCATGTGGCCGAACGCGTCGAACTGGTAAACCTGCTTGTAAGGACCAGTGAAGCCGGAGGTGGTGGTGTTGTTTACGAAGTCACGCGCTTCCGAACCGCTAAAAGCTTCCTTGAGCATCATGCGATGATCGTAGCCATACGAGCGATCGAACCTTTCATCAAGCCAATCGTGCAGGTACTTCGACTTACCGTCGTCATAGTAAGTGTAGTCGTTCTTGATGACGTCCTGTCCACCCGGTTTAGTGACCTTGAACTGCGTTGGCCGCAATACCGAGTCGTAACTGGTTGACATCGTGTAGTTGTTGCCGTAAGTCACGCCCTTGATTCGACCCGACGCTCGATACGAGAAACCGGAAGCATAGGTCGCAATACCACCGTATAGAGTGCCCGAACCAGTGACCTGGCTCAGCCGTCCAACTTTGTCAAAGTCGTAATTGATCGTCGAGTTTGTCGGATCAGTAACACTGTTCACCTGGCCGGCCAGATTGTAGCCATAACTCAACGTGTATGTGCCAACGCCAGTGAGTGTGCGGGTTTCTGAAGTCATCCGCGAAAGTTGATTGTAGCTATAACTCTGCGTGCCCATGCCGTCAGTCATTGACGTTCGATTTCGTGCTGCGTCATAGCCGAATGAAACACTCGACGCCGGCGTAATGCCGCCGGGCGCCGTGTACGCAACGGTATTAACGAGGTGACGACCATTGTTGTAGGTGTAGGTGGCGCTGGCGCCTCTGGCATCGGTTATCGATTGGAGTGTGTCGTCGGCATTGTACGTCCAGGTTGTGCCTGTGCCTGCGTTTTGTTGTGGCAGGTGCTTCGATGCAAGTCGACCAAAACCGTCGTAGCTCTGCGTCGTGTCCTGAAAGACTCCGCTGCCATTTTCCGGGCCTGTCCATTGACGTACAAGCGTCACCTGATCGCGCGCGTTGAACGTAATGGCAGTCGTCGAATAAACCGTGCTGTCGAAATTAAGAATTTCTGTCTTCCACTGGCGGCCCAGCACATCTGAATAGATCTTCTGCCGGCGTCCGACCTCATCGGTTAAGGTCATGGCCTCACCGCCCGCACAACCGCAGCCGTCATAGCTGGCAGTTTTGGCTTTGCCATCGGGGTTCGTGATGATAAGAGGACGACCGTTCCAATCGTAAATCGTACTCGTGTAGGCCCAACCCGCACTATCGTCACCCGTGGCTTGCCATTGGGAGGGAGATCCCGACGCGCTTGTTTCTGTTGGGTTCGACTGCTTGATGACCTGGCCCAGCTTGTCAAAAAGCGTAAGTTGTCCGCTGAAGACGCCCGCGGTTCCGGTTGCTGAAGCATTTGCAATCATGCGACCGTGGCCATCAAGGATCTTAAACGCCTGCGCCTCGCCCTTACCCGCCTCAATTGTCGTGTAAGTATCTACACGATTTTGACTGTCGGGGTATACGAAACGCATGTGGCTGTAATCGGTGTTGCCACTGATCTCGAGCGTCACCTGATCGACGCGAGCCTTCGCGTCGTAGGTGAAGTTCTTGATCGGTCCTGCTGTTTGACCGGCTGGTGGTGGAGTCTGCAAGCGTGTTATCAGGCCAAAGTTGAAGTTGTACTTTGAAGTCGAAGTGAAGTTGTCGGCATCAGTGATCGAAGTGGCATAAGCAAACGTGTTGCGGTTGACGTTGTCGGAAAATTGGTCGGCGTAATTAATGTTTACCTGGTGACCAAGAGGATCGGTTGTTATCCGGGTTGAACCCGCAAAGTTGTATTTTGTTGTAGTGACAGTTGATTGCCCGGTAACCACGTCGTAACGCGTCATACTACTGAGGTTCCCGCGACCAGCGACGTAAGTTAAATTGTAGGTGGGGTCATGCTGAGTAGACACATCTTCGTCCAGGATCGACCCAGACTCGTCATAGGCAAATCCGACTCTCGTCATCAATGTTTCAGCGCCGGTGGTGAGATTAACTTCGTACATTTTGCTCTCACTCGGCAGACCTACGACGTGAGCGGTGATATACGCTCCGGCGGGAGTGTAATAGTCGGTATGGCTGCGACGCAGGACATGCGTTGCATCCGCCTGATATTCGAAGACGTCCTCGGGCAGGCTGCAACTGGTGCCGTTACCAAAGGAAATTGCCACGTACGTGATCCGCGTGCGCGCGTGGTTTTTGATCTGGCCCGATGAATCAAAGTCATAAACGTGCGTTTCTTTCACGCGCGGATTCAACAGGAAAGCAGCGCCCTCTGTGTCCTGCGTCCACAGATTCGCTTTGCGTCGTTGCTTGATTGCAGTGGGCTGGTCCGGGGTGGTCTTAGCGTAAGTGTCAACCATCGACGGTAACCCGCGCTTCCAAACGGCCGAGGTGGCAAGATAGAGCTGGTCATAGGAGTCGTCTGCATGAGTTATCTTCACCATCACGCCTGATTCGTTCGTCCCGTCCGGCAGTGTCCACGAGGTGTTGGCTGGATCCGCCCAGGTGGTCGTCAATATTTCTGCCTCGGCGCCGCTCGGCAAACCGGATGCGCCGAGAGCGCCGGTGCGGTTGAAGTTCTCGGCCCAGTCGCGGCGTTCGCTGAATCGCGGACAATCGTCCAACTGAGTACTTCCGTTGGCAGGCAGATTGTAAGAGCGGTAATTCAGCAAGTGACCATCCGCGGCGTAATTGTTGATCCGCGAAACCTGTATCCATTTGGTGTAGTCAAACTCAAACCGCGAGCTGTCATTGAGCGTGACGCTGCGCAGGGTTTTGATCAGCGCACCATTTGCCGGACCGAGCTTGGTGACGTTGATAAAGCCGGTCTGAACGTCGGTGTCAGTGTAGGTGAACGATGCCCACACGTGCGGATTTTGTTGTCCGGTCCAACTCTGCGTAATTGAGGTGAGGGTGTTGTCTGTCTGGTTGTAGTTGAAAGTGATCGTGCGCCCAAGCGTGTCGACAATCGTAGTTATACGACCAGCGCTTTGGCGGTTAATGTCGATGAAGTTGCCATTGCGGTCTTTGATCTTCACACACTGATAATCGCTTCCATATAAAACATACGAGAGCTGCGCCCCCGTAACGGTGCGCAGTACCATCGTGTTGCTGTCCAGTAGCAGATGAGAAGAATCGACCGACTCATACCAGGTTGACGTGTTGACCTGACGCAGCTCGGTGCGGCTACCGTCTGTACTAATTAGCAGGAATGCGTTCTTGCCTGCCTGCGAGTTAACGAACGGGCCCTGAATTACCGGGAATCCAAGCTGGAATCCGGGACTCGGGAAACCTGCGTCGTCATCGAAACTGACAAAGCTACCCGTCTTGGTCCAAACCAGTGAGTTGTAGCTGAGCGAGAGTCCGAGATTCAGTCCGGCACGACCGGGCAGATCGAGCAGCGGCACACTCCAGTTGTAATTGCGCGAGAGCGGGTCTTCACCACCTCCGCCTGTCCGATTCGATGGATCGAGCCGCGCGATTGCGGTTGGAGCTATGACGCTTATGTTCACGGTGGAAGACGTTCCGGTCACGCCGAGATTGTCGGTTGCAACGGCGGTGAGTGCGTATGTGCCGGAGGGGACGTTGTTCCAGGTAAAGCTGTATGGTGGCGTGGTGTCTTGTCCGAGCAGCACCCCATTCTTGAAGAACTCTACTTTCGCGAGCGTGCCGTCAGAGTCTGAGGCGTTGGCGTTGATGGTGACATTCGAGCCGGCGAAGATGGTTGCGTTGTTGCTCGGACTGGTAATGCTCGCGGTGGGAGCATTGGTGACGATGACAGTCACCGCGCTCGAAGTCGTGGTCCCGCCGAGATTGTCTGTGGCCTTCGCAGTCAACACGTGCGTTCCGGAAGCAACGTTGCTGTAGGTGAAGCTGTACGGAGGGGTAGTGTCCTGGCCAAGCGGCGACCCATTGTCGAAGAACTCGATTTTAACGATCGAGCCATCCGGATCTGCGGCGGATGCATTGATGGTGAAATTCGCAGGAGCGGCAAAGGTCGTGGGGTTAGTCGGAGTCGTGATGCTGACTACCGGCAGTGCGTTGACGGTGATCGCGGCGACGGACGAAGTCGAGGTACCGCCCAGGTTGTCGACAGCTACGGCGGTCAGGTTGTAGTTACCTGCCGCGACGTTGTTCCAGGCGAAACTGTACGGAGATGATGGGTCTTCGTTGAGAAGAGTAGCGCCGTTGAAGAATTGCACCTTGGAAATGGTTCCGTCTGAGTCGGTAGCTGTGGCAGTTAAGGTGATGTTGGCAGGCGCCGGGATGATCTGGCCATTCGTCGGCGCCGTCAAAGTCACGGAAGGTAACGCGTTGACCGTGATTGCGATGGCAGCGGAGGTAACGGTCGCGCCTGCATTGTCGAACGCTTTAGCCGTCAGACTGTAGTTGCCCGCGGCGACGCTGTTCCACGGAATACTAAAAGGAGCCGAAGTGTCTTCGCCGATCAGGGTTGAGCCACCACGGAAGAATTGCACTTTCGCAACAATGCCATCCGGGTCGTTGGCGTTAGCAGAGAGCGTGATGTTCGTCGGCGCTGAAAAGACCTGACCGCTGCTCGGAGAAGACAAACTCACCGTCGGCAGTTGGTTGGGCGGATTCACAGTGATATTGACCGTGCTCGAAGTCGTCGTTGCTCCACTATTATCAGTAGCCTTGGCGCTAAGCACGTAACTGCCCGCGGCGACGCTGGTCCAATCGAACGTGTAAGGCGAGGTGGTGTCTTCCCCTACCTTGGTCGAACCCTGGAAGAACTCGACTTTAGTGATCGTGCCGTCGCTGTCGGAGGCAGTGGCAGCGAACGGCACTGTTGCGGGCGCAGTGAAGGTTGCGTTTTGAGCAGGACTGGTGAGCGTCACTGTTGGGGGATTGTTCACAGTTTGCACGTTCACGTTGGTCGACAAGGCGCCAAACCGCTGCACTCCGTTTTGGACCATGCGCCATTGGAAGCTATGCGAGCCTGCTGCTGGCGCTGTCACCGTGAAGTTGAAAGTCGCATCTGAGCCTGGCGGAACGATCGAAGTGAGGTTAACGCGACTCATGCCCCAGCGCGTATTGTCGGATAAGTTTTCCGAGCCGAGTTGATAATCGCCATCGGGCGTCCACGTGCTGGCGCCCGTATTTCTCATCGTTACCGTGACGTTGTAAGTCTGTCCCGGGACCATCGTCGACGGCACAGTCTGCGACACGAATGCGGCGTCGTTGTGCTCCGGCACGTTGTCGGTGAACATCGTGTTCTGCCATTCACTGTTCTGGAACGACAGACCCAAACTAAATCCCAACGGATTTGCCGGCACTGGATTGGTGCTCGTAAACGCGATCGTCCTGACGCCACTGCGATACCTGACGTAGCGCAGCTTGCCGGATATCAGCTCGAGTCGATAGCGATCACCCGCTGCATGTGCGCCCAGATTTCCGAGCGGCGATGTGCTCGCCACTTCCACATTGTTCTCGTAGATGGCGGCCCAGCCACCAGTGCCTGCTACCAGTGAACGGCCCGCGCCATCGATACCGCCGACGTTGATCGAGTGGTTCCAATAGGACGCCGTCGACTCGAAATAGCCCGGCCCGAAAACCAGTTGCTGCCGCGCGCTGGCCGAGAAATCCCAAGTGCCCGTTGACGTCTTGCGCACCGAACCATTGCCCAGATCAGTACCGTTCGTAATGTTGGTCCAGGTGACCGTGTTGGAGAGCTGCGCAAAGACTGTGTTCTGCCATTCACTGTTCTGGAACGACATCCCCAGGCTGAATGAGATCGGATAACCCGGCACTGCATTAGCGCTGGTGAAGATTACGGTCCTGATACCACCGCGATATCTGACATAGCGAAACGTGCTGCCGCTGATCTCCAGCCGGTATCGATCGCCGGCGGCGTGTGCCGAGAGGTTCCCGAGCGGGCTGGTGCTCGCTACTTCCACTCCGCCTTCATAGATCGCCGCCCAGCCACCAGTTCCCACTACGAGCGCGCGCGCGGCGCCATCCGATCCGCTCGCGTTGATCGAATGGTTCCAATAGGACGCTGTTGATTCAAAATAGCCATCACCGCGCGCCAGTGTTTGCGCCGCCGTGGCCGAGAAGTCCCAGGTGCCCGTCGACGTCTTCTGCACGGTCCCATTGCCGAGATCGACACCATTCACGATCGCCGCCCACGTTGCTTTACGTGTGAGTTGCGCCAGCACCGTCTTCTGCCACTCCGCATTTTGCGGCGACATTCCCAGGCTGGCTGTCATCGGATAGGTGGGCAGGGGCGCTGTACTCTGAAACATCACTTCGCGCACCGCGCCGCGATACCTGATGTAGCGCAGTATCGAGTTAGTGATCTCGATGCGGTAGCGGTCGCCCGCGCCGTGCGGCGTAATCGTTTGGCTTGGACCATAGCCCACCGTCGCCGCCACTTCCACGTTATTTTCATAGAGCCCGATCCAGCCGCCACTCCCGATCACGATGGCGCGGCCCTGGCCGTTCGCACCCGTCACAGCTATCGATTGATTGAAGTTTGCGGCGGTCGATTCAAAGTAACCATCTCCGGCCAGCAGTGTCTGCAGCGCAGTCGCACTAAAGTCCCAGGCCCCGGTGGACGTCTTGCGCACGGAACCGTTACCCAGATCCGTTCCGTTTGTGAGGGACGACCAACTAACAAGTTGTTTCACTTGCGCCAGCACCGTGATGTTGATCGCGCTGGAGGTGGTGGCCTGTGACTGATTGTCGGTGGCTACGGCTGTCAGCGTGTAATTGCCCGCCGTCACGTTGGTCCAATCGAAGTCATATGGACTGGTAGTGTCAGTCGCCAGCTTTACGGCGCCCTGGTAAAACTCGACTTTGCTGATCGTGCCATCGCTGTCGGCAGCGTTGGCGCTCAGCCGGATGGTGGCGCCGGCAATGAACTGCGCATTATTGAAGGGACTCGTTAGCGTTACTGTGGGAGCAGCAAATGGTGCGGGTTGAAAGGTTGCGGGAGCGGCGTTCTTGAGTGTCGGCTTCGATCCTGGAGTCACTTCCATTCGCGCTGACGGCATGATGACGAGAGCGAGAAGGGCGAAGGCGATGACGAAGAACAGCGGCGTTCTTTTCATAGTATTCTCCAGGCGTTACCGGCACCAGCTAACGCGCATGATGATCGTTAAAGACTTGAAGGAAGACGTCTGCTGCGGGAGCTTTGGTGACAGCAGGCGCCTTCGCCATTTACCGCCCTGGATCTGGATGGAGTGGTAGCAAAGAATCGATCTTGTCTACCTGAGCTTATTAGAGACGGAAATTTTCTGCGTATTACCGGCGGGTGAAAAAATTTTTTGGTTAGGACTTCTTTGTGTCGCCGCCAAACAATCCGCGGAAGAAGCGGACGATGATGACCCAGAGCGCGCGAAACGCGAGTGGAGCGGCGGCAACGGCTTTTGCTTCCGGTTCGGCGGCAACGGCTTTTGCTTCCGGTTCGGCGGGTTTTTCCGCGGGCTGTTGCGGAGATTCTTCAACAACTTCGAGGTGCTGTTTGACGCACGTCGAGAACTGTCGAAACATTTGCCGCGACACTTCTTCAATCATGCCGCGTCCGAATTGGACAATCTTTCCGACGAGGTCGATATCGGCGTTAACCAAAACCTCGCAGCTACCGTTGGCGAGCGGCGCGACAGTGCTCAGCATCGAGACCTTCGTGGATCCGGAACCACCGACCTCGCGAGCGTCGCCCACCATGCGCACCTGGTGCGTCTCTTCGTTGATCTCGGTGAACTTCGCCTGTCCTTTATAAGACATGGCTAGTGGTCCAACCTTCACTTTGATGGCGCCGAGGAACGTGCGCTCGTCCTGCTGCTCGAGCAACTCCGCGCCGGGAAGACATTCCACCACCCGCTTCGGATCGGTCAAATATTTCCAAACGCGCTCAACGGGCGCCTGCACCTCGAAGCGCTCCTCAATCTTAAACGCCATCCCTCACCTCCGCCGTGACGATAACACGATTTAAGCCCGCGAAGCGGGCGGAAGCATAAAGCCTGGGGCGCAAGCCCCAGGACTCAAACAGCAAAACCATGGCAGCCCGCGAAGCGGGCGGCAGCCCGTACGCTTTCGCCCGCTTCGCGGGCTCCATGCGTTGTGGAATATCCGCTACCTGGGGCTTGCGCCCCAGGCTTTATGCTTTCGCCCGCTTCGCAGGCTTAAACCCAACGCCCTCCGTATTGATGGTCCATGTTGACGTTACTGCGCTTGCCTTCGTATGATCGTGCCCTTCCCGGTTGAAACGCTCAGTTGAACAAATTGAATCCGATGTAGGAAAGGTAACGCCCTATGATACCTCGGAGCTTTGAGTACTACTCTCCCCGCACCCTCGATGAGGCTATTGCCCTGCTGCAAAAGCTCGGCCCGGAAGCAAAGCTGCTCTCCGGCGGCCAGAGTCTCATACCGATGATGAAGTTGAGACTCGTGTCCCCCGAACATATCGTCGACATCAATCGCATCCCCGGACTCGATTACATTTCGGAAACCGACGGTCACCTGCGAATCGGCGCCCTGACTCGCGAACACGAGCTCGAATCGTCAGACGTAGTGAAAACAAAGTTTCCGATTCTCAGCGACACGGCGAAAGTGATCGCCGATCCACTCGTGCGCAGCCAGGCGACGGTCTGCGGGAATCTCGCTCACGGAGATCCGGCAAACGATCATCCGGCAACAATGCTCGCGCTCGGTGCGACTGTAGTTGCGACCGGCCCGAAAGGAAAACGCGAGATCGGGATCGGAGACTTCTTTCCCGGACTCTTCACCACCGCACTCGAGCCCGAAGAAATTCTCACCGAGATCAAGATCCCGTTTCCACCGCCACGAAGCGGAGGTGCGTATATCAAACTCGAAAGAAAAGTCGGTGACTACGCAACCGCCGGAGTTGCCGTTCAGATCACAGTCGACGAGAGCGGCGTTTGCAAATACGCGGGCGTGGGACTCACGAACGTCGGCATGACGCCAATCAAAGCGAAACAAGCCGAAAGCTATCTCACCGGCAAGCAGCTCGACGACGCGACCATCCAGCAAGCAGCCGAGCTCGCCGCCTCAGAGTCGCAGCCGATGGACGACATCAGAGGCTCAGCCGATTACAAGCGCGATCTCGTTCGTGTTCTTACCGCGCGCGCTCTCAACACTGCGCTGAACCGCGCCAAAGGAGGATCCTAAACGATGGTGAAAGTTCCGATCAAAGTCACTGTCAACGGTGAAGAACACAACACCGAAATCGAGCCACGCTTGCTGCTGGTCCATTTCCTCCGCGAAACGTTGCGGCTCACCGGCACACACATCGGTTGTGATACGAGTCACTGCGGCGCTTGCACAGTCGTGATGGACGGGCGTGCGCTCAAGTCGTGTACGGTCTTCGCCGTCCAGGCTGATGGACGTTCGATCACGACCGTCGAAGGTCTCGAACAGGATGGCAAACTGCACCCGCTTCAGGACGGCTTCTTTCAGGAGCATGGACTGCAATGCGGCTACTGCACTCCGGGAATGTTGATGACCGGACTCGCATTTCTAAAATCGAACAGCGATCCGAGTGAGGATGAGATCCGGCACGCGATCTCCGGCAACCTGTGTCGCTGCACCGGCTACGTAAATATTGTTAAGGCGTATCAGTACGCTGCTCAGAAGATGCGCGAGGGAGGTGCATAGAAAATGGCGCCAAAGACGTCGCCCGAAATCGGTGGCATGGGCCACTCCGTCAAACGCAAGGAAGATCCGCGTTTCCTTCGCGGTCTTGGCAATTACGTCGACGATGTGAATCTGCCAGGCATGCTTTATCTTGACATCGTGCGCAGTCCCTACGCGCACGCGACGATCAAAAACATCGACATCTCGAAAGCCACGGCTATTCCGGGTGTGCTCGCCGTCATCACGGGAAAGGATCTCGAGAAGTACAACCTTCACTGGATGCCGACGTTGATGTCGGATACACAGATGGTCCTGCCGGTCGACAAAGTGATGTACCAGGCGCAGGAAGTTGCCGCGGTGCTGGCGACCGATCGTTACATCGCCGCCGATGGAGTCGAAGCAGTCGAGATCGACTATGACCCGTTGCCGGTCGTCGTCGATCCGAAGAAAGCGCTACTGCCCGATGCGCCGGTTTTGCGTACTGATAAAAAGGACAAGAAAGACAATCACATCTGGCACTGGGAATGGGGCAATCGCGAAGCAACCGATCAACTGTTCAGCGAAGCGGAAGTCACGGTCAAAGAAGACATCTACATTCCACGTATCCACGTTTCCTCGATCGAGACGTGTGGTTGCGTTGCTAGTTTTGACAAAGTGAAGGGCAAGTTAACTGTTTGGATGACTACGCAGGCGCCGCACGCGATTCGCACCGTGTTTGCCCTCGTCGCCGGACACGTTGGTCTTTCGGAAGAGAAGATTCAGATCATTTCGCCCGACATCGGTGGTGGCTTTGGCGGCAAGGTGCCGGTTTATCCGGGTTACGTTATTGCTGTCGCGGCGTCGGTGTTAACAGGCAAGCCGGTGAAGTGGATCGAAGATCGGATGGAGAACCTCCAGGCGGATTCGTTTGCGCGCGACTACCACATCACCGCTGAGCTGGCAGGTAAGAAAGATGGCACATTGACAGCACTCCGGATAAAGACACTCGCGGACCATGGCTACACCGACGCCGCCGCGAATCCTTCGAAGTTTCCCGCCGGACTCTTTCACGTCTGCACAGGTTCGTACGATCTGAAAGCGGCGCACGTCGAAGTCGACGGCGTTTACACTAACAAACCTCCCGGAGGCATTGCTTATCGCTGTTCGTTCCGCGTCACCGAAGCCGTACACACGATCGAGCGCATGGCGGATCTGATGGCCCACGAGCTGGGAATGGATGCGGCGGAGTTGCGGATGAAGAATTTCATCAAGCCGGAGCAGTTTCCGTACAAGTCGGCGCTCGACTGGGAATATGACAGTGGCGACTACGGTGCTGCCCTAAAGCTCGCGATGGACAGGGTTGGATACAACGAGCTGCGAAAGGAGCAGGCGGAGAAACGCGCGCGCGGCGAGTTGATGGGAATCGGTATCAGCAGTTTCACCGAGATCGTCGGCGCTGGTCCGTCAAAACATTTTGACATTCTTGGGATCAAGATGTTCGACAGCGCTGAGATTCGCGTTCATCCGACCGGCAAAGTCATCGCTCGCTTCGGTACGAAGTCGCAAGGACAGGGTCACGAGACGACGTATGCGCAGATCATCGCCGAGGAGCTTGGCTTCCCTGTCGATAGCGTGCTCGTTGAAGAAGGTGATACTGACACCGCGCCATACGGATTGGGAACGTATGCGAGCCGCAGCACTCCGGTTGCGGCAGCCGCGTGCGCCGTGGCTTGTCGAAAGATCAAAGACAAGGCGCGCAAGATTGCCGCTTACCTGCTCGAGGCGCACGAGGACGATCTCGAATGGGAGCCCGGAAAGTTCTTCGTCAAAGGCTCTCCCGATCGCGCGAAGACGATTCAGGAGATCTCACTCGCCGCCTACACGAATCATCCGCCCGGAGTCGAAGCCGGACTCGAAGCAGTCAACTATTACGATCCACCGAATCTCACGTATCCGTTCGGCAGTTACATCTGCGTGGTTGATATCGACAAAGGTACGGGCGAGATCAAGATACGTCGCTTTGTGGCGATTGATGACTGCGGAAACATCATCAATCCGATGATTGTCGAAGGCCAGGTTCATGGCGGGTTGACGATGGGGCTGGGGCCAGCGCTGTACGAGGAGATTCAGTACGACGAGAGCGGCAACATCATGCAAGGCAGCTTTATGAATTACCTGCTGCCCACAGCGGTGGAGACGCCCAAGTGGGAGACTGGAAACACTTGCACGCCGTCGCCGCATCATCCGCTGGGTGCGAAAGGTGTCGGTGAGTCGGCGACGGTTGGAGCACCCGCGGCGATCGTGAATGCCGTGGTTGATGCGCTCTGGCACCTCGGCGTCAGGCACATCGATATTCCGATCACGTCGGCGAAGGTTTGGAAGTTGCTGCGCGACGCGGGCGTGCGTGGATAGGGAATAGTTCACGCAAAGGCGCAAAGCGCTGCCGCGTTTCCAGAGGTTTTCTTTGCGCCTTTGCGCCTTTGCGCGAAAAATATTTCTCGGATAGTGATGCTGTTGAGTATTCATGATCAATGCAATGATTTGCGGGCGCGGGAAGAGCCTTTTGTTCTTGCCACCGTTGTTGCTTACAAGAGCCCGCAGTCTGCCAAGCCCGGGTCGAAAGCGATTATCAAAGCGGACGGCACGTCGATCGGATGGGTTGGCGGCGGCTGCGTGCAACCGATCGTTTTGCGTGAAGCGAAACGCGCGCTGCAAACAGGTCAGCCGAAGCTCTTGACGATCAGTCCGGATGATCCGCGTGACGATTGGAAGGGAGTCCAGTCGTTTCGAATGACTTGCGAAGGCGGCGGTTCACTCGAGATTTACCTGGAGCCCTTCTTGCCAAAACCTCAGCTCGTGATCGTAGGTGATTCTCCGGTGGCCCAAACGGTCGCGGAGTTCGGACGATTGCTCGATTTCAAAGTCGTTACCGTTGATCCGGAAATAGTCAGAGATCAGATCAACGAAGCGAGCTACGTGGTAGTCGCGACGATGGGAAATCGCGATGAAGAAGGATTGCTGGCTGTTGTTGGAACGAGGCCCAGGTATCTCGGCCTGGTTGCAAGTAAAAAGAAATCGGAGGCACTGTTTGAATACCTTCGCACCACGGGCGCAACCGATGAAGACATTGCGGTGATTACGTGTCCCGCCGGACTCGAAATCGGCAGCGAGACGTTGCCGGAGATCGCGTTGAGCGTCGTGGCGGAAATCACGCGCATTCGCAGGGCGAGTGCCGAGCAACCGCGCGCTGTCGCCACCGCGATCGATCCGATTTGCGGGATGACGGTTGACGTCGAGAACGCAAAGTACAGTTCAGTGGTTGACGGCGAAACGATCTACTTCTGCTGCCTGCGCTGCAAAGAGACTTATGATCAGCCACGGATTTCACAGATTACACGGATATGAGGAAGTTCATCTCGGGACTTGTTCTGGGCGCGGGAGCTTCGCAGCGGTTTGGACCACCTAAACAGTTGCTGCCGTTTCGTGGTACCACGATGCTCGGTTGGGTTGTGGACCAGGCACAACGAGCCACGGGTCTCGATGAAGTTGTGGTTGTTCTCGGACGCGCCGCGGAAGAGGTTCGTGAGCGAGTGGATTTTGGCGCGGCGCGCGTCGTTGAGAATCCGGTCTTCGGTGAAGGCTGTTCGTCTTCCTATCGCGCAGGCATCGGGGCTCTCAACGACGAGTCAGCCGCAATCATGATCATCCTCGGTGATCTGCCGGGAATCACGCCGGAAATAATCAACCGGCTCGCTGAAGAGTGGCTGGCGCAGGAGGCGCCGATTGCGCTTTGTTCTTACGAGGGACGTAAAGGCCATCCGATGATCTTCGCGCGCTCGATGTTTGCACAACTCGTGGATCTGCACGGTGACAAAGCCGCGTGGAAGCTGGTTGACGCAAACGCGGCGCGCGTGCAGGAAGTTCACTTCAGTCTCCCCTACCCTGACGATATCAACACGCCCGAAGACTTTGAGCGACTGGCAACAGCCGGAAAAGAAAATTGAGAGAAGAAGTCAGACAAATTCAGCGCCTGCTCGAAGAACAGGTCTACATTGCCGACGCCGCCATCGCCACGGCGTTGTACTTGTCGATGGTGCTTGGTAAACCGTTGCTGGTTGAAGGACCGGCGGGTGTCGGGAAAACGGAGATCGCCAAAGCGTTAGCCAGCGCGCTGCATACGCGGTTGATTCGTCTCCAATGCTACGAGGGTCTCGACGCCACTACTGCGCTTTACGAATGGAACTACCCGAAACAGTTGCTGCATCTCAAACTGGAAGAGTCGTCGTCAGCGTCAGAAGCAGAAAAGGAAGCGATGATCTTCAGTGAAGCCTTTTTGCTGAAACGTCCGTTGCTACAGGCGATCACGGAACACGATCGCGCTCCGGTGTTGTTGATTGACGAGATCGATCGGAGCGATGAAGAGTTTGAAGCGTTTCTGCTTGAAGTGCTCTCTGACTTTCAGGTGACCATTCCTGAGATTGGTCCCATCAAAGCGACGCACCGGCCGCACGTGGTTCTGACTTCCAATCGCTCGCGCGACTTGTCTGACGCGCTGAGACGTCGCTGCCTCTATCACTGGATCGATTATCCGTCGCTGGAAAAAGAGCTCGAGATCGTGCGCGCGAAGGTGCCCGGCATTGCAGAAGCACTTTCGTCGCAACTCACGCAGGTGATGCAAGCCACGAGGACGATGAGCCTCTCGAAGATCCCGGGCGTGGCGGAAACGCTGGATTGGGCCAACGCACTGGTCGCGTTGCAAGCGCCGGCATTGAACGAAGAGATCGTCACCGAGACTCTCGGGTGCTTCCTGAAAGACGAAAGCGACATCGCCGCGTTTAAGGCAGAACTGCCACGGATTTTCACGGATTACACGGATTAAAACAGTATTTGTTCTGATCCGTGTTCATCCGTGGCTAAATTTTATGGTTGATTTAGAAGTCGAAAGGGTCGTGATTTTTTGTCGGGAGTTGAGAGCGCACGGACTCTCAGTGACACCCGCTGAAGTTGTAACTGCGACGACGGCGTTACAGATCATCGACACGACCGATCGTGACGAGGTGTTTCTCGGCTTGCGAAGCATCCTCACCACCAGCGTCGACGACTTTCCGATCTTCGCGGAAGTATTCAAGAGGTTTTGGAACAAGTCACACCAACTCAACAGCACCGCCGTGCGTATTCAAAGCAGCGCGCCGCGTCAATCGCCGAAAGGGCTCGCGTTCTTTCTCGAACATTGGGGCAGCTCATTCAGCCGCGGCGCTCAACCTGTTAAAGTTCCGGGCGCGAGTGACACCGAGTCGGCCGCCACAAAAGATTTCAGCGAATTCAGCAACGAAGAACTGGAAGAAATCTCGCGCCTCGCGCGCCGCATTGTCAGACGCCTGGCGCGAAGACCGAGTCGCCGCTGGCGGCCCGTCAAGCGCGGTCATCGAGTGAACCTGCGACGCTCGTTACGTCTATCGTTAAAAACCGGCGGTGAGCTGATCGATCTAACGTACAAGGAACGACGACCAAAGCGAACCAAGCTGTTCGTCATCTGCGACGTCTCGGGATCGATGGACCTTTACAGCCGGCTGCTGCTGCAATTCGTGTATGGACTCCAAAACAGTTTCGCGAAAGTGGAATCGTTTGTCTTCGCTACTTCGCTCGCGCGCATAACCGGCGAGTTGAAAAACAAAACTTACGAGCGCGCGCTCGATCGTCTGTCAGCCAACATTCACGGCTGGTCTGGCGGCACACGCATCGGCGCGAGTCTTTCGATGTTCAACGATCAGTGGCTGCGCCGCATCGATAAACGCACCATCGTCATCATACTGAGCGACGGCTGGGACACAGGCGAACCAGAAAGACTTGCCGCCTCGCTCGCGCAATTGAAACGGCGCGCAGGCCGATTGATCTGGCTAAATCCATTGCTGGGTAGCGCAGACTACGCCCCGGTAACACGCGGCATGCAGGCAGCATTGCCTTTCATCAACGTATTCGCCCCCGCGCACGATCTGGCCAGCCTGCGCGCATTAGAACCGCACCTGCTCTTATAACTTTTGTGATTTTGTGCCTTTTTGTGGCTAATGGAAGAACTCTTCGACGACATCGAGAAACTGGCGCAGGCCGAGAAGCGCGTGGCCATGGCGACACTCGTCGCTACGCGTGGCACCAGTCCGAAACGCGAAGGCGCGAAGATGTGGGTCGGCGAGGAAGGCCGCATCTTGGGTTCGGTGACGATTGGCGGTTGTGTTGACGCGCACGTGATCGCGGAATCGGAGCAGGCGCTATCGTCGTTTCAATCGCGGCTGGTCGAGATGAAGCTCGGCAACGAAGACGCGTGGGAGATTGGCTTTTCCTGCGCCGGCGATCTCGACGTCTTGATCGAGCCGGTGGACGTGAGCAATCTGCTTGAACTGTATCGAGCAGTTCGCACCGCAGTGGATCGCGGGAAACGCGCCGTGCTCGCCACCTCGCTGACAGAGACTTCCCGCAAGCTACTAATTATTGAAGATGGTGAGGCGTCTGGATCATTAGGCACGCCTGAGCTCGACCGTGAAGCGCAAACTGTGGCACTCGAGCTGATGCGAAGGCGCGCATCAAGCACGGTTACGCTCGACTCCGTACCCATCTTCTTCGAAGTGCATGGACCACCGCCAACCATGATCGTCTTCGGCGCGAGCCATGTCGCCATGCCGCTCGTCAGCCTCGCCCACGACCTCGGACTGAAAACAATCGTCGTCGACGGGCGCCCACGCTTTGCCACGCGCGAACGTTTTCCGGATGTCGATCAGTTACTCATCGGAATCCCTTCCGAGATAGCGGAAACTCTCGCCTACACGTCTTCAACGTTCGTGGTCCTAACGGCTCACGATTACAAATACGATCTGCCGGTGTTGAAAGTGGTGTTACCTGCGCGGCCCGCGTATGTAGGATTGTTGGGCAGCAAGCGACGCGGCCACGCGATCAAGGAGTTTCTGCGTGACGGCGGAATGGATCCCGCGTTGTTGGACCAGCTTCACGTGCCCACCGGCCTCGACATCGGCGCTGACACCGCGGCGGAAATCGCGCTCAGCATCCTCGCCGAAGCCGTCGCGATCAAATCAGGCTGCACGGCAACATTTCTGAAAGACAAGAAGTAATGCCCGCCCTGTACAGTGACATTCTCCTGGACCACTTCCGCCATCCGCGTAACTACGGCAGCCTGCCCGCGCCGGATATCAGCAACGAACAGTTCAACCCTGTCTGTGGCGATCGAATCCGGCTCGAGTTGAAGCTTGACCGCTCGAGAGTGAACGAAGCTCGCTTCAAAGGTGACGCTTGCGCCATCAGCACCGCCGCCGCCTCTCTCCTCACCGAGCTCATCATAGGCGAAGATCTCGAGGCCCTCTCCGGGATTCCTGACGATCGACTGCTCGCGGCGCTTGAAAGCGAAGTCCAGCCGGCCCGCCTACAGTGCGCACTCCTCCCGTTGCAAGCCCTCCGTGAGGGTGTGAAGAATTATCAACATCACGACTGAGACGCCGTCACCTGCTGTTGTATAAATCCATCACCCACTTCGGTGGATCCGGGTCGCCCGCGAAGTCCAGGTCCAGGCCCTTGCTTTTGGTCCAACGCCATAGCCAGGTCGGGCCGAACTTCGTGACCGTCGTGTCCTTCGTCTGATACGCCGGATCGGCCATCACTTTATCGAGCGTCACAAACTTGTAGCCTCGCTCCGCAAACCTCCCCAACATCTCGTCGAGCGAATCGGCGGTAATGTCGTTGGCGTGAATGATCAATAGCTGCGGAATCTCGCGGCCAAAAATCTGTGGTGAGATCTTCTCCGCAAACTCCGTTGCCGCGATCGTGTAATTCAGATACTCTTCACGCAAACGCTTCGCGAGCGCCTCGTCGCCCTTTTGCACCGCCCCCACATAACCCACATTGAAAACAAAATCAGAATTCTCGATCGTGTGCGGCGTGACCTTGTACCCGCGCGCCATGAGAAAGTTCTCGATGGCTTCTTTCTTCTCGCGCGTGTCGCCGGTGTGCGTCATCGGGTGTCGAAAATAGAGTTGATACGGCTGCCGTGACCGCATCAACTCCCGCGACACGACATCACCCTTCACAATCTCTTCCTCAAACTGTTCGACTGTCAGACTATTGAAATCAGGGTGTGAATACGTGTGGTTCCCGAGGATCATCCCACTCTTAACCCACTGTCGCAGCAGATCGATGCGCGCCTCGCGCTGGCCCGGCGTCTCCAGCATGCGCTCGTTCACAAAAGCGACGGCAGGCACTTTGTGCTTCTTCAGTGTCTTTAGAATCTTTGCAGTTGCCGCCTGCGCACGCGGAACATACCGGTCGCCGGCAATGTTTACGTAAGGCAGGTCGTCAAACGTCACCGCCATCGTGCGCGTAGGCGTCTGCGCGCGTACCGCGGTAACCAGTCCGAACAGTAAAACGATCAAGAGTGTGCGTTTCATCATTGGAACTCACTGAGACTTTGACGTATCAAACACCACCTGGTCGTAGCGCCAGAGCTTCTCGAAAAACTCTCGAGCGACCGGCGCGATGCCTTCGACCTTCTCAACAATCTCTGAAATGCTGCGACGTCCGTCCATTGCTTCAAACGCCCGCTTCTCATGCTCATTGATGATGATAAACAGATCGTTGAATAGGTGTGTTTGGTTCACTAAGACGCCCGCGGCGCCAGGTGGAACTCGATCCTGAACGCAGATAGTCCATGGCAGACGAACCGGCACGTAACGCATATAGCGCTCGTCGTCGAAGTGAAACCTGGGGGCATCGCTATCACTTCGATGGACCACGAAGCTATGGTTAGCCATCAAGCCACGCAACAGTTCCATCTCTATGTACTGCTCGCGTTCGGGAAGTGCCGCCAGTCTACTCGCATGCGGCGTCGTTGCGACGGAGCCGCATTGAGGCAGGTAAGGCGCCTGCCAGTACCAGCGACCCAGCGTCAGGTCATTGCGTTCGATGAAGTCGAATAGCTGCGGCACTGAGTACGATTGATCGCGCGGATTCAGGAGGGCGTCAGCGAGGGCATCACCGCTCGCGAACTCTCTCGAGCCGCCCTGTGAAGCCAGCAGTGGATGATGTTGAGGCAACAGCTTCAACACCTTAATCAGATCGCTAATCTCCTGTTTTGACGTTCCGATGCCGAGCCTGCGGCAGTACTCTTGAAGCATGTAGACGCCGGCGCGACCGTAAGGCGCGTAGACCATCAAGTACATTGCGCCATCGGGCTTCAACACGGAGCGGAGCGCGCGCAAACCCACATCGGGATCGGCGAGATGGTGCAGCACGCCGGTACAAACGATGTGATCGAAGCTGTGGTCCAGGTCGCCGGCGCTCTCGATCGGCAACTGCCGCATTTCGAGGTTCGCCAGGTTGTACTTCTGTTTCAGTGATTCATTGTGCTGGAGACTTGTCGTGCTGACATCGATGCCGGTGACGCGTGCCTTGGGATGACAGATCGCGTACTTCGCGGCCTGAAACGTTCCGCAACCGGCGACGAGGATATCGAGATCGGCGCGGTATTCCTTGTGCGGCCACAGCAGATGGAACTCGGCGCGATGCATGTGCTCGCTCTGCCACTGCTCGCGAGCGCGATCCAGATTCTCCACTGGAGGCGGAAACGGATGGCTAGTGTAAAACTCGCGGATCGGATCAGAAGCTTCTGGGTTCATGAGTTTTTTGCTTGTCGGGGCGGAGATTATACACCCACGCATAGTCACGCAAATAGAAAAGTAACAAGTCAGGAAGGGCGGCTTGCCCCCGCTGATCCGACTCACCTCAGAGCGGGGGCAAGCCCCTCTTCCTGACTTGTTCTGGCTTACTGTGGCTTTGAAATGGAGGCTTGGCTTTGTTCCTTGAGTAATTGAACGAACTGCTGTAGCTCGGCGAGGTTGAGATCCGAGACGACCCAGTAGGCCATGCCTCCGTTGGACCAACGTATCACGTTGTAACCCTGGCTCACCGACATCTTCTCAGTCATAGCTGCTTCATTCGCCGGCCAAACGAACAGGTTGATCGAATGTCGTCCACGTTGGTACACGAGGGCCGCGACGGGACGATTGCCGATGTAGTCCAGTCTCCCGCCATTCAGGGGGAATCCCTGCTGACTCAGATCTTTCACTGGCGGCGAGAAGTCGAGCTTGCCGTCAAACCACGGCTTTACAGTATGTCGATCTGAAGACGGAACGTCAGTCAAATGATCGGCCATCAGCGAGCGCACGTGGCTTGAAACAATCTCCTGGGCCAACACGTCACCGGGCGATTCGCGCGTTGCGGCAACAATCCAGATCACAGCAACCACTGCCAGCAACGAAATTCCCGCCACCAGCCAGCGCCAGCGAATCATCAACGGTTGCGGATCGGTCGTGCTTTCTTTTCTCAATGCGGTTCGCAAACGTTTTTCGAGATTCGCGGGAGGATCGAATCTGCTGTTACTCATAGCCGGCTGCAAATCGCGAAGTCCTTTGTAAGTTTGCGCGCAGGCGCGACAGTCCTTGAGGTGCGCTTCGATCTCGAGGCTCTTCATCAGGTCCAACTCACCATCGACATAGCCGTGAATCAGATCATGCGTTTGCTGACAGCTCAATGCTTGCCTCCTTTCCCATGCGACTGGCGAGCAGCGTGTGCAGTCGTGTGCGCCCGCGTTTTAGTCGAGACATGACGGTTCCGATCGGGATGTCGACGACGTTCGCGATCTCTTTGTAAGAGAGACCTTCCATTTCGCGCAGCACCACCACTTCGCGAAACTCGACCGGCAGCTCCTGCAAAGCATGTCTCACAAGCTCGGAGTCGAGCTTTTGTATGAACAACATCTCCGGGTCGGGAGCTTCCATGGCGGGTTCGTCGAGCTTGTCGTCGATCGGATCGGCCAGGCGGAGGAGACGATTCCGCTGCAACCACGTGTAACACGTATTCCGCACGATCGTCAGCAGCCATGTTCGCGAGTCGCCGCCGTAGTAACCTTTAAAGAACTTAAACGCGCGCAAGTAAGCTTCCTGAACGATGTCCTCAGCGTCAGGTTCGTTGTGGACCAGCCAGCGGGCGAGATTGTACGCGGCGCCGAGATGCGGCAAAGCAATCTCTTCAAATCGAACTACTTTGCTTTGGTCTGACAACGAAGCTCCTTCTCTAAGTAAAGACTGGAGCGGATGCTTTTTTATTCCCGCCCGAATTTCAGCAGTCGCCGGTCAGGAGCCACGCTTGGATCGGGTCAGTACCGGGAGCGGTAGCGACCGGGTCCGGCAGATACCCAAGGTGACTGATGCGTCACGACCCGGTCGCTATCGCTCCCGGTACTGACCCGATCCAAGCCGCCGGGGAATAATCACACGAGATTGGTGGTCTGTATAGCTGAATGCAATTTTCGAAGACGAGGTGAAGAAATGAACAATTTGATCGATTGGCTTTTGAATCCACCAACAGATGGTCCACGAGCTACTCTTTTGCTCCGGTTAATGGCGGGATCTGTCTTCCTGTGGGAAGGAATTCTGAAATTTGTCTACCTGAATCAGGGCGTCGGACGGTTTACCAAACTCGGATTTCCAGCGCCTCATTTCACTGCAACTGCCGACGGCTGGCTGGAAATCATCGGCGGCGTGCTGCTACTCACGGGTTTGTTGACGCGCCTAATCGCAGTGCCATTCATCATCGAGATGATTGTCGCGATGGCATCGACGAAGATCCCGTTATATCTCGGAACATCTCCGCTGCCACTGCCGCCAGTGCCGCCGCAGATCGGATTCTGGGCAGTGTTGCACGAGATCCGATCGGAATTCGCGCAACTCTTAACCTGTGCTTTTTTACTGGTAGATGGACCAGGCCGGTGGTCCATTGACGCGCTGTTAGCCAAACAGCGCGTCTACTGCGGAGAGCTCTTACGATTCAAGAGATCGGTGAGATTAACGCCGACTCCGAACTTGTAATAGTCGCGATCCGGTTGTTGAAGTCTCAGTATGTTCGTTGGCGGCATGTAAACTTTCGGATCAGAAATTTCTACCGTCGTGCCGGGATTATCGAGAAACAGCGGAGTCGTGATTTTGGCGCCACCACCGCCAACTTTCATGATGGCCGTACCGTAGAAGTAAATGAAACTGGCTTCCTTGATCGGGAACGGATAAAAGCCATCGACACGGAGAACATAAGCGTTCTTCTGCCCGATCAGTTTGTCCGGGTTATTTGGATCGAGTGTCCCACCGTGTTTTCGGCTTCCTCCCGTGACTGCCTCGTTCTGCCCAAACATGAAATCGACAATAGCAGGAAAGCTGTTCTTGAAACGGTTACACTCCGAGTCGTCGCAATAGAACGTCTTCAGCCTCAGCCCTCCATACCACTGGCGCAGGAAGCGATCTCGATCGATCGGCACGACCGCGATGAATTCCTTTCCGTCAGGCGGTGTTCCATAGCGGTTGATAAATTCTGCGCGTCGCGCATCATTCACACCCGGGACATTGAAGATCTGGATTGATTCTTTTCGGGTGGTCAAGGGACTGATTGCGCCGGCGCCAGCCGCAAAATACAAAACCATCTTCTGACGAAGACCCGGGATGGGACTAAGGAAAGTGCCAGTGGCAGACTTGAGTTTCCCTTCCACACCGGCGAGAAAATCAAAACTCTGCACCAGATCTATAGACTTGGGTTTGTCCACCTGATTGACGAGACTGGTCGGAAAAACCTGAGCGGCGGCAATTTGATCGGGAGTCGCTGCCAGGCGCACGTCACCCCAAAAACCTAACCGAGGCTCCTGTCGCCGGCGTAGATTCCTGGCTACGCAGTCGTCATAGATGATGCGTTGCGCTTCAGTCGGATTGTCAGGCAGCTTAGCGCAACGTCTTTGCGGGTCGAAAATAAACGGCAACATGAAGAAAAAGTCGAGCACCGGCTTAGTCTCACTCAGAGCTGAGCTTCCTCCAGCCTGTTCGAAACCAACAATCACGCGCCGGTTCTGGCCGCTGCTGGAAAACTGTGCGACGTCGAAGTTTTCAGGACAATGATCGCCTTCGCAAACAACATCTATCGCGTCTCGTTGCTTCAATTCTTTCCGATCGGCTTCGTTGAAAAACGCAATCGTGTTCGTTCCTTTGATTATCCTTACCGAGACCGGAAATTCCTTTCTCGCTTCTTCATTTTTGTCCTGGATATCGACTGTGTCGCTGAGCAGAACAGTCTCGCCGTTCAGCACCTCGTATCTCAGCTTCTTAATTTCAGCCTTAGCGACTTTCAAATACACGTCGATCTTCGAGGCATTGACCTTGGTCGGATTCTCAGGCCTGAGGATCGTAATCGGTGGAGTCTCAGCTCCGCCAGCAGTCGCTCCCGACGTTGACGCCTGAGCAGCCGTTACACACTTATCGCCTTTGCAAGTCAGCGTCGCGGAAGTGAAAAAGCCTTGTTCGCCAAAGTGAAGCGGATCAAACGCGTGTACCTCATTGGCGCCGTCCGCGATTTTCAACTTGGCCGTGACGATAGCTAAACCGTCTTGAAAGTCGATCTTTTTGACGTCGGCGGAGTCGAGACGCTGGCCGTTCTGATAGACGTCGATAACCAGACGCGTGATCCCACTTTTCTCCTGGATAAGGACGGTCGGCTCCACTGTCGCCGCATTGACCGGCATCGTTGTGGGTAATCTCAGCGCTATGTTTTTGGGTGTTGTAGAAACGGCCGCCGGACTCGGACCTGCGGCCGGCGTTGGAGTCGTAACAGCCGCGGGAACCGGCTGTCCAGAAGCTGGCTGTACCATTCCGCCGGGCGGCAACGTGCCGGAAATACATTCGGAATTACATTCGACGTTGATGGTCGCGCGAGCTTCAGCATCCGGGCCGGAAGCGTTCAATCCAAACACATCGATCGTGTTTACGCCCGGATAGAGGTGCACGCGCGCATCATTCATGCCGGCAATACCGCTTGACGCATCGATGCCGTTGCTGACCTTGATCTTGATGGACGTAATGTCAGCGTCGTTTACGTTGTAGCGAAGCGTGATTGCGCCGCCGCTCGCAATTATGTTGTTGCTCTTCGGGCTGACGATAAAAATCTTGCCAATCTTCGGCGCGGGATCCTTCTTCCTCTTCAGAACCGCAAGTACGGGCGTCAGAGGGAAACTCGCAACCAGTACATAGATTACGAGGATCCGGCAGAAAGCGTTGATTCCGAATATGGAGCGGCGTTTCATATCGGGGCGTCCTTTGCTGGATTTGAAGTAAAGCTTGAGGTGAGCAGATCTCCTTACAGAGACCGGCGCTCAATGACATATGTGAGAAACCCAAAAAACATTTCGCGGGGCGCGAAAAGATTTTTTTCGGGGGTCTTTTAGAGTGATTCAGGGTCCAGATCGAAGGCGAGTTGAGGCTCTCCTCGTACGACGCGGCGCAACCAGAGCGGTTCGTCGAACATCTGCTCGAGCCCGCGCACAATCGCATATTTCGGCTCATCGGCAATGCGAACGGGCAATCCGGTTTCTTCGTGCAAATAGTCGTCGAGACCACCAAACTGCGCGCCACCGCCGGTAAGGATGATGCCCCGGTCGTAGATGTCGGCTGCGACTTCGGGAGGGAGGTCAGCGAGTGTCATGCTAACTCCGGCCACAATCTTACGAACCACTTCCTGGGCAACGGGATAAATCTCACCCGCCGTGATTTCAATAGACTGAGGCATCGCTGTCAGCACTTCGCGTCCGTTAATCGGAATTTGACGACCAAGCTCAGTAGGAAGCGTTGCTGACGCCAGCTCGAGCTTGAGACGCTCAGCGGTCCGCGCTCCGATGAGGAGTCCACGGTGACGGCGGACATGATTAATGATCGCGGTATTGATACTCGAACTTCCGATCCGCTCGGCGCGTGCGCGGATGACCTTGCCGCTCGCGATGATGGCAACGTTAGTCGTCCCACCACCGATATCAACCACCGCGGAACCTTTACTGTCATCAGGACTAACACCGGCGCCAAACGCCGCCGCCAGTCCTTCTTCAATCATGCCCACGCGCCCGACACGCGCATGTTGCGCGGCAGTCAGCAAAGCGCGGCGCTCGACCGGGGTAACATCAGAAAAAACGCTCATCAGCGCGCGGCGGCTAAAATGCGATATGCCGCCGCGAGCCTTGTCCACCAGATGGGCCAACATCTGCTTGGTCCGTTCAAAGTCGGCGACTACGCCGTTCTGCAATGGAGCGACCACCGCCACGCCACGCGCCTCACGCCCGTACTTCTGTTGCGCTTCACTGCCAATGTCGATCACTTCTCCCGTTAACGTATCGACTGCAACAAGAGATGGCTCGTCGACTACGACGCCACGCCCACGCACGGAAATAATTGTTGATGCCGATCCCATGTCAATTGCCATGGAATCCGACACCAGGTCGCGAAGCGCACGCATACTCAGGAATGCTGATGTCTTTTCTAGAAACGCCATCGCATCTTCAGCGAAAACCGTTGAAACGGTTTTCTGCCGATACTTCCTGTCTGGCACCGGGCTAAAGCCCGGTGTGAATGAGAACGTTAGCGCTGCTGTTCGGCTTGCGGAATGAACTCACCCAGCGTGGCGCGGACTTGCTGCTCTTTTCCATCGCGTTTGACGGTGAGTGTGATCTCAGTTCCCGGAGGCGTGCTCGCGATCTTGTTGCGAAACGTATTTGGCTCGTTCACTGCTTCACCATTCAGCGCCGTGATCACGTCGCCCTCGCGTATCCCAGCGCGCTCAGCTCCGCCTCCCTGCTGCACTCGATACACGACCACTCCTGGTCCCTGAGTGACACCCATCTTCGCAGCTTCTTCCGACGGTATCTTCAGCGCGACGACACCGAGTTGCCCGCGTCTTACCTTGCCCGTATTGATCAACTGCTCCAACACCGTGCGAGCCATGTTCGAAGGGATCGCAAATCCCAATCCGATGCTGCCGCCCGAAGTCGAAAGTATTTGCGAGTTGATTCCGATCAACTCGCTGTTAGTGCTAACCAAAGCGCCACCTGAATTACCTTGATTGATCGGCGCGTCGGTTTGCAGAAAGTCTTCAAAGCTGCCATTACTCAAACCAGTTTGCCGTCCCTTGGCGCTGATGATTCCCATCGTGACGGTTTGTCCAACGCCCAAAGGATTTCCCAATGCCAACACCACGTCGCCGACGCGCATGCGATCTGAATCGCCCAACGTCAGCACCGGCAGATTGCTCGCGTCGACTTTTAGCACCGCCAAATCGCTCGGTGGATCCGAGCCAACGATTTTCGCGTCAAGCGTGCGATTGTCGTATAAGTCAACTTTGATCTGGTCAGCCCCGTCGATCACGTGATGGTTTGTGAGGATGTAACCGTTCGCGTCGATGATCACGCCCGAGCCCAGGCCGGAACGTTGTCGCTCAGCCGGCGGTTGCGACTGTGGACTGCCGAAGAACCGGCGAAAGAACGGATCGTCCATAAACGGATACTGCTGCGGCTCACGCGCACGGCTTTGCGAATGAATCGTAACTACGGCAGGCGCCACTTTGCTGACGACATCAGCATACGAGCTGACTGGCATGACCGCAGGATTGCTGGTTGCTGTGGCCGGAGTTGTCGCGTTTGGCGTAGTCGTCAAGTGAAAGTCCCCACCACGCTGTCCGCGATTACAGGCTCCCAGAGTCGTAATAATAACGGCGTACAATAGCAATGTTTTTATTTTCATCGTTCCCCCCTATTTTCTTCACTGCAACTGGCGGTGCATTTCCGCCAGCTCACGGTTCAACTCTTCGATTCCTTTCCAGCACAGTGGGATCCGAAGCTTGGAATTCACGTGACTTGAAGTCGCGG
>JADMIO011478648.1_pt1 | contig 67065 bp, 42 predicted proteins | sample 8958161 | NCBI WGS metagenome assembly JADMIO01 (sample SAMN16585339, study PRJNA669376) | soil metagenome | isolation source: Crop rotation soil | place: USA: Cullars Rotation, Alabama | collected 2011 | reverse complement strand
CGCGACAACTTGTCCACGTGGAATTCTAAGCTTAGGATCCCAATGTGCTGGAAAGGATGCCGAGAATGGGCGCGAGCGCTTTCACAAACGCGTCCGCTTGTCGTGACATGCCGAGATCGTTCGGATGCACGCCGTCGACCGTCCCTTCGCCGTCGGTGCCGAGCATGTTCGCCGCGTCGATGAAATGCAGCTTCTTGTCCGCAGCGCTGAGTTTCTCAAACGCCGCGCGCAGCAATTTCCCGCGCGCCGTCGGCGTTGCGTTGTGAACCTCGCACTCATCAACCAGCACAATCGGCGTATTCGGGTGCGCCGCCCGCAGCGTTTTGACGAACGGCTCCACGCGCGCGGAAATTTCTTCGACGCTCATGTTGCCCATGCAATCGAGCACAAAAATCTCCGCATCGAGCTCCGCGACCAGCGCCGCCATCTCCGGCTCCATCTTCCCGCTGCCGCTGAAACCCAGATTGACGATTTCGCGATTCATCGCACGTCCCGCAATGTTGAGACTTGCCATCCCCGGCCGCGACGCGCACCCGCCCTGCGTGATCGAATGCCCGTACCACACGATTGGCCGGCCTTTGCGCTCAATCGCCGAAAGCGTCGCGTCTTTCGGAATCCCGATTTCCAGCGAAGCCACACCGTTGTACAGCGGCAGATAAAGGAGCAGTTCGTGCCCCGCCGCGCAGCGAAACGCCGCCGTGTTCGTCAGCGCATTCGGCCGCCCGTTCCCCGCGAATTGCCACGCCCCATTTTTATCCTTCGCATACAAATCGACGCCGCTCACGCCCGTCGCTGGCATATGCGGCATCGCCAGCCCCGACCCCGTCAGCGTCCAGCGCACCGAAAACGCATCGCAACTCGTGCTGAAGCGCACATACATCCCCGCGCTGTGACGACTCAAGTGCCAGTCTTTTTCCGGAACGGATTTCTCCGCCTTCGCCGGCAGCCGGTCATAAAACGATTTCGTCTCCGTCCACCCCTTCCCTTCCAGACCAATATCTTTGCAATCGAACCAAAGCATCGCGCCATCCGCGCTCGCTTTGGCTTTCTGCGGATCCACCGTCCCAGCAATAAGTGGCGCATTCAGCAGAGTCGCCATGAATACGCACGTCACCCGCCAGCGCTCCGATCTCGTCATCTCGCAACCTCGCACTTCGCACCTCGTACTTCGCACTTCCTACCACCCATACTGCCGATACGGATCATCCGCCTCAACCGGCGTGTCCACGTACAGCGAGCCGTCGGCCTTTCCCGGCGTCCCGAACCGCGCGAGCAGCCCCGTCGTCCCGCGCACGCCCATATTCGCGAGCAAGCGATTGAGCAGCTCCGTCGAATGCCGGTAGCTCGTCTTCAAGTTATGCATGTCCTTCAGGTCGTACGTCCACGGCACCATCTGGCAGAAGACCACGTTCGCGTTCTTCGCTTTCGCCAGAATTCCATTGCCGAGGATTTCGACGTCGTCGCTCGCTGAGAACAGCATCAGCTTCCGCGGCTCGCGGCTGTGCACGCCCGCCGGATTGATCCCCGCGAAGAGCGACTTCGCATCCGGCGCCGGAAAATACGCCGCGACATGCTCCGTCTGCTTCGTCGAAACTTTGAACGGCAACCCCGCGTTGGCCTCCGCATCCGTCAACCCAATCGCGAGAACATTTCCGCCGCTCTTCACAAATTCCCCAATCGCCGCCGCATGCGCCCCCAGCGCCGCGCCCGGCCCGACAATCAACACGTCATCTTTGCTCAGCGCGCTACCTTCATACGCCGCTGCCACGATGCCCGTTTTTTCGAGATGCGCCTTCCCCGCCGCGTCGCCGATGTAACGCGCCTTGCGTTCCGCTGCCGGCTGCCACTTCTCAGCGTACTCCAGAATATTCCGCACCAGCGTCTTCCCCGCCGGATCGCTCTCCGCACGGTTGCTCACATCAACCTGGCAGAAAATCACGACGCCCTTCCCTTCGCGATATTCCATCAGAGGCGCGTACTGCAGGCTGAAACCGCCCTCAAGTACCGGCATAAAATCCCCGCGGTGCGGCTTCTCCATAAAGATGGACGACACCGTGCCGTACGTCGTCCCGCGCCACGAGCGGTTCACCGTCAGCCCTGCCCAGTTCGTCAGCAGCTCCGAGCAATACTTCCAGCCCGGCGTATAATAGAGCAGCTTCAGCTCCGAAAGATTCGCGCCGGATTCGCCGCGCCAGTCCGACCAGTTCGCCGCGCTCGTATCCGCGAGCAGCGCATGCGCCGGAAATCGCGGATACACCTGCCGCAGCCCGTACTCGACAGTACGGAAACCCAGCCGGCTCTGCAGCGCGTTCAGATTCTGCTCGAACACGATCACTTTCAATCCATCGCGCACCGCCGCAAGATCCGGCGCCGGCCCTTCGACGCTCAATGCATCCTTGCCAATGATCAGCACGCCCGCCGTGGGCTTCGCGTCAGCTTTGATCTCACTCGCGCTCAGGCCCAGATCGCCGAGCATCTTCTTCGTCTTCCCCGCTGGATCGAAAAGCGCCACCGGCTGAGCCAGCTTCGGTTTCACCAGCGCCGGCAGAACATGAATCCGAATCTTCTCGTCCTGAACGTCGCCGTTGCTGAATTTTGTATTGAGACTGATCTCGTACTCGCCCGCCTTCGCGTCCGCGGGAAGTTCAAACTTCAGCGGCACGCGCGCCTGCTCGCCGGTTTCGATCTTCACCTGCTTCTTCGCACCCGCCGCGCCGGGCAGCGTCGATTTCCATTCGCAATCGGCCGTCAGCGGCGCGCGCGTGTCGTTGATCACGACGATCGTCTTCTCGACCGCCTCGCCCGGATAAAAATTGTGATCCTTCCCCGTAATGTGCGACGCCTTGTTCGCGATGTACGCAAACGCCGGCCGCGTCACGCGCAGCCACGCCTTGGTCAAATTGCCGACCTCCACCCAATCTTCCTTCGAGTGCGAGAACGGAAATCCGGCCTCCACTTCCTGGTACTTCGGCGGCGCGTTGCGCCAGTCGCAACTGTAGCCGGGCTTCTGCAGCGCCTCCCAATCCGTCGCGATCGGAAAAACCGGCTGCTCGCGGTCGTTCTTCGTCCAACCCTCGCGCATCGTGACGCCCGGCTTTTTCTGCCACGCGTTGTCTTTCAGCCTGAACAGTTCGCTGTAGTACCAGATGTTCGTTCCCGAAACGCCTAGCGTGCGGAACGCCGGCCAGTTGTCGTTCACATACAGCGCCTGAACATCGCGCTCGTTCGGCGCGTCGAAGTACGGCGTGTTGACGTTGATCGGATACGACCAGAATTTCCAGCCCGGCATTTTCTTCTTCCACTGGTCTGCTTCCGCGCGCAGATTCGTGATTTCATTCGTTGTGAGCTGATACGCAATATCGCCGCGGAACTGCGCGCCCCAGCCCGGCAGGTGGTATTCCGTGCGCAGCGCCGAACCGTAAAAATACGAACCCTGCTTACGCATGCCGCCGTTGCGACCGAGCTTCGGATCTTCCGGCGGCGCCGTCACCTCGCCGTTGGCGCTCAGGTCGTAGCCGCGGAACATCGTAAAATCCGCGTCCACCGCATTGCCGAACTCCGTCGGAAACACCGGCTTTTTGCTCTTCTCCGACCACGTCGCAAACCAGTCCGACACTTCCTGCGGCGGAACAAAATTTAGATACATGTTCGGCGTCGCCATGTCCGAAATATTTCCACCGTGATGATAGATCGGCCGCGTGCGGTCGAACTTCGTGATCAGCGCCTCGCGTTTGCGCGCTTCCTGCTGCTTGCCATCCGCACGTTTGTCGCGATCGTTTCCATCCGCCGTAAAATCCGGGCAGGAATGAATCAGATCCGGATTGCCGTCCTCCGAAATCCCATAATTGTTGTGGCTGATCGCGTACATGACCACCGACGGATGCGCCGACGCTTGCCGCACGAACCACTCCGTATGTGCCGGATCGGTGATGCCCATGGTAAAGGAGAACAGAATTCCCACGTCATCGGCCGCGCGCATCGTCTCTTCGTAGCTGAGATTGCTGCCCGGATGCGCGTCGTAATTGTGAGCGTAGATGAAATTGAAGCCCGCCGCTTTCACGCGCTCGAGCGCCTCTTTCGCGCCCGCGTAGCTGGCGTTGTACACGCTCAACAATGCGCCATCGTACGGATATGCGATCAGGTGATAGCGGCTGCCATTCAGCTTGAAATCTTTCCCATCGAGCCAGAACTCACGGAAGCCGAAGCGCGTCGCAAAATACGCATCGATCGCCGCGCCGCTCCCATCCACGAGCGTCAGCTTCAGGTCGTACATGTTTGCGGTGGTGTGAGTGTCCCAGAGTTTCTCCGGCTTCCACGGCGTCGAAAACGCAAAGCGCCCGCTCGACGCGTCCGACGCTTTGAACGGCGCGCTCTGAAACGAATGAACTTTCTTGTCGCCGTCGAAGATCTCTCCTTTGAAGCGATACTCCTGGTCCGCAGCGAGATTCGCGACGCCTGCGTTCACACCCAATTCCCAATTGCGCACAGACGGCTCAATCTTCAGGTCGCTGACGCGCGCCTTCGCCGGCGTGCTTTCGAGAAACACGTCGCCGCACAACCCGCGCCGCGTCACCGTCGCCTGTCCGGTCGCCGTCAGATCGCCCTTCATGAACACCGTCATCTCTTTCGAGAGCGGCAGTGCAGCCACGCAGATCGAAAGCACCTGTTTCTCGCCCGGCTTGCACGCCGCGGTGATATTCAGTTTTCCGCCCGGATATCCGACGTAGCCGATCAGCTTGTTGTCCAGGTACACGTTCGCGATCGATTGCAGCCAGTTGATATCTATAAAGGTGTCGCGCCCTTTCCAACCCGAGGGAATGTTGATCTCGCGCTGATACCAGCACACCTGTTCGTTCGGCTTCCAATCCGGATGCGAATAAACGCGCTGCGTTTCGCCGGCGCTCTGACCGTGCGCACCCGGCCACGCGCCCGGAACTTTCATGTAGCCCCATTTACCAACCGGCGGTTCGGCCGCCGCGAGCGTCTCGCCCGGCGCGGGCTTTTTCAACGCCGGAGGCGCCGGCTGCCAGCGCCATAAGCCATTGATGCACACCCGCTCGCGCGTCGGCGTCGTCTCGCGCTGCGCCTTTTCCAGTTCCCACACCGCTTTTACGCCCGCCGGCAGCGCCACCGCATCTTCGCAAAATCCTGTAGCCGACAGCAGCATCGCGCAGAGAACTTGGATCAGCAAAAGCTCGCGTTTCATAGGATCTGCTCCTTTGTCGAGAACTCGGAATCACCTGTGCGTTCAATCCCGTATAGTTCCCGCCGAATATGCAAGTTTTCCGATAGTCGATCCTATAATTGCCTAATTTTACGATTTTTCTGCAACCTTGACGCACGCTGCATTGCGAAATTCCCTCGGCGAAAGTTTCGCCTGCAGTTTGAACGTGCGCGTGAAATGCGACGCGTTCTGGTATCCAGTCTGCCGAGCAACGTCGCGTACCGGCAGACTGGTCTCCCGCAGCAACCGCCGCGCTTCTTCCAGGCGAACATATTGAACGTAATCGAACACGGTCATGCCGGTGGCTTTGGCGAAGAGGGTGCTGAAATAATTCGGGCTCAAGAAAACTTCGCGCGAAATTTCTTTCAGTGTCAGCGCGCGCGCAAAATTCGCCTGGACGTACGCCTTCGCGATCTCGACCATGCCCCTCTGGTTTTCCGCCGCAGAAAGCCCGCTGCCGTGCTCGTCCACATGCCGCATCACGCCAAGCAACACTTCATTGACGCTCGCGCGCAGAAAACTGCACCAGCCGCGCGTGCGCGTCTGCACTTCATCGACCGTGCGCACAAAATATTTCGCAAGGTCCGGACGATTTTCGATGATCGCCTCTTCGATGGCCTGATACCGCTGTGCGCCCTGGTACGAACACGAATGAATGGTGACGCGGTTGTTCAACGGCAGACAGCAAAACCAGATCACCTCAAAGGGCTGCTTGCGACCAAATGCGCGCTGCAAATGCGGCGTATTCGGCGGAATGAATCCCAGGTCGCCCGGTTCGATCGCGTAGCGATTCCCGTTCAATGCCAGCTCCGCCTTGCCCGACAAGCCGTACACCCATTTGATAAACTGCGGATGCGCCCCGTATGTGCCGGCGCCCGGCAAGTCAACGCCCGGCTGCATGGCGGAGTTCGATGGAAACGGCGCGAACGGCCTTTTGCCGCCGCTGTTGGGAACGACAAACTGCAAACGCGGAATGCGCTCGATCGCCGGAACCAGCCTATCCATCAAGATGGAACGCAGATCCGCATCCATGCGATGCCTTTTCCTTTTGCTCTACAATCCACACCTTTCGAAAAAACGCAAACTCGGTCAACGCAAGCGATCTTTCAGAATCGTCCGCTGCAATTTCTCAAACAGCTCGCTCTGATCAAATCCGCCCGCCATGCCGTCCGCCGGATTCAGCCGGCAGGTCAGAATCCCGCCCTCAAATTTCAGATCCGTCCCCTGCCCCGGACGCGCGCACGCAAAACGAATTACTTTCACGTCGCTCTTGAACGCTTCTGCAAACGGCGGCGTCATCATCGAAAGCTGAATAATCGCCGAAAGAAAAATCTGCGGCCCGCTATACAGGCAAATCTGCGCGTTTCCGTTGCGATCCGCTTTCAAGAATTCTTCGAACGCATCCCAATCCCCGTCCAGCAGAATCGACGTCCCGTTCATCTGGTTGTACATGCCGAGAATCTTGTCGAGCCCCTGTTCGCGAATCTGCTTGAGCTGCTCGCCCGCGTCGCTCGCATTGGAGCTGCGCTCGTCCGAGTCTTCATCGTCTTCGTCACGCTCGTCGCATTCTTCGCGTTCGTCCTCGTCTTCCGCCAGCGTTTCTCGCAGCGTGTTGTAAACATCGCTCGACGAAACACCGTCCGAACCGTTAGCGTCGAGACACGTGTCAACCGAGAGCTCGCCATCCTTCAAACCGCAGCGGTTGCCGTCGCGATTGTCCTCGCGCCGCACGCGAATCACTTTCAGCGACTCCGTGAGCTTCCGCTTCGACTCATTGTCGCGCGCCAGATCCAGAATCGCATCCACAACCGGCTTCAGCCCCGCCGTTCCGAGCTGCCTCGCCGCCAGCAGATTGTTGCCGATGCTCTTGCGGTCGATCTTGATGAAAACACTCACGCCCAGTGCCTCAAAGAGTGCGTCCTGCATCGCCTGAACGACCACCTGTTCGCACCGGTCGAGTTCATCCGTTACTTTCTTGGAAACCGGCGCGCCCGGAGCCATCGTCTCGACGACTTCCTCAAAAATCTCCTTCAAGTGATCGATGATGAAGCGCCCGTCGTAGCCGTCGTGCAAGAACAGGTGGTAAACGAGCGTCGAGCCTTCAGCGCTGATATTTTTCGCTTTAGCATTCGGCGCGTGCACAAACCGAATCCCGCGCACTCGATCTAAAAGCTTCTCCCGGAAGTCCGCCGATTCCTCGCACTGCCCCGTCAGCGCGTAATACACCCAGTCGAGCCCCACATTGCCGAGTTCCATCAGCGTCAGTTGCAGCTTTCCCGAATCCTTATGCGCAAGAAATCCATCCCACTCAATATCAATATCGATCCACGACCCGATTTTTTCGCACAACCGTTCCGCGGTCTCTGGAATTTTAATTTTTACCTCGCGCAGTCGCGTCTCGACCGCGAACTTCTCATTCAGCGCCTGCGCCATCTCGTTTTCGTCAAAACATCCCGCGCCCGGCTGCTCCGCGCAGACACTCAATCGCAACGTCTGCGCATCGAACACGCAACGCTTCGCCGCAGGATCCGCAACAAACGAGACCTCGACTGCCATCAGCGCGCCATCTTTCAGCAACGCGACGTGCGCCTCCGTCTTCTTCACAATCGCCAGAGCGCCGCAAATCCGCTTCAGCACTCGCGGAATGACGTGCGGCACCAGCGCCGGATTCTGGCCGAGGTACTCCCCATCCAGACTCAGCGCCACGGGGAAAGCGACGGTGGACTGAATCCGCAAGCCCGCCGCCGGCAGATCGCGCGTCAAAAACACCTCGAGAACCGCACGCGCCGACGCATCCGAAATCTTCGCAATGCGCTGCCGCATCGCATTACCCTGCTGCGCCATCCACGCCTGCACGTCGGCCGCCGCCGGCGCAGGCTGAACGCTCATCACCGCGGCCATCAGCACGTCGCCGAGCTCGTAACCCCATGCACCGCCGTCCTCGGTCAGGCACATTCGGTAAATAATCGTCGCGCCGTCCACAAACATTTCGCGCTGCGCCGCGCGCGTGACGTGCTCAACCCGCAGCGCGTTCAGCGCCTTCTTCAGCTGCTTGCGGAATTCCTTGTCGTTCGCCGCGTGGCTGCGCAGCCAATAAAGGATGTGCCGGTGAAGTTCCGTCTCCAGCGACCCGATCACTTGCAGGTTCACGCGGTTGTCAGGATGCGACGTGAAGCTTTTCCAATCCACGTCCAGCCGGATCGCCAGCCGCAGCGCCTCGTTCGCCTCCGCGATGTACTCCAGCAGCCACTCCTGCAGCCGCCGCACCGCCGGCCCGAGTTCCAGATCCAGCGCGTCGGCCACCATCAAATCCACGTCGTCTTCGTTGTACTCCATCCCGCCGTTCGGCCCGGGCTGCGTCTTCTGGTCGTCGACGGAGACAATCATGTCCAGCACGGCGTTGGCCAGCGTGCACGCCCTGCGCTCTCCCGGCGCCGTGTGGCGGATGGCCACGCGCTGAATGCCGCTGCGCAGCGCCTCCTTATATTGTCCCGAGCGCAAACAGAGCGTCGATCGCACGCGCCGCAGCACGCGGATCAGCCGCCGCGCCGCGTCGACGTTCGCGCCCACATTGCGAAAATCCATCGTGACGGGAATTGCATTCCCCACCACGTTCTGGATCGATTCCACCTCGCGCGGAAACTCGTCGTTCATGAATTCGTCGACGAGAACTTGGATCTCCGGCGAGAGCGGACTGGCCCCGGAAAACGCCTGGTTGTTCTGCCCGCTCGCCCCGTGTGCGCAGACATAATGGCGGCACTGCGGATTGAGGCACTCCACGACGGTGAAACCGACGTAGGCGCTGGGCGTGTTGCACTCCGGGCAATTCGGCATGGCGCGGTTCCTGATCGTTCCGAAATAGTCTAATCTCATCCTGCCTTTCACAGCAATCTATTCATCGCGTGCCAGGCAAAAGATTTTTTAAAGCTGAGCCCGTTTCCGGCTTGATCGCGGTGTACTAAACGGTATACCGTTTGAAAAAGGGTATACCGAAATGCAAACAAGCGTCCTTCAGCAAAGCCGGGCCGAAGACACCGTCCGCAAGCTCCGCCAAGGCATCACCCACGGCACGCTGGGCCCCGGCACGCTACTGGCCGAAGCCGCCGTCGCGCGCCAGCTCGGCGTCAGCCGCGTCCCCGTCCGCGAAGCACTGTTCACGCTCGAACGCGAAGGCCTGGTCGAATTCAGCCCCACCGGACGCGCCTACGTCAAGCAGCTCGCCCCGCACGATTTTGAAGAACTCTTCCTGCTGCGGCTCTCTCTTGAACCGCCCGCCGCCCGCATCGCCGCGCCGATCCTGCGCGAAAACCCGCACACGCTGGAGGCGAACATCGAAGCCACCGCGCGCGCCAAAACGCTGCTCGAAGTCACGCATCTCGACCTGAATTTCCATCAGATCATCATGGAAGCCTCCGGCCACACGCGCATGATCCGCATCTGGCGCTCGCTGCGTTCAGAGATGGAACTCTGGCTCGCGCGGCTGCACAGCGACCTGCAGGCGCGCACAAAAGCCACGCGCCAGACCACCGTCGACGCTCACACCAAAACGCTCGATTGCATTAAGACTGAAACGCCGGCCGCGGTTGAACGCATGTGCCGCCAGCATATTCAAGGCTGGCGCGACTGGCTGCCCGTGGTCGGAACAAATGGGAAAGGCGGCGCCAATGACTAAACTCAAACTCACCGCCGCGCTGCTTCCGCTCGCACTCGGCCTCTCACTTTCAGCCGCCGAAAAAGACGCCGTCTTCGCGAAAGAGATTCAGCCACTGCTGAGCGAATTCTGCTTCAAATGCCATTCGACCGAAAAACACAAAGGCGATCTCGACCTGCAGCAGTTCTCGACGAGCGAATCGATCCGCAAGCATCCCAAGGTCTGGCAGGCCGTCGCTGAACAGCTCGCGATCAACGAAATGCCGCCGGCCAAGGAACCCAAGCAGCCCACCGCGGCGCAGAAGGAACAGCTCGCCACGTGGGTGCGCGAAACGCTCAGCGCCATCGGCCGCGAACATGCCGGCGATCCCGGCCCCGTCGTCCTGCGCCGTCTCTCGAACGCGGAATACACCTACACGGTCCGCGACCTGACCGGCGTCGACTCCCTAGATCCCGCGCGCGAATTCCCCGTCGACGGCGCCGCTGGCGAAGGATTCACCAACACCGGCCAGGCACTCGTGATGTCACCCACGCTGTTCACGAAATACCTCGACGCCGCGAAGGACATCGCCAACCACGCCGTGCTGTTGCCTGACGGCATCCGCTTTTCGGCGAAGACCACGCGCCGCGACCGCACCGAAGAAATTCTCGCCGACATCCGCCAGTTTTACCGGACCTACACGGAAGCCGGCAAACCCATCAAGAATACGCAGCAGGGCATCGTGCTCGAAACCGATGGCGGCGGCCGCATCGCCCTCGACAAATACATTCACGCTCTAATAAAAGAGCGCACCGCGCTCGAATCCAGCGCGAAATCGCCCGAGGCCGTGGCAAAGGAAAGCGGCCTCAACGCGAAGTACCTGGACATCCTCTACAAAACGCTCGCCGCCAAAGAACCCTCCATGTTGCTTGACACTGTTCGCGCGCGCTTCCGCAGCGGAAAGCCCGAAGACGCCGCGTCGATCGCTGCCGACATCGGCGAGTGGCAGAAAGTGCTCTGGAAATTCTCCACTGTCGGCCACATCGGCAAACTGAATGGCCCGAAAGCCTGGATGGAACCCGCAACGCCGCTCGCCGCACGGCAGGACGTGAAACTCAAGCTGCCGCCCTCGCCAGACGGCAAGGACGTCGTCTTTTATCTCTCCGCCTCCGACGCCGGCGGCGCCAAAGACAACGATCTCGTCGAATGGAAAGAACCGAAACTCGTCGCCGCCGGGCGTCCCGCCATTCTGCTGAAAGACGTCCGCGAGATCTGCGCCGAACAGGCCGCACGCCGCGAACGCATCGTTTCTTCTGCTGCAAAAGCCCTTGCCGCAGCCGCTGAAGCCGGCAACGCGCAAGGCGCGGTCGACATCGCCGCGCTCGCACAGAAACACGGCGTCGATCCGGATGTGCTCGAAGCGTGGACCAAATACCTGGGTGTCAGTGCCGGCGGTCCGGTGAAAGTTGAAAACCATCTTGGCCCCGTGATCACCAGCGCGTACAAATTCGACTTCATCAAAGGTTGGGGCAAAGGCGAGACGCCCAACATCGTCGCGAATTCGTCCGACATGGCCGTGCGCATTCCCGGAAACATGAAACCGCACAGCGTCGCCGTGCATCCGTCGCCAAAATTGCAAGCGGCCGTCGGTTGGCAGAGCCCCGTCGCTGCGACAATGACGATCGAAGGCGCCGTCATGCGCGCGCATCCGGAGTGCGGCAATGGCATCATCTGGTCCGTTGAACTTCGGCGCGGCGCGACACGGCAGCAACTGGCGAGCGGGCAGATCACCGACAATAAGGAGAAGAAATTCGGGCCGATCAAAAATATCGCGGTGCGACCGGGCGATTTGATTTCGCTGCTGATCGATCCGCGCGCAGGCGACCACAGCTGCGATCTCACCGCCGTGGAACTGGCCATCACGAGTGAAGGCGACAAGCCCACAAAGTGGAGCCTCACCGAAGACATCTCGCCCGACATCGCCGCCGGTAACCCGCACGCTGATCGCCAGGGCAACAAAGACGTCTGGCATTTTTACAGCGAACCCGTCGGCAACGCCGTGCAGGTTGCCAGCGTCGTTCCCGCCGGCTCGCTGCTCGCACGCTGGCAGGCCGCACCAAACGCTGAAGAAAAATCGAAGCTCGCCGCCGACATCCAAAAACTTCTCGCCACCGGCGCGCCTGAGGGCAAAGACAATCCCGACGTCCTGCTCTTCCGCCAGCTCACCTCGCTCGGCGGGCCATTCATGGCCGGCATGCGCAGTTCGGCGAAGGCACCCGCGTCCGCGACGGCTTCCGCCTACGGCGTCGATCCGGCGCTCTTTGGCAAAAACCCGACAGGCCAGCCGCGCGACGCCGCCAGTCTCTGCGTGCGCGCGCCGTCGGTGATCGAAATCCGCCTGCCGGCCGAACTCGCCGCCGGATGCGAATTCGTGACGACCGGCCTTCTAGATAAGGACTGTGCAGAAGGCGCCGTTCAGCTTCAGGCGCTGACAACAAAGCCCTCTGGCGCTCCGGGCCTTGTCGCGGGTGCCGCGGCTGTTGCCGGCAACAGGAGCACCTGGACGGATTCCGACAAGCTGGCGTACTCCGCGCCCATCGTCGTCAACGATGGCAGCGCCGCGCGCAAGCGGCTCGAATCCGGCTTCGACGACTTCCGCCAGATTTTCCCCGCCGCGCTGTGCTACACGAAGATCGTGCCCGTCGACGAAGTCGTCACGCTCATCCTCTTTTACCGCCAGGACGAACCGCTGATGCGGTTGATGCTCAACGCCGATGAGAAAGCGAAACTCGATAAGCTCTGGGCAGAAATGCATTACGTCGCGCAGGACGCGCTGACGCTGGTCGACGCCTTCGAGCAGATCTGGCAGTTCTCGACGCAGGACGGCGATCCGAAGGCGCTCGAACCGTTGCGCGAACCCATCATGAAAGGCGCAGCGGATTTCAAACAGCTTCTCATCGACACGCAGCCGCGCCACATCGATGCGCTGGTGAAATTCGCCGACCGCGCTTACCGCCGGCCGCTCACTGAAAACGAAGCGGCCGAACTGCGCGCGTTCTATCGCAAGCTGCGCGACCAGGAACTCTCGCACGAAGAAGCCGTCAAGCTGACACTCTCCCGCATCCTCGCCGCGCCGGCGTTCCTGTACCGCGCCGAAAAGCCCGTCGCCGGAAAAGACGCCGGACCGATCAACGAATACGAACTCGCCAACCGCCTCAGCTATTTCCTCTGGTCGTCGATGCCCGACGCCGAACTGCGCGAAGCGGCCGCCGCTGGAAAACTGCATGAACCCGCAGTGCTCACCGCGCAATCCAAGCGCATGCTGCGCGATCCGAAAATGCGCCGCATGGCCACCGAATTCGGCTGCTCGTGGCTCCACATCCACGGCTTCGACGAACTGGGCGAAAAGAGCGAACGCCATTTCCCGATGTTCCTCGCGATGCGCGGAGCCATGTACGAAGAATCGATCCGCTTCTTCGCCAATTTCTTCCAGAACGACGAATCGGTGCTCAACATTCTCGACGCCGACTACACTTTCCTGAACGAACCGCTCGCGAAGCACTACGGCATTCCCAATGTCAGCGGCCCCGATTGGCGGCGCGTCGACGGCGTGAAGAAATTCGCGCGCGGCGGAATTCTCGGCCAGGCGACGACGCTGGCGAAACAATCGGGCGCCTCGCGCACCAGCCCGATCCTGCGCGGCAATTGGGTCGCCGAAGCTTTGCTCGGCGACAAACTGCCCAAGCCGCCGAAAGACGTGCCGCAGCTTCCCGAAGAAGCCACCGGAAACATGACCGTGCGCCAGATGATCGAGAAACACACCTCCGACACACGCTGCAGCGGCTGCCACTCGCGCATCGACAGCTTCGGCTTCTCGCTCGAATCCTTCGACGCTATCGGCCGCTTCCGCGAAAAAGACGGCGAACAGAGCATTGATACGAACGCCAAGACGCTCGACGGTGCGCAGTTCAAAGGCATCGACGGCCTGCGCGCGTATTTGCTGGGAACGAAACGCGACGCGTTCGTGCGACAATTCTGCCGGAAATTGCTGGGCTATTCGCTGGGCCGCGCGGTACAGTTGTCCGACGAAACCCTGCTGCTGGAGATGCAGGCCGCGCTGAAGGCAAACGACTACCATGTCGGCGTTGCACTGGAAAAGATCGTGCAGAGCAGCCAGTTCCGAAACATCCGTGGCCTGAATTCAGAAATCGAAGATTGAGAGGGAGCCAGCCATGAGCACTCATCATTTTTCACGCCGGGCAATGCTGCGCGGATTGGGCGTCACGATGGCCCTGCCGTGGCTCGAATCGCTGCCCGTCTGGGGCGATGAACCCGCGGGCAATCAGAAAGCCAGCGAAGCGCCCGTGCGTCTGGCCGTGCTCTTCTCCGGCAACGGCTTCCACAGCAAAGAATGGTGGGCCAAGGGCGAAGGCAAGATGATGGAGCTCGGCAAAGTCCTCTCGCCGCTCAACGATTTCCGCGAAAAAATGCTTTTCATCAACGGGCTCTTCAACGCCGAAGCGCTGAAAGGCAACATCCACAGCTCGCAGACCGGCAACCTGCTCTCCGGCGCGCCGCTCGCGTCCGGCGGAGAAATCCGCTCCGGCACCAGCATCGACCAGTTGATGGCGCAGAAATACGGCAGCTCGACGAAAGTCCCCAGCCTCGTCCTCGGCTGCGAAAAATCGAATCCGTCGGTCCATAAGAATTACTCGATGCTCTACAGCTCGCACATTTCGTGGAGCTCTCCCACGACTCCGACGCCGCTGGAAGTCTATCCCGCGCTGGCGTTCGACCGCCTCTTCAAAGATGAAGTGCAGAAGGGCGACAAGAGCGTCCTCGACGCGGTGCTCGCCGACGCGACCGACCTGCGCCGCAGCATCAGCACCAACGACAAGCGCAAGCTCGACGAGTACCTCGATTCCGTGCGCGACGTCGAAACGCGCATCGAGAACGCCGGCAAAAAAGGCGAACTGCAGGGCTGGCGTCCGACGCTCGACAGGCCCAACATGCCGCGCCCGGCCGAAGGCATTCCGCAGAACATCGCCGATCACATGAAGCTGATGTGTGACATTCTCGTGCTTGGTTTCCAAACCGACACCACGCGCATTACCACGCTGAAGCTGAACAACGACCACTCGTCGCTGCGCTTCCCGAATCTCGGCGTCGACTACATGATCCACCATCTGCTCTCGCACAGCGACACGGCGGACTGGCTGAAAGTGAATCAGTTCTTCATCGAACAGCTCGCCTACATCGCACGCAAACTCGACGCGATCCAGGAAGGCCCGCGCACGTTGCTCGACAACACGATGATGATGTACTGCTCGAGCATGCTGACTGGAAATCACGAAGCCGGCCGCCTGCCGGTGGTGATGCTCGGCGGCGGCGGCGGACGCATCAAGGGCGGCCGCGTGCTCGACTACGCCGGAAAATCCGAACGCCAGATGTGCCGCCTGTATCTCTCGATGATGGATAAGATGAACGTGCATCTGCCGAAGTTCGGCGACGCGACGAAGCCGCTCGACGAAGTTTAATCACTCTGCTCGTGCAACTGAGCTGAACAGTAATATCACGCGCCGCAGAAAATGCGGCGCTTTTTTCATTCTGAAAACACCGCGTTTTCCCGTCCGATTGGCCCCTCTGTTGCCAAACTGAACCATGGCCCGTTTCGCCGCAGCCGCAGGCTGTGCCCCACCCGGGGCGCCGCAAATGCGCTCGGCAAAACGCGGCCAACGATGCGAAATGGAGGTGCTGTATGCGTAATGCCTTTACAGTCGGACTGGTCATGCTGATTCTGGGCCTTGTTGGGCTCGCCTACGAAAGCATCAGTTTCACGACGAAAGAAAAGGTCATCGACGTCGGCCCCATTCAAGTCAGTAAGGACAAGGAAAGGTCGTTTCCGATACAGCCCTTTGCCGGCGCGATTGCCGTGGCCGGAGGCGTGCTGATGCTGCTCTCGTCGCGCCGCGACTAATGTTCGAGTGGCTCGTTTGAATACATAAGTGGAGGATTTACGCATGAAACGTGTACTTGGCGCAATGATGGTTGTGTTCCTGACAGGCGTCCTCAGCGGTTGCGGCGACAAGCAGACCGTGAAGGAATCCCACAGCGTCTCAACGCCGACCGGCGAAAAAACCGTCGATAAAGAGACCACGGTTAAGACCAGCAGTGACGGCAACAAGACTGAAACAAAGACCGAAGTCAAGACAACCGACGTGAAGAAGTAATCTCGTTTGCCGCGAGACTCCTCACTCGCGGCATGCCCCGCACGGATGCGCTTCCCCCCGGATTTTGAGGCGCATCCGTGTTTTATTTCGAAATCCACTCTCGAAAAGTTGACATCTCTCGTTTCGAGGGGGATATTCTGTTCATGAAATTGAGTTAACCGTTCCCTTCCATCTCCAAGCGGCCTCCGCAGGCGTCACGAATCGTGAGCTCCGGCGTTGCGTTGCATCTCCATCCGAAATTCAGGTCATATTGCGCCGGCATCGTCGCTGCGCGCGCTAAATTATGCTCAAAAAAAGGAGAACGCCATGTGGCGGCAGGGAGACGTGTTGATTCAGGCAATCGATGAAATTCCAGACGGGGCGGTTGAAAAGCCCGACAGGATTCTGGCGGAAGGCGAAGCGACGGGTCACATGCACCGCGTCGCCGATCCCGCAACCGCGGATCTTTTTAAAAACGGCGCCGACCTGTTCCTGCGCGTCCACGCCGCAGAAACCACTGTGGTCCACGACGAGCACGGCCCGATCGTGTTGAAGACAGGAACCTACCGCGTTTGGCGCCAGCGCGAATACGCGCCCGATGCCATCCGCATCAAAACTCGCCCGGTGAGGGACTGAACATGGATTCCGCCATCGACGTTTATGAAGCGATTCTCACGCGCAGCCTGCCGACCGGCTGCACGATCCGCGGCGACATCGATCTCAGCCGCACCGCCGTCTCCAACCTTCCGGACAACCTGACCATCGAAGGCTCGCTGCGTGCTCGCCATTGCACGCAGCTCACTGAACTGCCCGCAAAGCTCACCGTGAGGCGAACACTTGATCTGACCGGCTGCGCTTCTTTAGGCGCACTCCCTGCCGATCTCAACGTCGGCGAAGAACTCATTCTCGACGAATGCTCATCGCTTGCGGCCTTGCCATCCTATTGGACAAAATCCATTTCCTGCCGCGATTGCAAAAATCTTTCGTCCATAAAAAGGATGGTCATCGGGCACTTGAATCTGACAAACTGCTCACGAATCTCTTGCCTGCCCGGAAAAATGTTTGTGCGCAGCCTGAATCTGACGGGGTGCAAGAAGCTCAAGTCATTGCCGCGCGATCTTATGGTGCGAATATTGAATGTCGCAGACTCAGGATTGACGGATCTGCCAGAATCTTCTCGTGGCGCCACACTGCGATGGCGCGGCATCACCATCGACTGGAACATCGCCTTTCGCCCCGAGTCCATCACGGCTCTCGATATTCTTAATCAGCAAAACGCCGCGCTCCGCCGCGTCATGCTCGAACGCCACGGCCTCGAACGGTTCATCAACTCCGTTCGCGGAGAAGTCATCGACCAGGATACCGACCCCGGCGGTGAACGCAGCCTGATCCGGTGCCCTCTATCCAACGATGAAGATATTGTCTGCTTGCGCGTTACCTGCCCGTCCACGCGCGCGGCCTACATTCTGCGCGTACCGCCTTCGATCAGAACTTGTCGCCAGGCTGCCGCATGGATCGCTGGCTTCGACAATGCCGAAGACTACGACCCGCAAGTTGAAACATGAACATCGCGAGGTCTCACCGATGCGGCCCGAACTCAATCACCCATCCGTTGTCCATCGTCGCATCATTCTCAATCCACCCGCTCTTCCAGACCCGCAGCGCACCCGTCCGAACAAAATGGTCCGGATAATTCTCGCCGATGCTCAGCACCCAATAATCATCAATCATGTAACTCGGATGTGGCGATACGCGCTTCAAAGCTTGAAACCGCGGCGAGTGATCGAGAAGCACATCAAGAGGATCACGTGGATTCGACACGGTCTTCGCCAGACTCAACCGCCCCACATACGTCCGCTCCAGCACAAACTCATCAAACCGCTCAATCCTGTTCCCAATCCCATCGGTGCTCCCCTGCGTCCCGCGATACTCAAGCCCCCACCTTGCGCCCGTCCTCAGCAACCCAGCGCACAAAAATGACGCTGTGCCCCGATCCGCCATGCCACAACCGCACAAAATCCCCAGGCTCGGCGTCCATGAACGGAACCTGCTTTCCGATGCCCAGCCATTCCATCGCGAAAATCTGCTGCTTCTCGCGCGCCTCCGGGGTCGCCGCGTACCAGTGCTGCTGAAACTTTTTGATCTGCGTGACGCTCTTGCCCTTCAACAATCCACCTTCCGCCGCGGCGCGCATCACCACCGCAAAAGTAAATCCGCAGCAATACGTTCCGCGTTTCGACTTCGTTAGGATGCGCTGCCCGCCGAAACGAATCTCCTCTGGCGTCCCGGTCCCGCGATCCCAATTGAAACCCCCGCCATTCGGAAACGAATCCGCGATCTTTAGCACAGCCGATGGAATCGGCGCTCGAGTTTCAACACGTGGCGGATCCACTGGCGTCGGCGTTGGCAATACATTGGGAGCCGCCTTCGCCGCCGACGCGACAATCGGCGGCGCAGTGGACGGCTCGTCCGTCCGATAAAACGCCGCCCACGCCCAGAACACGGCTGCACCCACAGCCAGCACAATAATGCAGTCAATGAATGGAGCCGACTTTCGAGTATCCATTGGTTTTCCCCCGCGATAGCCTGCTTAGTATCGGCGCCGCGAGGACCAGCCTGAGTCGATTGCAGTGGATCGGACAGCTTTCTGAAAAATAAAAATTATAGGACGTCACGTCCGCCGATAATTCAGAATCGGCGGCCGATAATCACAACGAATCCGCTCTCACGCCACCACTTCCTTCACCACGCGCCCGTGAACGTCGGTGAGCCGGAAATCGCGGCCGGCGTAGCGGAACGTAAACTTCTCGTGATCAAACCCGAGCAGGTGCAGCATCGTCGCATGCAGATCGTGAACGTGAACGATATCTTTCACGGCCTTGAAACCGAATTCGTCGGTCTCGCCATACGTTGTGCCACCCTTCACGCCGCCGCCCGCCATCCACGATGAAAATCCATATGGGTTGTGGTCGCGGCCCTTGTTCTTCCCTGTGATTTCCACCACTGGCGTGCGCCCAAATTCGCCCGTGCACAGAATCAACGTCGACTCAAGCAACCCGCGCTGTTTCAAATCCTTGATCAGAGCCGCGATCGGCTGATCGCACTCCGTTGCGAGCTTCTTGTGATCATTGATGTCGTCGTGATTGTCCCACGGCTGGCCGGAACCGTGCCAGAGTTGCACGAACCGCACGCCGCGCTCGACCAGCCGCCGCGCGATCAGCGTCTGCCGCGCGTGCACGCCCGTGCCGTACATAGCCTTGATGTTCTCGGGTTCTTTCGAGATATCGAACGCATCCGCCGCCTCCATCTGCATGCGGTACGCAAGCTCGAACGACTGGATGCGCGCTTCAAGTCGCGAATCGGTCCCCCGCTCTTTCAAGTGTTCCGAATTCACATCCTTCAACAAGTCGAGCTGCTTGCGCTGCCCGTCGAGCGACGTCGTGTTGCTGCGAATGTTCTCGATCAGTTTCTGAATGTCCGTGTGCTTCGGATCAATGTACGTTCCCTGAAACGCGCCCGGCAGAAATCCCGACTGCCAGTTGTCCGTCTCTTTAATGGGATACCCGCCCGGACACATCGCGATGAATCCCGGCAGATTCTGGTTCTCGGTGCCGAGTCCGTACGTCACCCACGACCCCACGCTCGGCCGGCTCATCACCGCATCGCCGCAATTCATCAGCATCAGCGACGGCTCGTGATTCGGCACATCCGCCTGCATCGAACGGATCACGCACAGGTCGTCAGCGCACGTCGCGAGCTGCGGAAACAGATCGCTGATCTCGAGGCCGCTCTGCCCATATTTCTTGAACGCGAACGGCGAGGGAAACGCATTCCCCGTCTTGCGCTCGGTCTTCAGTTTCTCGCCGGGTAGCGGCTTGCCCTCATACTTCGCCAGCATCGGCTTGGGATCGAACGAATCGACATGCGATAATCCGCCGTTCAGAAAAATATGAATGACATGCTTCGCCTTCGCTTTGAATTGCGGCGCGCGCGGAGCCAGCGGATTGATCTCATCACCAAACGCCGGCGCATTCAAAGCCTCGCCGAGCAATCCCGCCAGTCCCAGCGCTCCCATCCCCATCCCACAGCGCTGCAAAAAATCGCGGCGGGAATGAACGATGTCATTCGGCGTCAATCGATGGTGAGACATTTTTGAACTCCAACAACGGACCACGGACTAATCCACAAACATAAACTCATTCGACAACAACAAAACCTGAACGTACCGCTCCCACGGATTCAACTTGTCCGTCGATGCCTTCGGCGCGGCTGAAAAATCCTTCGCCGTATGCCACTCTGTATTCATTGAGCGGATCACCGGCGCCCAAGTAAATTCATCGAAATCGATCGTCGCTTTCAGATCGACGACGAAATCCACCGTCTCGCCAGCCTTCACATCCAGCCCCTCAATGTTCGTCATCGCCGAGCTGTTGTGCACCGACCAACTCGCCACGACACCGCTGTTCGAAGACACAATCCGCGCGACCACACCGTCGCCCTGCGGATGCGGATGTGTGACTTTCCCCTCGATCATGATCTTGCCGTCCGCCGGAGCCACCCAGCGCCGGATCGCGTCGTGCTTGTGGTCGTTGCCGCAGTGGCCGCCGTCCGCCGTGAGCTTCACCCAGCCCAGTTCCTTGTCCGGCCAGTTCGTCCCGCCCTGCCACGCATCGCCCGCATAAAACGGCAACGCCGCGAAACTTTTTACGCGCGCATCCTTCTCATCGAATTCGCCATAGCCGTACTGCCAGGGTGAGTTCGGTTTCGCCGCGATCTTCTCCGGTGGTTTCTCGGCGGACGCCTGCTCAATAAAGGAGCGCGCCAGTGCCACATGATGCTCGCTCGCCGACCGCTGGAACAAAATTGCGTGCAATTTCTGAATGCGTTCCGCCGGATCTTTTACCGACGCCACATCCGCGCGAGCCGCGATCGCCTGAGCCTGCTGGATCACGAATGCGTTGTTCATGAAGAACAGCGCCTGCTGCGGAATCGTCGTGTTGAAGCGTTGCGGGCTGTGCATGTCCGGATTCGGAAAATCAAACACGCGCATCACGCCCGGGAGATTCGTGCGATCGATATTTCCATATACCGCGCGCCGCGTGGGGAACGGCTCGCGCATCAAATCCGCCGGCTTGCCCTGCATTTTCAAATCCAGCTTGCCGCTCACTGCGAGCAAACTGTCATGCAGCGATTCAAAATCCAATCGCTGTCGGTTCATCCGCCACAGCCATTTGTTTCCGGGATCGATCTGCGCGCAATCTTCGCGGGCGACGCTGCTCTGCTGATACGTCGACGAGAACATGATCAGCCGATGCATATCCTTAACCGACCAGCGTTCCATGAAGCGCGACGCCAGAAAATCGAGCAGCTCTGGATGCGACGGAGGCGGCGTGCGCATCCCGAAATCGCTCGGGGTGCTCACCAGTCCCGCGCCGAAGTGCCAATTCCAAATGCGGTTGACCATCAATCGCGCCGTCAGCGGATTCGATTTGTCGACAATCGCCTGCGCAAGTTCCAGGCGCCCGCTGCCATGTTCAAATTTTTTCTCGCCGAGGAACTTTAAGAAATGCGGCGTCACTTCGTCACCGCGAACGCGCGGATTTCCGCGCAAGAAAACACGCGCGGTCTTCGGCTCAGGCCGGTCTTGTAGAAACACCGCGTGCGGCGGCGCGCCGTCGCTCTTGATGATCCACTTGTCAATCTCGACCTGCAGCTTCCCGAGCTCCACGCGGATGTTTTCTTCTGTGAAATAAAACTCAATCGCCGTCGGTGTCCCCGTCGGCGCTTCCACCGCTGAAGCCGGTCCGTAAAGAACCAACCGCAACTCCTCCGCGTCCGCATCATCAAACTTCGCCGGCTCAGGCTGATTCGCATCCTTCGCCTTCTTCACCGCTGCAAGCCACTCGTCATTCACCGCCTTTAACGCGGCACCGTAGCGCTGCGCAACTTCTTTCATCGTCTGCGGGGGAGTCGCAAAAACCGCCGCGATACGCTTGTTCAAATGCGCGCCAGGCGGAATTTCCGTCGTGACTTTCTTTGTGAGCGCCGCCGCTTCCTCAGCGAATGTTTTTTCTGATAGATCGGCGAACGCAAGCCACGGAGAAAACACTGGGTGGTTCGTACCGCGCGCTTTGAAGACGTAGCTTTGCCACATGCGGACCACGAACGGATTGATATCGTCCGCGTTCATGATCTCGTAAAATTCTTCGCTCGGCAATTTCGCGACGTCGAGAAGCGCCACCAGATACTCGCTCACGCGCGCGCGATATCGAATCGCGGCGTCGCGTTTCTTCTTCTCAAACGTGTCATAAAGTTTCGCGCGCCGCTCGGCCAAGCCTTTTTCGTACGCCGCAAACGCCTCGTTCTTCACGGGCTCGCGGAACGGCTCCAACTTTTCGAGCGAATTGTGAAAGACGCCGTAGAAAGCGTAATAGTCCTTCGTCGGAATCGGATCGAACTTGTGATCGTGGCAGCGTGCGCAACCGACCGAGAGTCCTTGAGTCCCGCGCATCAGCACGTCTATGCGGTCATCGATGATGTCGTGAATGTTTCCGAGGAATCTACGGCCCAGCGTTAAGAATCCCATCGCCGCGAGCGACTCTCGATTTTTCTCCGGCAATCCGTCCGCCGCGATCTGTTGCAGCAAGAATTGATCGTACGGCAGATCCGCATTGAACGCGTTGATCACCCAGTTGCGATAGTGCTGCGCATGCACAAACTCGCGCGTCTCGCGCCCGTCGTACACATAACCCTTCGTGTCCGCGTAGCGCGCCACGTCGAGCCAATACCGCCCCCAGCGCTCACCGTATTGAGGAGAATCGAGCAACTTATCGACGACTTTTTTGAACGCATCGGGCGACGTGTCCGCCTCAAACGCGCGCACGTCGGCGTCACTCGGAGGAAGTCCGGTCAGATCAAAGCTCGCGCGCCGGATCAGCGTGCGCTTGTCTGCTTGCGGGGATGGCGTCAGCTTGTTCGCGTCGAGCTGCGCCAGCACAAATGCATCAATCGGGGACTGCGCCCACTTCGCGTTCGCCGCTGCAGGAGGCGCCGCGTCGCGCACCGGCTGAAACGCCCAGTGCTTCCTCCACGCCTCGGCGTCTTTCATTCCCGTCTCGCCAGGCCACGCCGCGCCGTTACGAATCCACGTAGCAAAATCCGCAATCTGTTTTTCGCTGAGTTTCTTTTTCGGCGGCATGGTGATGTCGCCTTCGTAGCGAATCGCCTGCATCAGCACGCTTTTATCGACCTTGTCCTGATCGATCACATTGCCGCCGTTCCCGCCCTTCATCAGCGCCGCGCGCGAATCCAAGCGCAGCCCGCCTTTATGCTTCTCCGGCCCATGGCATGATTGGCAATTTTCCGCCAGAACCGGCCGGATATTTTTTTCAAAGAACTCAATCTGTTCTGGAGAGAACGTCTCGCCCGCGCGCGCGCCGGCCAGCACAAAAAGCAGTGAACCCAGAAGTGCGATCGCACGCGACATAGTTCGGTTTTCCGATTTCGTTGAGCTCGTCTACTGCTTTCTATACCGCCATAAAGTCAATGAGTCGCAAGAAATAAGGCTGATTTTGCCGTCATCGCGTTAGAAAAATTGAACATTCTGCCGACTTCTGTATACAAAGTACCGTCGCTAAAAATAGCAGGCGAGATCGCCACTGCACAGCGTGCTGTATCGCATGTACATCAAAGATGCGAAATTCCGCTCGCTACTTTTTTTCAGATTTCGCAATTCGATTACACCAGCGCCCCAATCACCTTCTCCACCGCCGCGACAAACTCCCCGCTGGCCAAATGCGCCCGCACCTTCTGGATGTCTTTGGCCGTCTCGCGGTCCGCGTCGAGCGGCGGAACGTCGCGGCGCAATACCGCGATCGCGGCTTGCAACGGTGCGCTGGTTGGGACTTTTCGCAGATGGATCGCTTGCGACGCGCAGAGAATTTCGATCGCCAGTACCGTTAGCGCGTTTTCGTAGACCATTCGCGCGCGACGGGCGGCCGTGAGACCCATTGAATTGTGGTCTTCCTGATTCGCGCTGACGGGGATCGTGTCCGCAGAACTGGGGCCGCAGAGCGTTTTATTTTCACTGACGAGCGCGGCGGCGGTGTACTGCGCGATCATGTAGCCGGAGTGCAGGCCTTCGCGCGGCGACAAAAAGGCCGGCAGGTCCGTCAGATTCGGATTGAGCACCCAATCGACGCGGCGCTCGGCGATAGAACCGAGCTCATGCAGCGCGAGCGCCAGATAATCCATGCGCATCGCAATCGGCTGTCCGTGAAAATTTCCGCCGCTCACCACGCGCCCGTCCGGCAGCACCAGCGGATTGTCCGTCGCCGAATTGATTTCAATGCCGAGCATTTCCTCGACGTGCGTGAGCGCATCGCGACTCGCGCCGTGAATCTGCGGAAGGCAGCGCAGCGAGTACGGGTCCTGCACGCGCTTGCAGTGCTCGTGCGAGGCGAGAATCTGCGAACCTTCCAGAAGCGTCCGCACATTTTTCGCGGATGCCGACGTCCCCGCGTACGGCCGCAGCGCGTGAATCTGCGGATCGCAGGGCGTGCGGCTCGAGAGCGTCGCGTCGATCGACAGCGCTCCGGCGATGTCGGCGATTTTGCACAGCATTCCGCCATCTGCGCGCAGCAGAACCGCGTTGGCGCTCATCGCCTGCGTACCGTTCAGCAGTGCGAGTCCTTCTTTCGCCTGCAGCTCGAGCGGCTGAATTCCCGCGCGCCGCATTGCTTCGCCGCCGGCCATGCGCGCGCCGCCGAATTCCGCTTCGCCTTCACCGATCAAGACGAGCGCCAAATGTGCCAGCGGCGCGAGATCGCCGGACGCGCCGAGCGATCCGATCTGCGGGATGATCGGATGAACCCGCGCGTTCAACATCGCCAGCAACGATTCGACGACAACGGGCCGCACGCCGCTTGCACCTTTGGCCAACGCGTTCGCGCGCAAGAGCAGCATCGCGCGCACCACGTCTGTTGGGAATGGATCGCCTACTCCAGCCGCATGCGAGCGCACCAGATTGCGCTGCAATTCTGCGCGCTTTTCCGGCTCGATGGCTACGTTGGCAAATTTTCCAAATCCAGTTGTCACACCGTACACGACGTCGCCGGCGGCGATGTGGTCTTCGATGACTTTGCGCGAAGCCAGTACGCGCTCACGCGCACCCTCGGCAAGCTGCGCCGTTTCGGTTCCACGCGCGACCGTTAGCACGTTCTGCCAAGTGAGAGTGTTGCCGTCGATGATAATCATGAAGGAGCAATCTATACTTTCGGCCCAATCCATCAAATCGAAATCTTGTTCGATTTAGTGGAACTCAGATTTACCTGCGGTTTATAACGAAGCGGCTTACTCGTCGTCTTTCGAGACTTTTTTCTTTGCGGATGTTTTGGACGCGTCAGCGGCGGGAGCTTTCTCCGGCGTCTTCTCAGCGACGGGAGCCTTCTCCGGCGCGGGGGTTTTCTTTTCGACGACCGGCGCTTTGTCGACGACCTTTTCAACCACCGGTGCTTTTTCGACAGGCGGCTTTTCCGGAGCCGGTTCCTTTGACGCGATAGCCGCTTCCTTGGCAGCCAGCGCTTTGTTGCGGCGATCAGCGTCTTCGGCGCGATATTTCTCAAGCAGTTCCTTATCCGTTGCGAGAATCTTGTCCTTATTGTTGTTCCACCAGGTGCGAATCGTCGACGGCGTATTCTTGTCCTGCAGCGGAAGCCCGGCATTGGTGACCAGATTGAACGCCTTCAGAAACTTGTCGAATTCCGCGCGCGTCTTGCGAATCTGCACATTCGGATCGCCGCCGTACTGGCTGTAGGTGACCAGATCCGGATATCGCAGCTTGCTGCCGTAGTCGCAGAGCATTTCAAAAACGGGATATTTGAATTCGAGGTTGCGCAACTGCGGCACGAATTCCATATGCGTTTCGAAATCCATGGGCTTGAGCGAGTCGAAAATCTGCGCGCACATCTGCGACACACCGGGATCAGTCGCAGGAACGTTGGTGAGAATCCGAAACGCTGCGCCTTTGACTTCGGGATAAGTGTCAACGGAGATCACCGTCTGTAACATTTGAATCGTGGTGGGATGAGCGCAACCATCCAAGTGCTGGACGGCTTCGATGCGATCTTTTTTTCCGGTGCTTCCGTAAGCTTTTTTGAAGTCTTCCTGCTTTTTAGATTCTTCAGGGCTTAAGGGCGCAACCGCGGCGTGAACGAAAGAGAGCGCTGCGAATGCAAACACCGCAACCAAGGCTTGAAAAATATTCTTTCGCATGTGTGTTGACCTCGCCAGACAGAAGACACAAATTATAGCGCCGTTCAGGCCTGAAGTATACGACCTTCCAGCTTAGAAAAAACCTTCGACTGCACGACGTGGCGCCGCCAATTGGTCAGGCAAGTTGTGTCAGAGCCCACTCCGCCCGCGCACGAATATCGACGTCCGGATCGCGCAGACATTCATTCAGCGCGTCACGGCATTCGGTCGCGTTGACGTTTCCCGCAGCGGTGATGGCGCCGAGACGCAAACCTTTTACTCCCGTGCGACGCAAAGCACTGGCTTCGAATGCGCGGTCGAATTGCTCTTCATCCATCACAATACACTGGGCGAGCGTCATGCTTTGCCAGGGAAGCGGCGCGGCCAATTCCGGATCGGCCGGCGCGATTCGGCGCGGCGCGTTGTACGGACAGACGCTCTGGCAGAGATCGCAGCCCGCGGCCCATTCGCCCTGTTGCGGCCACAATTCGCGAGGCGTATCGCCTTTCAATTCGAGGTTCCACGTTACAAGGCACCGCCGGGCATCCAGCACGTTTGGCGAGGTAATGGCCTGAGTCGGACACGCTTGCATACAGCGCGTGCAGGTGCCGCAGTGGTTCAGCGCGGGCGCATCCGGTTCGAGTTCCGAATCCAGCAGAATTTCAGCGAGCAGAAAATACGAACCCAGCCGCGGATGGATCACGCAGGTATTTTTTCCAATCCAGCCAATACCCGCAGCCTCCGCCCAAGCGCGTTCGAGAACCGGTCCGGTGTCGACATAGCGATGCGCACGCGAACACAGTCCTTCGGCGATCAACCCGGCTCCGAGCTTTTTCAATCGCTTCTCGAAAATGCGGTGATAATCACGGCCGCGCGCGTAACGAGCCACGTGAGCACTCAGGTCCCGGCCACGCTCGCCGCGTTCAGCACCGTCATAAAATGCGCCCAGCGCCAAGACCGTTCGCACCCACGGAAATCGAGAATGCAATTGGATGCGTGTCAGGCGATTGCTTACCAAGTAATCGAGAGGCCCTTGATTGCCGCGCTCAAGCCACTTTGTGAAATTCTGAGAGTGCGGAGCGCTGCCGTCAGCTGGCACAGCAGCGATGCCGCTGAGCGAAAAACCGTTCTCGGCTGCAAGCACTTTGGCGCGAGCGCTGCGTTGGGAAGGTGACATTACCGCAGCAACGGGGGCAAGTGGCTGGTCCATGACACGATCAATTTACACGTAAGGATGCTGGGAACAACTACCGCAGTTCCTGCTTTTCGGATTCGTAGCTATGCAGAACCGCAAGGAGTTGAGTCGTGGTGAGCATTTCGAGATCGACCAGGATCATTCCGATAGGCTGGTGCTGGCCGTTTTTGTCGAGCATCTTCTGAACTGCCAAAGCCTTCTCAACTTGTTCCACGCTGACCAGCCCCAAGCGGACGGCGCGCATTCCGAAGGGTTCAAGGTGCTGAGAAGTCTTCTTCATAGAGGTTCGTTTTCCTTGCGCGCAGTGTACTGCGAGTCGGCACGTCGTCGAGATTGAAAATCGGCGTCGTGACGCAGTGTAATACAATGCGTTTGTGCACATGACAGAAATTGTCAAGGGACTGACAAATAACGCATGGATAGTAACATATGCACCTTAGTCGGAAATTTCTGCAAACCTTGAGTTGTCAATGGCTTACTCAAAAGTGAAAAATTAATCTCGTTGGACGTCGGTTTGCGCAATGGGAAACCGACACTTGTGACGGACATTCGGATCGGAACAGTTCTTGGGCTAGGCACGGCGGTCTGCTTGGGCAGTCTGGGTGCCACGAGTTAAGGAGAGGAAACAATGAGGAACAAGGGTTTTACCCTGATCGAGCTGATGATTGTCGTCGCGATCATCGCGATCATCGCTGCAATTGCCATCCCGAGTTTGTTGCGCTCGCGCATGGCCGCCAACGCCACCGCCGCTGCTGCGGCTTGTAAGGCTTTCGCGGAAGCTGAAGAAATTTATCACCGCACGGATTACGATGCGGACGGCGTGCTGGAATACTGCACTCTGATGAGCGGCGCGCGCAGCTTGCTCATGAACGCTGGTACTGAAATCGCCTTGATCGACCGCGCTTTCGCAGCTGCGGAAACGTCGAGCTCGGCATCGCCCAAGGCTGGTTATGTGTTCACGATTCTCACGACGCAGACCAACCCGATCGCTCGTAACTTCATGAGCGGTGCGAATCTGACCCTCGGTTATGCAATGAGCGCCGGCCCGGCCGCTTACGACAGCACCGGCCGCGACTCCTTCATGATCAGCAACTCGGGCACGATCTATCAGTCCGACCAGGGCAGCGCGGTGATCCTCCAGACGACCTTCAACCCGGTCGCCCCGACGTGGACTCCGACGGAATAAGCTCTTCAACTCCTTCGCCTCACAAAGGCGGCCTTCGGGCCGCCTTTTTTGTTTTTGCACAATGTGTGACAAAATCCGTAAGTGGCTGACAAATAGTGTCAGGAATGAATCTTCTCCTTAATTGATTAATATCTTAATATAAAACGACTTAGCGGAAATCCAATTAACTTTGTGCAAATGGAGCCGACTTTGCGTTTGTTAGAATACGTGACGTAAATTTTCAAGAACGAGTGCATTCTTGGGATCGCACTTTAATTGGATGCGGGTTTTCGGGGACCTGCAGAAAGGGAGAGGAAAACATGAGGAACAAGGGTTTCACCCTGATCGAGTTGATGATCGTCGTCGCGATCATCGCCATTATCGCCGCGATTGCAATTCCAAGCTTGCTGCGTTCGCGCATGGCCGCCAATGCCACTGCTGCTGCTGCGGCATGTAAGGCGTTCGCAGAAGCCGAAGAGATTTACCACCGCACCGACTACGATGCGGATGGCGTTCTGGAATACTGCACATTGATGAGCGGCGCCTCCAGCTTGCTCATGAATGCCGGTACTGAAATCGCGTTGATCGACCGCGCTTTCGCAGCTGCGGAAACGTCGAGCTCGGCATCGCCCAAGGCTGGTTATGTGTTCACGATTCTCACGACGCAGACCAACCCGATCGCTCGTAACTTCATGAGCGGTGCGAATCTGACCCTCGGTTATGCAATGAGCGCCGGCCCGGCCGCTTACGACAGCACCGGCCGCGACTCCTTCATGATCAGCAACTCGGGCACGATCTATCAGTCCGACCAGGGAAGCGCGGTGATCCTCCAGACGACCTTCAACCCGGTTGCCCCGACGTGGACTCCGACGGAATAAGCTCTTCAACTTCTTCGCCTCACAAAGGCGGCCTTCGGGCCGCCTTTTTTTGTAACTTCAGCTTTCCAATTCAGACTGACTGCGAGTAGACTTCGCCGCATTACGTCGATTGCACATGCGCATTAGATGCACGTTACTTTTGCAACACGTGGCCTTTTATTTGATAGTTGCTATATGAGACACCTGGAACGACGTCGTAACAACAAAATTTGTCAGCCTGTGGAGGTACAGCGATGAGAACTGCAAAAGGGTTTACACTTATCGAGCTCATGATTGTTGTCGCCATCATCGCAATTATTGCCGCCGTTGCCATTCCCAGCCTGCTTCGCTCCCGCATGACAGCGAATGAAACCGCTGCGATCGCTTCCTGCCGCGCGTTTTCTGAAGCAGAAGAAATCTTCCATCGCACGGACTATGACGGCGATGGTGTCCTCGAATACGCGACCAAGATGTCTGGAACCTTCAGCCTGCTTGAAACGGCGCCAGGCACTGACGATTTGACGTTGATCGATAAAGCCTTTGCGAACGCAGAGGGCGACCCGGGCACCGTTTCGTCCAATCGTGCGGGCTATGTTTTTACGATCCTCACGTCGCAGGGTGCCGCCGCTTCCGCTGGCGCCAAGCTCTACGTTAACGCCGGAAATATGATTTATGGTTTCGCCATGAGCGCGCTGCCGGCCGCTTACGACGGAACGGGCCGCAATAACTTCATCATCAACAACGCCGGCACAACGTATCAGGGCGACCTGGGTTCCGCGGTGGTCACCCACCCGACAAGCTTCAATCCCACTGCGCCAACGTACACTCCCGCACAGTAGTGCCTTATTCGTTCGCAAGCACCCGACGCCGCAGTTGTCCACATGCGGCGTCGACTTTTTTGCCCTTCGAGAATCGAATGGTGGTCGGGATGTGCGCCTTCTCGAGGATATGTTTAAATCGTTCCTGAGCCTCGATCGTCGGCCGTTCGTAGCCGGTTTCCGAAACTGGATTAAACGGAATCAGATTCACCTTGCACGGATGCGTCTGCAGCAAGCCGACCAGTTCGTGTGCCTGCTCAGCCGAATCGTTGACTCCGGCAAGCAGCACATATTCATAGGTAACAATTCGCCGCGCCTTGCGTGAAAACTCCTCAACTGCATCCATTACGTCCTTGATAGGATGCCGCTTCGACACAGGGATCAGTTTGCGCCGCGTTTCCTCGTCGGGCGCGTGCAGCGAAATCGCCAGCTCCAGCTGCAGATTCTCATTTGCCAGCTTTCGAATGCCGTCCACGATGCCCACGGTCGAAATCGTGATCCGGCGTGCGCCAATGCCCACGCCTTTTGGCGGCGGACTGTTCAACACGCGCACCGCTTTCATCACTTCATCGTAATTGTGAAACGGCTCGCCCATGCCCATGAAAACGACGTGGCTCGAGTGCTGGCCTGAGCGTCCCCACATCTGCAGGTACTGTTCAATGATTTCATGAGCCTGCAGGTGCCGCTCAAATCCGCTCAATCCGGTGGCGCAGAACACGCAGCCCATTGCGCAGCCAACCTGGCTGGAAAGACAGCTGGTTACGCGGTCGGGCGTGCGAATCTGCACCGATTCGATCGTCGCCTTGTCGGCGGCCCGCCAGAGCCACTTCGAGGCGTCGTCGCCTTCGCTCGTTTCAACTGGTTCCAATTCATACAGCGGCGCGACGCGGGAAAGCTTTTCGCGCAGCACTTTGCTGAGATTGGTAACGCCTTCGTACGACGCGACGCCTTTGCGAAAAATAAATTCGCGTAATTGCGTCGCACGAAACGCCGGCTCGCGGAAGGTCTTGAACAAAGCGACCGTTTCGTCTTCGTTTAGAGCAGAAATGGGACGCGGCCGGGGCGATGTTTGCGGAACTGTCTTCGGTTCACTCATGCTCCAAGTTTATTTTAATGAGCGGCAAAGGCAATGCGTTCTTTGAGCGGCAATCGGTTTCGAAGGTTCACCGTTTGGTGAGCCCGCACATTAAGCACCTCGTGAGGCTGAATGTTTTTTCAAGAGCGGCGTCTATCACTCAGAGCGAGGCGGGCCATACACTTGGCGAAACAGAAGCGCGGCCGCTGCTCCGTCCACCACGATTTCATCGCCACTGCGCTCCTCCAAGCCGATAAAGGGTGTGGTATATTTATATCGAGATGGGTTCAGTCCAAGGGAGAATGATCATGCTTTCACGACCGCGTCAGTTGTCCGCCGTATTCTGTGCTGTTGTTCTGTCTGTCAGCGCTTTCGCCGGAGAAGCATCACTGCGGCTGGCCGACGTTCTGCCGGACGGCACCATCATGTTCGCCGAGGTCAGCCCCTGGTCGAACTGGTCGAAAGACTTTTCAAAGACCTCGGTCGCGCAGATCTTTTCAGAACCTGAAGTCCGCACCTTTTTGGCCGGACCGTTCAGCCAGGTTTCCATGTTGATCCGCAAAGCCGCCGAAGTGAAAGGTCCCGAAGCGCCGCCGCCGCCCAAGCCCGGCGAAGCGAACGTCGTCACCTCATTCTTTCAATTGATGAGCGACGTCGCGCGCGGACCCTTCAGCGTCGCTGTGCGCTATTCGCCCGACGACGCGCAAAACAAGCGCGCGCCGGCCGTCGCGGTGCTCCTCGGCATCGCCGACCAGCAGAATGTTGAAGCCACCAACAATGTCTTGGCCGGTGTGCTCGATAAGTTGCTGAAGGACTGGAAAGTCGAAGCCGTAACCGTCACGGATTATCAGAACAACAAGCTGCTCTCGCTCACGACTGAAGATGCCGGCCAACGCAAAAATATTCTCACCGTCATGCTGCACAAAGGCCGGCTGGTCTTCAGCAACGACGTTAAATTCTGCACGCAGATCATCGATGGTTTCGCGGGCACGCTGGCAAAGAGACTCGCTGACACCGACGCCTTCAAGAACACCGGCTTAATGGGCGATGAACACCTGATCGCCTACCTGGATGTCGCCGGCCTGCAGAAAGCGCTGGGCTCGATCGAGCGGCCCGCCGACCAGCCCAACCAGTTCGACGACTTCTTCGTCCTTGCCGGTCTGAATAAGACCGTCGCCGTCGCCTGGTCAATGCGCATGGAAGGTCCTGCATTCGAATCCCGCACCGCCATCTTTTCGCAAGGCGAACGCTCCGGCCTGCTCGGCACGCTGGCTGAAGAACCGCTCAGCATGGACGCTTTGAAAGTCTGCGGCAAGACCACGCCGTTCGCCGTCGGATTCCGCCTGCAGCCCGAACGCGTCATGCCGTTCCTCCGCAACGCGGTGAAAGCCTCTCAGGGACAGAAAGGCCTTGAAAATTTCAACGCCGTCGAGAAACAGTTAAACACCGAAGTCGGTAAGGATCTCGAAAAAGAGGTTCGCGCCGCCTACGGCAACGAAATTGTCATCACCAGCGTTCCCAACGTCGACGCGACAAGTCCCGTGGGCACCGTCGCCGCGTTTGCCGCCACCATTTCGGTGCAGGATATGAAAAAGGCCGACGAGCTTCTCAGCCAGGTGCTCGTGCGCGTCGCCGCTAAGATGGACCCCAACGGACTTGCCGCCAATGTGATGAAGGAAGTCGATTTCGACGGCACAAAGATCCGCTACCTCACGCCGCCACGAATCGCCGGAGTTCTGGAAATCTCTCCGTCCTTTGCGCTGATTGATAACCGTGTCGTGATCGCGCTCGACGTCCCGACGATCAAGCGCGCCATGCGCACACTGAAAGAAGGCTCGCTCACCGAGACAGACGCTTTCAAAACCGCGCTCACCGGCGTCGGCGGAAAAATGGGCCCCATGTTCAGTTACGTCGACTGGGGCTATGTTTATAAATCCACTTTCAGCCTCGGCGCCGCGGCGCTGAAACTGATCGCGCCGACGGACATCCTGAAAGAAATCGGTGTCGACATGAATCTCGTCCCGTCCACGGAAACGGTGTCGAAGCATCTCTTCCCCGGCCTGAGCGTCGCGCGCATCACCGCGACTGGCGTAACGATGACCAGCCGCAGCCCGCTCCCGTCGATGGAAGTCGTCGCCCCGCCCATGGCCGCCGTCGCCGCCGTCTTCGCTAGCTTCCGGCCGTTCATGATGCCGGAGGTGAAGAAGTGAATTTGTACGTCGTCAGTGATACATTGTTCGTGGTCCGGTCCCATTACGGACCACTTGCGGAGTCCTCTTATCCATAAGAAACAATTGAGACTTGCGATTTGGCAAAAGATTTTTTTAAGAATCTTTCTATCCCATACGCAATAAAGGGTTGTGGGACAAAAAAGAAAACTTACTTACCCCCACAGTTACGGTGCGACGGCCATCGCCACTTCGTCCCTCGCACTTCGCACCTCGCACTTTAAAATACCTTCATGAGCAAGCAGCAGCAGCGCCCCGATCTCTTTTTCGCCGCCGCGCAGAACGTCCGACAGCAGGGCGCGCCGCTCGCCGAACGCCTCCGCCCGCGCACGCTCGAAGAATACGTCGGCCAGCATGACATTCTCGGGCCGGGAAAAATCCTGCGCCGCATCTTCGAAGCCGAACAAAAAGACAAAGCCTCCGGCACCGCTCCCACGAAGCCTCTGCCCTCGCTCATTTTCTGGGGCCCTCCCGGCACCGGAAAAACGACGCTCGCGTTCCTCATCGCCAAAGCCGCGAACGCTCACTTCGAAATGTTCTCCGCCGTCAACAGCGGCGTGAAAGAAGCCCGTGAAGCCATCAACGCCGCGCGCGAGCGCCTCAGTTTCGAGCAGCGGCGCACAGTGCTCTTCGTCGACGAAATCCACCGCTTCAACCGCTCGCAGCAAGACGCCTTTTTGCCCGCCGTCGAAGACGGCACGCTCTCGCTGCTCGGCGCCACAACCGAGAATCCGTCCTTCGAAGTCAACGGCGCGCTGCTCTCGCGCTGCCGCGTTTTCATTCTCAAGCCACTGACAACCGAACACATCGGCCAGTTGCTCGACCGCGCCGTCGCCGACACCGACCGCGGCCTCGGCGGCCGCAATCTCATTCTGCCGCAGAATGCGCGCGACGTCCTCGCCAATCTCTCCGGCGGCGACGCGCGCAGCGCGCTAAATGCGCTCGAACTCGCCGCCCTTGTCGCGCCCGAAAACGAAAAAGGCGAACGCGTCATTTCGATCGAACTGGCGCAGGAAGCTCTGCAGCGCAACACGATCCTTTACGACCAGTCCGGCGAAGAGCACTACAACCTGATTAGCGCGCTGCACAAATCCATCCGCCACTCCGACCCCGACGCCGCTCTCTACTATCTCGCGCGTATGATTGTCGGTGGCGAAGACCCCATGTTCATCGCGCGCCGACTCGTCCGCACCGCCAGCGAAGACATCGGCCTCGCCGATCCGCAGGCCGTCATCCAGGCGCTCGCCGCGAAGCAGGCCGTCGAATTCATCGGCTACCCCGAATGCGACACCGCGCTCGCGCAAGCCACGGTCTATCTCGCCGTCGCGCCCAAATCGAACGCGATGTACACCGCCATCGGCGCCGCCAAAGAAGAAGTCGAGGCCAGCGGCCCGCTCCCCGTCCCGCTTCACCTGCGCAACGCGCCGACCTCTTTAATGAAAGCGCTCGACTACGGCAAGGGTTACCAATACGACCACAACTTCCCGGATAAAATTTCCCCACAGGAAGCCATGCCCAAAGAGCTCGAAGGCAAGACGTTTTATACGCCCGGCCCGTTCGGTTTCGAGAAGGACATCGCCAAGCGCCTCGAATATTTCGCCGGCATAAAACGCAAACTTCGTGGCGAGCAGAACTCTTGAATCCGAATTAATTCATTCCTTTTTGAAGGTTTATCGATTATAAGCCTCTGTCACTGCATGAGATAACTCCCCGCCTCGATGACGTGCTCCATAACGGAATGCAGACGACGACGTTTTTGTTCGATACAGGCATTGCTGAAGTTGGACAACGGCTGGTTTTAAGGAGCTTGCATGCGCGTTTTTCTGATCCACATTCGCGACCCCCAGTTTTACGCCGTGCCGTCGACAGCCCGCGCGAAAAATGGAAATCTGCGCATCATGGGCTTCCCGCCCATCGGCATCATGTCGCTCTCATCGGTGCTCAAGCAGGCCGGTCACGAATGTACAATGTTCGACCAGGCCAATCCTGAAACGCCCGATGCCTTTATCATCGAAGAGATCAAGCGCCAGAAGCCTGACCTCGTCGGCATGAGCTTTCTCAGCACGACCAGCTACCCGTACGCAAAAATCCTCGCACGAAAAATCCGCGCGTCTGACGCCACTGTGCGCCTGGCCTTCGGCGGAGTCTTCGCGACGTTGAACGCGCAGTTGGTGAAACTGCAGTGCCCCGAAGTCGATTTCGTCTGCCGCGGCGACGGCGAACAGCTCATTCTCGACCTGCTCAAGAATCTTGAGAACCCCGGCGCCGTTCCCGGCGTGACGTGGGCCAAAGACGGCAAGCTGATGAACAACCTTTCGCGCCCGCTCGAACGCGCACTCGATCAGTGGCCATTCCCCGACCGCGAAAGCCTCAAGCTCGATTTCGTCGAATCCATGCCGCTCGACGTGCCGGTCGTTCTTTCGCTCGAACGCTTCACGACCATGCAGACCTCGCGCGGCTGTCCGTGGCCCTGCGTCTTCTGCGACATTCCGATTTTCAACGAAGGTAAGTGGCGCTCACGCAGCGCCGAAAGCGTCGTCGAAGAATTCAAGCTGTTGAAAAAACAAGGCTACGGCGCCGTCTACTTTGTCGACGATCATTTCCTGCTGCAGCCCAAACGCATCGAAGCGATCTGCAAAGGCATCAACGAAAACGACATCAAGATCGCCTGGGGCTGTGAAGGCCGCGTCGATTCCGTTTGCCAGCATCTCTTCCCCGCGATGGCCAAGGCGCACTGCCGCACGCTCATGTTCGGCATCGAAAGCGGCAGCCAGAAAATTCTCGACCGCCTGAAGAAAGAACAGACTCTCGAAGAAGTCAAAAACGCCGTCGTCCACGCCAAGAAATCCGGCATCGAAATCGTGCACGGCTTCTTCGTCGTCGGCGTCCCGGGAGAAACGGTGGAAGACATCCGCGCCACCATGAAATTCGCCGCGGAACTCCCGCTCGACACCTTCGGCTTCAACCGCCTCTGCGTCTACCGCGGCACGCCGCTCTGGCACGAATTCGTCACGCGAAAGCTCGTCGACGACGCCAAGGACTGGTACAAGTATTTCAAGTGCACCGAAATCGATCCGACGTGTCTCTCCGGCGAAGTCGTCAACGCCGAACGCGCCAAAGGTCTGCGCCGCCTGTTCATCTACAAGCTGCTGCACTACCCGCGCCAGACGTTCACCCTGCTGCGCCGCTTCACGCGCTACATGCCCATGAAGGACATTCTGTACCTGCTCTTCAAGCCGTTCATGGGCAAGAAAAAAGGCGCGACTAAAGCCGAACAGTTGTCGGTCGCCGTTGAATTCGGTCTCTCAAAAGACAGCGCCGCCGAATTCACACGCGTCTCCGACGACACACTCGTGCGCGTCAGTGAAGAAGCGCGCGTCGAACGCCAGCGCCTCACCGAACTGGCCGCCAAAGAGTCCGCTCATCACGCGAAATAATCCACCAGAGTGGACGGAGTTTCTGCTCCGTCCACTCTTACTTTCAGATTCGCTCCTCACCAAAGCAAAAATCTAACCAATAATCAGTTGGCTCCATACTTGCGCCCGCTTTCCCCGCTCCAGGGGGAATCGCCGCGTATGAAGCCGTCCCGGCCTGACAGTCTGCTCCTACGAGTGCCGATTTTTGTCTGTCTCGTCGGTGTCGTGACTGGAAATGTCCTGACGTATTTTGTCAAGAACGCTGTGCTTGCTGGCCGCTGGACCCTCGTTGCCTCACTCGCCGCCGGACTATTCTTCTCTCTCCTTTATTGCAGCCACATTCTCTTCTGCCGGCTCCATCAGCGCCTCTCCGATCTGCTGGCGCTGCTCGCTTTTCACGCACTCAACATCACGCTCGTCAGTCAGGCGTTTTTCTGGCTCAGCCGCCAATCTACACCTTGGGCGAACGCTTCCTGGAACATGCTGATCCTTTCCGTTGCGTCACTGACGCTTCTTTGCCGCGCCAGCATTCTCGCGCTCGTCGCTGCCCAGTGCCTGCCCGAAGAATGGACCCTCGCCATTGTCGTCCCGCGCAAAAAACCGTCCGTCGTCTTGCGCGAAGAACGCCGCAATCCGCGCTGGTACATTTCCCTGTTTTACTGGACCTCGCCGCTCGTCTGGTGGCTGCTTCTTCTGCTTGTCGTAGCCTTCAACGCTTCGGACATCAGCCTCGGCGTCGTGGGCGCTCTCTTTGTTGTCGCGATCTTTCTTCAACTGCGCCTGCTGCTTGGCGGATTTGTTTATCTTCACACCGCCAGCGAATGGTGGAGAAAGAAAAAGCCCGTCGATCTCCAATTCATCCGCGAAGCCCGCTGGTACCTTTTCGGCAGCGCGCTCCCCGCCGCAGGAATCCTGGCCTTCTACGCATTCTGCCTCGCCGCTTCGCGCATCCATCAGGACGCCATGTCCGCTGCGCTGGCTCCCGAAGTCGCGCGCAATACCGCCACACTGCGCGCTTTTCTGAGTTCTCCAGATACGGACGATCAGGATCCATGGACCGTCTATGCCGCAATACAGCCCAAACTTCCGCGCATCACCGATTACGCGCAACTCAGCCATCAATGGGATCACCCGGACAACTTCAAAGTCCTGCGCACGTGCCAGGCGCAGCTCGAAGCGCTTCGCCGCGCCGCTGCCGCCGAACGCTGCGCGCCGATGATCGCATTCGGCGCCGATCCGCTCTCTTGTTGGAACGCGCACCGCGTCAACTTCGGATACATCGTTTCTCTTATGATGCTTCACGGTCGATTGGCCGCGCTGGATCAGGATTGGGACGCGCTGCTGGACGATGCGCAGGCCAGCTTGTGCCTCGCTTTCCAGTTAAGACAACAGCGCGACGTATCCACGTTCAGACTGGCCAACTACCTCGACGACATGACGATCATGTCTCTAATCCCCGCGCTGATGCGCAGCGGACCGTTCGCGCCAGACGACGTCCTCGAACGCGCCCAACAACTGCTTCGCAACTATGAGCAGAAACGCACGGGCTCACTCCGTTGGCTGGTGGAAGTCGAACGCCGCCGATCGCTCAGCGCCTTTGCCACGAATTGTTCTTCCACATCCGGCGGATGGCTCGGCCGACCCGAAGTGCTGGAACTTTTCGTCAGCCAGCCCATCGTGCGATGGAAGTGGCGTGACGCACTGATCAGCTATTATGACGTGCTGGACTACTCCGTTGACAATGCGTTGTGGTGCGCCAATGTAAACCCCTACACACCTCCGCCCGATCAGGGGTTCGCTCAAATTGTCGATCTCGCCTGGCTCCCGAACTCAACTCTGGTTCTTCATGACTACAACATTCGTTGCGCATTTCGCATGGCCGAAGCGGCCCTCGCGGCCGGCCGCTACCATCGAAAACACAATCGCTGGCCCCAATCGCTCGAGGACTGCGTCCCGGAATTCATGCCCGCGGTTCCGATGGACCCTTTCACCCCCGCCGAACCCGTGCGCTTCGCCGCCAATCCGGCGCGCATTTACAGCGCCGGCGCGAAAGGCCAGATCATCAACGGCTGCTACGAACGCACCAATCCGGTCGACGAGCTGTTCGATCAACTTTGCGAGAACGGCTACTCCAATCTCGTGCTCTTCTGCGGCCCGCACGAAACGCTCGATTTCTCAAAAAGCGAAGACGATGACGTCAAAATCATCAACGTCGATGACGAAATGAATTTCGTCACCAGCGACGACGCCGACGCGCGGGCACTCGCACTCCGAAACCTCGCCAAGGTCGCCCCGCACATCAACGAACCGCGGCTGATCCCCTATTTTTTGAAACAATTGGATTCACGCAACGTGAACGAAAGAATCTGGGCTGCGTATATTCTCGGCCGCGCAGGATCCCACGCGGCGGCAGCGCTCAGCCGCATCGAACTGGAAGCTCAATCCGCCGCCGATCCCACGCTGCGCCATTTTGCAATGCGAGCAGCAAAGCATATCAAAAACCGCGAAGCGCCTCCGGAACGCTAGTGTGATTGCTACAACTATAAGACAATTGAGCTTTCGGTTTTGTCGCGAGAATCCTCCAAAAGCTTTCCCCGCCTATAAGTGCTTTAAAAGCATTGTCGAGACCAAAAATAATGTCTTTCTCTATAATTCGCGTAATTCACGCCAAGACGTCAAAACGGAATCATCTTCCATTCGGGATAAACAACTCCGATCCGCAATTCGCCATCAATCTTTGCGGCCTCCTCCGCTCCAAAGGAATCCGTATCATTCACAAGGATATCGTCGATCCGTTGGTCCATGTTGCTGAAGAATAAATTGAACAGATTTTGGTTCACTCTATAGCCGGCAAAGGCGCATTCCCCATTCGCATCAGTTCTCACGGATTCACTTCCATTATGAAAATATGAAAATTCGTGTCGCACCCATTGCCGCCGCGTGATTCTCATATTCACATGCGGCTTCATTGACGCATCCACGATCCGCACGCGCCACGCCGGCATTGTTTGAGAAGAAATTGGAAACAGCAGAATCGCGATCGCAAGCACGATCAAAAGCAGCGTTCGGAGCGAGAATTGGACACGCTTCATTCCCGGGCAAGATTACCCCCAATTGGTGTATATCCTATCAGTATTTCCCTCGGAGAACGATGCCCATGGACGCTCCGCAAAACCCGCTTTCGCGCCGCCATTTTTTCGGCGCCGCTGCGCTCGCCGCAGCCGCGGCATCGCAATTGAAGGGTGCCGAAGACGCTCCGCCGCCGGCGTCCGCCGACCCAAAAATCTTCAATGAGCCCGCGATGAATCTCCCCATCGCCGGCGACGCCGACGTCATCGTCTGCGGCGCGGGCCCCGCTGGAATTTCCGCCGCGATCACCGCCGCGCGCGCAGGAGCCAAAGTTCGCATGTTCGAGTGGCGCGGCTGCCTCGGCGGAGTCTGGACCGCGGGCCTGCTCGGCTACCTGCTCGATTTCGACAAGCCCGGCATCAACAAGGAACTCACGCGCAAGCTCGACGAGCGCGGCGCGCGCAACGGCACCAGCGCCAAGAGCATCTCCTACGATCCCGAAGGCATGAAGCTGCTGCTCGAAGATCTGTGCGTCGAGGCCGGCGTGAAATTCCAGTTCCACACACGCGCCGCCGCCGCGTACAAAGACGGCAAGCGCCTGTCGACGCTCGTCACCGAATCCAAATCCGGCCGCCAGGCCTGGCGCGCGCCTGTTTTCATCGACACCACCGGCGATGGCGACCTCGGCGCACTCGCCGGCTGCGAATGGGAAATCGGCGAAGCAAAGGATTGTCCCTGTCAGCCCATGTCACTCAACGCGCTCATCGTCGTCAAGGACGCCGCCGCGCTGAAAGATTTCATCCACGGTTCAGACCCAAGCGGCAAAGACGGCCTCGCGAAAGACAATTTCCTGAAAGAAATCCGCCGCGCCGGATCCACTCCGTCGTACGGCAAGCCCACCATCTGGCAGGTGCGCGACAACTTGCTGCTGGTCATGATGAATCACGAATACGGCATCAAGCCCTACGATGCCGCACAGGTCACTGAAGCCACCGTTCGCGCGCGTGGCGAATTGAACCGCATCGTCGACGGCCTGAGAAAACTCGGCGGCCCGTGGGACGGCGTCCGTCTCGCCGCCACCGCCGAACAGATCGGCGTGCGCGACGGCCGCCGCATCCGCGGACGCTACGTCGTCAGCAAAGCCGACGTCGCGAACGGCGCCCGCCACGACGATGCCGTGGTGCGGCCCACGTTCTCAGTCGACATCCATGCCACGAATGAGAAAAACGCCGCGTACAGCGACGTCGGCGTGAAGGTCAAGCCCTACGACATTCCTTTGCGAGCGCTCATCGCCAAAGACGTCGACGGCCTGATGATGGCCGGCCGCTGCATCAGCGGCGACTTCATCGCGCACGCCAGCTACCGCGTCACCGGCAATGCCACGTCGATGGGCGAAGCCGCAGGCGTCGTCGCCGCGATCGCCGCAAAATCCAAACGCCTGCCCCACGAAGTCGAATGGGCCGAAGGCGTCGAACAATTGAAGAAACTGGGACAGCGGACGTGACAATAAAAGCGCAATCAGTAACCTGATTCATGACGTCACTCGCGACTGGAGATTTCCGCATGCCCATCTCACTCCCCCCGCTCTCTCGCCGGAATTTCCTGCGCGGCACGCTCGCCGCGAGCGCCGGGCTGCTGCTGAATCGCGGAACTTTCGCTGCTGACGGAAACGCCGATCCGCACCGCTTCTTCCTGCTCTCCGATCTCCACATCGCCGCCGACAAGACCAAAGTCGAAAAGACCACCAACATGTTCGACAATCTGAAGCAAGTCTGCGGCGAATTGCTGGCCGAGAAAAATCGCGGCGCGGCTGTGCTGATTAACGGCGACTGCGCCTATCACACGGGCGAAACCGGCGACTACGCCAACCTCATCGAGTTGCTCAAGCCCGTGCGCGAAGCCGGTTATCCCATCCATATGAACATGGGAAATCACGACCAGCGCGAAAATTTCTGGCAGGCGCTCGCCGATCAGGACGCTTCGCGCAAAGCCGTCGAAGGCCGCCAGATCACCGTGCTGGAATCCCCGCGCGCAAACTGGATCATGCTCGACTCGCTCGACAAGACCAACCAGACGCCCGGTGTTCTCGGCGAAAAACAGCTCGGCTGGCTGAAAGAAACTCTCGACGCCAAATCCTCCAAGCCGGCCATCGTTCTCGTTCACCACCATCCCATTCTCGAAGAAAAACCGAAAGTCTCCGGCATCACTGACACAAAAGAACTCATGGATATCCTGCTGCCGCGCAAGCAAGTCAAAGCACTGATCTTCGGCCACACTCACGACTGGCATAATGAACAGCGCGAGGGCTTGCACTGCGTCAACCTGCCCGCCGTCGCTTATGTGTTCAAGGCGGGCAAAGCCAACGGCTGGGTCGATCTAAATCTGAAGGAAAACGGCGCCAAATTGCAGCTCCACTGCATCGATCCGAAGCACGAACAGCATTTGCAGAAACTGAACTTGGAATGGCGTTGACGTTCGGGGAAAAAAACTGTGACTTTTGCTCGCCGAAAGTAATTAGACTTTAGGTTCAACAATTCTTAACAAACTGAGTATGTATTAGAGGCGGATTACGGCTCTGTCCGCCACGCCGGATTTAGGGTGGGAGAAATCGCTGGAATGCAGCACGCCGGACGCATGAAAAAGACCTTCCATCGCTCATTTTATTCCGCCGCGCCACGCCGCTGCGTGGGTTTGCTCGCGCTGATTATAGTCGCCGTATGCAGCCTTCACGCTCAGGCCGTCATTCCGTCCGCCATCGGCCCAATGCAGGCGCTGATCGCAATTTTGCCGCAGATTCTTGCGGCGATCGGCGTCGTCTTCGGCGCCGCTGCCGTCGCAGTTCTCAAACCCAGCACCTACAAATCGCTCGGTCGATATTGCTGGGCGCATAAAATGCTGACCTGCGGTACCGCGGGCTTTTTTGCGGCAGCCATCTGGGGCGGCTCGAAGCTGCTCGGCGCGAACATCTCCGAAGCGCGCGCCGGCGTTCCCTGGACCAGTTTCCGCGGCGGCCCCGAACGCACCGGCTCGCTCGCGAAGTCCTCGGGTCCTGTCAAAAATGCGAAAAAAGTCTGGGACGTCATGCCCAGCGGCGTCGGCGTGGTTTCAGTCGATTCTTCGCCTACCCTTGTCGGCAACCGCGTCTATTTCACTGTCAGCGGCCAGTCGCCCACCGGAAAATCCGGCGCAATCTACTGCCGCGATTCGGACACCGGCGGCAACGTCTGGGTCTACGGCGGCGAAGACCTCGACCGCCCGCTCTACCCGATTTTCTCCTCGCCCGCACTGGGCGGAGGTCCCGCCGGCAACGAAACGCGCTACCTGTTCTGCGGAGAAGGTTACCACGTCGAAGAAGATTCGCGCCTGATCTGCCTGGATCTCGATCCGGTGAAAACCGGCGGCAAACCCAAATGCAAATGGACGCTGCCCACCACGCAGCACGTCGAAAGCAGCCCCTGCATTTTTGAAGGCAGCGTTTACGCCGGCGCGGGCGATGACGGTTACTGGTGCGTGGACATCGAAAGCGGCAACGTCAAATTCCACCTCGAGAGCGACCCGTTCTACGTGATCAGCGAAGGCCCGCAGGCCGAAGCGCTGGCGAAACTCGCCGGAAAAACCGTGCGCGTCTCCGGCGTGGGCCGCCGCTGGCGCTTTGAGGCCGGCAAAGATCCGAACGTCATGTTTCTCGACGCCAAGGAATTTCAGGAAGTCCCCGAAGGCACGACCCAGTGGCCCGCCGCGACAGGCGCCGCCGGCATACGCAAGGAACCGCAGCGCTACGTCATCGGCAAAGTCGTCCTCGCCGACGCACCCATCCAACCGGCGCAGCGCGGCTCACGCGTGAAGATCGAAATCGCCAACAGCTACCCCGACGCCGAAACGTCGCCCATTGCCGCGCGTGTGAAAGGCGAACCGCGACTGTACTTCGGCTGCGGCGTCGGCGGAAACGCCGTCGTCTGCGTCAACGCTGAGACCGGCAAAGAAATTTGGAAAGCCAAGACCGCCTATCCGGAATTCAGCGCGCCGACGCTGGCCGGCGAAAACGTGCTGGTGGGCCTGAGCAGCGTCACCTTCGAGCACGTCGATTCCGAATCCACCGGTTCGGTCATCTGCTACAACGCGGCCGATGGTTCCGTAAAATGGGAGAGCAAAACGGGCGGCGGCATTCTCGGCTCCATTGCCGTGAAAGACGGCGTTGCTTACGTCTGCTGTCTCGACAAAACGATGTACGCGCTCAATCTCAGCGACGGCAAGCCCGCAGGCGCCGGAAAATTTGTAACAGGCTCGCCAATGGCCTGCTCGCCGGCCGTGACCGACGCAGGCGTCTTCATGAGCACCATCGGCGGCAAAGTCTATTGCGTCTCGCGCGCGGATTTGTCATTCAAGTGGTCGCTCAACCTGACACAGGGCGACAAAATTCTGTCGTCGCCGTCGATCGCCGGAAACAAACTCTACATCGGCTCCAACACGCGCGGTTTCTACTGCGTCGGCGAGAACAGCGCCGCATCCGAGATCGCCCGAAAGCCCGACCCGTGGAGCGGCCTCGGCGGTTCGGCATCGCACACGGGCGTCGCGGATAAGAAGGGCGCGCCTTCGGTCGCCTCCGGCAACAAAGCCGAACGCCTCTCTGACGAAACCAAGCTTCCCACGCGTGCCGTCGGGGGTCCAAGCGCCGCGTGCGGCAAAAAACTTTACTACCCCGCGCAGGGCGACAAGCCGACGCTCGTCTGCGCCGATACGGCAGACAAGAAAGAACTCTGGAAAATCACCCTGAGCGGCGCGATCCGCGCTCTAGCTGCTGACGACGACCTCCTGTATGTGCTCAGCGACAGCGGCGACGCCACGTCGCTCAGCGTTTTCAGCACCGCCAAAGGTGAATCCACTGGAACGCCGCAGGCGTTCCCCAAGGCCGAACAGCCCAGTCTCACGCTCGCTGGCAATCGACTTATCGTCGGCAACGGCGCGAACACGCTCACCGCAATCGACACTAGCAGCCACAAAAAGCTCTGGCCTCAAAACGTCGAAAACGCGGTCGGCGCGCCCGCGGCCGCGTATGGCCTCGTTTTCATCGCCGTGAGTGCTCCCAAGCCGCAGGTCCTGTGCGTCGACGACACCAGCTGCACAACCCTCTGGCACGCTGATCTTCCGGCAAAACCGCTCAACGGCCCCACCGTCTTCGGCGAAAAACTCTTCGTCGGCGTCGCTGGAAAAGAAGCCGACGGAAACGTCCTCTGCCTGCGCGTCACGGACGGCGGCCCTGTGTGGAATGTCCCCGTCGAAAAAGCGCCGGCGTCTTACCTCGTCGCGAATGCCGACTACGTCGCCTTCACCGTCGCCGACGGCTCCGTTTTTGTTCTCAATACGGAAAAGGGCGAACAGACCCACACAGTCCTGCTTGGCAAAGGCGGCCAGGCCCCCGCGCTGTATCAAAACACGCTCCTGTTGGGCGCAGACAATCGCGTCGGCGCGTACGATCTCACGAATTCAAACTGGACTTGGGGATTCCGCGAACAGAACAAAATCGGCAAAGTGCTCGCCGCGCCGTTGCTGGCCGGCGAAGCGGTCTGGCTGAATACCGAGAAGCAGGGTTTGATTGCAGTAGGTGCGAAAGAATAGGCCCGAAGTCTAAAAAGGAGATTTGCGCTCAACTTTGATTCCGCAATACACGCACATATTGGTCGACACCGTCACCGGCCGTGCGCACTGCGGACAAGGTTCAGGAACTTTGACAAAGCGACCGTCGATTTTTCCATCGAGTCCGTCGGCTTCGCGAATCATGGCCACGAGCGCTTCATCGGTCAGTTCGGTTTTTTGTTTGAGCAGGAACCACATGGCTTGTGTAATGAGTTTCAAATTGTCGACGTCGTCGCGAAGTTTCTGGACTTCCTGCTTCGCTTCGCGCGCGGATTGGTTGGCTGAATCGACTGCTTTGTCCGGGCCCATCGCCATGGTGACCTCCGTCGGTGCGTGCCGTAATAAGGTGTCGGGATGTTACGCGAAATTCAAAAAGTGAGCAAACTGTGATCGCATCGGCCTGCCCTGTTTTGACGCACATCTACTGCTTCGGCGCGGACGCGCCCGCACACGACGTCGATGAGAAAGTGCTCGGCGGAAAAGGCCACAGCCTGGCGCAGATGAGCAAAGCCGGACTGCCCGTTCCGCCGGGATTCACGCTCTCGACCGAATGCTGCCGCATCTACAACGCCGAAAAACGCTGGGCGGACGGCCTCGAAGAAGAACTGCAACAGGCGCTCGCCTGGCTCGAAAAGTCGACCGGATTTTCATTCGGCAAATCGCCGCGTCCGCTGCTCGTCGCCGTGCGCAGCGGCGCTGCCGTCTCGATGCCCGGCATGATGGACACGGTTCTCAACTGCGGCCTGCATCCCGGCTTGGAAGATCACGTCCCGCGCTTCTGGGAAACCTACCGCGATTTCATCAAGCACTACGGCGAAATCGTCTCAGGCCTCAACGAACACGTTTTCGAAAAGGCCATGCAAAGCTCCGGCGACGCCAAAACGCAGGCGCTGAAGTGTCTCGAATCCTACAAAGCCGCCGCGAAGCGCGAATTCCCCACCGATCCTTATGTGATGATGAAAGAAGCGGTGAACGCCGTCTTCGAATCCTGGAACAGCGAACGCGCCGCGCGCTACCGCGCCAAAAACAACGTCCGCAATCTGGTCGGCACGGCGGTCAACGTTCAATCCATGTGTCCGTCAGAACTTTCCGGCGTGCTCTTCACGCAAGATCCAAACGATCCGGCCGCTGACAAGATCATCATCGAAGGAACCACCGGCCTCGGCGAAGCGCTGGTTCTTGGCCGCGTCGAACCCGATCTGTTCGTCGTCGACCGCAAAACGTACGCGGTGAAAGAAAAGCGCATCTCCGAATCGCACGACGCGGGCATCGACGGCCATCTCACCGAAAAACAAGTCGACGATCTTGCAAAGCTCGGCATGAAAGTCGAAGAGTACTTCAACTTCCCCGTCGACATCGAATGGGGCTGGGCAAACGGCAAATTCTCCCTGCTGCAAAGCCGCAAGATTCGCGGGCTCGACGTGGCGCTCGACGTTCCGCTCGCGCGCGAAGACGAAATCAAGCGGCTCAAGGCAATGGCAGGCGACACGCAAAAAGCGTGGGCCATGCACAACCTCGGCGAAACGCTCTCGTTCCCGACGCCGCTGACGTGGGACATCGTCGGACATTTCATGAACCGCGGCGGCTTCGTCAATCTCTACCGCGATCTAGGGTTCACGCCGTCCGCGCGCGTGCAGCAGGAAGGTTTCCTGCACCTCGTCGCCGGCCGCATTTACGCCGACGTCAATTGCTCGGCCGAGCTCTTCTTCGACACGTTCCCGCTCGAATACGATCTTGAAACGATCTCGCCTGAACAATTGCTCGGCCCCCCGACGAAATTCAATTACGAGCGCGCCGGCGCGGCGTTCTTGTTCAAGCTGCCGCTATACCTGCTCAAGATGCTGAAATCGAGCAAGCTGATGAAGCGGCTCTCGAAAACGTGCCTGCACGATTTCGAGAAAATCACGCTGCCAAAATTCCTGGACTACGCGCAGAACGCGCGCGACAAAAACCTCGGCGCGATGAACGACGCTGAATTGATCAAGGAACTCGATCAGCGCGAACGCGTCGCGCTCAATGATTTTGGCCGCGAAACGCTGAAGCCAGGCTTCCTCGCCAGCTATTTTCACGACCGCCTCCTCAAAGATTTCGAACAAATCTTCGGCCCGGAACTCGGCCAGGAACTCATGTCCAAAATGCTGCGCGGACTTGACGGCGACCGCACCGTCGAATCCAACATCGCGCTCTTCCGCGTCGCGCACGGCGATCTCAGCATCGAGCGCTACCTCAGCGAATTCGGCCATCGCGCGGTGAACGAATTCGAGTTCAGCGAAAAACGCTACAAGGAAGACCACAGTTACCTGCTGACGATCATCAACAACTACAAGCGCGTCGCCGCCGAAGACGCTGCGCCCGGATCGAAGACGAAAGGCGAGAGCGCGTCGCCCGGCGAGCTGCACGAAAAACAAAAACACGAGCGGCTCGCCGTCGAAGATTCACTCGGAAAACTGCTGGCCGAACACGGCGCCAGTTCGCTTGAACGCGATTTGCGCGAAGAACTGATTGGCGCGCAGCGCTACCTGCCCTACCGCGAAACGGGCAAACATTATTTCATGATGGCCGTCGCGCTCGTCCGCGAAGTGCTCGAAGAATTTGCCGAACGTTACGACTTGGGCAAGGATCTCTACTTTCTGCACCGCAAGGAACTGTCCGAACTCGCCACGCGCAAAGAGGAATTGAAAAAAGAGATCTCGCGCCGCAAAACGCGCTGGGCCTCGCTGCAGCGTCTGGACGTACCGGAAGTGTTGCGCTCAAGCAATCTCGACGCGCTCGGCCGCCACGAAGAAGCCGCTGCCGCGAAGGATGGCGTCCTGGCCGGCCTCGGCGTCGCGGCCGGCGTGGGCATCGGCACCGCGCGACTAGTGAAATCGCCGACAGAAGCCGGCGACCTCGGCGCGGGCTACGTGCTCGTCTGTCCGACCACCGATCCGAGCTGGGCGCCGCTCTTTGTTCATGCGAAAGGTCTCGTCGTCGAACGCGGCGGCATGCTTTCGCACGGAGCGATCGTCGCGCGCGACTTTGGCATTCCGGCCGTCGTCATGAAAAACGCGTCGCGCATGATTCCAGACGGCGCAACGATTAAAGTGGATGGCAGCAAAGGTCGCGTCGAAGTCATGAGCAAACCCGGATAGAAAATTGGACTACTCATGTTTGAGCTGCTCACACATTTCATTCTGCCGCTGATCAAGCTGCTCTATATTCCGTGCGATCTGCTGCTCGGATGGACGCTGTTTCTCGGCCCGCTTGGCGCCCTCATCGCCATCGGAGCAGTGACCGGACTGCTCGTCAATCTCTTCCAGAAATTCTGCAGCAACCAGGTTCTGCTCGGCCAGCGCAAAGCCGATCTCGACAAGCTCAAATTGTTGCAGAAAGACGCCAAACAAGCTGGCGACGAAAGCAAAAATGTCCGCCTGCGCGGACTGATCGGGCGCATCAGCACCAAGTATGCAATGGAGTCGATGAAGCCGGCCCTGTGGAGCGTCCCGCCGATGTGTGTCGTTGCGATGTGGGCGGGCGAACGCATGAGCTTCCAGCCTGTGCGGCCCGGCGAAGTCGTCGAGGTCGTCGCACATTTCGAGGACGGCGCGAGCGGCTTCACTCATATTTTGCCAAATGAAGGCATCGCCGCTGACAGTCCGGCGATCTCGGCGATCGAAATTCCCAAGAAGGCCGAGACCACAAAGTCTCCCGACAAGGAATCGCCTGCAGGCAATGTCGTACAAGTTCCCGCGAACAAAGCCGCTCCGGCTCCGGCGGAAAAAGCTCCGGAAGCGCCCGCGGGACCTCAGGCGCATTGGCGCGTGCGCGCGGAAAAGGAAGGTAACTACGCTTTGCGTGTGCGTCACGGCGAAGACCAGTACGAACTTGCGCTGCCTGTTTACAAAAGCGGCGGTCATCCGCCTGAAAAAGCTGTCGTCTACCGCATGGAATCGCCGACGCGGGACAAAATGCTGGCGCTCGAACTAAAACTGCAGGACACGGTCCAGCCGGCATGGTGGAACCTGACGATGCAATGGATGGGCGTGTATCTCCTGTCCTCCATTGCGTTCGGTGTGGGTCTGCGCCGCGTGATGGGCATTCAATAACGGAGCGGACCATGCGCGTCGCAGCAACCATCGCGCTGGTGATCAGCGCAGCAGCTCACGCGGGTGAACCTCCGTCCAAAAAAGAATTGCCCTCCGGCGTGCATCAAATTCATTTACTGATCAGCGGGCGCGTGCAGGGAGTCGGCTTCCGCGACTTCACGCAACGCACCGCCGAAAAACTTGGCATCCTTGGCTGGGTCCGCAATTTATCGAACGGCAAAGTCGAATTAAAAGCCCAGGGTCCGGACGACAAGCTCAAAGAGTTCACCGAAAAAGTCAGCGAAGGGCCGAGTAGTTCCAAAGTTGAAAAAGTCGAATCGGTCAAATCCGATATCGAAGATCTCCACAAATTTGAGATCCTTGAAAGCGCGGATAAATAGCGCCGTTCAAACGCCGCGCTCAAATTGCACTCGCGCCCACGACCACGCCGCAACAGTCTTCGGAAATCCGACCGTATTCATCGCCAGTAAAATCGCCTGCTCAATTTCCTGCTCGGTTGCGCCGTGCTCCATCGCGCGCCGCACGTGGCTGCGCGTCGCCGATTCCAACCCCGCGCCGACGCAGATCCCAATCTTGATCAGAGCGCAGGTCTTCGCGTCGATGGGCCCGGCGGATTCAACCGCCTTCGCAACCTGCTCATGCGCCCGCCCCAGCGCCGGAAATTTTGTGATGAAGTCTTTAAATGTCCCCGGAACTTTTCCCGCTGGACTCTTCGCCTTCTTTTTCGATGCCGCCATATCTTTCAACTGCCTCCGCTCCGGAATTGATCTTCTATTCTTCAAAAAGTCCGCCAGTTCCTGCTGCGTATTCACCTGCACCGCGCCGGTCCAATGCTCCGGCAGCGGAACTGCGCGCGCCGAAACGCTCTCAAGCAACTTCCACATGCTGCGATCGTCAGCCGAAATCGCTTTGTCCACATCCGCGCGAATGGATTGGTGATACAACGCGATCAGCGGCTCCCAGCGCTCGCTTTTGAACGCAACAGCTCGCAAGTCGCGAGTTCGCTGCGCCAGCAACTCCGCAATCCACGTGGGATCGAAACCCACCGCGTCGCACGACAACAGCAGAAACCACTTTTCCTTCGCGCCGGCTTTCTGAAGATTCTGCAGCGCCGCGTGCAGTCCGCCGATGGGCCCAAGTCCCGGCAGCGTGTCTGCGATCGTTTCCAATCCCAGGTCCGCATACTTCTTGGCGACATCCGCCACGACCGTTAACGATGTTGCGTACGGTCGAAGTCGCTCCGCCAGAGAACTGATCAGCGGTTTCCCGCCTACGAGGGCTCGCGCCTTATCCGAGCCGAAACGGGAGCTCTTTCCTCCTGCCAGGATAAAAACCGGCACTTTTGCATGCATGCGCCGCAGTCTACAACCGGCTCCACTGCTCAGCAAATAGGCAGGCGAACCCGTCTGTCAGAGCAAGTTCGTGAAACTTGTGTATGATTGTCGCGTTCAGAAACCGGGGAGCAGGCACGGGTGGCCACACGCGTAAAACTCGGCGAATCAAATCCGCAGCCGGCAGTGCCCGGCAACGGCTCCAGCGCGTCGCAGCCCAACTGGCGCGTCATCAATGACGAAGGCCTTTTGCGCGCGATGGCAGAAGGCCACCCCGGCGCGTTCGATGAATTGTTTTCGCGGCACAGCGCGGTCGTGCTCTCGTTCCTCTCACGCCTGACCACTTCAAAATGCGATCCCGAAGACCTGCTTCAGGAAACATTTCTGCGCGTGCTGACGCACGCCAAGGATTTCCGCGCCGGAGCCGCGTTCCGTCCATGGTTATTCACCATCGCGCGAAATGTTGCATACAATTCGCTGCAAAAAAGAAAATTGCGGGCTGAAGTGGAAGTTCAAACCGATTTTCGCAGCCCCGGCGTATCAACCGCGGCCAGCATGCATGAAGCGCAGGCCACCACCGGCGACCCAAGTGCACGCATGCAATCACAAGAGCAAAAAACAAAATTGCTCGCCGCGTTGGAAGAATTGCCGGACGCTCAGCGCGAAATTCTGGTGCTCATCGTTTTCAACAATTTCAGCTATGAAGAAGCAGCCGCGATCACGGGCGATTCGGAGGGCACGCTGCGTTCGCGCGTCTTCCATGCGTTAAAGAAATTGCGAGACCGCTTGAAAGAGCCGGTGTAGAGAGTCCTCAGGCACGCAGTTTTTCGCGCCTGATTTTTTGGAGCAGTGCGGTGAACAACGAAGACGTCACCTTGCAGGAATTGATAGTGCGCGCCCTCACAGGCAGCGACCAGGGTGCGCGCCAATCGCTGCAGACTGCCGCCGGCATGGATCCGGAATTGCAGAAATTCTGCTCTGAACTGGAAGACGTTGTCAGCCTCCTCGCAGGGTCGAAAGACTGGCGCGACTCCACACCGTCCGCAGAACTCACGGCCAAGATTCGCCAGGCCGTTGTCACCAAACTGCCAGCCGCGCCTCCGCATTTCCGCACCGTAATGCTCGAAGCCGATCTCGGCCGGCGGCGTGCCGCGCGGAAATTCGTGCTCGGCATTATTGTCGCCGTGCTTCTCATCGCGGGCATTTTTTATCTGTGGCAGAAGCCACGCATGGAAGGTGAACGTCTCGCCTTGACTGGAACGCTGGTGCTCGATGCGCCGCTCAAGGCAGGCGACAAACTGGACGGCTGGAGTTTCACGCGAGAAGAACGCTGGGAAATCGACAAGAACGGACTGCACACGACCACCGGCGAAGAATTCGGCGCGATGTTTTTGAAAGAGAGTTTTCCTGCAGATCGCGCCATTGCGCTGACGGTCGATGCGCATGTGCCTGAACTCGGCGAAGGATCCACGGCCACTGTTTTCCTTGCCGATGCAGACGGCGAATTGACTCCTGGATTCGACGCCGCCTCGCGGCCGCGCTCGGCGCTCGCGCTGGAACTGGCGGGGGACAGCCTGGTGCTTAACGGTCCGGGCCGTGCGCTGCTGCAATCGAAACCGGGCAACACCGCCGGCGGAAGATTCTTCCGTATCCGCATGGAATTCTTAGGCAGGCTCGTCCGCGTCCTGATCAACAACGAGACGTTCTTTGAAGGCGCCCTCCCCCAGCCGCCACGCGGTCCGATTTTCGCCGGAATGCGCGTCGCCGGCCCTAAGAAAAATGAAATCTTTTTCAACAGTATCCGGATTGAGCGGTAACGCAGGATGTGACAAGCCGCACTGAATCTTGACGCGCAAAGGCCTTGGCCAGAGCGGTGTTACAGTTATCGGGCGGCGTGTTACTGCGGTTCCTGGCCTCCGGAGAATATATTCATGACCACCGAATCGAAGCGCATCGAAGCCGCTCCCACGCCGCCTACCAAAGACGAGCTCGCTCTGGCTGAAAAGCTGGCCGAAGCGCGCGATTCGCTCGCCGAAGAAGTGCACAAGCTCATCGTCGGCCAGGACGAAGTGATCGAACAGATTCTGCTCGCGATTTTTTGCCGCGGACACTGCCTGATGGTCGGCGTCCCGGGCCTCGCGAAAACGGCGTTGGTGAACACGCTCGGAAAAGCGCTGAACCTGCGCTTCTCACGCATCCAGTTTACGCCCGACTTGATGCCCAGCGACATCACCGGAACAGACATCATTCAGGAAGACCCGGAAAGTGGCCGCCGCAAAACTGAATTTTTGCCCGGCCCGATTTTCAACAATCTGCTCCTCGCCGACGAAATCAACCGCACGCCGCCGAAAACGCAGGCCGCGCTGCTCGAAGCTATGCAGGAACACCGCGTCACCGTCGGCTCAAAAACATATAAGCTGCCTGAGCCGTTTTTTGTGCTCGCCACGCAGAATCCGATTGAACAGGAAGGCACGTACCCACTGCCGGAAGCGCAGCTCGACCGCTTCATGTTCCTGGTGAAAGTCGGTTACCCTTCGCGCGACGAAGAAATCAACATCATGCGCCGCACGACCAGCGCCTACAGCGCCAAAGTTTCGCCAGTCTTCTCCGCCGAAGAATTGATGGGGTTGCAGGAAATCGTGCGCAAGGTTCCGGTTGCCGATCACGTTTACGCGTTCGCCGTCGATCTCGTTCGCTGCACACGCATCTCGGAAGGCTACGCCGCGCCCGAAGTGAAACGCTGGCTGGACTGGGGCGCCGGTCCGCGCGCGTCGCAGTATCTGCTTCTCGGAGCCAAAGCGCGCGCGCTGCTGCACGGTCGATTCCACGCGACAGTCGAAGACATCGTCGCCATCGCCAAACCAGTGCTGCGCCATCGCATGGTTCTGAATTTCGCCGCTGAAAGCGAAGGTCTGACTACAGACATCATCATCGAAAGGATTCTGGAAGGCGTCCAGGCCGCACAGAAAAAGTAATCGCAACATCAGTCGTCTTTTTCGGACGACAAAAGGCCAGGAACACCAACGATGCCAGAAACACGAGACTTCATTGACCAGGGCGCCATGCAGCGCGTTTCCAAGCTGCGCCTGATTGCGCGCACGGTCGTTCAGAGTTTCGTCTCCGGCCAGCACCGCAGCGTTTACAAAGGTTTCAGCGTCGAATTCGCTCAGCACCGCCAATACACGCGCGGCGACGAAATCCGCCACATCGATTGGAAGGTCTTCGGAAAAAGCGATCGCCTCTTCGTCAAGCAGTACGAAGAAGAAACCAATCTGCGTGCCACTATCTGCCTCGATGCGAGCGGCAGTATGACATACAAGGGAACGGGTGAATCCAAATTCGAGTACGCGCGCAAGCTCGCGGCTTCCCTAGCATATCTCACCGTCGGACAGTCCGACTCCGTCGGCCTCGTGACGTTCGATACGCAGGTTCGCTCCCACGTTCCCGCGCGCTCGACCAGTGGCCATCTCAACAATATTTTCAATGTGCTCGCAGAAACCGAGCCCAACGGCGAAACAAACCTCGCGCCGATCCTGCACAACCTCAGCGCACAGTTGAAACGCCGCGGACTGGTCGTGATCATCTCCGATTGCTTCGCGCCTATCGACGATCTCAGCCGCGCGCTCGGACATTTTCACCACAAGCGGCACGAAGTCATCCTGTTCCAGATCCTCGATCCCAACGAAGTCACTTTTCCATTCGATAACGTTGCGGAATTCAGAAGCCTGGAAAACACCAACCACAAGCTGCGCCTCGACGCGCCGCGCGTGCGAAAGCTTTATCTCGAACGGTTTGAGGCCTTCACGCGCAAGTTGCGCGAAACATGCCACCGCTTTCATTACGACCACGTGATGGTGCAGACCGACCAGCCGTACGATCTGGCGCTGAGCCGGTATTTGCTGCAGAGGCACGAACGATAAGGGGCGCGCGCTGAGCGATGGTTTTTCTAAACCTACTCCTTGTCGGCGGCCTCGCCGCAGTCAGCGCGCCGATCATCATCCATCTGCTGCATCGCAGCCGCGTCGTGCCCTACGACTGGGGCGCGATGATGTTTCTCGAAGAATTAATGGCCGAACGCGCGCGGCGTCTGCGCATGCAGGAATTGCTGCTGTTGTTTGTGCGCGCAATGATCGTCGCATGTCTCTCGCTGGCGTTGATGCGTCCGGCGATCAAGTCGCCGACGGCCGGCGTGCGCTCAGCCGATACACACACCAGCGCCGTGGTGCTGCTCGACGATTCCTATTCGATGAATGTCGGTCGCAATCGCACCGCCCTCGCGGACGCGAAAGAGTCGGCGCTCAATTACATCAACACGCTTCAGAGCGGCGACGATGTTTCGGTCATGTTCACTTCAACGGCCGGAAAAGTTCCCGCACCGGCCGCGCTCTACGATCTCGACCGCGCGCGCGAGTTGGTTCGTGGCGCCAAACCGCAGTACGACAAGATGGATATTCCGCGCGCGCTCACCGCGGCGCTGCAGCAGTTGGAAAATCAGCACAATCCGCGCCGCGAACTAGTGCTCTTTTCGGATATGCAGGCCGCAGGCTGGGATCTCGCCGACGGCGCGCGCTGGTCGTTCATCGCCAGCACTGTGCGTTCGGCGCGCGTGAAGCCGAACATTCTGCTCGCCTCGACGTCTGATGCGCGTCCGAACAATCTCGCGCTGCTCAGCATCGAACCTTCGCGTCAGGTCGTCGATTCTTACACGCCGGTCACCTTCAACATCACCGTTGCGAACGAAGGCCCGGAAGCAATTCGCGACGCGACAGTCACCTTTATTGTCGACAATGCGCCGAAGGCCACGCGCGCAATCAATCTGGCGCCGGGCGCGCGCGAAGTCGTCGCGTTTGAACATAAGTTCGAGCGACCCGGTTCGCACTACGTCGCCTGCAAAGCGCGCTCGTCGCAAGACATGCTCGAAGATGATAACGAACTCAATCACAGCGTCGTGGTGATCGACCGCTTGCCGGTGCTGCTGGTGGACGGTGACCGCAAGGATCGCATGCTCGCCAGCGAAACTGATTTCCTGCGCATGGCGCTCTCGCCGCGCGACAACGATGATCCCACCTGGCGAACCGTGATCGACACCACCGTTGTGGACGGAACCGATCTGCGCTACACGGATTTTTCCAAATACCGCGTCGTGGTGCTCGCCAACGTTGCCGCCCTGCCGGCGTCGGTCGTTTCAGAGATCGAACGCTTCGTCGTCGCCGGCGGCGGATTGATGATCACGCTAGGCAGCCGCGTGCAGCCCGAAGCGTACAACCGCGATTTATTCCGCCAGGGCGCGGGTTTGCTTCCAGTCGCGTTACGCAAAATCGAGGGAGCGGCGCCCTCATCTCTTCCAAGCGATAGCTCGAATGCCGTGCGGTTGGTCTCAACCGTCGGCGCTCAGAAATCGAAAGAGCCCGCTCCGGAACCCGTGCATCTGGCCAGCATCGTTTCAAACGTGCCTGCACTCGATCTCTTCCGCGCTGAAAAAGGACAGGATTGGTCGCGCGCTCGAATTTTTGCGCACTTCACCACCGCCGCGCCAGGCGAAGGCGTGCGCGCGCTGGCGACCTATTCCAATGGCGACGCAGTGCTCCTTCAGAAACAACTCGGCGAAGGCCGCGTGCTCCTCTTTACGTCCACGATTGACACGGATTGGACCGACTTGCCGATTCATCCATTCTACGTGCCGCTAATGCAGAGTCTCGTCTTCGATCTGGCGTCCGCGGTAATTCCGCCGCGCAATGTTCCGATTGGACAGACGCTCGCGTACATCGCGACTGGACCGATCGCGCTGAAGCCGCATGTGCTCTATCCGCCAAAGGGCGAACCGATTCAGCTTAAGACGCAGCGCCAAGGCCAGCTCTCCGTTTTCACGCATGAGAACACACGCGTGCCGGGACTCTATGCGATTGCGCCCGAGGGCGCGCCTCCCGAAGAACGCGTTTTTTATACAGTCAATGCGGACCGCACCGAATCGATTCTCGACCGCATCAGCCCGGACGATGCCGCAAAACTGGAACGCGATCTGGGCGCGCATTTCGCCGCGGATTGGTCGGGCCTGGCGCGACTGCTCAATCTGGATGCCGGCAGTTTCGAGATTGCGAAATACCTGATCATGGCCGCGATCATGTTCTGCTTTATCGAAATCTGGCTAACGCGGAGGTGGGCATGAACGAGAACGCGCTCCCCACCGGCATCAGCCTCATTCTCACCGGTTACGCGTGGTGGCTGATCATTCCATTCGCCGCACTGCTCGGCGTGCTGATTTCCAAATTGTACGCGAAGGAAACTGCGCCCTTCAGCGGCGGCTTTGTATTGCGCGTTCTCCGTTCTGCGGTGGTTGTGGTGCTGGTCTTGTTGCTCTCCCAACCCATCGTTCACCGCGTGACAGCCAAGAATGAACCCGCCGTCGTCGTCGTGCTGCGCGATCAATCCAGCAGCATGGCGGTGAAAGACACGCACGAGCCTTTGGAGAAAAAAGTGCGAGCCGCTGTCGTTCTCGGCCTGCTTGATGAAAAAATGCGCGATTTGAACGCCGATCAGGCTTCGGTGCTTTTGAACTCCGCGCAGAACACCGTGGATTCGGCAACCGGCGGCGTGCGGCAGGCACTGCAGCAGTTGCAGGAGAGCGGCGAAAACGCGGCCGGAATCCAGGAGCGTCTCTCGCAGGCGCGCAAAAATCTTTCATCAGCCGGAAATGATGCGAAACGTGCGGGCGATTTGCTCGCCGCAGCGCCGCTCGTCCAGCCGCATCAGAAACCGCAGGCGGTGAAGTGCTCTGAGATGGCGCTGGCTCTCGAACGCGAACTGGGCGATGTGCCTTTGAAAAACGTCGATGCAAAAAAGTTCCTGTTGGACAAAACGCAGTCTCTGAAAGTGCTCAAGCAGGATCTTGCGAAGTCGGTCGGCGAAGCGCGCAAGTTGCAGGACCGTGTCGACCGTGCGCTGGGCGAAAGCGGCAAGCCTCCGGTGAAAGCTGCGATTGAAAAGATCGACAAGATGGACCGCTTTGCGTATATGACCGCGGTGCTCGAGAAAGCAACCGCGGGCGGCGATGCCGAACGCACGCGCGTTGTCACCTATAACATCGACACCGACCTGCGCAGCCCCGACGGCAAGGCGCTCGCGTTAAAAGAAGGCGAGAGCGAAGAAAAGCCTGATCCAAAGGCCGAAAAAAAAACGAAGCAGTCCGCGACCGCGGATACAGATCTCGCCACGCCGCTGCTGCGACTGGCTGAACGCCACGCTCACGACACCATCACGGCCGTGGTGCTGTGCAGCGATGGACGGCACACCAGCGGCCCGGCGCCAGAAGACGCGGCGCGGGCTTTGTCCGCGCGCGGTATTGCTCTGCATACGTTGGGCGTCGGCAGCGTGGATGCGCCGCCGGACATCTGTGTCGCCCGACTGGACGGCACGCTGTCGGTGTTCCTGGAAGAAACCATCCGGCTGACCGCGCACATCAAAGTCAGTGGCTGCAAAGGCAAGAAATGCAAATTAGTCCTGCGCCGCGGCGATAAAGAAATTCAGAAACGCGAACTCACGCTGGGCGACGACGGCTGGCTACATCAGAATTTTGAGCTCACTGCGGACAAAGGCGGGCCGAACGCGTTCACCGCGCTGGTCGAACCGCTGCCGGGCGAAACGCTCACGACGAACAACAGCGCCGATTGCGTCGTCGATGTTGCCAATGACCGTTTGAAAGTTCTGGTCGTCGATGAACTGCCACGCTGGGAAACACGCTACGTCGCGAGCCTGCTGCGCCGCGAACGCAAAATGAATCTGACCGAACGCTGGCTGATGACTGGCGACAATATCGGTCCGCGGCCGAAGGCTCTGCCGGAAGAACAAAAGGGCCTGGAAGAATACGACATCATCGTGTTGGGTGACGTCATGGCCGAGCGTCTCGACGATGCGGCGCAACGGCGACTGGCAAAATACGTCGCCGACGGCGGCGGATTCCTCGTTGTGATCGCAGGCCAGAAAGCCATGCCGCGTTCGTACCCGACTGGCCCGCTCGCTGATCTTCTTCCGATCCGTCAACAGATGCCCGCATCGACTGCCGCGGCGTTGCTCAGTGCCGATGCGTCGCCGCATGCGCGCGTGAAACTGGATCCGGACAGCGCCAACAATGAGATCGTGCGCGTCCTGCGCGATCCGGCGCTGAACGAACAGCTCTGGCCAGCGCTTCCTGAACTGACCTGGATTGCGCGCCCCGCATTCGCGAAACCGGGCGCGACGACCTTGCTGTACGCAGACGACGCGCGAAAAGACGCCGTGGCCGCCGTGCACAGTTACGGTGCCGGCCGCGTGCTCTACATCGGCAGCGACAACACCTGGCGCTGGCGCTACAAAGTTGGCGATCGCGTGCACGCCGTTTTCTGGTCGCAGGCGATGCGCTGGGGCACCAGCAACCGCCTGCTTGGCGGTGAACGGCTGAAGGCGGGGCTCGACCGGCGGCAGATCCGTCCGGGAGAGAATCTCGAAGTGCTTGCCCGGCCGCGCGACAAATCCGGCCACGCGGTGACAAATGCCGTCGTCGTGGCCGAATTGGAAGACCGCACGCGCCAGCAGCATGTACAGCTTCAGCCGGTGCCGGACAGCGGCGGACTGTATCGTGGCATTCTGCAGAACATCGGCGCGGGCGTGCACAGCATCAAAGTGAAAGTGGAATCGCCCGATTTCGAGGGCGTCGAAGAAAATCTGCAGGTCATTGCACGAGAAGTGACAGGACAGGAAGGCGTGGAACTTTCGCGCGACAGCGGACGCCTTGCCGCGATGGCTAACGCCGGCGCCGGCCGCAGCCTGGACATTCTCGATGCGCCGCAGCTGTTCAAAGATCTCTCTGGCCAGAGCAAGCAACGCGCGATCGAAAAATCATATGAACTCTGGTCGTCCTACCCGGCGCTGTTGCTCGTTGTAGCGCTGCTGGCCGCCGAATGGCTGCTGCGCAAAAAGATGGGCATGGCTTAATCTGAAAATCGCTCGTTTTCATAGGCAAAATCGGCTTCAAAACGGCCTCTTTTCTATCAACGAAAACGGCTGAGATCGGTAGTACTAATCGACACGCGAGACGGCCGTTAACGGGGAGCGCACATGGCGGAAGTCGAGGACGTCACTGAGCTGGACGAAGTGGAGCTCAGCAATCCGCCGCTGGAAGTTCCCATTCCGGTCGCCAACGCGCTCACACGTTTTGCCGACGCCACGCGGCGCCTGGCGATGTGGGAGAGCGGCGGTTGGTCGCTCACCGCGTTGATCGGCTTGTTCACTTTGATCGCTTTCGCCGACCGCTTTCAATGGATGGGCGACGGCAGCCGCAAGGCCGCGGCGCTGCTCGCGTACGCCGCGGTTTTTGGAGTAGCCGGATTCCTGATTGCGCGCGCGCTGCGCCGACGCACTCCCGCCGAAATCGCGCTCGCCCTGGAAGACCGCGTGCCGGGTAACGCGCTTCAGGAACGCATCTCCTCCACGGTCGAATTGGCAAACCGAAGCAAACTTCCTGCGCAGGACGAACTGGAAGGCGGCATTTCCACGATTCTGATTTCGCGCGTTGCGGATGAAGCGGCGCAACTGATCGAAGAAATTGATATCGAAGAACTGCCCGACCGCACCGCTGCCATCCGCGCTGGAAAATTCAGCGCTGGCGCGCTCGTCGCGATGGTGCTGCTCTGCCTGATTCCTGGTCTGCACATGGCCGCGTTTTACGGCCGCGCGCTTCTGCCGTGGCAACGATTGCAGCGGCCGAGCGCCACAAAGATTTCAGTTCTCCCCGGCGATGCACGCGTGGTGGAAGGCGCGACGCTCGACGTTGAGACAAGCCTCTCAGGCCAGCTGGTGAAGGATGCTGTCGTCGAGACGCGCGACCAGAACAGCTCTGCCTGGCTGCCCAGCGCGATGGAGCCCGACGCGGCTCATCCCGAACGCTTCACGCTGAAAGTCGGCCCGATGCGCGCGAACATGGATTACCGCGTGCGCGCCGGCGACGGAATGACGAACGAATACCACGTCACCGTGATGTCGCGGCCGGAAATCACGAATCTGAAAATCACGACCCACTATCCGCCGTACACGGAATTGAAGCCGGAAACATTTGAACGCATCAGCGGCGATCTTTCGGTGTTGAAGGGCTCGAAAGTGGAGCTCAGCGTCAAATCCAACACGACTCTGTCTGCTGCCGTGCTCGAGTTTTCAAACGACCGACGTGTTTCGATGACAACGAATCAAGGCGCGGCGGATGCATCATTCGATGTCACTGAAGACACTCAATATCGTATTCAGTTGCGATCGAATGACGGGGTCAGTAATCCCGATGCGCCGCTCTTCTCGATCCGCGCTGTCCCGGACAAAGCGCCGCAGGTCGCAGTGATCAAGCCACTGGCCGACGATACGACTGATCCCGGGACACTGTTGAATCTCGAAGCACGCGCCGAAGACGATTTTGGCCTGACGTCGATGCGCCTGGTTGTGAAATCCGACCAGCAACCGAAGACAACGACGATAAAGCTGTCGCGGCCCGAAGAAGGAGGCAAGGTCTGGCTGATCTCCCAGCCCTGGGACCTTGCGGGACTGTTCCTGCAGGACGGAGAAACAATTGTTTACCGCGTAGAAGCCGTCGATACATCGGGCACAGTCGGAAAGAGCGATGAGCGCCGACTGCGCATCGTATCCGCGCAAAAGCATCCATCAGCGCACGTGCTGGCTGAGCTGGAAAAAGTCCAGAAGTATCTCGACGGTGCGCACCGCCTGATGAGTTCCGCCCGCAAGGACATCGGCGAGATGCGCCAGCTTTTCCGGCCGGAAGACACTGCATTCCAGGCCGCGGAACGTCTGCTGCTCGAGGAATCGTTCCGGCGCATTGCGCGCGAGACACAAAGCGCTTCGGATGTTCTCGAAAAGATCGAGCCCGAAGCGGAAACAGGCCCGATGCGCGCGCTCGTCACCGGATTGTCGAATGCGCTGGCGCGATTCAGTTCGACCGAACTGCGCCCGCTGCAGAGCAGCGCGCTTCGCGCGCACTCGAATAACGCGCAGGCGATCGCGGCAGGTCTCGATGTGCTGCTCACGCAGGCGCCGCCGCTTGAAGAGCGCATCACATTCCTGCATCAGGCCGCCAGCGTCGCACAGCGTTACGCGGGCTCGATGGTCTTGGAAGAACGCGCCGTCGATATTCGCGATTCGCAGGTGAAGATCACACCGGTGCTGGTCGGAGCGGCCGCGTGGAGCCCGAAGGGGACGTTCATTCCTGGACTTACGGCCGAGTACTATAAAGGCGTGAATTTCGAGCAGTTGGTGCGGCGAACTGTTGAGTCACGCATTTTGTTTGCGAATACCGATCTGCCCGATGTCGGACGCGACAATTTCAGCGTTCGCTGGAAAGGCCAGGTTCTGGCGCCGAAAGCCGGACGCTATGTATTCCGCGCAACCGCTGACGACGGCGTGCGGCTCACCGTCGCCGGAAAGAAATTGATCGACGAGTGGAAAGCGCAAGCGCCCACGGCATTCGAAGGCCCGATCGATCTCACCGAAGGCTGGCATGACATCATCCTCGAATATTTCCAGGGCTCCGGCGGATTCGAAATCAAGTTGGAACGATCCGGGCCCAAGATGGAGACTGCGGCCATTCCCGCGGCGCAGTTGCGCACGATCGGATCCGTCGTCGCCGTAACTCCCGACAATGTTCGCGACGATATGGGCAAGGGCGCCAGCGACAACGCTGTACAGCAGGGCCTCGTGCGACTTCAGACCATGTTGCAGGCAGCACAATCGCTCTCGCCGGATTTGACGCGGCTCGCCGGGCTTCCGCCTGAAAAGGATGTCGAGGTTGTGAAACTGGCTGAAGGCTGGGGCAAGGAAGTCACGAAATATTCTTCGGAGCTCGTCTCGGTCAAAACGCTGAACCCCGCGCTGGCAACTCCGCTGTCGACGTGGCAGGAACACACTCGCGGTCTGGCGCATCGTTATGCGGAGATTCGCGTTCGCTACAAACACGTGGTGGACGAATGGGCACGCAAGTTCTCCAATGATGTGTTTGAAGAAAGCGCAAAGCTGAAACAACTGCAGCAAGCCGCTGAAGCTGCGAAGAAAGCGTTTGAAGAACTCGCCAATGCCGCGAAGCAGCCGAAGGACGAGAAGCGCGCCGCGGCAATGGAACGCGCCGACGCCATGGTGCGCGCACTTTCCGAAGATCTGCAGGCGCAGGCGAAGGAAATTGCCGCGGAGTTCAAGAAGGAAGCGGAAGACACACAGCGTCCGCTGGAAGAACGCCGCGTTTTGCAGGCACTCGAACACAAAGCGGAAATGATGGCGCTCGATCCGGGCGAAGCGCTGGAGCGCCGGCTGGCCGAGGCCAAGACGCCGGAGGCACTCGCGCAGAGCCAGGAAAAGACGCCGAATTTCGGAACCAAAGCAGCCGAGTTGAGCCAGAAGGCGGGCGAATTGGCGCAGGCCGCTGAAAAGATGGAACGGGCGGTGGCGCTACGCGAAGCACTTAAGGAACTGGCCAATGACAACGTGGAAGCGCGCGAGGCGATTAACGATGCGCCGACCGCAGAGAACGCAGCGAAGGAGCAACGCGCAGCTGCCGAACTAAAAGAAGATGCGGGCGAATTGAAACAGGCGCTGGAAGCCGCGAAAGCCGCAGTCGATCCGAATGCGCTCGCAAAAGTGCAGCAGATTTCCGACCAGGCCAGCGCGAGCAAAGTGGCCGAGGTGATGGAACGCCGAGCGCAAAAGACGTTGAACGGCGAACTGAACACCAAAAAGGATTCGTCGGACACCAAAAAGGCAGAGGCTGCAGCGAAAGAATTGGGCGAGCAGGCGAAGAAGGCGAACGAAGCCGCCGAGGCGATCAACAAGGAACTCGCAAATCAGGCGCAGCAATTAAATGGCGATGCCGCGAATACGCTGCGTGAAGCCGCAAAAGATTTGACGCAGAGCAGCCAGGCATTGGCCGAAGCCGCGAAACAGCCAAAAGATCCGGCCGCTGCACTGGACCGCGCAGCAGCGGAAGCGCAGCAGGCCGAAGAGCGCGCCGCGAACACGGCGGAACGACTGGCGCTAGACGCCGAAGCTGCTCGCAAAGCTGCGACGACCGATGAGCAGCGGGCGAAAGCCGACGACCTGGTCCGGCTCGCGGCAGCGGTTCACAATGAGGTTGAGAAACAAATCGCGCCGGTCGCTGAGAATCTCGACCGCGCTCAGAAAAATCCCGACGCTGTGCCGGTCGCAGAAGGCGCGCAGGAGCAGGAGAAGGCGGAAGCCAACAAACTCAACAAGCTCGCCGATATTGCCGCGCAGCTTTCCAATCCGGACGCCAACCAACAGAAGCAGGCGCGCGAGGCGCTTAACAAGGTTCTAGCCGAACAGGGTGAAGCTGCGAATGTCGAGAAGGCACTGCAGCAGGCGAATGCGCTCGACAAGGTTGCGGCTGAGCTGGCGAAGGCCGATGCAGCGCTGAAGAATGCAGCTGATGCGCAACAAAAAGCGGAGGACGCTCAGCAGAACGCGCAGGCTTCCAATGACGCGAAGCAAAATGCCGAGGCGGCAAAACAGAACGCTGAGGCGGCAAAACAGGCCGCGGAAGCTGCGAAACAGGCCGCGCAGGCCGAGGCGGGACTTGATGCGGCCGAGAAGGAACTGGCGAAAGACATCGGCGCGGATGCCAAGGAAGCAGCGAAGGAGGCGATGGCCGGCCAGCTGAATGAGCTCGCGCAGGAGCTGCGCCAGGAGGCTGAACGCGAGCGGCAATCGGCGAATCATCTAAATCAGGCAGCGGCGCTTGAGCAGCAGGCTCGCGACAATTTGAAGAAGGAGGCCCCCGCCCTCGCCCAAGCGCTGAAAGATGCGCAAAAAAACGCAGCGAGCGCCGCGAAGGGCAAGACGCCGGAAGCTGCGCAGCCGCTGAACGCCGCGCAGCAGGAACTCGGCCAGGCTGGCGACGCGACAGCCGCCGAAGGGAAGAAAGCGGATTCCGCGCCGCTGGAGCAACTCGCCGCGGACTTAGACAAGATTGCGAAAGATATCGAGAAGCCGATCGGCGAGGTCGCGGCGGCGCTCGGCAAGATTCCCGACGAGCAATCGCAGCAGGATGCACAGCGCGCTGGACGCGAAGCGCGCAACGCCGCGGGACGCGCGGCGGAATTGGCCGAAGAGATGAAGCGCGCAGATCGTGCTGGAGATCTCGCGCAGGCTGACGCGAAGGAAGCCGGCGGCGACCGGCAGCAACTGGAAGGCGAAGTGAAAGCAGCTTTGAAGGCACTCGAGAAAGAGGGCGGCGCGCCCGCGGCGGAATTGGCGGAGTTGCAGAAGGCGCTCGCGCAGGGAGAACAAAACGCGAAGGGAAATGCAGGCGAAAAACAGGGCCAGCAGGGCGAACAAGATGGACAGAAAGGACAGGAAGCGGGTCAGCAAGGCCAGCAGGCCGGCCAACAGGGTCAGCAGGCTGGACAACAAGGCAAACAGGCGGGTCAACAAGGTCAGCAAGCGGGACAACAGGGTCAACAAGCCGGGCAGCAAGGTCAGCAGGCTGGACAGCAGGGCCAGCAAGGTCAACAGGCCGGTCAGCAGAACGAACAATCCATGCAATTGGCAGCAGAGAAAGCGAACGCGGATGCGGATCGTCTCGCGCAGATGGCTGCTCAAGTAGAGAAACTCGCGGCGGCAATGACACCGGAAGGAGCGAGCGCTCCTGGAAAATCGGCGCAGAATGGCAAGCCAGCGCAGAATGGTCAGCCGGCTCAGCCGAGCCGCACGCCGGCGGGTGATGCTCTGGACGCAGTCGCTCAGGCCGAAGCAGCTCTTCAGACGGGTGATACTGCTGAGGCCGCACAATTGACGCAGCAGGCCGAAAATTTATTGGCTCAGGCGGCGGAAGCGGCGCGTTCGCAGGCGACCGGGAATCCGACACCGGGAAATTCGGAAGCGCAGTCGAACGCGCAGGGTGAACAGGGGCAGGCCCAAGGCCAACAGGGACAAGGCAAAGGAAAAGGCAAAGGCGAGGCGAAGAACAAAAGCAAATCCGACGGTCAAGGCAGCAGTGGAAAAGGATCGACGGCGCAGTCGAAGGGCACGCTCGCGCCGGAGCCGCCCGCGGGAATTCCGATCGACAAGGCGACGTGGAACAAGCTGCCAGACAATCTGCGCCGCGATCTGCTTAATGCCGCCGGAGGCCGCTTCCCCGCCGAATACGAAAGCAGCATCAAGCGGTACTTCAAGAACGTCGCTTCCACCAAAGAGGAGAAGCGCTGATGAATGCGCGCGCGCCAAAGATTGCGTTTTCGCTGGCCCTGGCAATCGCATGCAGTTTCGTGCGCGCGGGAGACGCAGCGTCCGCTGCCGCAGCTGCAGCGAACGCGCTGACTTCCGAAGACGAAGCGGCGGTGATTCGCAAGATCCAGGAACGCGGACCGCGCGATGTGGCGATCGAGAAGGCGGTCGCGTTCATGATTTCTCAGCAGGGAAAAGACGGCGGCTTTGGCGATAAACATCGCAATGCGATCACGGGACTCACCGTCATGGCGTTGATGGCCGCCGGGCACACACCGGACTCACCGCAACACGGACCGGCGATTCGCAACGCGTTGAATTTTGTGCTCTCGCAAATGCGCAACGACGGCTACATGGGCCACAGCGACAACTCGCGCATGTACGGCCACGGCATTTGCACGCTGATGCTGACCGAAGCGGCCGGCATGACGAAAGACGACACGCTGGAGAAACGCCTGGTCGAGGCGTGCCGTCGCGCAGTACAACTCATTCTGAAAGCACAGGCGATAAAAAAAGCCGGAGCGCACAACGGCGGCTGGCGCTACGAGCCTGCCAGCCTGGAAAGCTTTCCAGCACAGTGGGATCCGAAGCTTGGAATTCACGTGACTTGAAGTCGCGGC
>JADMIO011227140.1_pt1 | contig 67068 bp, 54 predicted proteins | sample 8958161 | NCBI WGS metagenome assembly JADMIO01 (sample SAMN16585339, study PRJNA669376) | soil metagenome | isolation source: Crop rotation soil | place: USA: Cullars Rotation, Alabama | collected 2011 | reverse complement strand
CGCGACAACTTGTCCACGTGGAATTCTAAGCTTAGGATCCCAATGTGCTGGAAAGCGGAATATATTGGGACGGCAAGAATCATCATCCATTGCCCACAGAAGGCGGGCATTGCGATTTTTGTCCGCGTACAAAAGTAGATATGTTGCTGACTGAATTCCTGCAAAAGAAATATGGCATTGTAAGCTGGGAAAAAGTAATTGCGGGTCCCGCCATCTATGATATCTATCTCTTTTTGCGTGAAATTTTGCATCGTGAAGAACCAGACTGGCTGGTGGAAGCACTGAAAACGGAGAAGACCCGTCCGGCAGTGATCAGTAACGCAGCGATAGAAAACAAAGCAGGTATCTGTACTGATACCATGACACTCTTTGTGCGTTACCTGGCCCGCGAATGCAGTAATATGGTCCTGAAGATGAAGGCCACCGGAGGATTGTTCCTCGGAGGTGGTATTCCACCCAAGATCGCTCCTTTATTACAGCAGAAAAGCTTCTATGAAAATTTTATGGATTGCGACCGTATGCAGCACCTATTGGAAAAAGTTCCTATACGTGTAATAAAAAATGAAAAGACCGGACTAATCGGAGCGGGATATTACGGCGCCTACGGCAACTGGTAATTACAATATTTAATTCTCTTATCCGTCTACCTCATTCTATGGCACGTCACAATAACAACGGAAAAGCAGGAAGGCCTGAAATGACCAAAGTGAAGATCACGAGGCAAAACCTTAAAGAGGCGCTGTCCCTTTTTAGTTATGTAAAACCTTACCGGTGGTTATTTATGCTTGCCCTGCTGGTGATAGCGCTGTCCAGCGGAACAACAATGGCCTTTCCCTACCTGCTTAAATTGTTGCTTAACAGTGCGCATGCCATCCAGCAAGGCAATCTTGGGTTAACGCCTGGTACCATCGCTTTATGGATGCTCGGTGTTCTGTGCGTACAGCTCGTCCTCTCTTACCTGCGCTTATATCTTTTTACTTATGTAGGTGAACATACCCTGGCAGATATGCGCCGCGACGTGTATAAACGCATGATCATGATGCCCATGAATTTCTTCGCCCACCGAAGGGTAGGGGAGCTTTCCAGCCGTATCAGCGCCGACCTATCGCAGATACAGGATGCCGTAACGGTGATGCTGGCAGAAGTGCTGCGAGGAATTCTGACACTGGTGATCGGACTGGGACTTATTTTTTATCTGTCCAAACAACTTGCCTGGCTCATGCTTTCAGTTGTTCCCATCATTGTTGTGATCGGGGTAATATTTGGCAAGCGTATCCGCAAAACGGCCCGCAAGACCTATGACCAGCTTGCAGATTCCAATATTATAGTCCAGGAAACTTTACAGGGCATCAGCAATGTGAAATCATTTACCAATGAATCGTATGAAATCAATCGCTATAAAAAAAGTCTTCGTGAAGTAGTAAAGCTGGCATTGCAAAATGGACGCAACCGCGGACTCTTTACAGGCTTTTTATTATTCAGCACATTCGGATCGGTGATACTTGTAGTGTGGTATGGAGCTACACTCATGCAGCGCGGACAACTGGATTTTGGTTCACTGACCGCCTTTGTGGTGTACACAGCTTTTGTAGGCGGCAGCATGGCAGGATTTGCCGATCTCTATGGATCGCTTCAGAAAACATTGGGCGCCACACAGCGCGTCAGGGAATTGATGAAAGAGCCAACCGAAGAAGTGGATACGAACGATGGACCTGTCGAAGAAGAAAACCGCTTATATGGACAGGTTAGCCTGCAGAATATCGCCTTCAGTTATCCTTCGCGCAAGGAAGTGGAGGTATTGAAGGATGTTTCCATTACAGCAGCGCCCGGAGAACAGATTGCAGTAGTGGGTCCCAGCGGAGCTGGTAAGACAACCATTGCTGCACTTTTATTGCGATTCTACAATCCGGATAATGGGGATTTGTCCTTTGATGGAAGACCCGCGAACAGCATTCCCATCTCTCAACTACGTAAACAAATGGCGCTTGTGCCGCAGGATGTCCTGTTATTCGGAGGGTCCATCCGTGAAAATATTGCCTATGGCAAGCCCGATGCCACCCAGGAAGAAATTGAAGAAGCATCTAAGAAAGCCAATGCACACGATTTCATTACCGGGTTTCCTGAAGGATACGATACTATTGTCGGTGAAAGAGGGATTAAACTCTCCGGCGGACAACGGCAACGTGTGGCCATTGCAAGGGCCATATTAAAAGACCCGGTTATTCTTGTCCTGGATGAAGCTACCAGCTCATTGGATTCTGCTTCAGAAGTGCTGGTGCAGGATGCGCTGGACAACCTCATGAAAAACCGAACCTCCTTCGTAATAGCACACAGGCTTTCCACCATTCGTAATGCCGATAAAATTGTAGTGCTCGATAAAGGACATATCAAAGAAAGCGGTACTCACCAGGAGTTAATTAATCTTCCTGACGGATTATATAAAGAGCTGAACAAGCTTCAAAGTGAGCAGTATACCCTCGCCGACCCATCCCCCCTTTAGGGGATGCTATCAACACAGTTTGGTTATTATTTAAGGGTCATGTAATTGTCAACTTTGTGTCATAATAACTATATATGACACGGAACAAAACACTCATCACCCTTATCCTGATCGTCGTTGCACTGGCCATCGCCTGCAGTAAAGAAACTGCCGGCACCGGCACTAACGGTCAGCCCAATCCCGGACAGGATCCCTGCACAGGGATCAGCGCGCAATTTGCACAAGACATTCTTCCTCTCATCCAGACCAAATGTGCTACCAGCAGCGGATGTCATGGCGCCGGAAGTTTCAATGGTCCCGGTGCCCTCACCAGTTTCCAACAAATAAAAGACGCCGCCAGCCGCATTCAGAATGCTGTCAATTCAGGACGCATGCCACTGAATGGCTCGCTCTCCTCCACGCAGCTTAAGCAAATCAATTGCTGGGTTAATAGCGGTACACTGAATAACTAACTTTTTAAAATCGATTGTATGAACAAGTGGAAAATATTTGTCTGCCTCCTGCTGGTCCTCGGCGCTGCAGGATTCGCATACGGCTGGCAGGAATTTCATAGAACACACGCAGATACGTCCGGACTTCGTGTATCAGTAAGTAAAGATGCTGTGCGGCTGTTGAAAGAATTTGAATCGAATGAACCATTGGCGAATGCAAAATATAATGATAAAGTAGTGTCAGTAAGCGGCACGGTATTGAAAGTGGAAGATGATGGCGATACCCGTATTGTAACACTGGGTGAAGCATCTTCAATGGGTGGCGTCACCTGCCAGTTCCAACCAGAACATAAAAATGAAATGGTAACAATCAAACCCGGTCAAAAAATACAAGTAAAAGGCGTGTGTACTGGTATACTGATCGATGTAGTATTGATCAGGTGTGCACTGGAATAAGATAAGATCCAATATCCTTCTTAATGTATTAATTAATTCTAAAACAAATCACATGTACAGGAAAATAATGATCAGCAGCTTGCTGCTGGGTATGATCTCTATTGCCGGTTTTTCACAAAACAGGTACTTTACAAAGACAGGAAAAGTTTCCTTCTATTCATGGGCTGCGCTCGAAAATATCGAAGCACATAATAAAAATGCAGTCAGCGTATTCGACAAATCAACCGGACAAGTGGAAGTAAGCATCCTGATGAAGGCTTTCGAGTTTGAAAAAGCATTAATGGAAGAGCACTTTAATGAAAACTATGTGGAGAGTGATAAATTCCCCAAGTCAGTCTTCAAAGGAAAGATCAATGACCTTTCAGTGATCGATTTTTCAAAAAATGGCAAATATACGGGTACTGTGGTAGGTCAACTCAGCCTGCATGGCCAGACAAAGGAAATTGCTGCTCCCGTCGTATTCGTGGTCAATAATGGGCAGATCAATGTAACTACCGAATTCAGGGTATTGCTGGAAGACTATAAAATTTCCATTCCATCTATCGTAAAAGACAATATCTCCAAAGAGATCAAAGTCACCATGGTGAGTGATTTTGCCCTTTTGAAATAATACTATTTAACACCATCAACCAATAAAAATGAAAAAATATTTAACCACCTTACTGCTTTCGTTAATTGCCGCGGGCGCTTCTGCGCAGGATGGCAACATGCTAAGTGGACTGGACAGCGTGCCCAAAAAACAATACGTCACCAATGCTTTTAAGTCATCCCGTGTTATCAATGGCCACTCCATGGAAATGATCGGCGCAGGAGTGCTGGACTTCCGTATCCTGCACCGTTTCGGTCAAACCGACCAGGGCATCTATGATATTTTCGGACTGGACCAGGCGAGTATGCGAATTGGATTTGATTATGGTCTCGCCAATAATCTCACCATAGGATTTGGCCGCAGTACGCTAAGAAAAGAACTGGATGGATTTGTTAAGTTTCGTGTCATACAACAATCGACCGGTTATCATTCCTTCCCGGTAAGTGTAGTGCTGGTGACGGGAACAACCCTCAATACGGTGAAAGATGCGGATTCCATTAAACAACCTTTCCGGGGCCGTGTTGCTTATTATTACCAGGCCATAGTGGGCAGAAAGATCAGTAAGAGGCTTAGCCTGCAGGTTACACCGACTGTGATCCACAGAAATATTGTGCAGCCAGGGGATGATAATGAAGTGTATGCAGTTGGCCTGGGTGGCCGTTTCAAGTTGAGTAAGCGCATGGCTTTTGTATGCGACTATTTCATGAACCTGAATGGCTTTCCAAAAGACCAGTTTGAAAATCCGTTATCAGTCGGCATCGATATTGAAACGGGAGGACACGTATTTCAACTGCATTTCTCCAATACGGCAGGCATGAATGAACGGGCCTTCCTGACTGAAACAACAGGTAAATGGGGCAAAGGTGAATTCCGGTTTGGATTCAATTTGTCGAGAGTGTTTACGTTGAAGAAACGTCATTCCTCCTAAAATAAGGAATAATCCCAACGCTGTTCTTTCAGCGATTTCCCAAACGCTTCAGACGGTTTTTCTTCTGTGAGGCGAAACCCGAATTTCCTGTACAGGTGTGCAGAAGCCGGCAATTCATTGGTGGTCCAGAGATAGGAAGTCCTGTAACCGTGCTCATGAAGGAATGTAATATATAGTTGCATCAGTTTATTGCCCAGTCCAATGCCGCGATAAGCCGGATCGATAATAAAATATCGGAGCTGCGCAGCATCAGGCCGGTGCATTAATAGCAGGAAAGCAACCATCCGGCCATTATGCTCGCCGATCCATACGCAATCTTTTGATGGATCATAGTTGTGGTAAAACTCGCAGAGGCCCTCTGCAACATAGGCTTCAAATGAAATTCCATAATTGTATTCTTGCTTGTACAGGGAGCCGTGGAGGTAGGTAACATATCCGAGATCGCCGGGCCGCAGTTCTGTTCTGATCATAATATCATGGAGAGTAATCATGGCTATACTTTTTTTATGCCATACGAATATACATAATTAGTTGACTTTGTCAACTAATTATTATTTCACAAAATCCACGTACATATAGCGGAAATTAATGATCATTTCCCGGAACTGGTTCATGACATCCTGGCCCAGGTTGCCATAATAGTACCGGTCCTTGCTGCCGGACACCACCGTTCTTAGGGCAAGATCAGGCCTTTGAACAGTATCCTTTCCCAAAGAAAAAACGGTCAATGGCAGCCGGTATGCCTTTGCAGTGACTACGCCACCAGCCCCGCCATATTTCATATCAAATGGTTTGGCAGTTGAATCGACCAATGCTTTATAACGCTTGTAATAAATTACGTTCAGTAAAGTTTCCTGCGCCCCGGTATCGAATGTAAAGGGCAAGGCAACGCCATTTACTTCCACATTAATAACCGGCATGAGCTCATCCAGTCCAAAATTCCTGACGGGCCTGTCAACCGGTGAAGCCGGGACTGTAATGGTATTATTCTTACTGATGCGCACTTCCTGCAATTGTTCAATAATGGGAAAACCGATAATGCCTTTGATCTTGTATACACCTCCGCCGATAGAAAGGGCGCTGTCGGGAAAGATCATGAAGACTGCATTGCGGACGATGATATTGCCGATGGAAAACTCCTTTGCCACACCGAGATTGGCTCTTGTCTCCAATCCGGTAATAGCTCTGACATTAAAGTAACTGTTTAACGGTTTAATATTGGCCTTACGTGCATAAGATTCTGTAAGGACAGAAATATTGGCGCCCGTATCAAACACAAAGTTGAAAGTGCTGTCGCCAAAGCGGACAGGAATATTGATCAATCCCGCAAGATCACGGGTATAATTGATCACCGTATTGTCCTGGATATTGACGGTTTGGGGAGCAGTCTTTTCCAGCCCTTTCCAGATAATGTCAGAATTCTTTAAATCTTTCAGCTGACCCGCCGTAAGAATGCTTCCATAATCTTTGATCAGCGTTCTTGTTGTTTCGTGTGCCTTTTTATATTCATACAGTTTAACGTGGTTGTCAATTTTTTTGGCCAGAAGATCAGCCAGCTGACCACGCGTAAAGCTTTTTTTATAGCGGTCCATCAATTGCTGGATCTCACTATTGGATGCTGTGAGGTCATGAAAAAAATTATGGATATAAGCGTAGTAATAGAGTCTTCGCTCAACAGGGAGTGATTTGTATTTTGGATCATTCAGTTCATTGCGCAGTTCAAAATAGAGGCGGTTCTTCAGTAAGCTATCAGGATCGCTATAGATATTCGCCTGCGATGCCAGGGCAGAAAAGAACAGGATAAGGGGTAAAAAAAATCTTATCATGGCTAAATAAGTATTAGGAGCTCACGGTATTAGTAGTTGGTGCAAAATTAAGTTACTATTAAATGGATATTAATTTTGTGCCACAACAAGTTAGGGGTTTATCCGGCGTCTAAGCGAGTAGTATAAGCATCTCTCATCCCGACTGAAAAAATGTGTAGTGAATATGAAGAAATTTCTCCTTTTATTAGTGAGCAAGCTGATGGTATTCGCGGCAGTGGCCCAGGAAAAACCCGGCAACAGTAATAATCAACAAGGTAAAAACGGAAGATTATATGGCAGAGTGGTCGATGGTAAGACCAATAAAGGAATAGAGGCAGTTTCTGTTCAATTACTTAGACTGGAAGGAGACAATGTGGTCAGCACCGGTGACAGTCTGGCAGGAGGAATGCTGACCAGGCCCAATGGTGATTTCTCCATTGATAATCTCGATGTCACTGGCAAATACCGGCTTGCGATCTCTGCGATCGGGTATGCCCGCCAGGAATTCGGCATCGCTTTCAGCAGGGGGCCCGGCAATAAAATGGAGACTGCAGAAAAAGACATGGGAAATATAAAACTGCAGCCAGATGCGCAATTCCTGAATACTGTAACAGTCACCGGCACAAAACCGGCCCTGCAAATGAGCATTGACCGCAAAGTATTCGATGTTCAAAAAAGTCTTACCTCAACAGGTGGCACCGCCATCGATGTCATGAAAAATATTCCCTCAGTTACGGTGGATGCCGATGGAAATGTGCTGCTTCGTAACACTTCTCCCCAAATATTCGTGGACGGACGTCCTACCATTCTCACACTTGACCAGATCCCGGCAGATAATATTGAAAGGGTTGAACTGATCACCAATCCATCCGCAAAATTCGATGCCTCCAGCGTGGGTGGCATCATTAACGTAGTATTGAAGAAAGACAAGAAATATGGATTGAATGGTATTGCCTCTATTGGAGCAGGCTCACCTAATATTCTCAATGGCAACCTGGCGCTGAACCTGAGACAGGGTAAATTCAATTTCTTCGTCAATGGAAGCCATAATGAATCCGGTGGCAATGCCAAAAGTCAGACCCTTCGCGAGAACAGGAACAATGGGATCACGGAAGATTACTTCAATCAATATTCACAAACCTCCCGTCAACGCCGGTTTAATTCCATCCGGTTTGGTATGGATTATTACCTCGATAACCGGAACACGCTCACCATAAGTCAGCACTTTGTGAAGGGCCGGTTTACCAGCAATGAACACCAGGACCAGGAATTCCTCGACATCAATAAGGCATTATATCGTTACGGAAAGCGCGAGTCGGATGGAAGTAACCAGTTTAACCGAAGCAGTACACAGCTTGTATTTAAACACACCTTCGTGGAGACCGGCAGGGAATTAAGCGCAGATATCAATTATAATCGCGGAAACGGGGGTGGCGGTTCGTCCATTACCAATGACTATTTTAATCCGGATGGAAGTTCTTATCCTTCGCCCAATCTCGTAAGAAATGACGGTAGCAACAATAATCAACAGGTCACTGCCCAGGTTGATTATATTGATCCGGTTGGAGAAAATGGAAAGATTGAAACGGGGATCCGCAGCTATTTCAATGAATTCACCAGCGTATACAATGCATTTTCTGTGAGCAATGGTGGCGAGACCAAATTGCCGCTGAGCAATAATTATAAGTATCGTGAAAACATCAATGCCCTCTATTTCACCTACAGTAATAAATGGCTGGGAGTAACATACCAGGCAGGAATTCGCGCAGAGCACTCCAAATTTGATGGAGAACTGGTGGATAGTGCCAGGAAATTTGGATATCAATATCCCAATAAGGTCAGGAACCTTTTCGATGCGTTATTTCCCAGTTTATTTCTCACAAAAGAGATCGGCGACGGGCAAGAAATACAATTGAATTACAGCCGCCGCATCAGGCGCCCCGATTTCTGGCAACTCAATCCCTTTATAGATATCAACGATCCGTTCAATATCCGCCAGGGAAATCCTTCCCTGAAACCGGAGTTTACCCATTCACTGGAATTCAATTATAACAAGACCTACAATTCCGGCAGTTTCCTCGGAGTGCTATATTTCAGGAACACGCAGGGGGATATTACCCGCTATGGAGATACCATCAGTACTGCTCAATACCAGCAGCTCAACAATGCCAATGTTGATCAGAATGCTATCCTGAATACTTTTATCAATGCCAATTACCAGGACAGGATGGGCGCAGAGTTCACCCTGCAGCAAAAGATCGGTAATCAGTTTGACTTTACACCTACGGTCAATCTCCAGTACAGGAAGGTTAAAGCGATTATCGGCAATAATGACCTCAGCAATGAAGGTTTCAACTGGGATGCCAAGCTCATTCTCAATTACAAAATAAGTACGGCGGCCAAATTCTTTGATAAGCTTTCTTTCCAGGTCACCAGTGAATATGAATCAGCAGAAGTAACCCCACAGGGAAAGAATAAAGCCCAGTACGCGACTGACTTTGCCTTACGCAAGGAATTCCTGAAAAACAACCGGGGCGTCATCACTTTCAGTCTCAATGATGTTTTCAACACACGCAGGTGGGGCAACATTTATGATACGAAAGACTTCTACCAGGATTCTTACCGCCGCTGGGATGTACGCAGCTTCAGGATCATGTTCAGCTATAAATTCGGGAAATCCGATTTCAACCTTTTCAAAAAGAATAATGGAAAGGGTGAGCGGGAAGAGCGTGACAATGATCAAAACCAGGGGCAGCCGCAGGGCGGGAACTGATGGTCATTCCACATATCTTTACCGTTTAAAGCTCAAAACATGCAAGAAATGACAGGCACTTTGCCCGATGCTACGTATATCAATAATCTCATAAGATCACGCCGAAGCACCTTTATCCCGCAGTTTGATCCGGGGAAGAAAATCCCGGACGCCATTATAGAGCAGGCGCTGGAAAACGCCAACTGGGCGCCGACCCATAAGTTTACCGAGCCATGGAGGTTTACCGTCTTTACCGGGGATGGACTGAAAAAGCTGGCTGAACAACAGGCAGCTATCTACAAGGAATTTGCAGGCCCAAAATTCAAGCAAAATAAATATGAGCAGATGCAGGTGCAGCCGATGCAATGTTCGCATATCATTGCTATTGGATGCAAGAGGCATGTGGGCGAGCTTCCTGAAATGGAAGAGATCGCAGCGGTAGCTTGTGCTGTTGAGAATATCTGGCTTACTATCACGGCATACGGAGTGGGCGGCTACTGGAGCACGGGTGGCGTAACCTTTATGGAGGAGGCAAAGCCTTTATTCGGACTGGGACCTGATGATATACTTATGGGATTATTTTACCTGGGATATATACAGGTACCCTCTGTGCCGGGTAAGCGAAAACCGGTGGGGGAGAAAGTAGAGTGGGTCAGGGGATAAGCAGCTCTGCTCCCTGCAAATGGTTTTTCATATGCGGAATATATTTTGCCGCATAATCTTTAACCTGTTGATCACCTTCTGCGCTTGATTTTTCTTCAAATACATCGATCATGGCCTCCAGATCGATTAATTCATTAGCTATATAGGTGGAGTCAAATTTCCTTCCTGACAATGAAGACAATTTAGTAGCAAAAGCCAGGTGGGCGGCATCGGGTTGTTTAGGCAAGGTATAACGGAGACTATCTGCCAGCATATACAATTCATTCTGCGATTGCTGATAGGTTAAGGCCATGGTCTGGCCAAATGCCCGGACAGATTCCGTACTGCCATTGGTGATAGCCCAGACGCCGAGCGCGACACGCGCGCGGTTGGCGTAGGAAGCAGTGATCATAAAGTCACGGTCGGCCGGAGTAAAGTCTCTTTTGTCATCCGTTTCTTTATGGCATGCCAATAGGAAAAGGATTGTTACGGATAAAAGGTAAGCACGCATTCTTTGCAATTTGGTATTCGAGAGGTTTAGAGTAGGCAATACAAATCGCATGCTTGCTGCATGCAAGTTATTCACAGTATGTGTACGATAGTAATTAGTGCAGGATCAGCTTACTGACGCGCTTGATTTAAAATTTTCTTTAATTAGAAAAAGTGGGAAGTGTGGATTTATTTCCTCAAAAGTGAGAGCCCGAATTAGTTGGAATTATTGAATCTTTTATCGCTTTTATAAGCGAGCCACCAGCAGGCAAATGGAATAGCCAGGAGCAGAACTACAACGAGGGATTGGATATTACTAAACATACGTTACAAATCAGTAATGGTTTTTACAGGATGGAATTGCTGATATCAAAACGGGTGTGTATGTATTTTAGTATAAGTATTTTTCAGTAGTGGTAAATAATAGACTCACGTCAAGAAATACCCGCAAAAGGTCCCGTTTCTCAGATACCAGGAGGAGTGCAGTTTTAATATCTATAATCATTCCGGCAACAGATAGAGTAAGCAATAGAATCATTCGGCGGTAGGGCAAAGGGCAAATCCGCTTAAATACTATTTAACATAATATCAATTATAAGGTCAAAATAGGCGTATATCTCTAAGGGAATGAACGCGTTATAAGCCTGGATAGCCCAAAAAACATCTGCATTACTTATACATTATCAATCAGTTATAAAATCAATACTTCTACCCCTAAAGAAATTTACCGGAATTCGCGGTTGAATTGAAATTTCATCTGCGGCCTTGCACATTTTAATCGTTCCTGGCGTGCAGGTCTATGGCATCTGGCCCGCATCTGGCCCTCATCTAACTGGTAGACTATAATTTGAAAGAGACTAAAGAGAGACCAATATCAGGTAAACACGAACAAACCACAGGAAATGCCTTTACTTGATCCATTTAAAAGCTGTTTAAAGTAGCCATAAAATTATTGTAGTGGATAAAGATGAGAGCCAGATGACATAGACCTGCGATAGACCTGTGACATGGGCGCGAAAAAGCCCCGCCTGCGGCGGGGCTTAATATTTCCTATTAATGTTTTATTGAAATTCCGGGCTGTAAGTCATTCAAAACCCGGTTTTTAGTGCTTTCTGTCGACGTTGTTGTATTTATCGGTATACTTATCGATATCAGCCTGAAGCTCCTTCAATTGAGCTTCGTATTGCTTTACATCCGCTGCCACCTTCTTCACTTCAGCCGCATTGCGCTTTTGCTCCAGCTGGGCTTTCTTTTCATCGTTGGCGATCAGCATCAGGTCAAGCGCGTTCTTGAGGATCTCTTTGTCTTCCATTTTAAGCTTTCCCTGGCTGTCGAGCAACTCATCTACCTTTTTAAAATGAGGAATGGCCTCGTCAAATTTCTGCACGACTGCTATTCGCAATTCCTCTTTCTTCTTAGACTGATCAGGAGTAAGCCTGCCACCGGGAGCCGGCTTAATGGCCTGGTTCTCCTTATTGAGATCTACGCCCTCATTATAGCTGATCTGTCCCAATACCATATGCGCATTCGGATAATCAGGTTTGAGGGTCAGCGTCTTTGTAAGGACCTCACGGGCCTTTGAGATCAGCTCTTTTGAATTGGCCGGACGCTTGGATGCTTCCTGGTCATACCCGGCCTGGTATAATTCCACCCCGTAGTTGAACAGGTATAAATGATTATTCGGATTGGCTGCTATGACCTCTTCATATTTCTTCCACAGATCGTCCTTGTTGGTGCCTTCACGAAGCATATCCAGCTCAAAGCCGCTCCAGAATGTATCTGCGGGATATACTTCACGTCCAAGTGCTACGAACTTGCTGGATGTCTTGACATCTCCTTTTTGTTTGTAATGGTCGGCCAGCCATTTATAGATCTGGTCAAACCCTTCGCCTTTGGCTTTTGCCTCGGCAATTTTTCCATAATAGATCGCTGCTTCATCGCGCTTATTGGCTTTTTCAGCAGAGATACCCGCATATAAAGTGGTGGTGGTATCCAATTTCACAGCCACCAGTTTCTTGGTCGCCATAAAATCAAATACGTCCAGGCAATTCTTGAAATTAGTCAGTGCATCATTGTAGTTGCCGGCATTATAGAAGGATGCCGCATCTTTTGAATATCCTGCGTACAGGTCGACAAAAGGTTGATTGTTTTCAAGTGTGAGGGCAATATTCCGTTTGGAGCTGTCTTTTTCTTTTCCTTCCAGTTCCATATACTGTTTTAACGCATCGAAAGCCTGCGCCCTTGCATCCGGAACGGTCGCTTTGAGGCTGCTATCTTTGGAGATAGCTATATAAATTTTAGCTTTCTGATACCATGCGTCTGCAGACGTTTTATTCTTGTCAACGGCCAGAACACCATCGATCTCAGTCTTTGCTTCCGTGTATTTCTTTTTGCTGAGAAGGTCCTTGGCCTTGTCAATTTTCTGAGCATGCAGCAGGAATCCCGATATAGCCAGCAATGCGGTCAGTACGACGTTTTTCATTTGTTCAAATTGATTTTAGTTGTCAAATGGAACCTCTAAATTGTTGGGTCTTATTTGTGTGAAAAGATAAATAATTATTCAATTTCCGGATTGTCAGTTGTTTCTGAATCGCCTGTATTCTCTTCCGGGTTATTTATAATCTCATCAGATGCAATATTTCCGGGTTCGGTTGCCTGCAGATTGTTATTTTCCAGTCCCGCTGCCGGCGTCGAAGGTGCTTCAGCGCCTCCATTTGTTTGTTCATCATCGAGTTTGGTGATGGCGGCGATCTCATCGCCATTATCGAGCCTGATCAGCTTAACCCCCTGTGTAGCGCGTCCCTGTTCACTGATACTTTGTACCGGCATGCGGATGGTGACGCCGCTCTTACAGGTGATCATCAGGTCTTCCCTTTCCGTTACATCCAGGATACCTACCAGGGAACCGGTCTTATCAGTGACATTGATGGTCTTAACACCCTTGCCACCACGGTTGGTGATCCTGTATTCTTCAATGAGCGTACGTTTTCCAAAGCCTTTCTCACTTACTACCAGGACCGTCCTGGATTTATCGTCCTTGTTGACACATATCATGCCAATCACCGCATCGTTTTTATCATCGACTTCAATACCTGCAACACCAATGGCGCCGCGGCCTGTAGGACGAACTTTTTCTTCAGGGAAACGGATGGCTCTGCCGCTTTTTACTGCCATCATGATCTCGCTGTTGCCATCTGTGAGTTTTGCTACCAGCAGTTCATCTCCTTCTACAATGGTGATGGCATTTACACCTGTCTGGCGCGGGCGGCTGAAATCTTCGAGCATCGTCTTTTTGATGATGCCCTGCTTGGTACAAAGTACGATATTATGACTATTCACAAAATCTTTATCCGTCAAATCTTTCACATCGATGACCGCTCTCACTTTATCATCTGAAGGCAACTGGATGAGGTTCTGTATCGCTCTTCCCTTGCTGTATTTATCTCCTTCCGGAATTTCATAAACATTTAACCAGTAGCAGCGTCCTTTTTCCGTAAAGAACAGCATGGTATGATGAGAAGATGCCACAAAAAGATGTACGATGTAATCTTCCTCCCTGGTACGTCCGCCAATGGCTCCACGGCCACCACGGCGCTGCGCCCTATATTCAGTGGCGGAAGTTCTCTTTATGTAACCAAGATTTGAGATCGTTATTACTACATCCTCTTCCTTGATCAGGTCCTTGATGCGTACTTCATTTTCAAGATACTGTATCTCGGTTTTGCGCGCATCGCCGAATTTATCTTTTACTTCTTTTAATTCCGTTTTAATAAGCTCATAGCGCAGCTCTTCGCTGCCCAGTAATTCTTTCAGTTGATTGATCAGCTTCTGGAGCTCATCATATTCCTCCCTGATCTTTTCGCGTTCCATGCCCGTAAGGCGTTGAAGGCGCAATTCAAGAATGGCCTTGGCTTGTATTTCATCCAGGCCCCAGCCTGCATTGACGAGGCTTTCCTTGGCAATCTCAGGCGTTGCGGAAGCGCGGATCAATGAGATCACTTCATCGAGGTGATCGAGCGCAATGAGATAGCCGAGTAAAATATGGGCTTTCTTTTCGGCTTCACGCAATTCAAACTGGGCACGGCGTACCACCACTTCATGACGGAACTCAATGAACTCACTGATCATTTCTTTTATGTTCAGTGTTTTCGGTCTGCCTTTTACGAGAGCTACGTTATTGATACCATACGAGGTTTGTAACTCCGTATACTTATAAAGCTGGTTGATGATGACATTGGCAATAGCGTCACGCTTGAGATCGACTACGATGCGGGTGCCTTCTTTTTCGTTGGATTCATTGTTGACATGTGCGATGCCTTCAACGATCTTTTCCTGCACCAGCTGACCGATCCTGTCGCACAGGGAATCGCGGTTTACCTGGTAAGGCACTTCGGTGATGATGATCTGTTCGCGGCCGCTGGTCTTCGTATCCACATGCAATTTTCCACGCAGCACTACCCTGCCCCTTCCGAAATGCATGGCCGCTCTAACGCCTTCAATTCCGTAAATGGTGCCTCCGGTCGGGAAATCGGGGCCCTTGATATAAGACATGAGCTCCTCAATAGTGATATCGCGTTTGTCGATATACGCGATACAACCATCGATCACCTCTGACAGGTTATGAGGCATGATGCTGGTAGCCATACCTACGGCAATGCCACTGGAGCCATTGATAAGCAGGTTGGGAATGCGGGTGGGAAGAATGGTAGGTTCTCTTTCCGAATCGTCAAAATTGTTCTGAAAATCGACGGTATCCTTCTCGATATCTTCCAGCACGAATTCAGCCAGCCTTTCAAGACGGGCCTCGGTGTACCGCATTGCCGCGGGGCCATCTCCATCCTGGTTACCGAAGTTACCCTGGCGGTCGATCAGGGTATACCGCATGTTCCATTCCTGAGCCATGCGCACCATGGCATCGTATACCGCGGTATCTCCGTGAGGGTGGTATTTACCGAGCACCTCCCCTACTATACGGGCCGACTTTTTGAAGGCCTTATTGTAATGAAGGCCTAACTCATTCATTGCGTGCAAGATGCGTCTGTGTACAGGTTTAAGACCATCACGAACGTCCGGAAGGGCGCGGCCGACAATTACCGACATCGAATAGTCGATATAGGCCGTCTTCATTTGCTCTTCGATATTTACAGGGACAATGCGATCCTGGTCGTTCGTTTCCTGTGGTGTGAGATTTTCTTCCATACTTTGTTACTACTCTGATTTACATCCATTAATGGCCCTCCGGGGAAGTCGTTTCCAGGGCGGAGGACGGGGTAGCAAATTTACCCTATTTAAGTTGGATAACCCGTTAAAAATAAGCAGTTTTTTAAGCCGGTTTTTTACACAAATGTGGATATGAAAGCCGGCGGTTTTTAGTTGGCAACCGGGCATTAATAATATGGCACTTCAAGTATGCCTTTAACAGGTCATTTAATAACTTTTCTCTCACAGTACTTGGTACAATTGCTGCTCTTTTGTATCTTGGTAATGCATTTACCACTGTTATCCACAATATCCTTCCTTACGATCTGCGAATAACCTTCCGGCCTCTGAAGAATCACCCTTAAAAGTGAATTTTTATTTGTGTTGCATGCTACCTGCTTTTATAAGCTCGTAGTGAATCCAGTCGTTTATGAACAAGTATTTATTATTGCGCGACAACAAACAGTCAGGTCCTTACACTCTGGAAGAACTTGTGGCTAAAGGTTTCAAGGCATACGACCTCGTATGGCTCGAAGGAAGAAGTGCTGCATGGCGCTACCCCAGCGAATTCCCTGAATTCAAACAATTTGCTCCTGTTATCGAGGAGCAGCCTTTTGACCGCTTTTATTACAGAAAGCCGGCTTCCAATGCCGAGGCGGTTGAACAGGAAACCGTTACCAAAAAAGAGAACATTACTCCTGTAATGGTGGAGGCCGCTCCTGCCGCGACAGTTAAAGAAGCGATCAAGCCTAAAAAGATCTACGTCACCATGCCCGCCGGTATCAACAGAGCAACCAGCTTTACAGCTGCCGTCAATGGGAATGGGAAAGAAGAATTCAAAAAATACGAACCGTTACCTGCAGATGTTATCGTTGAGAAAATTGAGAAAAAGGAAGCAGTAAAGGAGCCCGTTATATTAACCGACCCCGTCAGCTTACCGGTGACGGAAGAAAATTTTATCGCGCTTGCTCCACGCAGGAAAAGAGGCGCAGGTAAAGCGGTAATGCTGTTCCTGGGCGCTGCCTGCCTTATCCTGGCGGGTATCGTGATCGGCCTGGCCATCAGCTTCAACAGGCAACAGTCCGACAAAGGCAAGCTCGAATCACTCGTTAAACAAATACAGGATCGCGAGAATAATAAAAACGCTGCAGAAAAAGCTCCCGCCCCGCAGCCTGTCATCAATACGGTTGTTCCGGATAGCACCGCAATCAATACCGTTGATAGTGCTAACGCCAAATCTCCGATTACTGATGAAGCCGGTGTAAAACCAGAGTATAAACAGTCTCTGCGCGCCAAAAAAGACGACGGTACACAGGCTCCTGCCGATAATAAATCCATCGCCATTACCGCCTCCAATATGAACAAGGATACGGAGATGAAAATTACCCCGGCAGTGAACACTTCGAAGGACAAGACCACCTATACGCAGGCGGCGATTGAAGCTGCCCGCAAGAACATTTACCAGATGGTTTCTGTGGAATCGAATAAGTTCAAAGTGGGTGTATTGGGTGGCGTTTCCGACCTGCATCTTACTCTCTCCAATAACAGTAATTACCCGCTCGACCAGGTGATCGTAGAAGTGAAATACTTCGGACCTGAGAAAAAGCTGGTTAAAACACAATCCATGCTGTTCAATGAGGTTGCTGCCGGCGAGCAGAAAACGCTGGAAGTACCTCGTACAAACAGGGGCGTTACCATCGACTATTCAATTACCCAGATCAATTCAAGGGTTTTGGGCCTTGCCCAGGTTAAATAATTGGGGATATTGTCCGGGATTGTTTTTCCACATTTTTTGCATCTGGCATAGTTTTTTGCCTCATAATTCCAATGGCACAGTTTTTTTAGAATTACCCCCGCGTCTGTGTATTCATACACTTACCCCAGACCGGTTAAATGTTTTATATGTCGAAAACTGTTGCCGTTTTTATCGTCACTATTGTACTGGTGATCGCTCTACACGCCTTTCGTTCTTTGGGAACATCAAATATCAAAGGCAGGGTAATTTCAAGAGGTGGCGGAGTTCATGTGTGGGCAGTCCGGGGTTCTGATTCCATAAAAGTTTCAGCGCAAAACGGCTTTTTCACATTACCGGTTAAACCCGGATCATGGAAAGTTCTGGTAGGTAAGCAAATGCCCTGGCCGGATATGGGTATGACAGTGGATGTTCCGGAAGGCCAGACAACAGATCTCGGAATTATCAGACTCTATTAAACTCATTATAAGGGACGGTTCAAAACCAAAAACAGTCAGCTTTTTAGTTGGCTGTTTTTATTTTACCGATATATTGACGAAAAAATACGGCGCATTTTTACCGCTTCCGTTCTCCCACTATTAATTATCTTGCAATTAATTATACCTTGTTAATGAAGCATATCCTGGTATTGGGTGCCGGCAAGTCAGCTACCTCTTTAATCGAATACCTTATTAAAGAATCAGCCGCTCACCAGTGGCAGTTAACCATAGCCGACGGAAATCTCCAGGCCGCACAATCTAAAATTCAGCAAGCTCCAAACGCCCGTGCCGTTGAGCTGCACGCAGAAAATGCATCTGCCCGTCAAAAGCTTGTGTCAAATGCTGATATCGTCATTTCCCTGCTGCCTCCGGCCCTTCATATCCTTGTAGCGCAGGATTGCGTTCAGTTCGGAAAAAACCTGCTCACCGCCTCCTATATTGATTCTACCATTAACCAGCTTCGCCCACAGGTGGAAAGCAAAGGGATATTATTTCTGTGTGAAATGGGCCTGGATCCAGGCATTGATCATATGAGCGCCATGCAGATCATTGACCGCATTAAAGCCGAAGGCGGCTCAGTCACTTCTTTTAAGTCGCATTGCGGCGGACTGGTAGCGCCGGAGAGTGATAATAATCCCTGGCACTACAAGATCAGCTGGAACCCACGTAATGTAGTGATGGCCGGTAAAGCCGGAGCTGTATATAAGCAGGACGGAGAGATCTGTCGCATGGAATATGAAGAACTCTTCGACCCCAACAGGGTGATCACCACCCAGGACCCGGGCTTTCTTGCATGGTATCCCAACCGCGATTCCCTGGGATATATGTCACTCTATGGATTGGAAGATGCGAATACTTTTATCCGCACCACGCTCCGGTATCCCGAGTTTTGCTTTGGCTGGAAGAATATTGTTGAATTGAAACTGACAGACGAAACCGTACAATACGATACGGATGGCATGACCTTTCAGCAATTCTTCGAACAACACCTGAATAAATATGGATTTTCCGACTGGATAGAAAAACAATTCACCGCCCGTATTACACAATCAAAACAATTACTCGAAAAGTTGCAGGAGTTATTGAAAGTGGAAAAAGAAGTGGATGAAGAAGACAGGAAGGCGCTGCAGGAATTCATGATGATCGATGATCATGGGAAATTAATGGACATCAATCTCGATACCGTCAAAACGCAGGCAGCCGCTACTGTTGCAGGCCAGATGCATGAAGCCAACCTGTCGATGAAACAACTGTTCTTCCTGGGTATGGATGATGACAAAACGCTCATTAATAAAGGGCGCTGCAGCGCGGCAGATGTACTTCAACTTGCGATCGAGCAAAAGCTGGTATTAGATCCATCAGATAAGGATATGATCGTGATGCTGCATGAAATTGAATATGTAAAGCAAGGCAGGCCGCACAATGTTGAAAGCACCTTGCTGGTAAAAGGTGACGATAATATTCATACTGCCATGGCTAAAACCGTGGGACTGCCACTGGGCATTGCCGCAAAGCTTATTCTTGAAGGAAAAATAAAACTCACGGGCCTTCATATCCCCATCGTTCCGGAAATATATGAGCCGGTATTACAGGAACTGAAAATTAACGGAATTGAGTTCAATGAGCGGAACGCCTGATCATCTCTATAAAACTACGTACTCCCTCCGTTGCAGGTTTTTCAATGGCAGTCAGATTATTGGAAGAAGATGAATAAGGTATCTTTTTGTCAATAATGAACATAGGAATATGACTTGGTGCAAAATTCACCAGTCCCGCGGCAGGATACACCACTAATGAGGTCCCCACTACTACAAAAATATCAGCATTGTTTACGATCGGGATCGCTGCTTCGATCATGGGCACCGGCTCTTCGAACCAAACAATATGTGGACGCAACTGGTGACCATCCTCCGCCTTATCCCCAATATTGATGTCTGCCCTGATATCATATACCAGGTGTTCATTTCTTTCACTTCGCATCTTGAATATCTCTCCATGTAAATGCAATACTTTGGTAGAACCGGCCCTTTCGTGAAGATCATCGATATTCTGCGTGATGATATGCACTTCAAAATCTTTCTCCAGTTCAGCCAGACCGATATGGGCATCGTTGGGTTTGGCATCCAGTACATTTTTCCGGCGCATATTATAAAAATCAAGCACCAGTTTCGGGTCTTTTTTCCAGGCGCGGGGTGTGGCTACTTCCGTTACTTCATATCCTTCCCATAATCCATCACTGTCGCGAAAAGTTTTGAGTCCGCTTTCTGCGCTTACCCCCGCACCGCTGAGTACAACAATTTTTTTCCTGGCCATTGTTTATATTTTCTGATCCGTCAAAGATAATAAATAACCCTGCTGCAATTTGCAGACAGGGTTATTAGTTCATATATGGCAAAGGTCGATAGAGACTATGATTGCGGGTTGCCTTTAACGATAGCGGCAACGGGCGGAGGCTGCGTTTTGGGTCTGCCTGCACGCCATTTCCTGAAAACCCACCAGGCCGCCATTCCGGCTGCCCATAATGGCCATAAAGTAAGCAGGAGTACGAACAGATCGCCCACCCATTTCAATCCATCTTTTAATGCGGTGAGTATTTTAGTTCCATAACCGGGCTCATCATTGTGTTGTGCCTGCGGATTCAATACCTGGAAGAAAGTAAGATTAATGGTACTGTAGGCAGATGCATGGCTCAGGTAATTTACCCTGCCGGCAGCAGCTTCCATTTCTGCCTGGATGCCATCGATCTCTTGTTGCACCTGCAGTACTTCCTCCATATTTTTTGCCTGCTTCAACAGGTCGAGGTAACGCAGCCGGGCCTGCCGCTTGGCTTCCAGCCTGGATTTAGTGTCTACTACTTCACCGGTAACATCTTCGGAGGTCACTTTCTTTGCAATCAATGTCCCTTTTTCGGGCGACAAAGTTTTTAATGCATTATCGAACTGGTCTACCGGGACTTTGATGGTAATGATATTTTCGATCTTGTATTCTGATTCATTCTGCTCTTCCTGGGCAATATACCCTCCGAATTGTTTGGCGCTCGTATGTACAAAATCATTATATGCTTTGTACTCGGGTATTTCAATATTCAACACCGCTGTTTTAATGATCTTTTTGTCCCAGTCAGCATTTGGTGCAGGCTGATGTTTTGGCTGACCCGGGTCCTGTGGTTTCTTTTCATCCTTATCAGCTGCCTGAGCTGTTGAATCGGTCGCATACATTTGAAAGGATTTATTAAATTCTGCATCCTCCTTCGTTTTGACGAATCCCGCTGCCGGAGGGGTGGGCTTTTCGACTTCGGTTATTTGAGCAGACCGTTTTTCATAGATCCCACCGCATCCAGAGAAGCTACATAGTATTAACGCTGATAGCGTTGCTGCGAATGAATATCTTAAATAGTTCATGACCATTTTGGTTTGAGTGTATTTATAAGTTATTTTTTTGCTAGTACGCTGGCTGCATCTGCCAGTTTGATAAATTCCTGTCTGTATCCATCCACATCATTTCCTTTGCTGGCTTTTGCCAGTGAAATGACCTGCTGCCAGGATGCATTTTCTTTATATTCTGAATTGCGCAACAACATTCCAAAAGCTGCTACAGCTGCCGAGAACCGGAAATTATCAGATGTTCCATCCAATGTGAGGTGGGTATCTACTACCGGGTGATTGATCAGCTTGCTCACATCTCCATCCGGTTTTTTATACCTGAGCTTAATAGTCATGATCTCGTTATCAAAACCCGCAGTAACCTTCGTTTTATTGGCCTGGTATTTTAAAGAATCAACAGCCTTGGTAAATTCGTCTTTCACTCCTACAGGAATGATCTCATATAAAGCAGTAACGGTATGTCCGCTGCCTAATTCGCCGGCATCTTTCTTATCATCATTAAAGTCTTCAGATTGCAACATCCGGTTTTCATAACCGATCAGGCGGTAAGCCTGCACTTTTGAAGGATTAAATTCGATCTGGATCTTCACATCTTTGGCAATGGTAAAGAGCGTACTGGCAAACTCATTGACCAGCACTTTTTTGGCTTCATTGATATTATCGATATAGGAATGGTTGCCATTTCCTTTATCGGCCAGCTGCTGCATTTTGTTATCCTGGTAATTGCCCATTCCAAAACCCAGCACACTCAGGAATACGCCACTCTCGCGTTCTTTTTCTATCAGTCGAACCAGGTCGTCTTCACTGCTGGGTCCTACATTAAAATCGCCATCAGTGGCCAGGATGATCCGGTTATTTCCTTCCTTAATAAAGTTTTCACGGGCGATCATATAGGCCAGTTGAATTCCTTCACCCCCTGCGGTTGATCCGCCTGCCTGAAGGTTATCGATGGCATCTTTAATAGCCGTTTTATTTTTCCCGGTGGTAGAAGGCAATACGAGTCCGGCATTCCCTGCATACACCACAATAGCCACTTTATCATTCTCTCTCAATTGATCGGTGAGCATTTTCATAGATGCTTTTACCAATGGCAGCTTATTGGGTTCTTCCATTGATCCTGACACATCGACCAGGAAAACAATATTGGAAACGGGTAAATTATCAACGGCTTTTTTCTTTCCCTGCAGGCCGATATGCACCAGCCGGTGAGTCGTATTCCAGGGGCATTCCGATATTTCTGTACTAATTGAAAAAGGATCATCATTAACCGGCTGGGGATAGGAATAATCAAAGTTGTTGATCATTTCTTCAATCCTCACTGCACCTGCCGGAGGGATAGATCCATTTTGTATGAAGCGGCGGACATTACTATAGGACGCTTCATCCACATCGATAGAAAAAGTGGACAACGGATTCTGTGTAACAGCAAGAAATTTATTTTCGACGATATTATCATAATCCTCCGTATTAAAGGGCCGTGATTCTTCATCTTTGACAATTTTGGGAGGAGTGTTTTTGACATCGTCTTTTGTAACAGGTTCTATCAGCATGTTTTCAGTAACTGGCTGTGCAGGTGGGGCTGGCTTTACCCGTGCTAATTCCTGGACGTCTTTGTTTTGATGGGATGCGCCTGACTGGTTATTACAGGCAATAAAGAACAATGGCAGTGACGCTAACAGCGTTACCGCCGCAATGCGGCGTGAAAAGTTCATGGCTATACAGTTTTAAGCGTAAGTAATAAAGAGATGCGGAAATCCTGATTTTACACAAGGTGTATTTTACCAGGCGTAAATATTAATTACAGGGAGGAAAAAAAGGTAACCCGGGGACAATGTTAAAATGCAGTTTCTTGTTTATGGATTTACTTCTCTCCTGCTAACTCGAGAATAGCTTTCCATTCTTTATCCGTCACCGGTTGAACAGATAGCTGGCTGATACGGACCAGCGCCATTTCTTTTAATCGCTTATCTTTTTTAATAGCTTCAAGCGTGACAGGCTTCTTCAGTTTTTTGAAAGGCTTTATATCTACCGCCACCCATTTATCATCTTCGGTGGTAGGGTCCTGGTAAGCGACTTTGGATACCTTGGCAATGCCGACAATGGCGAGTCCTTCATTACTGTGATAATATAATACCTCCTCTCCCACTTTCATATTTCTCAGATGCAGGCGGGCTGCATAGCTGCGAACACCACTCCAGACCGTTTCTTTATCTTTTTCGAGTTGGTCCCACCCATATACGGAAGGTTCGGACTTAACAAGCCAGTATGCCATTATCTATTAATTAAAGGTTATGGGTATGAAGGTACAGGAAAGCCATTAAAAAATATTAAGGGTCAATAAATCCAACTTGAACCAGTCACCGTAAATAATTCCGTTGTTAACCTGTCGCAGCTGAACAGATACCATTCAAACAACCTTACTTAATTAACTTAAAAATCAAAAAATTAATAATTTATGAAATCTCTCAGAAGTTTAATTTTAATCGTGGCGGCCACTGTACTGGTGAATGCTTCATTTGCTCAGAAAATGGCAAGTGAAAAGACAGTAGAGGTTGGCGGTGCACCTATGTACCCTTCTAAAAACATCGTGCAGAATGCAGTGAATTCAAAGGACCATACTACATTGGTTGCTGCAGTTAAAGCTGCCGGACTCGTTGAGACCTTGCAAAGCGCCGGCCCGTTTACCGTATTCGCTCCTACCAATGATGCTTTTGGCATGTTGCCCAAAGGTACTGTTGAAACCTTGCTGAAACCCGAGAACAAGGGCACTCTTACTACTATCCTTACTTACCATGTTGTTGCAGGAAAGCTCGATTCAAAAGAACTGAGCAAGCTGATCAAAGAAGGTAATGGCAAGGCTGAATTAAAAACAGTTGCCGGTGGAAAGCTGTGGGCTTCCATGAAAGGAAATAAGATCATGTTGACAGATGAGAAAGGTGGAATGGCGACTGTGACTATCAAGAATGTTTATCAGAGCAATGGTGTTATACATGTGATCGATCATGTGGTGTTACCCAGGAGCTAAGGCTCACTGCGAAGGCTGGCTTTTGCCGGCCTTCTTTCTTTTTGATTTTCCTGAATTTGATTATGAGATATTTAATGGCTGCCAGTTTTGGCGGCCATCTTTTTTGCTTTATTGTTGACTTTGAATATCCGTCCTTGCCACTGAGTTTTCCTGGGTGGGATAAGGCCGGACAGTAGTGCAGAGCCAGGCAGGAGAAAGCCGGGGCGATAGAATAGAGCTAACGGAAAACTATGTGTCAAGTACGGATATTCAAGTCATACCTCTGAATTGTTCGGGATTCTATAGCTTCAACTTGCAGATGGAAAAACAAAAAAGAAGGCTTTTCCTACGGAGTAAAACAACGAATACGGATATCAAGATCAACCTTCAAAATATACGAAGCCCGAATTCACCCCCTCCTGCTGACAATTTTTATTCGGGAGGTTGTTGCCGGAAATATCTGCAAAAGCCGCCTTGTATTCCGTTAGCTATATTCTGTCGCTGAGTAGAGTTCTGTTGAGTAGTATTCCCTTGCCCGGCTCTATCCTTCGTAGGAATACACAGCGGCGTTGCAGATATTCCGGCAACCCCGTAAATCCTAACAACACCCCATTCCCGTATATATATTGATGAAAAAAATTGTCAAAAAGCACCCGCTGGCGATCAGGTGGTTTCATTGGATCAATTTTCCGATACTGGCCATTATGATCTGGAGCGGATGGCTGATATATTGGGCAAATGACGTGTATGCGATCAGGATCGGAGGCAAAGAGATCATCAAATTCTTCCCGCAAAGCTTTTATGCCGCATTGAACCTGCCATTCAGACTGGCAGAAGGAATGGCGTTTCATTTTGTATTCATGTGGGTGTTTATATTGAACGGACTGGCCTACGTGCTGTATACTATTATATCAGGACAATGGCGCCATTTGCTTCCCAATAAACATTCTTTCAAAGAAGCATGGCAGGTGCTGCTGCATGACCTGCGAATTCGCAAAGCAGCACCCCCGGTGGTAAAATATAATGGCGCACAGAAAATTGCATATACCACTATTATTGTAATGGGAGCTGGTTCCATTATAACAGGACTTGCCATTTATAAACCCATTCAATTTGGCTGGATCTGCTGGCTCTGCGGTGGCTATAAAGCAGCGCGACTGGAACATTTTATTCTTACAATCGGATACTGTCTTTTCTTTCTCGTTCACATTGCCCAGGTGATCAGGGCAGGATGGAATAATTTCAGAAGCATGGTAACCGGGTTTGATGTTGAAAAGGTCAAAGAATAATTTATGAAGCGATTCCTGAAAAATCTTGTCACAAAAACAAATAAGCTGCCTGTCGATGAACAGATCAGTAAACGGACATTTATCTCTTTCCTGTTCTTCGGCGCCATACAGGCGACAGGTATTGTTGCTTTCTTAAAATTAAAAAATCAGCCACTGGACGGTGGCCTGCGTGGCGGCATCCAGGAGCCGCTACGCAAAGGCCTTAATATAAATGAAAAGATATTCGGCAGCAGCTTCAGTCATGGCAAGCTGGCAAAAGAATACCCGGTTTCCGAAGCAGTGAAGGAAGCCCGTGTAAATGGAGATGTAGGCGTAGGCGACGATTTTGAAGCAGGCGACTGGAAATTGTATGTAACCCGCAACGCAGGAGATATGCTGAACATCACCCTCGATGAGATCAGGAGGCTGCCAAAAACGGAGGTCATCTATAATTTCAAATGTATTGAAGGTTGGAGTGAAATCTCCTGGTGGGGTGGCGTCCGCTTTTCTGATTTCATGGAGCACTTTAAACTGAGTACAGAAGCGGCTTCGCAATACGTTGGACTCATGACTCCCGATGAAGAATATTATGTCGGCATTGACATGCCCAGCGCCATGCATGCTCAAACGATATTATGCTATGAACATAATGGTAAACCATTACCTGCCAGCCATGGCTATCCGTTGCGCTTAATTATTCCGGTGAAATATGGCATCAAGAGCATCAAACGCATCGGCTCTATGTATTTCGATAATGAAAAGCCATCTGATTATTGGGCCGAAAGAGGATATGATTATTATTCCGGCTTATAAATCCATAGCATTTCATTTTGCGTATATTATAGCAGTCACTCCTGAGCTACTCACCACACGATCAAATCTCTTATTTATTATGGGGGTTTAAACAAATGCAGGCTCTGCATTTTATCAATAACCATTTAATCATTCATTAAAACCAGTACAATGAAATCAAAGAAAATTCTTTGGTACAGTCTTGCTATTGCCGCAATGATTACCGGAGGAATTGTGTATGCCGCTGACCACATAGACTCGCCGGCTGTCACCAATCAAACGACAGACATTACAGATGTGTATGTATTCCGTGGACAGGATCCCAACAACCTTGTTTTTGTTGCCAACACACAGGGCCTGTTATCACCTGCCTCAACGGCCATGGCCCAATTCAATGAAAACACACTGATTGAATTCAACATCGACAACAATAATGATAATGTCGAAGATTTAGTTATCCAGGGTATTTACAGCGGAGGCAAGTTTAAAGTGTATGGACCGAAGAAGCCATCTGAGACCGGAACAAGAAGCAGGCTGGAAGGTGGTGTAACCGCTGAAGTGGCTGTTACTCCTTATGGAGCAGGCGCTCCTACCATCGGAACAGGTGGCGGATTGAAAGTATTTGCAGGTCCGCGCGATGATCCCTTCTTTTTCGACCTGAACCAGTTCAAAAAGATCATTGCAGGAACAGCTACCGGCTTTAACAATCCGGGTACAGATGCATTTGCCGGTACCAATGTATTAAGCTTTGTAGTAGAGATACCCAAATCCATGCTCGGGGCCACAAATGGCAAGCTGAATGTATGGCTCGAAACAAAGAAGAAAATCTAATTGATCATTACTGACAATTCTTTTAAACAAATAATCATGACAAAAAATATCTTATATACAATGGCGATCGCTGTTATAGCCATTACAGGAATAACGGCGTGCGATAAAAAGGATGACGGCCCTGTTACTTATTACCAGCAGCAGGACCAGATGGCAAGACCCGCGATCAATACCGTGTTTGTTGATGCTGCTGAAAAAGACAATTTCAACACCACTACCCCTTCAGCAATGGGTGCAGCTTTCGCTACAAAATTCAAAACCAAATTAATGGGGTTGAATCCCGGTTACACTACCAATTTATTAGGTCTGACAGCTGACCAATTTACAGGAGTACTGGCTACAGACGTATTGAATGTTTCTACGACAGCTCCTACAACATTTTATGACGGTACAAATGTTCTTACAGGACGTGCATTGGCGGACGATGTGATTGATGTTGAATTGACATTGATCTTTGGTGGAACAGCAGGAGGCGAAAAGCCGGGATTAACAAGTGATCATGTGAATGCGAATGACAAGGCTTTTCTGACTTCATTCCCTTACCTGGCTTCACCACATTAATCAAGCTTCCAGGATATGAGGCGTGGGTGTATTATTCAGTAAAGGCCGGAGAATCTGCCGGCCTTTTTCTATCGTATATTATCACCTATCAATACCGTCATGAAAAAACTATTTATACATATCATTTATCTCTCATTTATTTTCGTTACTGCCTGTCATCAATCACCGGTAACGCATCTAAGTGATTACGCGCAATACCTCCAGCCTGGTAATCGAAATGCGGGATTACAGTTTATCGATGAAGAGCTTTCATTCTGGAGTTCACGATTACAGCAAATGCCCGGTGATATCATATCTTCTGCGAAAATTGCCGGCCTTCTTACAAGAAGGTTCAGCTATTCAGGCGATATCAGGGAAATAAAAAAAGCTGATAGCTTATACCAGGTGGTCAATAAGCTCAACCGCATCAACAGCTCCTCTACCTACCGCGCATTGGCGGCCAATTGTATTACTCAGCACCAATTTATGCAGGCAGAAAAATATATTGATTCTGCTTTGCGATTGGGTGATGATAAATACCTGACTGTATTAATGGAATTTGATGTGACCATGGAACTGGGAGAATATTCGAGGGCAAGAATGGCATTGAACAGTCTGGCCGATAAAAAAAGTTTCGAATACCTGATCAGGAAAGCGAAATATGAAGACCATGCAGAGGGCGACCTGGATGGCGCAATCCTCGCCATGGAGCAAGCGTATGAAAAGGAAAAGAATACTCCCGCGCTCTACCTGTGGACCAAATCCAACCTCGGCGACATGTATGGTCATGCCAACCGGTTCAGGGAGTCCTATCAATGCTACCTTGATGTACTGAAACGTGACCCCAACTATTATCATGCATTAAAAGGCATAGCGTGGCTGGCATTTTCACATGACAAGGATATTGCACAGTCAAGACAAATATTGAATTACCTGCAACAGAAACATCCGGTGCCGGATTATGAACTGATGCTGGCTGATATCGCAGCATACGAACAGGATGAGCAATCCAAACAACAGCACCATAAAAAATATGTAGAGCTTACGCAAAATGTATTGTACGGTGGTATGTATAATAAATATTCCTTCCAACTGGAAAGTGGTGAATTGGATAACGCCCGTAGATCATTGGAGATCGCACAGCAGGAAGTTAATAACCGCCCAACCCCGGAATCTTATAGTTGGCTGGCTTATGCATACTGCAAAAATGGCGAGCTATTCAAAGCGACAGAGATCGCGCGTATCTATGTAGAGAATAAGTGCTTTGAACCTGATGCGAAATATTATCTCGGGATGATCTATCGGCTTGCGGGTAACAATTACAAAGCGCGGAAATACCTGCTGGCCGCAAAAGAAAGTTCTTATGAACTGGGGCCTGTAATTGCCCGGCAAATTGACCAACTACTTGTAAATTTGTAAGCCTGAATCAATGAAGAAATTTTTCTATACCATTGTACTGCTCAGTTCTGTGCTGACTGCTTTTTCACAAACTTCCATCCAGGGCCGTGTTATTGACAAACTCACAAGGGAACCCCTGGAACTGGCTTATGTGCGTAGCGGTAATAATGCAACCGGCGTATTGACTAATAAGCAGGGATTTTTTACGCTTAACAGCAATTCCGGCGATCTTTCAGAAAATACTTCCATTATTGTTTCTTTTATCGGATTCGTTACACAGGAAATTAAAGCAAACGGCTCTACTCCCCTGCTGATCGAAATGGAAAAAGGTCCGGTGAATTTAAAAGAGGTAGTCATCACGCCGCAATCTTCTGTAGCTTCTTTTCATACCATCAGTAAAATTGATCTGAACCTGCAACCAGTTAAATCGGCGCAGGATATTCTGCGCATAGTTCCTGGATTATTCATCGGCCAACACCAGGGTGGAGGTAAAGCAGAACAGATCTTTTTGCGAGGATTCGATATTGACCATGGAACCGATATCAATGTTACCGTCGATGGTCTGCCGGTGAATATGGTTTCTCATGCACATGGACAGGGATATGCCGACCTTCATTTTCTCATTCCGGAATTAACGGGTAATGTAGATTATGGCAAAGGGCCCTATTATACCCAGCATGGAAACCTGGGAACCGCTGGATATGTAAGTCTCAATACGGTGAACAGTCTCGATAAAAGCACCCTAAAGATTGAAGGAGGGCAATTCAATACCGCCCGCGGATTAGCCATGATCGACCTCCTGAACAAACGGGCAAAAGATAAAGGCACCAATGCCTATATCGCCAGCGAGCTATTGTATTCAGATGGTCCTTTTAAGTCTGCGCAACATTTTAACCGCTTTAACCTGTTTGGAAAATTCAATACGCAGTTAGGCGCCAATAACCGGTTGACGGTCATTGCATCCACCCTGAGCAGCGACTGGGATGCTTCGGGACAGGTTCCGGAACGCGCGGTCAGGAGCGGCATGATCGATCGTTTTGGTTATATCGATAATACGGAAGGAGGTTACACTACCCGTACTAATGGAAGTATTAAATTATCGAGCTTTTTAAAGAATAACAGCAGTTGGGATAACCAGTTCTATTATTCTCACTATAATTTTAACCTGCACTCCAACTTTACTTTCTACCTCAATGATCCTGTCAATGGCGACCAGATCCGCCAGCGGGAATCGAGGAATATTTTTGGTTACCTGTCGAAACTTACACATAATGCACAACTGGGAGATTGGGACCTGACTTCTACTTATGGTGCAGGTTTCAGGATGGACAAAACAAAGAATAGTGAATTATCTCATACCATCAATCGCAATACTGTTCTCGAATATAAACAGCTGGGTGATATCCGCGAATCGAATTTCTATGCCTATGCAGATGAAAGTTTTGAAAAAGGCAAATGGCTGATCAATATCGGCGGCAGACTGGACTATTTCAATTTCCATTATTTCGATAAGCTCATGACAGATCAACTGCCTGACCAGGATAAAGTAATTGTCAGTCCCAAGCTGAATATTCAATACACTGTAAATAATACCGCGCAGGTTTACCTGAAGGTTGGCAAAGGATTTCACAGCAACGATGCGCGCGTGGTAGTATTTAACCGGGGAGGAGATATTTTACCGGCGGCCTGGGGTTCTGACCTCGGCATATTGCTGAAGCCGGTTCCAAATCTCGTGATCAATGTAGCAGGCTGGTATTTATACCTGCAGCAGGAATTTGTTTATGTAGGCGATGAAGGAGTGGTTGAACCCAGCGGTAAAACCCGCAGGGTTGGGATAGACTTTTCAGGACGCTACCAATTCAATAAATGGTTATTTGCTGATGTGAATGCGAATATTGCAAAGCCAAGAAGTATTGATGATCCTAAAGAGGAAAACTATATTCCTCTTGCTCCCACCTTTACAAGTACGGGTGGTTTGAGCTGGCAGATGCAATCAGGATTCAATGGAAGCATCCGCTACCGGTATTTGAAGAGCCGTCCGGCAAACGAAGATTATTCCGTTACTGCAAGCGGTTATACCGTTACCGATCTGTCACTGAACTATACAAAGAAAAAATATGAGATCGGGCTGGCTGTTGAAAACCTCTTCAATGTAAAATGGAATGAAACGCAGTTTGATACCGAATCACGCCTGAAGGATGAGCCTGCTCCCGTGAGTGAAATTCATTTTACGCCGGGCGTACCTTTTTTTGCAAGGATGAAATTCTCCGTATTCTTTTAAACCCTATTATTAATTATCTTGACTGCTACTGCGAAGACAAGTAAGATCAGTGCAACAACAACCAGTACTCTCGAATCTTTCCTGCTCTTCTGAGTATAGGTATACACTCTTTTCCCATCGGGTAATATTTTGGTAGAATTCATAATGGTGAGTCCGATGGTCAACCCTAAAAAAGGTCCGGCAATTGAAAATAGATATCCTGTAGAAGTTCCAACAATTGCAAATAAATATGTAGTGGGTATCAGGGTCAACAATAATCCCACTACGGAAAAGACATAACCCGTGATCATCAGGTTGCCCGATGTCGAATCGCTTTCAGGCTTTGCCAGCTCTTTGTTGCGAACGGCTTTTATTTCTTCGAGTTGCTGATCTGTGCTCCAAATGCCCCGCTCTTCCAGTATTTTACGGGCAAGCGAATAATCATATTCACCCCATTCGTCTGGCTTTGCCAGGATCTCCTTCAGCTCTTTATTTGAAAAGGAAAAAAGATAATAATCTTCCGCCAGCTGTCCCACCTCAGTATCTGCAACATCCTGTAATACCTGGTTTGCCTGTTCAAACTGGTCCTGATCTATCAATAGTTCATACGAGTAATCTGATACCTGGCCGGCAATGATGGAATCTGCGATGGGCGTGCTCTTAATAAATTCGTAGTAAATAAAATTCTCTTTCAGAACCTTTATGACCGGCTCGGCCTCCCAGGGAGTCGCAAATTTTTTGTACGTGATAATATCACCCATAAAGTTTGCATTTACTACCAGCCACTGGCCAGTACATCTGCAATATGCATAGTCTGTAATGGCAATCCTTTCCTTCGGATATAACCGTCAAGGTGCATGAGACAACTGAGGTCGGTGGAAATAATACATTCAGCACCGGTATTGGTCGCATTGATGGCTTTCTGGTCAGCCATACCGATAGAGATGGCATCAAATTTTACAGCGAAGGTGCCACCGAATCCGCAACAGGTTTCCACGTCATTCATTTCAACGATCTCCAGGCCGCTTACTTTGGCCAGTAATTTCCGCGGCTCCTGTTTGATCCTGCATTCGCGCAATCCTGCACAGGAATCGTGGTAGGTGGCTTTCGCATGAAAGGTGGCGCCGACATTTTCAACCTTCAGCACATTGACAAGGAATTCAGAAAATTCAAAGGTCCTTTTCTGCAGGTCCTTTACTTCGTTATGAAAGGAGGAGTTATCGAATAATTTGGAATAATAGTTCCTGACAAAACCCACACAGGAAGCGCTGGGCGCTACGATATAATCTGTGCCACTGAAATCCTTGATGAATTTGGTGCAAACTTCTTTGGCGTCATCCCAGAAACCGGCATTGAAAGCAGGCTGTCCGCAGCAGGTCTGGCTGGTATTATACTCAACCGTGCAACCTGCTTTTTCCAGCACCTTCACCATATTGAAAGCAGTTTGCGGATAAAGCTGGTCAACAAAACAAGGTATAAAAATCTGTACGGTCATTACTTTTTGAATGATTGAACCAGGGAGATCATTTTCAGGGCAGTGATGGCTGCCTCCTCCCCTTTGTGGCCATGTTTGCCGCCAATTCGCTCCTCGGCCTGCTGCATATTGTCGACAGTGAGTATTCCAAAAATAACGGGTATTGGCAGGGTCAGGTTCAACTGCATGATCCCATCCGTCACTCCTTTACACACGTAATCAAAATGAGGGGTATCGCCTCTCAGTACGCAGCCTAATGCTATGAATGCGAGTGGACGGTCATCTTTGTATTTGTGAACATCCCAGAAATTCCTGATGCCGAAAGGCAGTTCGAAAGCTCCGGGAACAGCAAACACCCTTGTGTCCTTTACTCCTTCCCTTTCCAGTACTGTAAGGCATCCTTTTTCCATAGCATCAACAATCGCGGAATTCCATTCGGTCTTGGCAATAACAATACAGGCATCCTTCGAGAGAATGCCTGGCTGTATTTCCAATAATTTACTATTTGCTACTTCCGCCATTGCTATCGTTGACATCTCCCCATTTGCCCAGGTATTTGTCTGCGTCAAGTGCACGCTGGGACTGAGGAAATTTATCTTTTAAAGTATGCAGTAATTCGGTCGCTTCTTTGTTTTTCCCCAATTCCTGCGACAATAAAGCTGCACGGAAAAGGTATTCTGAAGAACTGGCTTCATCATCTTCATAAATGCTGGCTGCTTCCCTGTATTTGTCAACAGCTTCCTGCTTTTTGCCCTGTTCGGCATAAGCATCGCCGAGTAAACCGGCTGCACGCACTTTCAGTTCAGGCTGACTGGTTGAAAAATCTTTGAGGTATTTAATGGCATTTGCAAAATCTCCCATCTGGAGATAGCATGACCCTGCGTAGAATTTAGACAGCTCACCTGCCTTGGTGCCACCATAGCGTGAGGCAATGCGCAGGAAGCCCATATAGGCCCCGTCCCCGTTCAAAGCCAGGCGGAAAGAATCCATTTTGTAATATTCCTGTGCTTTCCAGATGACATCAGTAGCCTTCTGTTCTTCGGGGGCCACGAAGTATTTCTGATAGATAAAATAACCGGATATAGCTATTACAACCACCAATATTACGGTCACGATGGTCCTGCCCCTTTTATCGTATATCTGTCTGGCTTTTTCCACCACCCTGTCTTCGGATGATTTCACCGGTTCCTCACTGGTCACTTTCGGCGCTTCTTTAGTAGCCATGAAACTTGTTGTTTTTAATTGATTTTGTTATAATTATGAAAGTTATCAGCAATTTTAGTCCGTAATGAAGGGGTAGTCGGTCTGCGTCACAATATCCTTCAATAACTCATCATCAGAAGGCCAGGGTGATTCTTCTGCAAATTTAACGGAAGCCACAACCTTATCAGCCACTCTTTTATCGATTGCAGCCAGTTCTTCTTTGGTAGCCAGTTTATTGTTCAGGATGGTAGCCTGAACGAGTTGTATCGGGTCGCGCTGTTTGTATTCTTCCACCTCATCCTTGGTGCGGTATTTCTGAGGGTCGGAAATGGAATGGCCTTTATAGCGGTAAGTCTTGAGTTCGAGTAAGGTGGGTCCGTCGCCCTGGCGTGCCCTTTTAACTGCACGGGCTACAGCCTCATGAACGGCTTCAGCACTCATCCCATCTACTGAATCGCCGGGCATTTCATACGCGTCAGCCAGTTTGTAGATATCCACCACATTGCTGGTACGGGTAACAGAAGTACCCATGGCGTAGTTATTATTCTCGCAAAGGAAAATAGCCGGTAATTTCCAGGTCATGGCCATATTGAAAACCTCATGGAGCATACCCTGGCGGGCGGCGCCATCACCAAAAAAGGTCAGCGAAACATTGTCAGTACCCTTGTATTTCTCAGCAAAGGCCAATCCGGCGCCTGTACCGATCTGGGCGCCAACAATACCATTACCCCCAAAGAAATAGGCATCCTTGCCGAAGAAGTGCATGCTGCCTCCTTTTCCCTTGGCGCAGCCGGTGGCTTTTCCATACAATTCGGCCATGCAGGATTCCGGGGTAATGCCCTTGGCCAGTGCCAGTCCGTGGTCGCGGTAACCGGTTACAAAGGGGTCTTCCTGGCGGGTTGCGGTCATACAGCCTGCCGCAATGGCTTCCTGTCCTACATAGGCATGGAAAAAGCCGCGGATCTTACCATCCATTTTGTATTTCTCTTCCGCCGTCAGTTCAAACTGGCGGATGAGCTGCATTAATTCATACCAATACAAATAAGTTTCTTTGGAAAATTTAGCGGCCACTGCTGTAATTTTTGAAGTTTCCATACTGCTCCCCTGTTTTTTAGGAAAGGCGGGGGCAAAGATAAGGTATATTGCGAAATGCTACGGCTCAATTCTATATCGTTATTCCAGTTCAAAAACTACCCTCAGACCCGCTTCGAATTCACTGAACGTATTACAGGAATTTGCGGACTGAATGGCGTGGGCAAGACTAACCTGCTGGATGCTATATACTACTGTTGTTTTACAAAAAGCTATTTCAACAGATCGGATAGTCAGAATGTATTGAACGGCGCTTTGGGGTTCAGGATCGAAGCTCATTTCACCAAAAATGACGAGCCGTTGAAGGTCGTTTGTATCCTACGGGAAACGGGCAGAAAAGAATTCCTGGTACAGGATGAAGCTTACTCAACAATCGCCGATCATATCGGCCGCCTGCCCTGCGTGATCATTGCTCCCGACGATATACAAGTGATCACCGGAGGCAGTGAAGAGCGAAGGCGCCTGATCGATGCACTGCTTTGCCAGCTTGACCCGGTATACCTTCAAAACCTGATGGAATATAACAAAGTGGTTCAGCAACGGAACAGTTTTTTGAAATCGCAGGACGACAGGTATTCAGTGGATATGAAATTGCTGGAGGTATATGACGAGCAATTAGTGAAATATGGGAATTATGTGTATAAGGAACGGAAGCGATTCCTGGAACAATTCATTCCTTCCATCCATCATTTTTACTGCCAGATCGCGGGAAAAGATGAATCGGTTACGATCAGGTATGAAAGCCAGTTGTTAAATTCCTCTTTTGAGGACCTCCTGCTGCGTTTACGCGACAGGGACATCATGCTGCAGCGTACCAATGGAGGAATTCACAAAGATGACCTCGATATTCTCCTCGACGATCAAATATTCAGCCGCATTGCCTCGCAGGGACAGCGGAAAAGCCTGCTCTTTGCCATGAAACTGGCAGAATTTGAGACCCTGAAAACAGCCAAAGGATTTGCTCCCCTGCTCTTGCTGGATGATGTGTTTGAAAAGCTGGATTCAACACGAATGCACAACCTCCTTGACCACGTTTGCGTACAAAATAAGGGGCAGATCTTTATTACGGATACCCATGAAGAAAGGATCAGGCATCACTTTGAAGAACTGGGAATTTCCAGCCAGGTTTTCTGCATCTAAGGAGGTGATCCGCAGTATGTTGAAGAAAATGTATAAATCTTTTCCTGAATATTTTTTCATAAAAGTCTAAATTCACTGCAGAAACGCGATTGCTTATGAGCCAAAACTTTACTCAATTAATTTCCGTACTGGAGGAAAACTGCGATCCTTCCGTAGCTTATTTCTCCTACGCCGCCGATGACCGTGGTGAGCGGGGAGTGATAAGAGCTAACAAGGAGGGATTAAGGCTTTATGCGCTTGATCTCCTCAGGAAATCAGTACAGATGGAAGAAAGGCAGGATGGAAAAAATCTTTGCTTCAAACAGTCCGACTGGATGATCAATGAAGCGGGTTATAACCTGATCAGCGGCGTGAAGCCTGAATATGGTTCCCGTGATTCCATTCTCCGTGAGAGGTTCAGCAGTGGAAAAGAGAGATATGAAGAAGTGCAGGAAAAACTGTCAGCTAATAAAGCAACGAACTCCGGCTGCCTCGGCGGCCTCCTCTTAATTACAGGAACTTTAGCATCATTCGGTGCGATCATAAAAAAATGCTTTTTGTAACTTGCAGCCATGGGGGAATATTCATTAGGAGATGCATTAAAATCCTTTCTCAAATACAGTCGCCTCAAAGGTCCGGTACAGGCTCTGCAGATTGAAGATATATGGGAGCAACTCATGGGCAAAACAATCGCAAAGTATACCGACAAAATACAGATACAGGGACACACTTTATTCATTCATACCAGTATGGCTCCGCTCAAACAGGAGCTGCTCTTCCAGAAAGACAAGATCCTGCAGCGTGTCAATGAAGCGCTCGGCGAAAAAGTCGTAAAAGAAGTGGTGGTAAAATAATTATTCCAGTCTTACACGGGGATCTACTACTCCGTACAGAACATCAGCCAGGATATTGATGGTAATAAAGAAAAAAGATGTTACGAGCACCGATCCCATCACTACTGGAAAATCCAGCTTTTCCAGTGCATCTACTGTGATCTTCCCAATCCCTTTCCATCCGAAAATATATTCTACAAAGAAAGCGCCCGCCAGCAATTCGGCGAACCAACCTGTAATAGCTGTAATTACCGGGTTCAATGCATTACGTAAAGCGTGTTTCCAGATCACGGTGCGCGGCGGAAGTCCTTTGGCATAGGCTGTCCGGATATAATCCTGGTTCAGTATATCGAGCATGGCACTGCGGGTAAGTTGCGTAATAATGGCTAGCGGCCGTATCCCTAAGGTAATAGCAGGCAATACCAGGTTTTGCAATTGCAGCCTTCGTCCCGCAAACGGATCGGTATCGAAGAGGCTGCCCGTCATATACAATCCCGTATAATCGCTTAGTACAAATCCAAACAAATAAGCGATCATGATTCCCATAAAAAATGAAGGCGCTGATATACCCAGCACACTTCCGAAAATAGCGGAAGTATCCATCCACGTGTCTTTCTTCACGGCTGCCAGTACGCCAAGCGGAATGCCCAATGCAGTTGCAATGATCATGGCTGCTATGGCAAGAATGATCGTTCCGGGTAGCGCTTCCATGAGCACGGACCAGACGTCTTTTTTAGTTTGATACGATCGCCGCAGATAGGGTAATTTGATTGCCAGTTTAGTATTGCCGCCGATGAAAATTCCTTTCAGGTCTTTCCTTGCAACCTCTTCCCCCGAGTGAATAGCAATGGGCGATACATCATTGAGGTATAAAACAAACTGACGCCATTTAGGCTGGTCGAGATATAGTTCTTTGCGGATATTTTCCTGGGTAGCAGCATCTGCTCTTTGTCCGATGATCAGTTGTGCCGGATCGCCGAAGCCCTGAAAAAGAAAAAATACCATCACCACTACTCCCAGCATCACGAGCAGTCCGTAGAGAATTCTTTTGGTGAGGTATTTGAGCATGTTAAGGCAGACCCTGGATAGTACTCAGGGCACTTTCAAAATCAGCAACTCCCCATTTATGAAGAATGGTGCCTTTCTTAATAAGATAGAGCGCCGGGTTAGTGCGGGCGGCCGTTTTGATGGCCGTGGCGTCGCAACTCAGTGGAGTAAATGTGGTAAATACCGGTGGCGGGTCTTTGCGCAGGGAATCAATAGCAAGGTTAGTGACCATGAATCCTTCTATTTTTTTCTGCTTTGCCATTTCCATTACTACTTCCAGCATTTTTGTCCACTGTCCGGTACTGTATCCGTCTTTCAGGAAAAAATACAGCTGGTAGCTGTCTTCATTCAGCAGGGCCTGCGTGGTATCATTTCCATATACGGTTACCAGTGAAAAGTCTTTGATCGGTGGAGAGGCATTTCCTTTACGGACAACTTTGTCTCTCCGTGTTTTTAGCTTGTACAGTGAATCACTGAAATCATCGGGGAAATTGTCTGCAGTAAATTCCACCTCCTTCCCTGCCCTGTCATACACAAAAGTAATAACGGTGCTGTCGGGGATGGAGCCTGGCGGATTTTTCATTTTCTCAAGAATATTATTTCCTACTTTATAAGGCAGGCAATCCATTACAGGAAGCCAGGACAGCACATACCATTGAAGGGCTACAGCAAGGATAGTCCCGAAGAACAACGCTGCCAGGCTGAAAGACCTCGAAAGCGAAGGCCTGATCCTGTTCCGGTACGCGAAAATAAATCCGATCAGCACCAGGAGAATAAGGTCTTTTAAAAATGACTGATCCGCGGTCAGCGGTATGCAATCACCAAAACATCCGCATTCTTTTATTTTGCCGGAGAAGAGTGCATAGCCGGTAAGGAATGTAAAAAAGATGATCAGCAGCAGCAACAGCCAACTGAATAATTTCATACGCCATCCTACCAGTACCGCAACGCCGGCAATGATCTCAAAAGTGATCATGATGATGGAAAAAGCCAGACTGTAATCGTTCAGGAAATGCAATCCCCATACATCGAAGAACTCCTGCATCTTGTAGCTCAATCCAAGGGGATCATTGGCCTTGATCAGCCCGGAGAATATAAACAGTACGCCGACAATGAAACGGGATATTCCCAGTAGTATGTTCATAATTATAAGATCATCCCTTGTGTTTTCCTTCTTCGATCAGTATCAACGCAAACAGGGAATAGTTTATGATATCTGTATAATTGGCATCAATGCCTTCGCTGATCAATGTTTTTCCTTCATTGGCGAGTATCTGGCGGATGCGCATTATTTTCATTAGAATAAGATCAACGAGACTTTCCTGGCTGAGTTCCCGGAAAGCTTCACCATAATCATGGTTCTTGTCGAGCATCACTGTTCTTACTTCCTGCATCTTTTCATCATACAAAGTGGAGGCCTGGCCTACCGGCAGGTCTTCGACGGCCGGCTCTTCCAGTAATAACTGGATCAGCCCGATCACCCCATAGTTTACAATACCTTTGAACTCACTGGTGATATCCTCTTCTACCATTTGCACGCCTTTTTCCTGGATGGTGCGGATACGCTGGGCCTTGATAAAGATCTGGTCTGCGATAGAAATAGTCCTCAATACCCGCCAGGAAGTGCCGTAATCCTTCGTTTTCTTAATGAAAATATCCTTGCATAATTGTACGGCCGCATCGTATTGCTGGTTGGTATTCATAATCATCAATTCTGGCATAAGATCAAATACTTAGGTACTTCGATTTATCTTTAGGGCCTGTCCCGCCGGAGGCGGGAGCCAAAAGTAACGAACAAAAAATTAATGTTTACACTCAATTGTAAAGGGCGGTTGCTGGTTGTGGATAAACCCCTCGTGATGGGGATTATCAATGCCACTCCTGATTCTTTTTATGAAGGCAGCCGGTTCACCGGAGCGGATGCCATTCTGCAACAGGCAGAGCAAATGTTGCAGGAAGGAGCCGACATATTGGATATCGGTGGACAAAGCACCCGGCCGGGCAGTACACCGGTAACAGCAGACGAAGAGTTGCAAAGAGTGATCCCTTCGATCGAATCCATTCACCGCCATTTTCCGCAATCATTTATTTCAATTGATACTTTCTATTCAAAGGTCGCTTCTGAAGCCATTGCAGCAGGCGCCTCTATCATAAATGATGTGAGTGCAGGCAATATTGACAGGGAAATGATCCCGCGCGCAGCAGCATTACAGGTACCCTATATATGCATGCATATGAAAGGAACGCCAGATTCCATGCAGCAACACCCCGCTTATGAAAACATGATCCGGGAAATACTGGATTTCTTTATTCATAAAATAGCGCAATGCAGCAAAGCCGGCATTGTTGATATGGTGATCGATCCGGGATTTGGATTCGGTAAAACCATCCGGCATAATTTTGAACTGATGAATAAGTTGTCACTTTTCAGCATGCTGGAAAGACCGGTGATGATCGGGGTCTCACGCAAATCGACCATTTATAAAACACTTGGAGTATCGGCAGAAGAAGCGCTGAATGGAAGTACTGCATTACATACGATCGCACTGATGCAGGGAGCGAATATTTTGAGGGTGCATGATGTGAAGGAAGCAAAAGAAGCAGTGAAACTGTTTATAGAATATAAGAAGGCCGGCCATTCCGCTTAGGCGGAATGGCCGGCCGGTATAAGCTTCCGTTATTTTTATCGTTGGGGAGCCGGAGGAGGTACCTGTCCGGGAGCAGGTTGAGGTGCATTGTCTCTCACATCCAGCACTTCAATATCAAACACCAGGCTTTCCCATGGTTTTATAGGACCTCCGCGCGGATTGTCCCTATAGCCCAGTACAGCAGGAATGAACATCCTTCCCTTATCTCCTTTACCAAATTGAGTGATCGCTTCCAGCATTCCGGGAATGGCGCCGTTTACGCCGGCCGTGAACTCAAAAGGCTGCAAAGGATGTTTCTGCACCTGTTTGGTTTCATCCACATTGGAATCGAAAAACCTGCCATCAAGGGTATAACCGGTATAATGAATGGAAACTATTTTACCTGTATCGGCTTTTGGCCCGGGACCCCTGGAAATGATCTCATAAAATGCTCCGCTTGGAGTCTGCTGCGCCTTGATATTCTTTTTAGCCAGGTAGTCCTGTATCTCTTTTATTTCTTCGGGCTTGCGACGATTTGCTTCATCTTCCTGGCGCTTCTGCGTTTTTTCCATTTCCGCCTGTCTTTCTTTCATGGAAGTGGCTTCATCAGGGTAAATATCGAGCACTTTGAGGGTGAGCATCAGCTTATCTTTTCTTTTGAAGAAATCAGGCAATCCGCCGTTCTTCTTGTATAGTGTGTCACCCATCATAACGACTATAGCGCTGTCGCCTTTGCGAAGCTGGTTGAACACTTCAGCAGGATCATAAATAGGTCCTACACTGTCAACCATTACAAAAGCCGGCATCTGTCCATAGGAAGAACCCAATACACTATCTCTTAACTTTTGCTGAAACTCCAATTTGAGAAATTCTCCTTTTTTTGCAACGGGACCTTTACCGTCTGAAATGATCTTATACAGTAAACCGCTTTTTGTTCTTTTGAATCCGCCGTCTGAGCAGCCCGCGATAAAAACCAGGGCAAGGCTCGTTAAAATGATTGTTAATCGTCGCATTTTTAAATTTATAATTGATTGTTCAATCACTGCAGTTGCAGTGCATTTTCTTTCATTGCTTCAAAAAATCGTTGTACGGTAATTTCCAGTGGATCGCTGCTTCGTCCGCCTGAAGCTGCAAAATGTCCTCCTCCCTCAAAATATTTCCGGGCAAAAGTATTCGTGTCAAAATCATCTTTACTGCGGAAACTCCATTTACGTTCTTCATCCCGGTCGATCACCAGTGCCGCCAGTTTGATACCCTGGATGCTAAGAGGATAATTGACCAGCCCTTCCGTATCGCCTGTTTTGACCTCATACCGCAACAGGTCCTTTTTCGGAATGGAGATCAGGGCGGTATTGTATTCATAAAAGATATCCATCCGGTGCAGGAGGATATGTCCTATGAACCGGAGCCGGTTCTCCAGGAAATTATCGTAAATATTTTCATGGACTTTAGTATGCTGCAGCCCTCTTTCTTTAAGATCTGCCACCATTTCGTGCACCTGGGCAGAAGCGGATGGGAACCGGAAGGAACCCGTATCAGCCATTACGCCCGCATAAAGGCATTCGGCCATATCAATATTGATCGCATTCTTATAACCGGCACCCAGGATAAAATCATAGACCATCTGGCAGGTAGAGCTTTTGGAAGTATCGCTGACCCCATAATGAAATGTGGCTGCTTCCGGCTGCTGGTGATGGTCGATCAGGATGCGGGTAAAACTGCCCCTGCGTAAAGCGGGAGCCAGGTTTTTGGTGCGGTCAAGGGTGTTAAAATCGAGGCAGAATACCCATTCGGCCCGTGCCAGTATATTCTCCGCTTTTTCGCGGTTAAGCTCATAATCCAGGACCATATTGGCGCCCGACATCCAGTCCAGCCACCTGGCCCAGTTGGTGGGAGAAATGACCGTTACGGTATGTCCGAAAGACCTTAAAAAATGGTATAAGGTCAGGGAGGAGCCCATGGCATCTGCATCCGGCTTCTGATGCGTGGTTATCACGACATTACGTGGAGCAGTTAGCTGAGGGTATATTTCACTGATTGGCTGCATAAAAGCGGCGGCAAAGATATACCTTTGCGCCCAAAACTGAATAAAGTTATGAGCAATCGCACGTTTACGATGATCAAGCCGGATGCAATGAAGAATGGTCATGCCGGTGCGATCCTGGATAAAATTATTAAGGAAGGATTTAGGGTGGTTTCTTTAAAAATGACCAAACTGAGCACTGAGAAGGCCGGCGAGTTCTACGCCATCCATAAAGAACGGCCTTTTTATGGGGAACTGGTACAGTTCATGAGTAGCGGTCCCATCATTGCCGCCATCCTGGAAAAAGACAATGCGGTAGCTGCTTTCCGCAAGCTGATCGGCGCTACCAACCCAGCCCAGGCCGAAGCGGGCACTATCCGCAAATTATATGCTGCTTCTGTTGGGGAAAATGCTATCCATGGCAGTGACAGCGATGAAAATGCAAAAATTGAAGGGGATTTCTTCTTCAGCGGACTGGAACAATCTTAATGGTTATCGAGGGGTTCTACCTTATACCCCTGTTTTCGTAAAAGATTAATAACGCCCTGGTCGCCGGGCAGGTGTCCGGCTCCTACTGCAAACAGGATGGTTTTCCCTTCCATGATGCCAGGCATTTGCTTTACCCAGTTGCGATTCCTCCTGTATACCAGGATATCCATGTATTCATCCATTCCCGGGTCACTCTTTTTGATCAGCGAGTCCATGCGCCGGAGATCCTGCTTGCGGTAAACATCCAGTGTTTCCTGTGATGATTTGGAATAATAATCCATACTGTCAATATAATTTACCAGCTCTTTCGCCTGCTTTTCGTAGGGAATGCTGTCAAACAGGCTCGCCTGGTATTCCAGGGTTTCCAGTCCCCTGGTCTCTTTGCCGTAATTCTTTTTGTTTTCAGACATGATCTGTTCTTCCATACCATTTTTTTTCTCGCAATCCATTAACCGCTCCCCGATGAGACTGGAAATAAACATGGGTTTGAAGCGGTTCAGGATGGTCAAAGGAAGCGGCACTTTATGAGATTTGAAATACTCATCTACTTTTTTATATTCCTCCGGGGTAAGCAGTTCAGACAATTTAACTCCATCATTCATCCTCAGGTATTTTATAGCGCCTGCCATTTCCTGCGTATTGTCCATATCAATTTCGAAGTATATTTCATCACAATCCCTGATCGCTTTTTTCAGGTTGCTGCTGAGCACCGCATCGTCGGCACAAAGGATATGCATGGTGCCAAACAGGTACGATGGCTTCTTCAGACCATTGCCTGTAATTTTCCACAACAGCGTATTTTCATCCGCAATATTCGCTGCGTTTGATATAATGAAAATTTTATTATGTTCTGCCCCATCCCTATGTTTTTGGTTAGCAGTAACTTTTGGAAGTGCAACCGCTAATCCGGCCCAGCAAATGGCCATCAATGACATTTTCACGAACATGTTCAGGTGCTTTTATACTAAGTATAATTTAATTACTTTTAAGCGCAAGATTCCCGGAAAAGGTCCTATCGGCCCTTTAAAAAAATCTGTCAGCAAAGCTAACGCTGCCGGCTGACTTCCCGTAATATTAATTCACACCATGAACCGCCTACTCTTAACTGTGCTTCTCGGCATGATTGTGGCTGCATTGCAGGCCCAATCTACTATTCCCGACTATGGGGTCATTTCTGAAGAAGAAAAGAAGCTGACAGAATGCTCCTTCGATAAAGAAGCAGATGCCGTCGTTATTTTTGACAAGGCTACCTCCGACCATGACAATGAATGGAAGTTAATTACAAACCGCAGGATACGTATCAAGATACTGAAACAGAAAGGCATTGAGTACGGCAATGTGGAAATACCTTATACCACCAGGAATGATTTTGAATTCATCAGCGATGTAAAGGCCAGTGTTTATAATGTAGATAATGGAACAGTAAAAGAACAAACCATCCCGCAATCTTCCATCTTCCGGAAGAAAGTGAATGAGGCGTATTCCCTCGTAAAATTTGCACTGCCCGATGTAAGGATCGGTAGCATCATCGAATTTGAATATACCAGTACGAAGAAGAATTATAATGGTCTTGACGACTGGTATTTTCAATCTGACCTCCTCAATTGTGAGATCCCCACCATGCTCAGCAGTTATTTGCTCAGTATCATTCCCAATCATGAATTCCAGTATGTGATCCACAAGAGCGCCGCAATGCCTGTAACGGTAAAGCCCGACAAAAATGATGGCAGAATATTGTTTGAAATGTCTAACGTAGGCGGACTGCGGGATGAACCTTATATGGCTGCCCGGAAAGACAATTTACAAAGAGTAGAGTTTCAGCTGTCATCCTACGAGACGAGGACCGGCGACAAATCGCGCTATATGACCACCTGGGCTGAGCTCACCAGGGAATTGATGTCGGCTCCTGTTTTCGGCTCCCAGCTCAATAAAAATGTTTCCGATGCCGGCGACGTCATCAATAAGGCGAAGGCCATGCCTGCCCCTTATGAAAAAATGCTGGTCATTTATAATGAAGTACAACGGAGTATTGACTGGAATGGACGTAAAGGAGTTATTTCGCCCGATGGCATAAAGACGGTGTGGGAAAAAAAGAAAGGCAATAGCGGGGAGATCAACCTTCTCCTCATCAACCTGCTACATGAAGCCGGACTGGAAGCTTACCCGCTGCTCGTCAGCGAAAGGGATCATGGCAAAGTAAATCCCGAATTTCCGCTTATCGAACAGTTCAATTCCGTAATGGCTTACGTGATCATCGATAATAACAAATATGTGCTGGATGCTTCCGGTCCTTATACTCCCCCATTCATGATCCCCTTCAAGGTCGTCAATACGACTGCCTTTGTTGTTGACAGGAAAAAAGGAGGCATTGTTCAACTGGCCGATAGTGAAAGAAAATACAAGAACCAGGTTAACATTACCGGGGAAGTGGATGAAAAAGGAATTATGAAAGGCAGCGCGGATGTTTTCAGCTACGATTATGCACGCATCAGCAGGCGGAGCGCCTGGGCCGGAGATAAAGAACATTTCAAAGAAAAGTTTTTTATCGGGGAAAATGCCATGGTCAGGGTAGACAGTTTATCCATTTCCAATACAGATATCGATTCAAAGCCCCTGGAACAGAAATTTCAATTTGAAGTAGCTCCTGCAACCAGTGGCAATTATACGTTGGTATCACTGAACCTGTTCAGCGGGTTTGAAAAGAATCCCTTTCTTTCTGATAACCGTTTCTCCAATATTGATTTCGGGTGTCAGCAGGAAAGCGCCATTACGGCCTGGGTGAAAATACCAGCCAACCTGCAACCCGAGTCATTGCCTAAGGATATCAAACTGATCATGCCTGATACCAGTATCAGCATGATCAGGTATATACGATACGATAATAATGTGCTGACGGCCCGCTACCAGGTACAGATCAGGCGACCTGTTTTTGACGTGGAGGATTATGGATTTGTCAAAGAGTTTTACAAAAAGATGATCGAGCTGATGAATGAACAGATCGTGCTTCGCAGAAAGGATTAATCGTCAAACGTCCTTAATACTAATAAATACCCCTTTATGAAGAAGTTAGTAACCTTAACCGTTATTATGCTGGCCGTTCTCTGTCTGCAGGCTCAGCGTATTAAAGACATTCCTGAATTCGGGAAAGTTGACAAAGCCGACCTCCAGATGAAGGAATGTGAATTTGATAAAGCTGCCGAAGCTGTGGTGTTGTTTGATGCAGGAGAGCTTTATTGCAATATGGACCTCGACCTGGAGCTTGAACACCATGTCAGAATTAAGATCCTTACAGATAAAGGGCGCGACAGGGCCGATGTCAAAATACGCTATCACAGTTACCGCAATGATGAACAGATCAAAAAGCTCGAAGCCCAGGTATATAATCTCGATGCCGCCGGAAATGTGACAATAACCAGGGTTGATAAGAAGGTCGTATTTGATAAGAGGATCGATAAATATTGGTCTGAGGTGGTTTTTTCTTTCCCGGAAGCTAAAGCGGGCAGTATTATTGAATACAAATACACGCATACAAATGTGGGGTTGCTGTCCTGGATATTCCAGCGCTCCATTCCGGTAAAATACAGCCGTTACCGCGTTGATTTCCCGGTGGAGGTGGAAGTGTATTCTGCACCGCAGTGTATGCTGCCTTTTGAAGTGAAACAGGAATCGAAAGGAAACCGGGATATCAAGATCTATACGATGAACAATGTTCCGGCTCTTCGCGATGAGCCTTTTATCAGTTGCGATGATGATTACCTGCAAAGAATAGATATGAGGCTCCTGGCCTTTAACCCTTCTACCGCTCCGCGCGTAAACCTGGTCCATCCCTGGCCCCAGATCATTAAATCACTCATGGAAAGCGAGGACTTTGGTGTTCAGTTGAAAAGAAATATCCCACATACCGCCGACCTCGATGAGCAGTTAAAAAAATTAAGCGATCCTTACCAGAAAATGACCACGATCTATGATTATGTCCGTAAGAACATGGAATATGAAGAGTTTTCAAATTTCCGCACCAACCTGGGTGTACGGGCCGCCTGGAACAATAAAAAAGGAACGGCAGGTGAAATAAATATGATCCTGGTTAATCTGCTTAAAGATGCAGACCTGTCTGCCCACCCTGTGCTGGTTAGCACCCGATCAAATGGGCGTGTTAATACGGCAATTTCAGAAACCGACCAGTTCAACAGGGTAATGGCTTATGTTAGTCTTGGTGACAGAAATTATGTGTTGGATGCCAGTGATAAATATACTCCTGCCCGGTTAATACCGTTAAGTGTAATGACCACCGAAGGGCTTGTCATTGAAAAGATCGAAACCGGTGAATGGGGCTGGCGGGTACTGTGGGATGAAAAGGAAATTTTCAAGGACCTGGTATTGATGCGGGCGGAAATAGATGAAAATGGGGTCATGAAAGGCGAGGCCATCGTAAACAATTATGATTATTCACGAGTGCAGAGAATGCCGGAACTGGCGAAAGGCAAGGATAAGTTCAAGGAAAAATACTTCACTTCGCAAATTGAAGGACTTAACATTGACAGTCTGACAATAGAAAACGAAAAAGTAGACTCACTGGCGCTGGTGCAAAAAATTCAGTTCAAAATGCCGGTGAACAGCTCGGGGAACTACAAGTATTTTTCTGTAAACCTGTTTACGGGTCTTGAAAAAAATCCATTTGTTGCAGATAACCGTTTTTCAGATGTCTTTTTCGGCGCCAACCAGTCATTTGCCCTGGTGTCCAATATCACCATTCCCAATGGGTACGTTTTTGAAGGGTTGCCCAAAAGCATCCGCATGATCATGCCGGATACCAGCATTTCCATTACAAGACGCATCGCGGCTGAGAAGAACCAGGTGTCTGTGCGTATTAACCTGGATTTTAAAAAGCCTGTCTTTTCAGTAGAAGAATATCCTGATTTCAAGGAATTTTACAAGAAGTTGTTTGATATCCTGAATGAACAGATCGCTATCCGTAAAGAGAACTAACTTTGATAAAACACATTATTAACTGATGAAACGAATTGTTGCTTTTTTCCTGGCGTTGAACGGGTGGATGTATGCTAACAGCCAGGGTATTTCATTCAGTGCTTTGATGATCCCGGATTCCGTGAAAAAAAATGCCAATGTTGTTACCCGTGATGAGAGTATAGAATTTGAAGTGCAGGATGTAGATAAAGCATCGATGAAAGTACACACGGTAATGACGATCCTGAACGAATCAGGAAAAAGTTCGGCAATCTTTCGGGAATACACTTCAAAATATTCATCGCTCGACGATGCGGAAGTAAAAGTATATGATGCTTTCGGCAAGCAGGTCAGCCGTTACAAGAAAAAAGATATGATGACCGTGGCCACCGGTGAAGGGTTGATCGAAGATGGCTATGTTACGTACCTCTATGTACCGGTATCCGGCTATCCCGTTACTGTTGAATTTAATTATGAAAAGAAATATAAAGGAACACTCAACTATCCTTCCTATATCGTGCTGGTGCCTAAGATGGGTGTGGAAAGATCAAGTTTCACTGCCAGGATCAAGAAGGGAGTGGATCTGCGGTTCTGGAACAAGAATATCAATCTTGCCCCTAAGGTTGCTGAAGAAGGAGACTATAAAGTATACAATTGGGCCGTAAAGAATTTAGCCCCGGTTGAATATGAAGACGGCGCCAGCGATGAAAGCAATTTCAAAGCCATTTATATAGCCCCCAATAAGTTCAATATTTACGGTTCGCAGGGCGATATGAGTTCCTGGAAGAGCTTTGGCGAATGGATGAGAGATCTTTACAAAGGATTGGATGAGCTGCCCGAAGACCGAAAGGCATTTTTCAGGAACCTGGTGAAAAATGCAGCAGATGACCGTGAAAAAGTAAAGATCATTTACGACTACCTCCAGCATAACTTCCGCTATGTAAGCATACAGCTGGGCATTGGAGGCTGGAAACCATTTTCCGCCAGCTTTACCGACCAGAAAAAATATGGCGATTGCAAGGCGCTGAGCAATTACATGAAGGCTGCCCTTAAAGCAGTGGATATCCGTGCCTGCGTTGCGGCTATTAATGCAGAGTATAATAGTGAACCGGTTGATCCTTCTTTCCCGGCCAACCGCTTTGACCACGTCATTCTTTGTGTGCCCCGTGCAAAGGATTCCATCTGGCTCGAATGTACCAGTTCTACCACGGACTTCGGTGTTCTCGGACCTTTTACAGAAAACAGGAATGCCTTGCTGATAACTGATCAGGGTGGCGTGCTGGTACCTACGCCCAAAAGTAAGCCTGCTGATAACCGATCAATCATAACCACGGTGATGGAGCTCCAGGAAGATGGCGGCGGCATCACCAGGTCTGTATTCCGCACCAGCGGCGAATACAGGCGTATGATGGAATATTATATGACAGAGAAAAAAGATGATCAAAAGGAATTCATTGTGCATTCGCTCGGTTTCAAGCAGCCTGATGAATTCGAGTATGTTAAAGATTCTTCGGCCGACATGTATACCAATAAACTGAACCTGTCCGTAGAAAAACTGCCTGAGTTTATTGCGGGCAACAAAATGTTCTTCAGTCCCCGCATGCACAAAATGTATGACCGCAAGCTGCCCAAAGCAGAAAAGAGGCGCCAGGATTTTTATTTCAGGTTCCCTTTTGAACAGGTCGACACCACCATCATCAAACTGCCAGCAGGATTTACAGCAGAAGCCCTTCCGCAGGCTAAAAACCTGTCATCAAAATACTCCAGCTTTTCAACCAATTACTGGTACGATGAGCAGAAAAGGGCGATTTATTCAACAGTAAGGCTTGAATTAAAACAACACCGCATTCCGGCAGCTGACTATGCGGAAGTAAAGAAATTCTTTGATGATGTAATGTCGGAGAATTCCCAGCGCATTATTGTGAAAAAGCCTTAGGTAGCATTTACTACTGCTTCTTCTCCATAGAGCTGGTTTTTGAATTTTAAAGAAGGACTGGGAATAAAATCTCCTATTCCAAGATCATTCCATTTCTGATCAACAGATCGGATCGTTTCATCAGCTGCAACAATGATATTGGGCCAGTCGCGCTGGAAATTGTCGTATTCTTTTGTTTTGATAGTGCCGTCAAATCCGATAGCAACTTGTCCCGCCAAAGGCGGGATACTATCTCTGCGCGGATCAAGATTATTGCAAAATCTCCATAAAGCTGTGGGCAGATCATTTGCATCCACGGTATGTTCTACATACAGGATCATTTTGATCCCTTCCACCAATCCGAGTTCCACTAATTGCTGATGCAGGGAACGTATATGCCCTACCCTGTTTTTTTCAACGGAAATAAGCAAACATGGAATGTCTATCTTCAGAAGTTTTGTATTGACTGCCTTGATTTCGGGAAATTCGGTGAAATCGTAATTGCGTGAACCGCCTTCGCTAATCCCGCCACCGGCGGGACGACGGTCGAAGTCGGCCATTTCTTCCTCAAATTTCTTTGTTCCATCTATGCACATCTTCCCGCCGAACCCAAGCTTACTGCAGCTATGGTCCAGCACATCCATTGGTCCCTGTGAAAAATAAATATCCGTAGCAGGGTTCAGGTTCTTAAATACATATTGAGCCAGCGCTTTATAATCCTGTATCCTGACCCCTTCATCCGCCAACACCAATATCTTGTTAAACATCATCTGCCCGGCGCCCCACATGGCATTCATCACTTTCTGCCCCTGCCCGGCATATTCTTTTTTGATCTTTGTTATAACAAGATTATGGAATACGCCTTCCACCGGCATATCCATATCAATGATCTCGGGTACCATCGTCATTTTGATAGGCGCCAGGAAAATTCTTTCCGTTGCCTTACCGAGCCAGGCATCTTCCTGCGGCGGAATACCGACAATAGTTGCCGGGTAAATGGCTTTTTTCTTATGGGTGATAGCGGTGATATGAAAGCGCGGATACCAGTCAGGCAATGAATAATACCCGGTATGATCTCCAAAAGGACCTTCCCAGATCAACTCATCATGGGGATCGACATATCCTTCAATAATAAAATCAGCATCCGCAGGCACTTCTACATCAGGTTGTGTTATACATTTTACCAGGTCAACACGTTTTTTACGCAGGAAACCCGCGAGCATATACTCATCCACATTTTCCGGCAACGGCGCTGTGGCAGAATAAGCATACACAGGATCGCCTCCCAGGGCAACTGCCACAGGCATTCTTTTTCCCAGCTTTTTATATTCCATAAAATGCCGCGCACTTACTTTATGTTTATGCCAGTGCATCCCGGTCAATGTCGGACCAAATACCTGCATGCGGTACATGCCCACATTGCGGATATTGGTGTTGGGATCTTTGGTATGAATAACAGGTAATGTAACAAACGGGCCTCCGTCTTTGGGCCAGCAGGTGATCACCGGAAGTTTGGTAATATCGGGATCCTTCATAATTACTTCCTGGCACTCTCCCCTGCCGCTTTTTACTTTTGGCATCCAGGAAGCAAACTGGTTCAGTTTGGGCAGCACTTTAAGCTTGTCCAGTATACTTTCTTTCGGTGATGCAAGGAGTTTAAAGAGATTTTCAATTTCTTTGGCGATATCATCGAGGTGTTGCACACCCAGGGCGAGGCACATTCTCCGCTCGCTGCCATAAGCATTCATCAGTACCGGGAAATCGTATCCTGTGTTTTCAAACAGCAGCGCTTTGCCGCCTCCGGGTGTTTTACTGACGCGGTCGGTGATCTCCGCCATTTCCAGCACAGGATTTACATACGTTGAAATACGGATCAATTCGCCTGCCTGCAGCAGCGTGTCGATAAATTGTTGCTGATCGCGATAAGCCATGGGGTCAAAGATACATCACCCCTGTTAATACACAGGTTTCGGGCAGTCTAACCTGCCTCCGCCTTTACGACTGCTTTCATTAAAATTTTTGGAGTTACGTGTATTGAGGCCGATATAGAGAGTGAAACCGGTGAAATAATACCAGTCTTTATATTTGGAACCACCTCGTATGGTTCCATCGGCAGGATATGTTGTGCTTCCCCCTTTAAGCTCGCCACCGCGCCAGGACATTTCCACTGCCTTATTTCCACGCGCTGCCGCCAGTGCAAACTGGTCAACATAGGTTGTGCTCAGGTCATCGAGATAATCAGTAGAAAGTTTACGGAAACCAAGCTCATAGCTCAGCACTGTATTCGGACTGATGCGGAATTTTATACCACCGCCAAAAGGAATAGCTGCCTGCGTAAGTTTATAAGGTTTCCTGTCGGGATATTGAGCCAGCCCCTGCCCTTCTGTGCTGAGTGGCTTCAGGTAGATCTTATTGCCTAATGAATCAAAAGCAAATGGGTTGAAATGGTAAACTGCGATCCCTGCAAATACAAATGGGGATATCTTTTTTCTTTCGAGGTCAAAGAAAGTATACTCCAGCATCAGGTTACCTTCCAGGATCCTTGTGGTAAAGCTCAGGTTTCGTGCCCTTAGCGCTGAGTCTTTGCTATTTTTGTCATTCCCTTCCACAGTTCCATAATTGATCGCGGTACGGATGGCTAAATGCGGCGTAATATCATACTTTAACCCAATGCCTGCAGCGCCCCTTGAATTATCCAGGGTAAATTGTTTGTCCTGCATATCGCCCTGGTAATTGGAAATACCTCCGAACAATGTGAGATGAAGCCTTTGTTGTGATAAAGCCGATACGGGAGTCAGTAAGAACATGAGTAAGCACCCCGGCAAAAGTTTTCGCATACGTACGATTTTTTGGTTGTCAGAATTTTTAAGGTAAAGTTTTTCCCAGGGGGATTGGATTGAAAATCAGCTTACTGGCAAGGGGTTAAATGGGTACGGGACGTGCTATGAACGCAAGTATTGCGCCAATTATCTGTTAAGACAATCATATTTATTACGCTGATAATGAAGAGACCGTTGGGGGAAGTAGCCGGGGATTAATCTTATTGGCTATTCTTTTGCAAATCGGATCACGAATTCAGTTACCTGGTAGCAACTGCGGGCAGGTTTTTTTTCGCCCGGCACTACCAAACGAAACGGTCCGCGGTTAGTTGGTAAAGGTTTGCCATCTGATTCGTCGGCAAGCACCATCATCCGTTCATTAAATGCAGTATCTACTTCAGCAAGTGAAAATAGTACCTGGTAACCATCCGAGCATTTTGCGAGCATGTATTTTGATAGATTCTCTCCGCGCAACTGGGAACCGGTTGTTACGCCGGCAAGGTTTAATAGCTCGGGCATAGAAACACCAGTATAACTGTGATCTTTTCCATCACGATCGCGCAGGCTTACAGAAGTACGTTTCATTTTTGCAAGGTCTGCTACTGTTAATTTGAGCGCCTTTGTTACTTCACCTGAAATTTTAATGGATGGCGGTTCAGTGTTTGTCTGCGCTGACAGGCTGAGCGAACAGGTAAACAACAGGATCACCACGATGTATTGCTGAATTTTCATTTTGTACATGATGTCAATTTCAGGACTGCAAGATAAACCGGGCAGCTTATTTATTCAAAAATGGATCGGAAAACCGTTTATCGGTAATAAAAGCGGAATCGGTCAGCAAATGCAGGAAGGCAATGATATCTTTTTTCTCCTGTTGCGTTAAAGCAAGGCTCGTCCCATTCGGTTCATTGGAATTATTCTGCAAAAAGGGACTGAGGGTGGGACTTTGTATAATATGTTCGCTGTAGTGGTCAATTACTTCTTCCAGGGTCGTAAAGCGGCCATCATGCATATAAGGAGCAGTAAGTGCAATATTCCGGAGGGTTACCACTCTGAAGCGGCCATTATCAATTTCCTGGCCGGTGAGTTTTTTTCTTCCTGCATCTGCCGGAATACTATCCAATCCATTATTATGATATAACTCGATAAATGTTTTTGGTCCGCCATGACAATGCCCGCAGGAAGCGCCGCGGATATTCCTTCCCGGTGAAGGGTTGGTAAAGAACAGGTTCATACCATTCTGCTCTGCTGAAGTCAACTGATATTCTCCACGAAGGGATTGATCATATTTTGAATTGGCGGAAATAAGTGTACGCTCAAACTGGGCCAGCGCTTTCAGGATACGTTCGCCGGTTATGCCGCCGGTTCCGAATGCTTTTTTAAACAAAGCAGGATAAGTTTTAATGCGCTGCAGTTTCTGAACAGAGATTTGAAGCGATTGTCCCATTTCATGTGGATTGGTCAGAGGTGTTTCTGCCTGTTTTTCGAGGCTGGGCGCCCTGCCGTCCCAGAAAAAGTTACGTACCCATAACAGGTTGGCAAGTGACATGGCATTGCGGTCGGTCTGGCGGCCATCTACTCCCTGGCTGAATACTTTTCCATCAGTAAATGCATATGGTTGCTGATGGCAGGTGGCACAGGAAATACGGTTATAGGCTGAAAGCGCTGTTTCATAGAAGAGCATCCTGCCGAGCTGAATACCTTCTTCAGTGAGGGGATTATCGTCCGGGATATTGATACGATTACCGAAATAAGATGGATATTGAGGAATGTAAGGTGTTGGTCCACTTCGATGTATGGTGGCCGGGAGAAATGATATTAACATTATAAAGCATAGCCTGATCACAATAGCAGAATCTTCTTTCCCAAATATAGACTGATAAGTTCAATTTCTCTTTGTTAATGGCAGAATGCATACAGGAAAAATTGTAAATTTGCCTCTCACTGACCCAATACCCACAGAAGCACCTTCAGATTTCCCGAATAATAGATGATTTAACCCCAACTCAATTGAAAATGCTATCCGGCATCAGGAAAGGTTTGTTCTATCGCAAGAGTGTTCCTTCAATGGCCAAAGCGTCATTCCGAGTTATTTTACTATTAATTCTTTGTTCAATTGTGACCCGCTCATTTTCGCAAATGCGGGAAATATATGTTGATCCCTCCAGCAACAATTCAGTGGAAGGAATGAGTTTCTATTCCCGCTCGGAAGGTTATGTTGCTTTTAAAGACTGGCTGGGTTATACCACTGATAGCGGCAGAACGTTTACGAAGATATTTTTTACGGCAAGCAATGTTACAGTTCCCTCTAAATTTCTTCCCATCCTCAATTTCCCCCATTTTGTGATTATGGGAGTAAAAGCCTTCAACAAGGATACTTTATTTGCTTTTGGAAACTACGCGGGAGATCCGGCAATCCTTTACTCTACGAACCATGGCAATACTTTCACCATGGTATATTATAATACCAACCATACTGCCGGGGGAAGAGGTGTAATGGCAATGGCTTTCCCGGGAAACGCAAATATGGGATTTGCAACCTATGCAGATGGAATACTTCAAACAAATGACCGTGGAAAGACATGGTTCACCAACCTGTATTACCCAAATATCCTTTTTAGCCATATTGAGGTATTATCAGACCGGGTCATGTATGTTTTCAACTTTTATAATTTCACTACCCCTTCCCTTTTGATGAAAACTACCGATGGTGGAGAAACCTGGAATTCTATTACTTATCCGAGACTGACAGGGCATATTCAATCTCTTTCTTTCCTGTCTGAACATCGTGGTTTTATATCGCTAACCAACGGTGGTTTATATTATACATCCAATAGCGGAAGTTCATGGATAGACAAAAGCGATCTTGCTCAAAGCTGGATTTCAGGCATCCATTTCATAAATGACAGCACAGGCTATGGGATTATTTCAAGCTCTTATCTTTCAAAAACAACTGATTCCGGCAGAACCTGGGAACGTTTGCCTTATGATGCAACCAGGAATGGCCTATACTTTACCTATTTTTTTGATAATGATCAGTTCTGGGTTGGCAGCGATGATGGCAACCTGTTAATGACAACAAATAGTGGCGGGGCCTCTTTTCCGGCTTCGATATTCCAGGTTGATACTACCAACTTATCTGCTACCGGTATCGTACACCTGGTAAACTTTTCGAACAAATACAGACAGTACAAATGGTTTAAGAATGATACCTTGATCAGTACGTCTTACAATGCAAGCTATACACATGACCTTTACAAAGCGTCAGATACTATCCGTCTTGAAGTGAGCAACGGAGTAAATAGCGGCTCTTCGGAGAAGATCCAGTATTTTATTGTGCCACCACCCAAACAAGAACCGGCCATTACCTCTTTTACACCTGCCTATGCGGGCCAGGGAGGTACAATAACGATATACGGCTATAATCTGAATTCTGTAACGGCCGTCAGTTTTGGTGGTGTGCCAGCAACTTCATTTACGAAACTGTCACCTACAGTGATCAAAGCTGTGGTTGGCATCGGAGCGTCAGGTAAAATATCAGTAATAAATCCGGATGGAACTGCTGAGATGGATGGTTTCACTTTCCTCCTGCCTCCAACAATAGCATCATTCTTTCCTACTGAAGGAGTGGAAGGCGATACTATTACAATCAAAGGAACCAATTTTACTACTACGACACAGGTCTTATTCGGAGGCAGAGATGCAGCTACTTTCAAAGTAGTCTCTGATACGCTAATACTTGCCAGGCTGGGAATGGGCGATACTGGTGCAATCTCCGTAAAAACACCTGCTGGTATAGTAAACTCTGCCAATTTCCTGTTCCATTATCCTCCACATATAACCGATTACAACATTAGTGCCGGAGCTGGTGAAACTATCATTATTACCGGAACATCATTGGCATTGACAAATTCCGTTACTATCGGTGGAGTACCGGCAGCCTCTTTCACTGTCGTTTCCAATACCACGGTTACTGTTGTGCTTGGGGACACAGCTTATAATGGTACCATCTCCCTGACAACCCCTTACGGAACTGCTTTTGGCTTCATGTTTATTTTCAGGGTTCCGCCAATCATTACTTCCTTCACTCCTGATGCCGGGGGCAATGGAACGACTGTTACAATAAACGGAATTGATCTCCGGGATCCTACTGCTGTATCTTTCGGCGGAGTTCCTGCAAAATCATTCGTCTCAGTTTCCCCCAAAATAATCAGGGCAGTTGTTGGAAGCGGTGCAACAGGCAATGTTTCGGTTACAACACAATATGGAACGGCTACCATGGGGCCCTTCACATGGTACAAGCCGCCGGTGATTACCTCCTTCTCACCCACTTCGGCTACAGGATCCACAATAGTTATCATCAAGGGACAAAATTTTAATGGATCTACAGCTGTCAACTTCGGGGCGGCATTAGCTCCGTCGTTCACTGTTACTTCAGATACTACCATCGAAGCTATTGTCAGTACAGGCTCTTCGGGTAATGTATCGGTAGTAAACCCTGCAGGCACCGGATCACTGGCTGGTTTTACGTTTATATCATCACCGGTCCCAACTATTACTTCCATAAGTCCTTTATCAGGGCCCGCAGGTACAACCGTTACAATAACCGGAACTAATTTCAATCCGGTTATCAGTGGTAATATTGTCCGTTTCGGCGCTGTCAAAGCAACTATTACCGCCGCTTCTGCTACTACGCTAACGGTGACAGTACCTACCGGTGCCACCTATCAACCCATTATGGTTACATCTTATTATCTTACTGTCTCCAGCAGTCAATTATTTAATGTTTCTTTTCCTGGAAGTGGCGAACTTACGGCCACTTCATATCCAATGCTGGATTCCATTCCTTTTTCTACATCCCTATCTATTTCGACTGCAGATCACACTTTAACCAATGATATAGATGGAGATGGGAAACCGGATATTATTCTTATTGGAACTTATGGATATAAGGTATTGAGAAATACAGGTAGCACGGGACATATATCATTTGCTCCCCTGGCAGGTTATTTGACAGATCTATTTGGAGTGCAAGCGGGAACAGTGGGTGACCTGGATGGCGATGGCAAATCTGACCTGGCTATTACCACCCTTCTGAACAGTCTGACTGTTCTGAGAAATATCAGTATTCCTGGTACCATTTCTCACACGGTAGCCATCGACAAACTAACAACGTCTTTAGGTATACCATTCGCAACTGCCATTGGAGATCTGAATGGAGACGGGAAACCGGATATTGCAGTAATAGGCCCCGGAGGTAGCTCGAAAGTCTCCGTTTACAGGAACACTTCGCAAGGGTCAAATATTACACTTTCATCTAAGACAGATTTTACCGTAACAGGAATCCAGCCAAAATATGTAGCGATAAGGGACCTTGATGGCGATGGAAAACCAGAACTGATTGTTCTTTCCTCCGGAATCTCAATATTCAGGAATACGAGTACAGGCAATAGCCTTTCTTTTGCACCAAGGGTTGATATAAATGGATTCTTTACACTGGAAATGATCTCATCAGGCGACCTGGATGGTGATGGAAAAACAGATATAGCAGTAGCGACCAATAGAGGAATATCAATATTGCGTAATACAAGTACAACAGGGAACATTTCATTCGATGTTCAATATGATATTCTCAATAACGGCCGTTGGTCGCATGATCTTGTCCTTGGCGATCTGACTGGCGATGGAAAACCTGATCTAGCTATTAGTGAAGATGAAAATAGTGATTCTGTTACGATCTTAAAGAATATATCCACTGCGGGTTCCATTACATTTGCTCCAAAAGTGCAATATTTTACAGGGCTCGGACCACAGGGCCTTTGTATCGAAGACTTCGATGGAGATGGCAAGCCAGAACTGCTCGAGATACATTCTTCACCCTCTGCTAACCATAGTAGGACGAACAACACTATATGCTTTTTAGGAAATTTTGCAACAGTATCAACTGTCCAACTCTGCAGCGGCAGCGGCACAAGCTTTACTTCCAATATTTCAGGCTCAACTTATCAATGGCAGCAGAACACCGGCAGCGGCTTCGTCAATATCAGTAATAACAGCAATTTCAACGGTACCAATACCGCCACTCTTCAACTGAGCAATATTCCGGCTTCATGGACCAACTACCAATATCGCTGCATGGTAGATGGCAACGGCAGCACCGTATTCGAAACAACCGTCAATAATTCGGCTCCGGTATCGGTAAGCATTAATTCACCCTTCACCAACATTTGCTTTGGAACAGCAGTCACATTTACCGCAACTCCCGGTAATGCCGGCAATTCTCCGGGTTATCAATGGATGGTCAACGGGATAAATGCCGGCACCAACAGTAATACATTCACCTCATCCAACCTGACTAACGGATCAGAAGTAAAAGTTTTGATAACAGGTAATAATTCCTGCGCATCAACAGTCACGGCTACCAGCAATGCGATCGTAATGACCGTCAATCCAACAGTTACTGCTTCCGTTACCATCAATGCTTCAGAAACCAATATCTGCCCAGGCACAAACGTATTATTCAATGCAGTGGCAACGAACGTTGGCTCAGCGCCCATTTACCAGTGGCAGAAAAATGGAGTGAATGTCGGAACCAACAGTGTTACCTACAGCAACAATACTTTGCAGGATGGAGATATCATTTCCTTACAATTGCGCAGTAATGCGAATTGTATATTGAATCCCAATGTAACAAGCAACAATATTACTATTCATACAACAACGGTTGCTACTCCTGCAGTTTCGATCAACGCCTCATCTACTTCCATCTGTACCGGCCAGGATGTTACTTTCACAGCTACGCCAACCCTGGGCGGAGTTTCTCCTGCCTATCAGTGGCAGGTGAATGGAGTTAATGCGGGCACTAACAGCAACACTTTTACGACTAATACACTTTCTAATGGCGCACAGGTTAAAGTGACCATGACCAGTAATGCCACCTGTACCACCAGTCCTTCGGCCATCAGCAATACCGTAACTATACAAGTCGTGGCTGCTCTCGTTCCATTAGTTGCCATCACCGGAAATACGACAGTTAACCAGGGGCAGGCCACAACCCTCTTAGCATCCTCTGTCAATGGTGGAACGTCACCGGCCTATCAATGGCAGGACAGCACGCAAACCAGCACCTGGAAAAATATTACAGGGGCCACAAATGTCACCCTGCAATATGTTCCCGCTGCAAGCGATGTTAAAGTCCGCTGTATTTTAACCAGCAACCTATCCTGTGTAACTACTACTACAGCCACCAGTATTCCACTCGTATTCACAGTTAATGCGCCAACAGCCATTAATCCTGTACCGGCTTCCGATTTTGGAATACACTTATACCCTAACCCGATCATATCTACACTAACCATCGATACGCTCAAATTGTCAGAAAGGTGGGAAACGCTGGAGATCATTAGTGTAGACGGCAAACAAAAACTAATCACTTACAATATAAAAAATCAATCCAGGATCACTATTTCAGTGGCGAGATTAAGCAATGGGTTATATGTAGCTGTATTAAGGAGGAAAAATGGCGTACCTGTTTATCTGAAATTCCTGAAGAACAATTAATGTTTTTTCAGAGTAGCAATTAAGATCTTATCATTATTCAGGGCAAATAAATAACCGGTAGCATGCCCTGCCAACTGGATCGGTTTGATATCCCGTACTTCGCCACTGATGGAGATCCCGTATCGCACCGGTGGCAACCATTGTAACGAACCATTGCTTTGTTGAAACAGAACATTCAATGCACCGGCATCGTACCTCCCTTCATATGGCAGGGTATTAAAGAAATTTCCTCCGGAAAGAATATCCTTCTTTCCATCACCATTCAGGTCATCAGCTATAAAAGTATTGATGCTTGACCACTGTGATTCATATGGTAATTTGCTGATAGTAAATCCCCCCTTTTGATTATTGGTCAGTAAAACAGAACTTAGCATGGTTGCATTATATTCTTTTGCTTTGGAAAGTTTGTCTCCCAGTATCTGCTGAACCGTTTGACCGGCAAAAGAAGTATAATCTGTATATTTTTTCCTGATCAGTGAAGGCAATCTTTTTTCAAGTTCTTCTTTTCCGAGGAATGGAAAATATTTGCCATTTTCTGCAACGGCAAGCACTGGATCAAGGTCGCCGTTATTGTCAAAATCATCCACAAATATTTTCAAAGGGAATTGTGCACTTGCGCGGAGCTTTGAATTCTCCCCGAAGTTGCCGGCCAGCAGGTCCTCATATCCGTCGCCGTTGATATCAGTTGCCATCAACCTTGTCCATAATCCGGTGGTGGACTGCAAACCGAGAGAGGAAGTGATATTTTTAAGTTTACCCTTTTCATTCTTTAAGACAGTAATGGGCATCCAGTCTCCCGCCAACACCAGGTCGGGCCAGCCATCATGATCGATATCTGTACATACAGCATCAGTGATCAGGCCCCTCGATTCGGATTCCGTCTGATGTAAATCAGGTGAATCATAGAAATTGCCATGACCATCGTTCAATAGCAAAAAGAATAAGGACCTCAGCCCAAGCTCCAGCCTTATAGCTGGGTTGCCAATAAAAAGGTCTATGTCGCCATCCTTATCAAAATCAGCTGCCGCCAACGCAGATTTATTAAGCGCTATATTACCAAATTCTTTTGCTCCTCTAAAATTCCCTTTTCCATCATTGATATAAAGCCTGTCCAGCAGAACAAAAACGAAATCTTTCTTATCGTCACCTGCGCTCACCACATATAGATCGGGATCCTTATCTCCGTCTGCATCGAAGAACAGGGCATTCACTTCTTCACACAATGAATCCTGTTCAAAAGTTGCCACGCTTTTAGATACAAATTTGCCCGAGGCTGACTGCACAAATAAAGCGCCCGGCTGACCCTTCGCACCACAGACAAAAAAATCATCCAGTCCATCGCCATTTACATCGGCCACCGCCAGTTTTGGTCCCGCAGTTGACATTCCATGCGTCATCAGTGGTTGTAAGCCAAAATCATTGAACTCATTTTCGCGATGCCGGAATGAAAGATCAATAGAGTCCGTAATATCTGCAAAAAGCATATTGGCATCCTGCCGGGAAGGCAATAAAGATGTCCCTCCGCCAAATGCATCCGGATGATTCACCACTATTTTTTGATCCGCCTTTACATGAAACAGCTCTTTTATCATACCATCCGGCCAGATCACCTGCAGTGTATCCACCATTGTGGCCGACCCCAGGCCAAAATGCATCGACTGCAACCCGCTGCTTTCAAATCCTTTTGATGTATTGATATAGTTTACCTGCATGATCCCGCCCTGGCGTATCACCACCTTTGCTCCCAATGCAAGCTGATTTCTATCATACCCTTTTACATCAACCGCGATATAGTGATTTAATTTCTTATCTACAGTATTATTCCGGTAAATAAAAGCGGATTCATTGATGTTGTTCACTACAATGTCCAGATCACCATCATTGTCGAGATCGGCATAAGCAGCGCCATTTGAATAAGAAAGATTTTCAAATCCCCATTCCATTGATTTGTCCTGGAATCGGAGGCTATCCGTTCCGCGGAACATAAAATTGTGTTGCTTGCCATCGGGCATCTTACTGAGGGCTTCCAATTTGCTTACATTGGGCCTCCCTTCATTGTAATAATTGGCGGAAACATATTTCAGGTAATCCAGGTCATTCGGCCGCCTGACAATTCCATTGGTCACGAACAGGTCCTTAATACCGTCATTATCAAAATCAGCTGCCAGGGGCGACCAGCTCCAGTCAGTCGCTGCAATACCAGCATACAATCCTATATCGCTAAAATGAAGGCCACCGCCTGTATTTAACTGAAGGCAGTTGCGGGAGTACTGGTAATGGTATCCGTAAGACAATTTGAACTGGTAAATTTCCTGCGGATCATCACCGGTGGAAGATTTGACCAAACTGTCATTGGGAGCCAGCATATCGAGCGTAATGATATCCAGCCAGCCGTCGTTATTCATGTCGGCTATATCGCTTCCCATGGAAAAACGGCTTTCATGACCAAATGCAGCCGTATCGATCTCTTTGAAAGTCCCGTCTTTCTGGTTCAGGTAATAATAATCGTTTTCATGAAAGTCATTGCTCACATAAATATCTTCCCATCCATCATTGTTCAGGTCACTGGCAATGGCATTCAGTCCGTACCCGATAATACTGCTGTATATATGCGCCTGTGCAGTCACATCCGTAAAATGATTGAAATCGTTTCGGAACAGCTTATCCCCGCTGACATCATTAAATACATTTCTCGCGTCCGATTTTACGTAGGTGTCTGTTGAATGAACGGAATGGTTGACGAGAAACATGTCCACATCGCCATCATGGTCATAATCGAAGAAAACAGCCTGGGTATTGAAACCTTCAATATCCAAATCGTATTCATGAGCGCTTTCGGTGAAGGAACCATTCCGGTTATTAATAAACAATTCATTTTTCCCGTGCAGGTTTTTATATCGCCCTACTTCGCATACATAAATATCCTGCCAGCCATCTCCATTTACATCCACGATAGTAACGCCGGTTTTCCAGTTGCCGGCCCCGGCTACGCCGGCTTTATCCGTTATATCTTCGAAAGAGAGATTTCCTTTATTGAGGTATAATTTGTTGCTGCCCATGTTGGAAGAAAAGTATATATCGGGCAATCCATCATTATTGATATCACCAATGGCAACGCCTCCTCCATTGTAGAAATACAAATAATCCAAAATGCTCAGGGTATCGGTATCCTGCACATGATTGACAAAGCTGACGTTGGTGCTGCTTTCATCCAGCAGGGTAAACAGCGTGTCCTTATGTCCGCAGGAAATAAAAAAAAGCGCTACCCATACGTATTTTTTCACAGATCAGAGATTACCTTTCTTAAGTTCGGAAACGGCAAAATCAGCTGCTCTTGCGGTCAGGGCCATATAGGTCAGGGATGGGTTCTGGCAGGCGGCGGATGTCATGCAGGCGCCGTCTGTTACAAATACATTCTTTGCATCCCATACCTGGTTGTTGCCGTTCAATACTGATGTTCTCTGTTCACGACCCATCCTGGCAGTTCCCATTTCATGGATGCATTGCCCGATTGAAAATACCTTGCTGTCCCATGTAGAAATATTTTTCACACCTGCCGCTTCAAACATAGCCACCAGGTCCTGCACCATATCCTTTCGCATCTTCAATTCGTTTTCTTTCATCTCGGCATCAATGGCAAGAACAGGAAGGCCCCATTTGTCTTTTACGTTTTTGTCGAGGTAAATTTTATTTTCATGATAGGGTAATATTTCACCAAATCCTGTGGCGCCGATACTCCAGGCGCCGGGTTCGGTCAATGCTTCTTTTAATTCTGTTCCCACATTAAGCTCCGCCACATCCCTGCTCCAGCCCTGCCTGCTGGCAGCTCCCTGGTATCCATAACCGCGAAGGAAATCTCTTTTATCTCCAAAAAGATTAGCAAATCGTGGTATATAGAAACCATTCGCTCTTCTGCCAAAATAATATTTGTCTTCATATCCTTCCACCATTCCTGCAGCGCCGAGCATATAATGGTGATCCATTACATTACGTCCCAACTCACCGCTGCTGCTGCCCAATCCTTCTGGCCAGATCTCTGTGGCCGAGTTCATCAGCACCCAGGCGCTGTTGAGCGCAGAGGCATTCAGGAAAACGATCTTAGCGTGAAAAGTATAAGTCTGGTTGGTTTCAGCATCGAGCACTTCCACTCCCGTTGCTTTCCTGGAGTCCTTATCATAGATCAACCGGGTTACAATGCTCCACGGCCTCACTGTCAGATTTTTTGTTGCCATTGCTGCCGGTAAAGTGGAAGACTGCGTACTGAAATATCCACCGAATGGACATCCTTCCCAGCAGCGGTTCCTGAACTGGCATTGTGTTCTGCCGGGAATGGCCTGCGTTAAATTTGCTGTACGGCCAATGATCATCGCACGTTCATTTTTAAAATGCTGCTTAATCCGTGCCGCCACATCCTTTTCCACGCAATTCAGTTCCATCGGCGGCAAATATTTACCATCGGGCAATTGAGGCAGATGTTCTATCGATCCGCTGATGCCTGCAAAAGTTTCAACATAATCATACCATTTCTCCAGGTCTTTATAACGGATAGGCCAGTCTACGGCTATTCCTTCTTTCGCATTGGCCTCAAAATCGTAGTCACTCCAGCGATAGCATTGCCTTCCCCATAAAAGGGAACGTCCACCCATGCGGTAACTTCTCCACCAGGCAAAGGGTTTTACTTCCACATAAGGACATTCCTTTTCATTGACCCAGGCATCCATTACCTGTTCCTGCGCTGCCGTGCCGTACATGGCCCAATCTCTTGAAATATTGGGATTATCGCGCTTGTATTGCATGGGAGCAGTACCGCGATGTGTAAAATCCCAGGGATCTTTGGAAGCTGTTTTATAATCTGTAACGTGGTCATGCTTCGGTCCCCGCTCCAGCATTAACACTTTCAGTCCTTTTTCAGTAAGCTCCTTGGCGGCCCATCCGCCGCTGATCCCCGAGCCGATTACGATCGCATCATACGTATTCTGAGCGACAGCCTTATTGTTAACCTGAAAATTCTCTCCGGGCATAAACTGAATTTAAATAAGTTAATAGTTATAGATTACCGGCGCTTCATTGTTCAGTGCCATGATCAACAGGTTTTTCTTTCCTGACCGGATCGTTTGGATATCGCGCACCGCTCCCCTGATCGTAATACCGCTTTGTACCGGGGTTTCTGTACTGAAATTTCCTTTGCCATCGCCTTTCAACAGCAGGCCATGACCTGCATCGTAAATTCCCGCTTCAGGCTTGCTCTGGAAGAAATTTCCACCCAGCAACAGGTCTGTATTGCCATCCTTGTCCACATCGGTCGCCAATATACCATATATAGGAGAAAATTGAGCGGCCGATGGCAATGATTTCATCTGGAAGGTTCCGTTTTTATTATTAATTAACATCCCGCTTTCCAGGTGATAAACCTCCAGCCTCCTGGCCTTGCTCAACTGATCATGATCGAATACATTTTCAATGGTCTGGTTCCTGTAGCTTTCATACAACAGGTATTTTTTCTTGAGCATGGGAAGAAGGCTCACAATATCCTGTCGCAGCATCATAGGATAGGCAGTGTCCTTATTGAAAGTAGTGATGATCTGTTCTGTTTTACCATTGTTATCAAAATCCGCTACATACATACATACCGGTTTTGATTCGCTGGCTTTGAAGCGGGAATTCAATCCGTGGTTGCCCGCAATAATATCGGGATAACCATCATTATTGATGTCGGCGATTGCAAGCCTGTTCCACCAGCCATTGGACTTAGCCAATCCTGCAGGACCCGTCACTTCCTTCAAGGTGCCGCCTTCATTATGAAATATACGTATGGGAATATATTCTCCTGCAATCACCAGGTCGGGCTTATGGTCCCTGTCATAATCGAACCATTTGGCATCTGTGACCATACCAGCTTCCAGTAAAGCAGGCGCCACGTTCTTCGTTACATCAGAAAATACCCCCTTACCATTGTTTTGCAGTATATATCCCTTGCAGGAATTTCCATAGTTCAATGGTTTGTACCGTACGCCTACAAACAGGTCATTATCGCCGTCGCCATCATAATCTGCAGCCGTTACGCAGCTGGTGCTTTCAAAAATAAAAGAGGGCAGTACCTGCGGTGATTTGGTGAAATACCCCCTCCCATCATTTATATACAACCTGTTTATTAAGGCTGTTGAATTGGCAGAAAATTCACTTCCACCGCTGCACACATACAGGTCGGGGTCGCCATCATTGTCAGCATCAAAAAAGAGCGCATCGGTATCTTCACTGGATGAATCTGCGGCAAGCAACGCTTCATTGCTTTTCCGGAACCTGCCATCACCCGATTGGATGTATATAGCTCCCGGCTGGTCCTTTGCCCTTTCCAGCACAGTGGGATCCGAAGCTTGGAATTCACGTGACTTGAAGTCGCGGC